>WNFT01001259.1_pt1 | contig 21497 bp, 19 predicted proteins | sample 5400191 | NCBI WGS metagenome assembly WNFT01 (sample SAMN13153359, study PRJNA577476) | soil metagenome | isolation source: 80 cm saprolite under Madrone tree | place: USA:California | collected 2016-06-14 | reverse complement strand
GAGCGGGATCCCGCGCGAGCGCGCGACGAGATCGTGGAGCGCCACGTCCACCGCCGACTTGGCGAGCGGCGAGCCCATGGTCAGCCCCGGGTTGATGGCGCGCTCCATGGCGCGGTGAACCGCGTCGAGGTCCCACGCGTCGAGACCCGTGACCGCCGGGGCGACGTAGCCCTTGAGCGTGCTGACGATGGTCTCGGTGGTCTCGTAGGTCCAGCGCGGCGTCGGCGTCGCCTCGCCCCACCCAGAGGCGCCGTCGTCGGCCGTCACCTTGACCAGTACGCGCGGCGACAGCGTGCCCGGAGTGGCGGCCACGCCGCCCGCCAGGACGAACGCGGCCTTGAACGGGAAGTTCAGCACAAACACTTCAACCGAAGAAATTTTCACGGCGAAATGATAACAGGCCGGCCCTAGATGCGGCGATCAATGTCGCAGGGCGGCGGCCTGCCCGCGGGGGCCCTCAGGAACGGGGCAGCCCGATCAGGTTCAGCGGCGGTTCGCCGCGCGCGACGCGGCCGATGTTCTCTGCGATGAGCTTGGCCCGCGCCTCGAGCGTCCCCTCGGTCCAGCCCGCGACGTGCGGCGTCATGAGCACGTTGGGCAGCTCGTGGAACGGCCGGTGCGCGGGAAAAGTTGGACCCGCGTCGGTCGGGTAGCGGTACCACACGTCGAGCGCAGCGCCGGCGATGGTCCCCTGCGCCAGCGCGTCGTACAGCGCGTCCTCGTCGGCGATTTCGGCGCGCGCCACGTTGACGAGGACAGCATTGGGCTTCATGAGACCGAACTCCCGCTTGCCCAGGAGCCCGCGCGTGGACGGCGTCAACGGCAGCGTGATCGCCAGGTAGTCGGCGCGGGCCAGGATCTCATCGAGGTCTCTCGGCCCGCCGAGGAACGCGAGCCCGTTGGAGGCCGCGTCCACCGGAAGACTCTGGCGAATGGCGCAGACCGTCATGTCGAATGCGAGCGCCCGCCGCGCCACGCACTGGCCTATTCGTCCATAACCCAGGATGCCCAGCGTCTTCCCCGCCAGCTCGAGCCACACCGGCGGCGCCGGCACGTTGACCGCCCACTGGCTTTCCCACGCCCCGCGCCGGAGGGCCGCATCGAGACGGCCGAGGCTCCGGCCAAGCGCGAGCATGGCGCCCAGCACGTACTCGGCGATGCCTACCTCGTGGCCGTAGACGTTGGCGAGCGAGGCGCCGGGCGGAAGCGCGGCCCGGTCGATCCGGTCGAGACCCGCGCCGGGCACCTGCACGAGCTTGAGGCGCCGCGCCGCCGCCCCCATCGCCGGGGTGAACGCGAGCGTGATCAGCACGTCGACCTCCGGCATGCGCGGGGCGATGGCCGCCTCGTCTGCCAGGATGACGTCGCACGGGATGCCCAGATGGGCCCGGACCCGCTCCGCCATGCGGACGGAGAACGCGCCGGCGAAGGCGACGTTCACCCGAGCACCATCTGCGTCTGGATGGTCATGGACAGCAGGCGGCCCGACTCGTCGGTGACGCGGGTCTGCCACACCATGGTCCGCTTGCCGCGATGAAGCGGCGTCGTCTCGGCGCGCACCGCGCCCGAGCGGCCGGCGGCGAAGAAGTTGGTCTTGGACTCGAGCGTGGTGGTGCCGGCGCCGGGGGGCAGATTGAGCACGGTGGCGACGGCGCCCATCGTATCGGCGAAAGCCATCAAGGTGCCGCCGTGGAGAGCGCCCCCGACCGTCCGGAGATCGTCGCGGATCGCGAGCGTGGCCAAGACGCGCTCGGGGGCCAGCTCGACGAACTCGATGCCGAGCAGCTCCACGAGCGTCCCCTTCCACAGCGCGGTGAGCCGGCTCACATCCATTTTCTCTTCGCTCATGATCGGCACCTCCCCTTAGCGCAGTTGGCCGTCGCCCTGGACATACGCGGTCCCGCCCGGCGGCGGGAAGACTCGCCGGTCGCGGCCCAGCCTGTCGGCGGTCTCGGAGAGCGCGAGCAGCTCGCGCCGGAGCGTCGCCTCGACGTCCGGCTGCTCGTCCGACAGGTCGCGGAAGACGATGTCGCCATCCCGAATCCGGAAGAGCTCGGTCCGGCCGTTGCGCAGAGTGTAGCGAAGCACGAACCCGCCCTTGATGTAGAAAAAGCTCCCATACGTCCCGCTGATGAGTCCGTGCTCGCCCGCGTCGGCGGCGAGGAGGTTCCGCCCCATCCCACTATAGAGGTGGGCACCGTCGAGCAACCCCAGCACTGTCGGCACGATGTCGAGATGGGTGCCCGCCCGCTCCTGCCGCGAAGCCCAGCGGGCCTTCGCGCGGGCGAGCGCGGGCCCGGCGAGGATCAACGGGATGCGCAGGCGCTCCATGTGGCGAGAGTCGAAGGTGTGGCTCGTGTGGTCGCCGGTGACGACCACGAGGGTGTGCTCGAAATTCGGATCGTGAAGCCGCAGGGTCTCGACGAATTCGCGGACCGAACGGTCGAGATACTGGAAGGTCGCGAGCACCGTGTCGGGCATCAGCGATGCGGTGGATACCGGCACCGTCCACGGACTGTGCGTGGTGGCGGTCATCATGTAGGCGGTGAACGGCCCCGGGCCGTCCAGGATGATGCTGGCCGCCTCCCGCAGCATCGGCCCGTCGAAGATGCCGAGGGCGTTGGAGTCCGCGCGGGCGCGGTCACCCAGTCGCGTGCGCAGGTCGTCGTAGCCGAAACCCCGGTACCCCTGGTTGGCCATGAAGGTGACGAAGTCGGCGCTGCGCTGCCGAAACCCGGCGACGTAGACGTGGCTGTATCCCTCCGCCCCGATGCTACGGGCGAGAGAGCCGTCGAGCCCGTTGATCTCCTGGGCGGGCAGGTCTCCGGTGCGGCTGAGCGCGAATGGCGGCGGCAGGCTGGTGACGATGGCGAAGACCGAGCCGTCGGTGGCGGAGAAGCTCTGGATCATCCTGCGGAAGCAGAGGCCCTCCTCGCAGAGCCCGTGGACGTAGGGCATCACGTACTCGCCACCGACGCGGTGATCGATGAGCGCGGCGCTGAGCCCCTCGACCATGATGACGACCACGTTGCGGATGCCGAGGCGCTGCTGGCCCTGCACGGGGCGGAGCAGTGGATACGCCGGGCCGCCGGCCGGGAGTCCGAGCAGGCGCCGGCTCACGTCGAGGGCCTGCTGGGCATCGAGCTGGTAGGGCGTTGTGCTGTCCGGCAGGCCCAGGAGGCGGACGAGGTCCTGGAGCGGATTGCCGACCACCTGGTTCAGCACGTAGTCGCCCAGCCGCATCCGGTCGAGGCTCGATACCAGCCGGATCTCGAGATCCTTGTTCGCCTTCGTCGGCTCGATCTCGAGGGCGACCAGCAGAAGCGCCGCCATGACCGTCACGGCGATGGCGAAGGCGGCCGGCCGCCACAGGTCGACGGCCTGCCCGGCCAGCGGGCGCGTGTGCCGCCTCGCGGCGAGCGCGGCCAACGCCAGGGCGAGGAGGCCGCCGCCCATCACAAAGGGGTGCGCGCTCGCGAACGGCTCGAACGCGATCAGCATCTCGTGAGGCCGGCCGATGTTCGCGGGGACGATCTCCCAGAGGTGCTGGTGGCGCTCGTGGAAGACGAAGAGGTTGACTCCCGCGACCAGGGCGTTCACGCAAGTAAAACCCCACAGCCCGGCCGCCGTGAAACGGAGGCGCAGGCGGCGCGTGACCAGCGCCGCCAGAAGCAGGATGCCCAGCTCGAGCGCGAGCAGGGCGGCGTCGAGGCCCAGGCCTGTCCAGAGCGCGACCGGTGTCCCCGCGAGCGCCTTGGGCCCACCAAACAGCCTGATGAAGCTGACCCGGTAGGCGGCGAAGACGGCGCAGTTGACGAGGACGAACTGGAGGACCTTGGTCCAGAACTGTCTACCCCAGACCTGTCTATGGAGAACGGGCATTACGTCGGATCGCCTCAGGCTGCATTCTAAGCCGATCCCTGCCAGAGGCCAAACAGGCACCGTCTTGTGTTCGAGCCCTATTCGGTGTATCACAGGGCCCCCACATGAGCATCCCGCACATCATGCTCGTGAAGTTGTACCGGACCGGCGCCGGAATCGAATACCGCGTCGAATGCCGCGATTTCAATCCCGATGGTCGATGGGATGGGGTCGGAAGCGTCGTCCTCGTGCCCGAGCTGCACATCTACGAGTTCCAGCCGACGGCGATATGGCGCAAGAAGCGCGTGCTCCCGCCCCACCTGTACGGGCTCGGGCAACGCGAGCGGGTCGCCGAGATTCGCGGCTCGTACCGCGGCTACAGCTTCGGGGCCTGGGGCGAGGCCGTCCACCAGTGCGCGACTGCGCTGATGCGCGAGCGTCTCTACCCGGAGCGCCTCGCCTACCGCTGGGACGTCCTCTGGCAGGGCGCCGCGCGCCAAACCGCCTGACCTTACACGGCGGGCGAGGCTTTTCCGGGGTAGCCGGCCTTCTTGAGCGTGGCGGCGATCTCGTCGAGGGCGGCGGGGTCGTCGATGGTGGCGGGCATGCCGTACTCGGTTCCGTCCGCGATCTTCTTCATGGTGCCTCTCAGGATCTTGCCCGAGCGGGTCTTGGGCAAACGCTTGACCACCATGGCCAGCTTGAAGGCCGCCACGGGACCGATGCGCTCGCGCACCCGCTCGACCAGCTGCTTGGCCAGCTCGGCGTCGGACCGATTCACGCCCGCCTTGGTGACGACGAACCCCACGGGGATCTCGCCCTTGAGCGCGTCGGCCACGCCCACCACAGCGCACTCGGCGACATCGGGATGCCCGGCCAGCACCTCTTCCATGGCGCCCGTGGAGAGCCGGTGGCCGGCCACGTTGATGATGTCGTCCACGCGGCTCATGATGTAGAGATAGCCGTCCTCGTCCTCGTAGCCCGCGTCGCCCGTCAGGTAGTGACCAGGATGCCTCGTCAGGTAGGACGACTCGTAGCCCGCGTCGTTGTTCCAGAGCGTCGGCAGGCAGCCGGGTGGCATGGGCAGCCGGATCGCAATGGAGCCGATCTGACCCGGCGGCAGCTCCTTGTTCGCCTCGTCGAGGACGCGCACGTCATAGCCCGGCACCGCTTTCGTGGGCGAGCCGGGCTTCACGGGCAGCTGGCCGAGCCCCACGCAGTTGGCCGCGATGGGCCAGCCCGTCTCGGTCTGCCACCAGTGGTCGATGACCGGTACCCGCAGGTGCGCCTCGGCCCAGTGCAGCGTGTCCGGGTCGCAGCGCTCGCCGGCCAGGAAAAGCGTCCGGAAGCGGGAGAGGTCGTGCTTCCCGATATGCGTCCCCTGCGGATCTTCCTTCTTGATGGCGCGGAAAGCCGTGGGCGCCGTGAAGAGCGCGTTGACGCCGTGCTGGGCGCAGAGGCGCCAGAAGGCGCCGGGATCGGGAGTGCCGACAGGCTTGCCCTCGTAGAGGATAGTCGTGCAGCCCTTCAGGAGCGGCGCGTAGACGATGTAGGAGTGGCCGACGACCCAGCCGATGTCGGACGCGGCCCAGTAGACTTCGCCCGCGCCCATGCCGTAGATGCTGCCCATGGACCACTTGAGGGCCACGGCGTGCCCGCCGTGATCCCGCACGACGCCCTTCGGCACTCCGGTGGTCCCGGAGGTGTAGAGGATGTAGAGCGGGTCGGTGGCGGCCACCGGCACGCACTCCGCGGCGGGAGCGCCCGAGAGAAAATCGCCCCAGTCGAGATCGCGTCCCTTCTGGAGCTGCGCCTGTGCCTCCGGACGCTGGAGCACGACGCAGCGCTCGGGCTTGTGGCGGGACAGCTCGATGGCCTGGTCGAGGAGGGGCTTGTACTCGACCACGCGCCCCGGCTCGATGCCGCAGGAGGCCGACAGGATCATCTTCGGGGTCGCATCGTCGATGCGCTTGGCCAGCTCGTGGGAGGCGAAGCCGCCGAAGACCACGGAGTGAATGGCGCCGATGCGGGCGCAGGCGAGCATGGCGATGACCGCCTCCGGCACCATCGGCATGTAGATGATGACGCGGTCGCCTCTGCCGATACCCTGGCGGCCGAGCGCGCCCGCGGTGCGCGCCACTTCGTCACGGAGCGCGCTGTACGTGTAGGGGCGCACCGTGCCCGTCACCGGGCTGTCGTAGATGAGCGCGAGCTGCTTGCCCCTGCCCCGCTCGATGTGCAGATCGAGCGCGTTGAAGCAAGTGTTCAGCCGGCCGCCCGCGAACCAGCGGTAGAAAGGCTTGCGCGAGTCGTCGAAGACCTTGTCCCAGCGTCGCTCCCAGTAGATGTCCTCGGCCGCGGCCGCCCAGAAGCCTTCGGGATCCCGCATGGCCCCCTCGTAGACCTGCTCGTAGACGCTTGCCATCAGCTCGATCCTCCCCGAGTAGCGCTCTTACGGGCTCTTCGGCTGACCCACACGAGACCGCAGACGGACACGATGACACCGGCCACGCTCGCAAGCTGGGGCACCCGGTAGCCGCCGGCCCAGAAGCTGTCGACCCTCACCGCTTCGATGGCGAATCGCCCAACCGAATACAAGCCTATGTACCAGAAGAAGAGGGCTCCCGGCCTGTCGTGCCAGCGCGGACGCAGCCAGTACATCAGGGCGACGAAGACCGCCAGGTCCCAGAGGGACTCGTAGAGAAAGGTCGGGTGGAAGAACTCCGCGCTCCGGTATTCGGGCGGCCGGTGAGCGGGCGAGATGTAGAGCTTCCAGGGCAGATCCGTGGGCCGGCCGAAGGCCTCCTCGTTGAAGAAGTTCCCCCAGCGCCCGATGGCTTGCGCGATGGCGAAGCCGGGCCCCGCGACGTCCATGGTTCGGAGCACCGGCAGCTTTCGCCACTTGACGAGAGCAATGCCGGTCGCGCATCCCGCGATGAGCCCGCCGTGAATGGCGAGCCCCCCTTCCCATACCGCGGGGATCTTGGCCCAGTTCCGACCGTAGTAGTTCCAGTTGAAGGCAACCTCGTAGAGGCGCGCCCCCACGTAGCCGGCCGCGAGGGCCCAGCCGAAACAGCCGGCGATATCGTCCGCAGGGAGGCCTTCGGCGCGCGCCTGGCGGTCCACCAGCCAGAGCCCCACCAGGATGGCCGCTGCCGTGAAGATCCCGTACCACCGGATCGCCAACGGGCCGATCTGGATCGCGATGGCGCCCGGAGAGGCGAACATGCCCGTCACTCGCTCGCGCGCTCGGGCCCCGACAGGGTCGCGCCGCCGTCGACGACGAGCGTGTGCCCGGTGATGTAGCGCGCGTGATCGGACAGGAGGAAGCGCACGGCATGACCGATGTCCCAGCCGGTGCCTTCGATTCCCAGCACGGAGGCGCGGCGCCGACGGTCGCGGGCCTCCGCGCTCATGCCGCGCTGGTAGACCATCGGCGTGTACACGGGCCCGGGCGCCACGCAGTTCACCCGCACGCCGTCGCGGCCGTGGTCCACCGCCATGGCGCGGGTGAGCGCGATCACTGCGCCCTTGGAGGCCGAGTAGGCCGTGAGCCCGCGCGGCCGCAGCGCGGAGATCGACGACACGTTGACGATGGCGCCCCCGCCGCCGCGCGCCATGGCGGGTATCGCGTGCTTGGCGGCCAGGAACATCGTCTCGACGTTGACCTGCATGACGCGGCGCCAGTTCTCCTGGCTCTCGTCCACGACCGATCCGCGGCTGCCGATGCCGACGTTGTTGTCGAGAAAATCGAGACGGCCGAAGCGATCGGTCGCCGCCTTCACTACCATCGCGCAGTCCTCGTCCCGCGTGATGTCGGCGGCGAGCGCCACGGCCTCGCCTCCCTGCTCCTTGATCATCACGACTGTCTGCTCGGCCAGGTCGAGGGTGCGGTCCACCACGATGACCTTCGTACCCGCCCTCGCCAGGAGAATGGCGGCCGCGCGCCCATTGCCGATGCCGGTGCCGACCGCGCCGCCTCCCATCACGACGGCGACCTTCGAGCCTAACCCCCAGTCGTCCGGGACTTCCGGTGAGGCGGCCATGAGGCTCAGGCGGGCCAGGCCGGCTGGTGCGTGCCGAGCGGCACAGTGGGGCGGGACCAGAAGGCCGGCGTCTCATTGAAGCGCGCGGCGGGCACGACGTGGCGGAGGCGGCCGTAAGGGGAGTCCGCGTCGGCGACCAGATCCTGCACGGATTCCAGAGCGAGATCGGCGGTCGCCCGGCCGTTCACACGGCCCAGGGCATCGACCCACCTTCCGGTTTGAGCCAGCGAAACGCGCACGAGATAGCTGCCGCCTTCACGCGCGCGGCGCGCGAGCGCGACCTGCGCGCCGAACGCGGCGAGGTAGCCGGTGCCATGATCGACCACCTGGGCGGGCAGGTGCTGCGGCTGCCGGCCGCCCGCCCCGAAGCCCTGCTCGTGCGCCATGCCGCTGACGGACTGGATGATGGTCTCGAATCCGCGACGCTCGCGCCACGGACCGGCATGGCCGAAAGCGGAGAGCGTCACGAACACGATGCCGGGGCGAAGCCGCGCGAGGTCCTCGGGCGCCAGGCCGAGACGCGCGAGCGCGCCCGGCCTGTAAGACTGGCAGAAGACGTCGGCGCTGCGCGCGAGCGCGCGAAGCTCCTCGGCGTCGCCCGGCTGGCGCAGGTCGAGCATTGCCGAGAGCTTGCCGAAGCCCGTGTCGACGACGAGGCCCGGCAGGTTGGGCAGATGCTTTGCCGAGACGAGCAGCACGTCGGCGCCGTACGAGGCGAGCGTGCGGCCGCAGACCGGCCCCGCGATGACGCGCGTGAGGTCGAGCACGCGCAGGCCCGAGAGCGCGCGGGGGCCCGCGCCGGCGGGCTCGGGCTTGGACTCGCCGATCTTGACGATCTCGAGGATGGGCAGCTCCGCCACCGCGAGCCCCTGCAGGTGCGCGTGCCACTCGGCGCGCGAGCGCACCATGCCGGTGGGCAGGCCCGCCGCCGCGAACGTGTCCTCGAGGTCGCCGGCTTTCCACTTGGCGACGGCCGCGGCGGTACTCTCGCGCGTGCCCTCGCACCCGAGTAGCTTCAGGGCGCCGTCGCGGTGGTGCGGCATGTTCGAGTGGATCTGGATCCAGCGGCCGTCACCGGCCTGGTAGAAACCGAAGAGCGGGTCGCGGCGGTGGAGGTCCGGCAGGCTGTCCGCCCGCAGGTAGCGCTCGCTGCGGAATGCCGCGACGGCGGCGCGCATGTCCACGGCAACGGACTGGCTCCGCCCCGTCCGCAGCCGCCAGATTTCCGAGGCCGCGAGCGCGCCGGCGGCGATCGACGCCGACGCCGCGGTGCCGATCTTGAAATCGGTCGGCAGGAGGGGGTCGGCACCAGTGAGCGTGGCGCGCTCGAGCGCGGCGGGCTCACAGCCCGCGAGAGTCCACAGCGTCTCGAGCGCGACTGCCGCGTCGGTCGCCACTAGACGACTATGTCCGAGGACTGGATCCGCTTGACCCCCGCCCCCAGCATCTCCTGCCAGGCCCTGCCCATCGAGCCGCCCGCGTCGATTCCGCGAGTGGCGTCCTCGATCACGAGGGCGTTGAAGCCCGCCTTGCGCGCGTCCATCGCCGACCAGAACACACAGAAGTCGGTGGCGAGTCCGACGAGGAACACCGTCGTGAGGCCGCGCTCCTTTAAATAGCCAACGAGCCCGGTCGGCGTCTTGCCGTCGGCCTCGTAGAAGGCGGAATAGGAATCCATGTGCTGGCGATAGCCCTTGCGAATGACCAGCTCGCCGTGCGGGATGCGCAGGTCCTTGTGCAGCTCCGCGCTCGGCGTGCCCTGAACGCAGTGGTCCGGCCACAGCACCTGCGTCCCGTAGGGCAGGCTCACCGTCTCAAAGGGCTTCTTGCCCGCATGGCTCGAGGCGAACGAGATGTGCCCCGGCGTGTGCCAGTCCTGCGTCAGAATCACGTGCTCGAACGCTGGCGCGATCCGGTTGATGATCGGGACGATCTTGTCCCCGTCGTTGACGGCGAGCGAACCGCCCGGCATGAAGCAGTTCTGCACGTCGACCACGAGCAGCAAATCCTGGGAGCCCGGCTTGATCTTCGCCTGGGCGAACGTGCGGGAGCCCGCGGCCAGGACGAGACCACCCGCGGCAATCTGGAAAAAGACTCGACGAGTGTAGTCCATGGGGTCACCTCCCGGGCGATAGTGTACCGGAAAACGGCGCGGCGGTCAGGGGGTCGGCCGGATCGGCACGTGCTCGAGCAGGGCGCTCAAGGCGGGGTCCGAGTACACGCCGAACGCATCGACCACCGTGCCCCGCAAGCCGTTCCTGGCTTCGAGGCCGTAGACGATGGCCATGTCGTCCGGGTCCGAGATGCCCTCGAAGCGATGGAATTCGCTGATGACCAGTTCCTCAGGCCCAAAGGTCTCTCTTGTCCCGGTGGCTCGAAGCTTGCCGTCGACCACGCGGAAGTCCTCGGTGAAGCCTCGGCGGGTCAGGCCGTCGACGGCGCACGCCACCGTCAGGTATTCCGCCTTGCGATCCGCCGTCGTCCTACCGCTGGCCGTCATTTAGATGGGGCAGACGAGCTGACCCAACCGGGCCGTCAGCTTGGCATTCTCACGATAGTCGACAGGCACGTCGACGATCGACGGGCCGGGTTGTGCCAGGGCCTCTGCCAGCATGGGGGCGAGCTGCCGCGCCGACTCCACGCGGTAGCCCCTTGCGCCGAAGGCCCGGGCCAGCTCGACGAAGTCCGGGTTGCCGAAGCGCACGCCTGATTCTCGCCCGAGGTGCGTCTGCTGCTTCCACTGGATCAAGTTGTAGCCACCGTCGCGGAAGATCACGTTGACGATGGCGAGCCCCAATCGCCGCGCCGTCTCGAGCTCCTGACAGTTCATCAGAAAGCCGCCGTCCCCGCTGACCGCCACCACTTTGCGCTCCGGATGGACGAGCTTGGCCGACACGGCCGCCGGCAGAGCGAAGCCCATGGCCGCAAACCCATTCGAGATCAGCACCGTGTTCGGCTCGTACGCCGGATACGTCCGGGCTATCCAGAGCTTGTGCGTGCCCACGTCGGACACGAGGATGTCGTCGCGGCCCATCTGCCCGCGGATGTCGCGCAGGATGCGCTGGGGCTTGAGGGGGAAGGTGTCGTCGGCCGCTCCTTCCTCGAGCTGCTCCAGAATGAAGCGGCGGAGCGTGCGATAGGGCGCCGGGTCCTTCTGGCCCTTCACGAGTCCGTTGAGGAGCTCGAGCGCTTCCCGCACGTCCGCCACGACCTCCACCGCGGGCTGGTAGAAGCTGTCCACCTCGGCCGGCGTGAAGTCGATGTGGATGATCGGCTTCTTGCGGTCGGGGTTCCAGAACTTGGGCGCGTATTCGACCGGGTCATACCCAACCGCGATGATCACGTCGGCCTTGTCGAAGCCGCACGAGATGTAGTCGCGCGCCTGGAGCCCGGCCGACAGCAGGGAGAGCTCGTCGTCGTACGGCATGCAGCCCTTGGCCATGAACGTGTAGGCCACCGGGATGCCGTGACTCCGTGCCAGCTCGCGCAGCTCCTTCGATGCTCCCCCGCGGATCACGCCATTGCCGGCGAAGATCAGCGGAAACGAGGCGCCTTCGATGAGGCGCGCCGCCGTCTGGAGCGCCTGCCGATCCGGAGAGGGGCGGCGCGGCCGCTCCGTCGACAGCGGGGTGCCCTCCACCATCTCGGCCGCCACGTCTTCCGGCACCTCGATGTGACAGGCGCCCGGCTTCTCCGCCTCGGCGAGCTTGAAGGCCTTGCGTATCACCTCGGGGATGACGGCAGAGGTCTCCACGTGCGTGTTCCACTTGGTGAGCGGTCGCAAATGCTCGACGATGTCGATGCGCTGGTGCGATTCCTTGTGCACCCGGTCGCGTCCCGCCTGGCCGGTTATCGCGACGAGCGGAGCGCGGTCGAGGTTGGCGTCGGCGACGCCGGTGGCGAGATTCGTCGCGCCCGGCCCCAGCGTCGACAGACAGACCCCCGCGCGTCCCGTGAGGCGGCCGTAGGCGTCGGCCATGAAGGCGGCGCCCTGCTCGTGGCGCGTGGGAATGAAGGTGATCGGCGAGCCGAGGAGCGAGTCCAGGATGTCGAGGATCTCCTCCCCCGGGAGGCCGAAGACGTAGCGGACGCCCTCGTTCTCGAGGCACTGGACGATCAGGTCCGAAGCCTTCATGGCAGATCCGAAGCCTTCATGGCGGATACGGGCCTAGGCGATCCAGACCGATTTGATGTTGACGAACTCGCGGATCCCGTACTCCGAGAGCTCGCGCCCGTAGCCGGAGCGCTTGATGCCGCCGAAAGGCAGGCGCGGGTCGGACTTGACGATGCCGTTGACGAACACGGCGCCCGCCTCGATCTGCGCGGCCAGATGCTCGGCGCGCGCCCGGTCCTGGGTCCACAGGGAGGCGCCGAGGCCAAAGGGCGAGTCGTTGGCGAGGCGGACGGCATCGCACTCGTCCTTGGCGCGGACCACGGCCGCCACCGGCCCGAAGGTCTCCTGGTCGAAGGCCGGCATACCCTTGTCCACTCCCGCGAGCAGGGTCGGCGGATAGAAGGCTCCCTTGCCGCGCGGGATCTCGCCGCCCAGGAGGCGCTTGGCTCCGCGCTTGACGGACTCTTCCACCTGCTTGTGGAGCTCGTCGCGGAGATCGATCCGCGCCTGCGGGCCGACCTGGGTCTCGCGGGCCAACGGGTCTCCCATCCGCCGCGACCGGAGCTCGTCCAGGAACAGATCCAGGAACCGGTCGGCGACCGCCTCGACGGCGATGAAGCGCTTGGCGGCAATGCAGCTCTGGCCGCTGTTGACGAGCCGCGCATCCGCCGCCGCCTTCGCCGCCGCGGCGAGATCGGCGTCCGCCAGGACCACGAAGGGATCGCTGCCGCCGAGCTCGAGGACGGTCTTCTTGAGCTCGCGGCCGGCCTGGCCCGCCACGGCAATGCCGGCGCGCTCGCTGCCGGTGAGCGTCACCGCGACGATGCGCGGATCCGCGATGAGCCCGGCGACAGGCGCCGACTCGATCAATGCGGTGGCGAAGAGCCCCTCCGGGAAGCCCGCCACCCGAAAGGTCTTCTCGATGGCCAGCGCGCAGCGCGGCACGTTCGACGCGTGCTTGAGAATCCCCGCGTTGCCGGCCATGAGGGCAGGCGCGGCGAAGCGGAATACCTGCCAGTAGGGAAAGTTCCAGGGCATCACCGCCAGGACCGGCCCGAGCGGATCGAAGCGGACATAGCTCTTCGAAGCGTCGGTCGTGCGCGGCTGCTCGGCAAGGAAGAATTCGGCACGGTCCGCGTAGTAGTCACAGCACGAGGCGCACTTTTCCACCTCCGCCTCGGCCTGGACGATCGGCTTGCCCATCTCGAGGGTCATGGTGAGAGCGTGGTGCTCCTTGTGCTTCCTGAGCAGGCGCGCGGCGTCTCGCATACGATCGGCCCGCGCGGCGAGCGGCACCGACCGCCATTCCACGAAGGCGGCGTGAGCCCGCGCCACGATGCGCTCAAGCTCCTCAGGAGAGCTCGCCTTGAATGTCTCGAGGACCTCTCCGGTAGTGGGATTGACGGATTGAATGCTCATTGGTCTCTCCCTCCCACTTCTCAGTGTACGGCGCCGGCACCCCGAGTCAAACGCCGGCTCACCGCCCCTGACTCGTTCGGTGTGGTACCGGGATGTACTCGACCGACGGACGCGTGCGGGTCGGCTGGGGGAAGAGACTCATGAACTGGTACACCTCCTCCGGCATCTCCGTGCTGACCGGCAGCCCGAGCGTCTTGGCCTCTTCCGCGGTGATCGGATAGTCGTGAGTCCAGGTACCCGTGGCCAGCTTCTCGGCCAGCGCGCCTGCCTGCTCCAGCGACATCCGTTCCGCCAGCAAGTCCTGGACCGTCCGCCGTAGCTGGGCAATCGCCTTGCGCGAGACGTCAGCCAGGATCATCGTCTGGTCGTCGATGTCCTCGGGCTTCTTCTTGTCCAGCACCGTCAGCACGGAGGCCGCCGGGGACTGGCCGATCTGAGGATCCACCGGCCCCAGCACCGCGTTTGAATCCATCACGATCTCGTCCGCGGCCAGCGCGATCAATGTCCCGCCCGACATGGCGTAGTGCGGCACGAACACGGTCACCTTCGCCCGGTGGCGCCGCAGCGCATGCGCGATCTGCCCGGCGGCCAGCACCAGTCCGCCGGGCGTGTGGACGATCATCTCGATGGGGCTGTCCGAGTCGGTCAGCTTGATGGCCCGCAGCACGTCCTCCGAGTCGTTCACGTCGATATAGCGCATGAGGGGAAAGCCGAGGAGGCTCATCGTCTCCTGGCGATGCACCAGCGCGATCACGCGGCTTTTGCGCGTTCGCTCGAGCCGGCTGAGCAGGCGCAGCCGGGCGGCCTCGAGCATCTTCTGCCGCACCACCGGCTGCAGCGCGGAGAGCATGAAGAACAACCACAGGATCTCGCCGAAATTCATGGGTGCCTCCCTATGCGGCGCCGGCCGCTCTTACCACGGCGCATATTGATCCCGCCAGACCTTCGGGTAGCTCTCCCGGCGACGCAGTATGGGCGCGAGCACAACGCCGACCACGAACCCCCCCACATGCGCCCACCATGCGACGCCGCCGGCGTCGGCCGCCAGCGTCAGAGAGGCCGTGCCGCTCACCAGCTGCATCAGAAACCAGATGCCGAGGTAGAGCACGGCGGGGAACTCCAGCACGGGGAAGAAGAGGAGGAGCGGCACGAGGGTGTAGACCCTCGCAGTTGGAAACAGCACGAGGTATGCGCCGAGGATACCGCTGATGGCGCCACTGGCCCCCACCGTCGGAATCGCCGAGTCGGGATGGAGATGCGCCTGGACGAGGGCGGCGGCCACGCCGGACAGCAGATAGAAAGCGAGGTAGCGAAAGTGGCCGAGCCGGTCCTCGACGTTGTCGCCGAATATCCAGAGATAGACCATGTTGCCGATCAGGTGGGCCCAGCCGCCGTGGAGAAACATGGACGAGAAGATCGGCACGTACCGCGCGGCCCACTCCCCCGGCGCGGTGTCGGCGAGGAGGAAGTACTGGGCGGGGATGAACGCCCACGTCTGGATGAACGCCTCGAGGTCGGGTCCGAGTGTCACCTCGTAGAGAAAGACCCAGACGTTGAGGCCGATGAGCCCCCAGGTGACCACGGGCCAGGAAGAATTGGGAACCGAGTCGCCGATGGGAATCATGGCTTGCGGTCCAGGGCCACCCGGTCGACCCGCGCGAGGAGCTGCGCGATCTCTCGCCGATGGGCTTCCTCCTCCTCGGCGATTCGAAGGAGCAGACGGGCGATATCCGGGTGGTCGCGCTCCAGCGCATAGGCGTCGCGCAGGAGCTTCTCGTGCGCCTCCTTCTCCACGTTGAGATCGATCATGAGCCGCTCCCAGTTCGTGTCCGCATCCTGAGGCACGGGCGGAACAACGGGCGCCTGACCGCTCAGCCGCTCGATGGCCTCTCGCAGCCAGCGGGCATGCTCCTGCTCGCGCGCCGCGATCGCGAGCAGGCGCTGGCGGTGCTCGTCATGCCAGCGGAGACGCCTGGCATGCCGGGGGAGCTGATCGGCCATGTCGATCTCCGCCGCGTAGTCCTCGAGGAGGATGTCGCGGATGTCCTGCCGCTGGGCCTCGGTGAGGCCGGCAAAGAACGCGCGCCAGCTCCGTTTTCGCCCGTCGCTCATCGTCGATTCCGGTCCCATCGCGTGCGCCTGTCCTCTCTCACGCGGCATACGGTGCCGCCAGGGGCACCTCGGCACGTGCCGCTGCGTCCGCCTGGAGGTTTTCGTGCATGTCCAATCTCCTCCTACCAGCGCTCGAGCCGCCGGGCCATCCAGCGCCACGTCTCCTCGGCGCGCTCGCGGGCCACCTCGTCGAGCACGGCGTGGGCCGCGCTCGTCGCCTCGGGGTACCAGCGGGCGCTCTCGCCGCCGTGGCCGCGAACCGACTCGAGCGCCGCCCGGCACACGAGCTCGACCAGCTCGTCCGGGGCGCCCATCTCACGCACGAGGCGGCAGGCCGCTCGCACCATGTCCTCCACGGCATCGCCCACCTCGCGGGCGCCGAGCGGGCCCCGCTCGATGCGCGCAACGAACAGCTCGCGCACCGTGAGGTGGAGGCCGTGGAGGGGCACCCCCAGGCGGAGGAGTCCCGCCAGCTCTGAGGCCACCGCGTCCTCGAACAGCCTCATCACACCGCCTCGACGCGGAGGCCGTCGCCGGCGACATCGACCCGCACCGTCCCGCCGTCGTGGAGCTTGCCCGCGACGATCAGTCGCGCGACGGGCGTCTCCACCTCCCGCTGGATTGCGCGCTTGAGCGGGCGCGCGCCGAAGACGGGATCATAGCCGACCCGCGCCAGATAGGCGTAGGCCTTCTCGCCGACCTCGAGGGTGACGCGGCGCTCGGCGAGACGTCGCCGAAGTCCCTCGAGCTGGATCTGCACGATCTTTTCGAGCTCCGCCTCGGTGAGGGCCCGGAAGACCACGACTTCGTCGACGCGATTCAGGAACTCCGGCCTGAACTGGCGCCGCAGGGCCTCGAGGACCTGCTCGCGCATGCGCTCGTAGGTCCGGTCGTCGGACCCGCGCATCTCGAGGATGAGCTGGCTGCCGATATTGGAGGTCATGATGATGACCGTGTTCTTGAAGTTCACCGTGCGTCCCTGGCCGTCGGTGAGCCGGCCGTCGTCCAGCACCTGGAGGAGCACGTTGAAGACATCCGGGTGCGCCTTCTCGATCTCGTCGAGTAGCACCACCGAATAGGGCTTGCGCCGGACGGCCTCGGTGAGCTGGCCGCCCTCCTCGTAGCCCACGTAGCCGGGCGGGGCGCCGATGAGCCGCGCCACCGTGTGCTTCTCCATGTACTCGGACATGTCGAGGCGGATCATGTTGTCCTCGTCGTCGAAGAGCGTCGCGGCGAGAGCGCGCCCCAGCTCGGTCTTGCCGACGCCGGTGGGCCCGAGGAAGAGAAAGGAGCCGATGGGGCGCTTGGGATCCTTGATGCCGGCCCGGGCGCGCACCACCGCGTCCGCCACCGCGCGCACAGCCTCGTCCTGCCCCACGACGCGCTGGTGCAGCTCCTCTTCGAGGCGGAGGAGCTTCTGCATCTCCCCTTCCATCAGCTTCGAGACCGGGATGCCCGTCCACCGCGAGACGACCTCGGCGATGTCCTCCTCGTCGACCTCTTCCTTGATGAGCCGCCGCCCCGGCGTGGCCTGCGCCTGGGCTTCCACCTCCTTGAGCTCGCGCTCGAGCGACGCGAGGGTTCCGTACTGCAGCTCGGCCACGCGGTTCAGATCATAGGCCCGGGTCGCCTGCTCGATCTCGACCTTGACCTCCTCGATGCGCTTCCGGATCTGCCGAGGCCGCTCGAGGGCCGCCTTCTCGGCCTCCCATTGCTCGCGGAGCGTCTTGGCCTCCGCCTGGAGCTTGGTGAGCTCCTCCTCGAGCTTCACCAGGCGATCGCGGGAGGCCGCGTCCTTCTCCTTCTTGAGGGCCTCGCGCTCGATCTCGAGCTGCATGACGCGACGGGTGATCTCGTCCAGCTCGGCCGGCATCGAGTCGATTTCCGTCCGGAGCCGCGCCGCGGCCTCGTCGACGAGGTCGATGGCCTTGTCGGGCAGGAACCGGTCGCTGATGTAGCGATGCGAGAGCACCGCGGCCGACACGAGCGCGGAGTCCTTGATGCGGACGCCGTGATGAATCTCGTAGCGCTCCTTGAGCCCGCGCAGGATCGAGATCGTGTCCTCCACGCTGGGCTGGTCGACCGTGACCGGCTGGAACCGGCGCTCGAGGGCCGCGTCCTTCTCGATGTGCTTCTTGTATTCGTCGAGGGTGGTCGCTCCGATGCAGTGCAGCTCGCCGCGGGCCAGCATGGGCTTGAGCAGATTGCTCGCGTCCATGGCCCCCTCGGCGGCGCCGGCGCCCACCACCGTGTGGAGCTCGTCGATGAAGAGGATGATCTCGCCCTGCGAGTCCTGGACCGCCTTGAGCACGGCCTTGAGCCGCTCTTCGAATTCTCCGCGGTACTTCGCCCCGGCCACGAGCGCGCCCATGTCGAGGGTAACGATGCGCTTGCCCTTGAGCCCCTCCGGCACGTCGCCCCGCACGATACGCTGGGCGAGGCCTTCCACGATGGCCGTCTTGCCCACGCCCGGCGGGCCGATCAACACCGGGTTGTTCTTGGTCCGCCGCGAGAGGATCTGGATGACGCGGCGGATCTCCTCGTCGCGGCCGATCACCGGGTCGAGCTTGCCCTGCTTGGCGAGCTCGGTGAGGTCCCGCCCGTACTTCTCGAGCGCCTCGTAGGTGCCCTCGGGCGTGGGGCTCGTCACGCGCTGGCCGCCCCTGACCGCCGCCACGGCCTCGAGGAGCTTCTCCTTCGTGACGCCGGCGGAACGAAAGGCCTCGGCCACCGGACCGTCCTTGAGGGAGGCGAGCGCCAGGAGCAGGTGCTCGACGCTCACGTACTCGTCCTTCATGGCCTGCGCTTCGGCCTCGGCGTTGGTGAAGACCTCGTTCACCCGGGACGAGATGTAGACTTGGCCCGACTGCACGCCCGAGCCCGACACGCGCGGCAGGCGTGAGAGCGCCTGCCGGAGCTGCTGGAGCAGCGTCGCGGGGCTCACGCCCGCCTTTTCGAGCACGCGCGACGCGACGCCGCCCTCCTGCTCGAGCAGTCCCACCGCCAGATGCTCGGCCTCGATCTGGCTATGACCCTGGCGCTGCGCCGTGCTCTGCGCCTGGCGGACGACGTCCTGGGCCTTCTCGGTCAGTCGGTTTGGATCCATCGCCGTGTCTCCTTGTCGATCGGGTTCCGTCGACTCAAGGTCTGCCCCGGAGCCGCCGCAACTCCGTCTCCATCCGATCCAGCCGCTCCACCAGGTCGGTGATGATCGCGGCCCCGACGAGGTCCACGCCGAGGTCGTCGTGCAGCCGGAGCATTCGCCTGAGCCGTGCCGCCATCACCGCCGCGAACTCGCTCGGGCCCGGCTCGGACGGCTCGACCAGGCCGAGGCGGATGAGGCGGTCGAGCTTCGCGGGGCTGATGCCGACGGCCGCCGCGAGCTGCTCTCTGGACAGCCACATCTCGCCCGGGGGCGGCGCGCTCATGATCGAGGCGTGCATCCGGATGCGTGAGCGCGTGGGCATGGCGGTCATCCTCCCGCGGGCCGGTCGGCGGGCACGGAGGCGCTGCGCCGGAGCGCTTCGTACGCATCCCGCTCCGCCGGGCTCGGCCGCTCCGGCACCACGATGCGCACCACCGCGTAGAGATCGCCGCGGCTGCCATCTCCACGCGGAAGCCCGCGGCCGCGCAGGCGGAGCCGCCGCCCGTTCTGCGTGCCGGGCGGCACCGTCAGCGTCACCGCGCCTTCGGGGGTGTCGACTCTCACCTCGGCCCCGAGCACCGTCTGCCAGGGCCAGAGCGGCAGATCCATTTCCAGGTCGTCGTCCACCACGCGGTAGCGCGGGTGCGGGACGAGGCGCAGGTGGAGGTAGAGATCCCCCGCGGGCCCGCCGTTGACACCAGGCCCTCCCTGACCCGCCAGGCGCAGCACGACCCCGTCGCGCACCCCGACCGGAATTTCCACGTCGATGGCCCGGCCGTCTGCCAGGTTGATGCGGCGCTTGCCGCCACGGAGCAGATCGTCCAGCGTCACCGGCAGCTCCGCTTCGATGTCGGCGCCGGGCATCGTCACCCGGACGTTGCCGCGCCCGGCGCGTCCCGATGGCCGTCCGAAGATGGACGAGAAGAAATCACTGAAGTCGCCGAGATCCTCCGCGGAGAAATCCTGGGCGCTCCGCCCCGCGGCGCCGGGCGGCGGCGTGAAGTCCATTCCGCCCTTCCAGTTCGCGCCGAGCGCGTCGTATTTGGCGCGCTTGTCCGGATCGCTCAGGACCTCGTAGGCCTCGTTGATCTCCTTGAAGCGCTCCGCGGCCTGGGCGCGCTCGGCCGCAGGCTGGAGATCCGGGTGGTGCTTCCGCGCGAGCTGGCGGTACGACTTTTTGATCTCCTGGGCCGATACCGAGCGCGGAACGCCCAGCACCTCGTAGTAGTCGCGGAACTTCACCGCCACGGACGGGCGGGCTCCTCCCCCGTCGCCACTACGACCTGCGCCGGACGCAGCAGCCCGTCCGGAAGCCGCCAGCCGCGCCGCACCTCGCGCACCACCGTCCCGGGCTCCGCTTCGTCGGACGGCTCGGCGCCGACGGCCTCGTGAAGGTTTGGATCGAAAGGCTTCCCGACGGCCTCGAGCGGCTGGGCACCCGCTTCGCGCAACGCGCTCTCGAACAGGCGGCGCGTGGCCGCCACGCCTTCGTAGAAGTCCGTGTCCCTGGATCCGGCGGCGAGGGCTCGCTCGAGCGTATCGAGGACGGCCAGCAGCGGGAGAAGCGCTTCTCGCCGGGCGTCGCCGCGCGCCGCCTCCTTCTCGCGCCCCACGCGACGGCGGAAGTTGTCGAAATCGGCGAGCAGCCGGAGATTGCGCTGCCGCTCGTCCTCGAGGCCCTGCCGCAGGCCCTCGACCTCGTCGGCCTCAACAGCCCGATCGCCGTCGTCCGCCCTCGGGGCGTCCATACTTCAGGGCTTTCGGTCGTCCGCGTCCTTGAATTCGGCGTCGACGACGTCGCCCGCCTGCGGCCCGCCCTGAGGCCGCGAGCCTCCGTTACCGCCGCCCGCCGTGCCCGACGTCTCGCGAGACATGGCGTCCGCCAGCATGCGAGAGACGCGCGTCAGGTTCTCCTGGGCCCGCCGGATGCGCTCGACGTCGTCCCCCTTGAGCGCCTCGCGCGTGTCGTTGAGCGCCTGCTCGACCGCCTGACGGTCGGCCTCGGAGAGCTTCCCGCCGTGCTCCGCCAGCGTGCGCTCGGTCGTGTACACGAGCGAGTCCGTCTGGTTGCGCAGCTCGATCTCCTGCCGCCGCTTCGCGTCCTCCGACGCGTTGGCTTCCGCCTCCTTGACCATCCGGTCGACTTCCGACTTGCTCAGTCCGGACGAAGCGGTGATGGTGATCTGCTGCTGCTTGCCCGTCGCCACGTCCTTGGCGGACACGTTCAGGATGCCGTTGGCGTCGATGTCGAAGGCCACCTCGATCTGCGGCAGCCCGCGCGGCGCCGGGGCGATGCCATCCAGGCGGAACTGGCCCAGCGTCCGGTTGTCGCGGGCGAGCGGCCGCTCGCCCTGAAGGACATGGATATCCACCGAGGGCTGGTTGTCGGCCGCCGTGCTGAAGATCTCGCTCTTCCTGGTGGGGATGGTCGTGTTGCGCGGGATCAGGACCGTCATGACTCCGCCCATGGTCTCGACGCCCAGCGACAGCGGCGTGACATCGAGGAGCACCACGTCCTTGACCTCGCCCGCCAGGATCCCGCCCTGGATGGCGGCGCCGACGGCGACCACCTCGTCGGGATTCACGCCCTTGTGGGGCTCCTTGCCGAAGAGCTGCTTGGCCAGCTCCTGGACCTTCGGCATCCGCGTCTGCCCTCCGACGAGAATCGCCTCGTCGATGTCGAAGGCCACCTCGATCTGCGGCAGCCCGCGCGGCGCCGGGGCGATGCCATCCAGGCGGAACTGGCCCAGCGTCCGGTTGTCGCGGGCGAGCGGCCGCTCGCCCTGAAGGACATGGATAT
>WNFT01004524.1_pt1 | contig 21501 bp, 20 predicted proteins | sample 5400191 | NCBI WGS metagenome assembly WNFT01 (sample SAMN13153359, study PRJNA577476) | soil metagenome | isolation source: 80 cm saprolite under Madrone tree | place: USA:California | collected 2016-06-14 | reverse complement strand
TGGGCGAGCAGCGTGGGAACAACCGCTCTGGCCTCCTCGGGGATAGCAACCGTGAGCTGACGATCCCTGGCAACGAATCCTAGACACTCAACGAGACGCAGGTTTCGTTCCACCTGGTGCAGTTCGTCTGGGGCACCGCGTAACTCGGTTGTTAAAGTACCGCCGCCAAACTCCTTCGACTCTCCCGCACGCAGTGAGATGCCCGCCAGGTAACAGACGTGGCCAGGAACATGCGGCGTCTGACTGAAAGAGCTAAAAATCAGCGCTGCGTCAAAATTCCGTTCTCTGAGCAGGTCGATGAGTTTCAGCTCTTGTGCCGGATCAAATGGCATACGTCCGCCGATATCTTGCCAGGTGGCACGCCAGGCGAGCACGTCGTCGATCCAGGGCAGTAGCGGCGCAGCGCTTGCCCCACCAGGACTGGCGAGCAGCGTCAGTCGTGCATGCGGCGAGCTTTCTTTCACCGCGCGTAGCGCCGGTCCTAACATAATCACGTCACCTATATTGTCAAGGCGAACCGCCAGAATATTGTGCGCTGCCAACCAATCGTTCATCGAGACACCCCCCGGTTGCTGGCTGGCACTGCCCAGGCGTATTCATCCACAAAGCCCGGCAGTGTCTCCTTCAGCAGTTCTGTGGCGGCATCGACGACCATCTCTGGTGTTACCAGGCGCAAGCATTCGTGCCCGTAGGGGCAGATGCGACTATAGCAAATGCGACAAAACACATCGCGATAAAGCTGCCTTTGGGGCACATGCCAGGGTCCCCATTGCTCTGGCGGATTTGTCAGGGCAAACAGCGCGACAACGGGAGTCTTGACCGCCGCCGAGATGTGCATCGGCCCCGTGTTGTTGGTAATGGTGAGATCTGCGGCCTCAATCAAGGCGCAGAACGCTGGGAACGGCAGCGTGCCAGCACAAGCGAATATTGCCCTGCGATTATCCTCTCGCACCAGGCCCAGTACTTGCTCAACCAGCGCTCGCTCATCCCCAGTTCCGGTCACAATAACTGTTGCGCCGAGACACTCAACCAGCAGATCAATAACCTGGGCGTACATCTCCCAGGGGTAGGTGCGTGCCGGCATGCTGCACCCCGGATGAACCACAACCAGTGGAGACCGGGAATTGATGCCGCAAGCCGATAGGAAATCGTAGGCCCTTCCCCTGGCCCTGTCTGGTACCTCCAAAACCAGGTCAAGGTGGTTCGTTGTAAGACCAATCGCGCCAGCCAGGTCAAGCCCGCGTTCGACTTCGTGCATCATGTGTTCTGGGTGTTTGTGACGAGTCGTCAATAACGACCCAGACCCGTCTATCGACGCAGCAACGCGCAGCGGGATATCGGCCAGGTAGCACAGATAGGCCGCTGGCAGTGAACTCTGGTGGTACGAGGTGAAGATGATTGCGCCATCGAAATGCTGCTCTCGGATCGCGGCAACCATTTGCTGCTCCCTCTGGCTGTCTTGTGGCAACATGTGCCAGGGATCCATCCAAGGGGCTTCATAGACGATCAGGTCATCGATATCAGAATTGAGCCTGGCGACCTGCGCTCCCACGGGACTTGCCAGTAAGGTGAGTTTGGCACCGGGTAGCGAGGTTTTGATTGCGTGGAGGGCTGGGGTAGTGACCAGCACATCGCCAAGATTATCAAGCCGGACGGCCAGGATTCGTTGCACCAGACGCCATTGTTCGTCAATCATCGCTTCACCTCAATCCCGTCATCAGATGCCAGGGCAATAATACGGTCAATCACACTGCTCGTGCTGATGCTGCCTGCCAGGGGTAGGATTACGAGACGACCACCGATCTCGCGCACGGCTTCGGCTTCTGGTATCGCTTCATCGGCGTAGTCGCCACCTTTCACATGGATATGAGGACGTAGCGTACGTATCAGCTCGGTAGGCGTGTCTTCATCGAAAAGAACTACATGGTCAACTGCCTCAAGCGCGGCAACCAGCGCCATACGGTCGCGCTCACAGGTGATTGGTCGACTTTTCCCTTTGAGCCGCTGCGTACTGTGATCGCTATTGACACCAACGACGAGCACATCACCGAGCGCTTTTGCCTGCCGCAAAAACTGGACATGCCCGGCATGGAGGATGTCAAAGACGCCATTGGTGAAGACGATCGTCCGACCACGCTGCCGTTCTTCGCCAAGCTCTGCTGTTAGCCGGGTTATCGTTTCGGGCGACCAGGCCTCGGATACGGGGGTAAGCGAGCGCGAGTGCGTGGCGTTATCCCCGAGACTCACACGCTGGAGTAGTTCTTGATAACGTACAACCGCTGTCCAGCGTTTGGTCACGGCAATACTCGCCGCGTCTGTAGCGACGCGCGCGGCTTCCTCAATACTTCCACCAGCGGCGAGTGCCAAAGCCATTGCCGCCGCGAACGAATCGCCTGCGCCGACATCCCCGGCATGTACTACCGGGTGGGTGGGGAGGTGCAGTGCCATCCCATGCCGGTCAACCAGAAACACGCCATCTCCGGCCAATGTAATCGCCGCATGCTCTGCGTCGATCATCGTGAGTAGGCGCCGTCCTAGGCTTTCGATCTCGGCTATATCAACACCTGCTTTGGATCTCGCAGGGTCCGCGATCCATCCAGGCTCGACCAGCAGCCAGGCCTCCAGGTGATTGGGCGTAACTACGGTCGCGCCCACATGGCGGAAACGGGACAGGTGCTTGGAATCGACCAGCAGCGGGCACGCGTGAAGAGAGCGCAGTATTCGCAGCCGCTCAATCAGCTCATCCGATATGGTGCCATAGCCGTAATCGGACACTAAAACAAGATCGCTTTGCGAAAAGACCTCTTCGAGGTTCGCCAATAGTAGCTTTTGGCTCTCCGTTGAGAGGTGACGCGCATCTTCATCAAAGCGAACGACGTACTGACCATCCGCCATGATGCGCAACTTGTGCAGGGTGTTTGTAGACTCATCCTCAATGATCCAGTGATCGTCGACGCCCTGTTTGCGTAGAGCCGACCGCAGCACCGAGCCTGTCATGTCATGCCCGGCAATGCTCAAGAAGGTTACTTCAGCACCAAGCGCAGAGAGATTAGTAGCGGCATTGGCTGCACCTCCTGGAATACGACGCTCCTCCGTCTTGCGTACAACTGGCACAGGCCCTTCTCTACTAAGCCGTGCCGCAGTCCCCTCAAGATATGAGTCAAGCATCGCGTCTCCTATTACCAGTGCACGCAGCTTGCGAAAGCCATGAACAAGTTCAGCTAACATCCGTATTACTCGTCCCTCCCGTTGATGAGCTTGATGCGACAGCAACTCTACACTCCGGGTTCAATACTAACTGCCAATTTGCCGGGCGGTAGGTGAGCTCGGTGGCAAGACCAGGAAATTCGTGCGCCTCAATGATCTGTAGAGCATGCAGGGTATTGCGGGCGACAAAGGTGGGAGCGCGCCCTGGCTGCTCGGGTTGTGGCTCAGTCCCCAGGTCGACCAGGACGGTACGACAGCCAGCCCGATTGCCCGCTTCCACGTCGTCGAGGATATCTCCAACGAACCAGGAGCGTTGCAAGTCGAGATTGAGATCTGCTGCAGCTTGCAGCAACATACCTGGCTGCGGCTTGCGGCAGGTGCAGCGCACTGCAAGCTCTCGGATCACCCCTGCCGGGTGATGTGGGCAGTAGTAGATGGCATCAAGCCGCACACCTTGCTGTTCAAGCTCCCCGGCCAGGTAGATATGCATGCGCTGCAGGTCTGCTTCCGTAAAATACCCGCGTGCAATACCTGATTGGTTTGTGATTACCACCAGCCGGAACCCTGCCCTCTGAAGATCCCTCAGTTCTGGACCGATATCATCGTAGAGGCGCAGGTCCTCGGGACGAGAGGGGTAGTGCCGCGGAAGAACCAGTGTGCCATCGCGGTCAAGCAAGACAGCCCGGTTTTTCATCTGCCAGCCCCCCTCTCACAAGCAGCGAGCTCCGACTCTACCAGATCACAAAGGATATGCGTCACCACCATATGGAGTTCCTGAATGATGGCAGTATCGACCCCAGGCACGCGTATGGCCGGGTCCGCCATGCATTCCAGGCGGTTTGGCCGGTCGCCTGTTACTGCTATCACAGTCATCAGACATCGCTGTGCCTCGGCTGCCGCACGTACGAGGTTCTCGGAATCACCACTCGTGCTAAAGGCAATCAGCATGTCAGCGGGCCGACCAAGTGCCAGGACCTGGCGAGCGAACACATCCTGGTACCCATAATCGTTGGCCACTGCCGTGAGGATCGAGGTATCAGTAGTAAGAGCGAGCACAGCGTAGGGCGATCGTTCGCGCTTAAAGCGCCCAACCAGTTCTGCGGCAAAATGCTGTGCCTCGGCTGCACTTCCCCCATTTCCGGCAACCAGTACTTTGTGCCCGCTACGTAGCGTCTCGATGAGCCCGGCTGCGGCCTCTGTAAATACTGTTGTCTGCGCTGCAAGCTGAGCCAGTGCGCCATCCAACAGGGTTCGATGGCAGTTCAGAGCGCTCACGATGGCTTCATGGTAATCTATTGTCCCGATTGTTGGCTCCAGGACCATACTTTCATGTTTCTTTGGATAGTCCATGTATTTCTTCTCTGATCTCTCATTTCTAGAAATGCCAGTGGTATGAATCTTTATAGATGAGGTTAGCACGTACATTTGTAGCTACTATACTAATCGCCCTTCTCCAAAAATTACAAGTCAGCAATAGAAAAATTAATCATATTCTAAACTTTATTAATATTTCTAATATTACTAACGCTTCAGTATTAAAACAAAAAATAAATTTATTTAGGTAATTTTGTAATAGATCTTTGCAAGTATTTGCTATGATTCCATTCAGCCAGGACAGAGCGATTAGACGACATGACATGGTGAAGAGAACACATGGAAACAAGGCCTCTCATCGGAAAATTCGATGAGAGGCCTTGTTTCCATGATCGGCCGGAAATTGAACAGTAATGATCTTCTAAAACGCCCGCTGGCAAAGTATACTTACTGCCCTATCTTTTGTAGATACTGCTCGACAGCGTTGCGCTCTTCGGGTCGAAGTGGTCGAAAGCCGCTTCCGTCGTTAATAAACACGATGCGCGATGACCGAAAATGGATAAGCATGTCTGGTCGGTGATCGCCATTGACATCAACAAAACTGATCGTTACAGCTATCAAATCATCTCCGCTGCCGTATAGCTGAGGTCCGAGATAGATGCGTGCCTTAGACCCATCGCCACCGGGGAGTTCGAACACTTCGATGCGACCATTCAAGTTGATAGCTATGAAATGGCTAGGTGTACCCCCTGCCTCGTTATGTCCCACGAAAGCATCTATCTGGAAAGTGCGTGGGCGTCCATAGTGAATGTCATCCCAGGTTGTGTTCCACCAACTTACGGCCGTTGACAGCAATGTCCACAGCGTCAGCATCGCTATCATACCTATGCCCAGGTAGAACAAAGGGTGCGCTCGCTGCCAGAATTTCCCCCTGCTTCGTGTTGCCTTTGAAGCAGGTACCTTTGGCAGTTTTTTTGATGCCGTACTGGCTTGCCGGGGTACGCCAGTTGTGCGATCACGCCTGGTGTTCCCAGTATCTGCCTGCTGCCACTCATGTATCTCCTCTGCAGCATCCGTCTGTTTAGGGTGCTGTCGAGAGGCACGCTGCGCAACAGGTACTGTCTCCGTGGAGACAACAGGCTCCTTCCCTGGCTTGGCTGTGTCATCTCCGATAGGCCGGTGACGCAGAGCGCTGCGGGGAGTTAAGTTGTCAGTTGATTCTAGTACTGGCATTTTCAGGTTACTCCTTTTCTTCTTCTCTTAAAACTAAAACCTTTTGAAGAAATACCGACCGTCGTCGGAGAGACCTGTGACGGACCAACCGGTCTATCGTCTTCCGCATTTCAGATTAGAATATATGTTCTAAGCACTTGTACAAAAGACAGGCTATTTACGAATTTATAAGAAAGAGAAATAACGGTGCCCGGTAGTCAGAACCTGAATTGGTAGTAATTTCGCATTACAGTAAAGGGGGTTGCTTTCAAATCTTTGCGACACCGATAGTATAGCATACAGGCACAGTTTTTACCAGAGGACTACAGGAAACTTTTCTCGTTGAGCACGACCTGCAGGTCATCAGGAAGGGGCACCTCAACGTCTATGCTTGCTCCTGTAATGGGGTGGGTGAACTTGAGTTGATAGGCATGCAGAAACTGACGTTTGAGCGACAATCCCCGGATCGTGTTACCAGATCCATAGACGGGATCGCCCGCGATAGGATGTCCTATCGCCTTCAAATGCACGCGGATCTGGTGCGTGCGCCCGGTCTCAAGCTCTAGAAGTAACAGGGTGTGACGAGCGAACCGTTCTAGTACACGAAAGTGTGTGCGCGCTTCTCTGCTGCTCAGAGCAGTGATTGCCATTTGCTGGCGATGCCGTGGGTCGCGACCGATAGGAGCATCGATACTGCCCTGGTCAAGGGCAACTACACCCTCGACGAGGGCCAGGTACCGTTTGACGATTTCGCGTCGTTTCATCTGCTCCACCAGGGCTGCTTGAGTAGCGATATTCCTGGCAACGATAATCAGGCCGGAGGTATCTTTATCCAGGCGGTGAATAATGCCTGGTCGTTGATCTGCAGTATCCCAGTGGATATCAGGATAGCGTGCCAGTAGGGCATTCACTAGCGTATCATCGTGGTGACCGGGAGCGGGATGAACCACCATCCCGGCGGCTTTATTTATAATAAGCAGGTCCTGGTCTTCGTAGACCACGTCGAGGGGTAATGATTGAGGCTTGATACCACTGTCTCGTTTATTTTGTCTGGGTGAAAGTACCTGTATTTCATCGCCAATTCTGAGCGCATAACCCGGTTTACCTGGGCCTCCATTGACAAGTACCATTTCGTCCGCGATCAGTTGCTGCGCTCTTGTGCGAGATATGGCGGTTAGTTTAGAAACGAGATACCGGTCAAGCCGTTGGCCCGCTTCGCCTGCTTGAACACTCAACGTGTCTTTCTCATGAGAGAAGGAAGGATCAGGGTTATGCATCATGCTCTTTCGATGAGTGGAGTGCTCCACTATTGTTTGCGGGAGGTATTGTCGGTGTAGGTTCTCGCGGTGGTTGTGCCTGCTGGGAGGTATCCCTGGACCCGCGTAGACTGCCGAAGAGGAGAGCCACAAAAAGCAGGAAAACGCCGACGGAGATTGCGGCATCGGCGAGATTGAAAATGGCAAAATGGAAACCAATCTGAGGGATATTGAAAGAGATGAAGTCGACGACGTACCCGCTGTGGCGGGCCCTATCGATTAAGTTACCTAGCGCTCCGCCGATAATCAAACCAAAAATGAGCTTATACCCCAGGTTGCCAGTGTTGAGCATGCGCGCGTACAGGTATGAGATCACTCCGATAGCCACTACTATAAGAACGACTAGCACGATGCTGTTTGCAAACAAGCTGAATGCTGCCCCATTATTGCGGATGTAGTAGAGAACGAGATAATCACCTACCAGCGAAATACGCGGGCCGATATCCGCAGGACCCAGATTGTCTACAACCCATGCCTTCGTCCATTGGTCCAGGACAACTACTATTATGGCAGTAAGCAATGCCAGCGCATCGTAGATACGGGCGCGTTTGACTTTCACGGTGATCTTTTATTCCTTTCCTCGATGTACGTAGGAGTATTGTACAAGCTTTGGAGAGAGGAGGCAAATCTATCATTATGGGTGAGCAGATTGTTGCGATTGCATTCACGATGCCAGGGGCATTGTTTTTTGCGACGAAATGATGCCTATCGCTCCCTGCTGCTTGAAATAGTCTCGCCTTTGTTGCATACTAATTTAGCATGAGCTGGCAATGTTACGCGATTTGAGAACGCTCAACCAACAAAGGGGTTGCATGTATGCGAGTCGGCGTCGGACTGCCTAGCACCATTCCAGGCACGAAGGGACAGCTACTCATTGAATGGGCCTGCAGGGCCGATGAGGGACCATTCTCCAGCCTTGGAGTACTTGATCGGCTTAGTTACGACAGCTACGAGCCACTGATAAGCCTGGCCACAGCCGCTGCCGTCACCTACAGGGTCACGCTGGCTACCACCATCGTTATAGGACCTCTGCACAATAATACTATGCTGGCCAAAACAGTCTCTTCGCTTGACGCTCTCTCCAATGGCAGGCTGGTGTTGGGGCTGTCAGTTGGCGCTCGCAAGGAAGATTACGACTTTGCAGGCATTGACTACCGGGGGCGAGGCAAGCGGCTCTCGGAGCAACTCTCCTCGCTGCGTTCGATATGGGAAGAAGGCTCTACCGGCCCGGCGGTAATGCGCCCCGGCGGCCCCGCTGTATTAATCGGTGGTCTGAGTGACCAGGGATATGCTCGCATGGTCCGCTATGCAGATGGTTATGTACACGGTGGTGGACCACCAAGAGCTTTTGCTCGCGCCGCCGACAAAGCTCGCGCTGCATGGTATGATGCAGGGCGTCCTGGCAAGCCGCAACTCTGGGCGCAGGGCTACTTCGCGCTCGGTGATGACGCTGTACAGCAAGCAGGTTACAGCTACCTGAAGGAGTACTATGCTTTCACAGGGCCTTTCGCAGAGAGGATTGCCGCTGGCCTGCTCACGAATCCGCAAGCGATAGCTCAGTTTATGCGCGGCTATGAAGAAGCGGGATGTGATGAATTAGTCCTCTTCCCCACTGTACCCGATCTTGCCCAACTCGATAAGCTTGCTGATATACTTGACGGAATAGGCAGGAGAGCCGGATGAAAATCGCAATCCTCGGCGCAGGTCCGGCAGGCCTCTATAGCGGCCTGCTCATCAAAAAAGCCAATCCCTCGCACGCTATTACCATCATCGAGCGCAACGCGGCGGATGTCACCTACGGCTGGGGCGTCGTTTTTTCTGACCGCACGCTGGCCTCTTTCCAGCGAGCCGATTATAGGACGTACGAGCAGATCACCGGCCATTTCGTGATCTGGGATGACATTGATGTATATTATCGAAGTGAGAAAATCAGTTGCGCAGGTCATGTAATTGCCAGCATCTCGCGCAAACGCCTGCTCAACATCCTGCAAAGTCGCTGCCGCGAACTCGGTATCGACTTGAGGTTCGGTCACGAAATAAATGACCCTGCTGAGCTTGAAGGCTTTGATTTGTTGATTGCCGCTGATGGTATCAATAGCATAGTGCGCAAGAACTATGCTTCACAGTTCAAGCCCAACATAGAACTGGGGAGGGCCAGGTATATCTGGCTCGGCGCGGACAAGGTGCTTGACGCCTTCACATTCATTTTCTGTGAGAATGAACATGGTCTGTTTCAGGTCCACTCCTATCCTTTCAGCGGTACAACCAGCACCTTTATCGTTGAATGCGACGAGGCTTCCTGGCTGAAGGCTGGCCTTAAGTGGATCAACTTTCCTACACTCAAAACCCGGCATTGGCACTTTCAAAATATGGTGCTGCTTGGCGATTCCGCTCACACTGCCCACTTCTCCATTGGCTCAGGAACAAAGCTAGCGATGGAGGATGCTATCGCGCTGGCCAGCGCTCTTGAACAGCGCCATGATCTGGAAACCGCATTGAATGAATATGAACTGGAGAGAAAACCCGTTGTCGAGGTCTTCCAGAAAGCTGCCCAGGAAAGCCAGACCTATTTTGAGACAATTAAACGTTATCTTGGCCTCGACCCGATGCAATTCACCTTCCAACTGCTAACCCGCAGTGGCAGGATCACTTACGATGACCTGCGACTGCGTGATTCCCGCTTCGTGGACGCGGTTGACCGGTGGGCCATGCAAAAAGCTAACTCGCTTCTCACCTATCATCATCCACAGGCTATATTTGCGCCACCACCGGTGTTTACACCTGTGAGGCTGCGTAATCTCGTGCTTAGCAACCGTCTCGTCTTATCACCGCGCCTTTCATACCCAGCGCAAGATGGTATGCCAGGCGAAGGACATGCAGAGCAAATGAGTAACGACACGCTCGCTGGCGCTGCTTTAGTTGTGACTGAGCCAATCGCCACCTCTGCTGGGGGCCGCATTACTCCAGAAAGCGCAGGACTCTACAAGGCGAGCCATGTTGAAGCATGGATACGTATCGTCGAGTCCATTCATACTCGTACAGCAGCAAAGCTAGCTTTACTGCTGAACCATGCCGGGCGTCGAGGCTCGACCAGGCCAAGAGCGCAGGGGCTAGATCGACCACTATCCCACAGCAACTGGCCGTTGCTTTCAGCCTCTGCCATACCCTATACGCTCTATAGCCAGGTACCCAAGCAGATGGATCGAGCCGAAATGGATCATGTGCGGGAAGATTTCGTGCGCGCTGCACTGATGGCGCACGAAGCTGGTTTCGACTTGCTACAACTCCACTTCGCCCACGGCTACCTGCTGGCAAGCTTCATCTCACCGCTCACTAATCAGCGTAATGATGAGTATGGGGGAGACCTGCAACACCGCATGCGCTTTCCACTGGAAGTGTTCGATGCTGTACGAGCTGCGTGGCCGCAGGATAAGCCAATCTCGGTTGCTCTCCCCGCTGGCGACTATGCGAAAGGCGGCTTTGACATTGATGACGCAGTAATCGTCGCCAGAATGCTTAGAGCACATGGGTGTGATATAATCGCGGTATTAGCAGGTCAGACGACAGTTGACAGCGAGCCAGCCTATGGTCGTGGTTTCTTGACCCCGTTAAGCGAGCGCATACGCAACGAGGCATCAATTCCCACGATGGTGGGCGGCTATCTCACAACCAGCAATGAAGTCAATACTATTTTGGCTGCTGGCCGCGCTGATTTGTGCATTGTAGACCCGCCGCAACTGAATGGTCGATCAAACAGAGAGGATTATCTTTATGACAAGCAGTGACAATCTTACGCTCGCAGGACGACGAGCGGTCGTCACCGGCGCTGGACGTGGCATTGGCCGTAGTATCGCTTTGGCGCTCGCCCAGGCTGGGGCAGACGTAGCTGTGACAGCACGCACCAATGTCGAGATCGAGCAGCTTGTCGCTGAAATCCGGGCAACGGGTCGACGGAGCCTGGCGATTCCAAGCGATGTAACTGACTCTGGACAAGTAAAGCAAATGGCTACCGCCCTGATCGAAGGGCTCGGCGGTGTCGATATTCTGGTCAATAATGCTGGCAATGCCGGCAGCCACAAATTCCTTAACCATCCTGATGAACTCTGGCATCGTATGCTTGCTGTCAACCTGACGAGCGTCTACTATGTAACCAAGGCTTTCGCGCCGGGGCTGATAGAGCAACGCTGGGGGCGTATCATTAACATCGCTTCGATCGCTTCCCGTGTTGGTGACAAGTATATCGCAGCATATACTGCTTCCAAACATGGTGTACTTGGCCTGACACGCGCCCTGGCTGTCGAATTGCTGCCGTATAACATCACGGTTAACGCCATTTGCCCCGGTTACGTGGATACCCCCATGACCGATGCGAGTGTCAGTAATATTGTGGCGCGTACTGGAATGCCCGAGGTGCAGGCACGCGAGGCACTAGAAAAAACAAGCCCACAGAAACGCTTGATCGAACCGGAAGAAGTTGCCGCGATTGCAGTTTTCCTGGCGCAGGATATCAACAGGGGTATCACAGGGCAGGCCATCAATGTCGATGGCGGCGGCGTGATGTCATGAGCTATGTAGCGACTGTAGCAGGGCGTTTGCTTGCAGCCGCTCTGGAGTGAGGGTTACTCTCTTGAACTACGACTTTCTCTACGAGGTGGACGATGGCGTTGCGACCCTGACTTTCAACCGCCCCGAGGTAATGAATGCGCTCACCTTTGAGGTCTATGCTCAACTTCGCGATCTATTTGAGGCCTTGCGCCATGACCAAGAGGTAGGCGCCATTGTGCTTACCGGGGCAGGCGATAACTTCTGCTCAGGTGGGGATGTTCACGAGATCATTGGCGAGTTGCTTAAGCGCGACATGAAAGGCCACCTGGAGTTCACACGCATGACAGGGGCCGTCGTACAGAACATGCGGTTGCTGGATAAGCCGATCATCGCCGCCCTCAACGGCATGACCGCCGGAGCTGGAGCCGTGATTGCCCTGGCCGCTGATCTGCGTCTCGCCTCTGAAAAGGCCCGGTTCGCCTTCCTCTTCACAAAAGTCGGCCTGACTGGTGCTGATATGGGGGCCGGTTATTTGCTGCCGCGAGTCGTTGGGTTGGGTCGCGCTTCCGAGTTACTGATGCTCGGTGATACCATCGATGCCGCTACCGCTGAGCGTTATGGCCTGGTGAATCGCGTTGTAGCCCATGACGACCTGCTTCCATCCTCCAATGCCTGGGCCAGGCGCCTCGCCGAGGGTCCAACCTTTGCTATCTCAATGACTAAACATATGATCAACCACGAACTGAGCATGGATCTCGTCTCTGCTATCGAGGCCGAGGCGCAGGCACAGGCGCTCATGCTAATGGGAGACGACCACCGCAGTTTCTACGAAGCGTTCAAGGCAAAAGAGAGGCCCAAGTTCACTGGAAGGTAGAGAGCACCATGGAAAAAGCCATCATCAATCCATCAACCCTGGCACGTCCCAGGGGCTTCAGTCATGGTATCCTTGTAACAGGTGGCCGCCTCCTCTTCCTTGCCGGGCAGACAGGCAGCGATGCTGAAGGTCAGATAGCTGCGCCCGGTGACCTGGTAGCCCAGTATGAACAGGTACTTCGCAATCTCCAGATGGTTGTCGAAACTGCTGGCGGGAAGATGCAGGATATCACGAAAATTAATATCTTTGTGCGCGACCGCGATGATTATCTCGCGCACCTTAAACCACTTGGCAAGGTGCATCGTTCTTTCTTTGGCGATTATTACCCTGCGACAGCCCTTTTCGAGATCTCGCGCTTTTTCCAGGAGGAGGCGCTGATCGAGATTGAAGGTCTCGCAGTGCTGGACGCAGATAGTTAGAGGGAAGCGCTTATGGATTTCGAACTGACCCCCCAACAAAAACACATCCAGGTTCAGGCACGCGAGTTCGCAGAGCAAGAAGTAGCGCCTGTAGCACGAGTAGCGGATGAGAAAGGCGAATTCCCCTTGCACCTGGTCAAGCGTATGGGCGAACTGGGCTTCCTGGCAGGGCCAATCGAACCGGAGTATGGTGGATCGGGCATGGACTACGTGAGCTACGCCCTGCTCTGCGAGGAACTCGGACGGGCCGATTCTTCCGTGCGTGGTTTCTTGACCGTTCATACAAGCCTTGTTACCCTCTGCATCCGCGATTGGGGCACCGAGATACAGAAGAGCCGCTATCTCCCTCTGCTTGCCACAGGTGATTGGATCGGCTGCTACGCTCTGACCGAACCAGAAGTTGGTTCTGACGTAGCGAGTATAGAGACTACAGCCAGGGAAGAGGGCAATTATTACATCCTGAATGGCGAGAAAATCTGGATAACCAACGGCCTCAGCGCTAACGTCGCCATCGTTTTTGCCAGTGTAGACCGCTCCGCTCGCCATAGAGGCATCTGTGCATTCATCGTTGAGTCGGATGCCCCCGGATTCCATCGCGAGCCTATGCCGGGCAAGGAGCTAGGACACCGTGCATCGGAACACGCCTTTATCGTCTTCAGGGAATGCCGGGTGCCCAGAAGTGCCTTACTCGGCGCTCCAGGTGAAGGTTTCAAAGTTGCTATGTCTGCCCTGGATCGGGGCCGCCTGGGCGTAGCTGCTGGTGCCGTCGGCGTGGCGCAGGCGTGCCTCGACGCCTGTATCGCCTATGCTACTCAGCGTCGCCAGTTCGGCCAGCGCATCGCAGATTTCGAGATGATCCAGGCGACACTGGCTGATATGGCAGCCGGCGTGGAGGCTGCACGACTACTCGTTTACAAAGCTGCATGGACGAAAGACCAGGGACTGCCTGCAACGAAAGCCACATCTATTGCCAAGCTCTTCGCCACAGAAGCAGCAATGACGGCGGCATCCGAGGCAGTGCTGATGCATGGCAATCGTGGCTATTCCAATGAGTACCCTGTGGAGCGGTACTATCGCGATATCAAGGGACTGCAAATCTACGAGGGGACCAGCCATATCCAGCGTATCATCATTGCCCGTGAGTTGGTAGGACGAGAGAAATAGGTCTATTTAACATGCCTATAGATAGAGACGCCGGAGTCTAATCATGCACTTCGCCGAAGGAGGAAAAAATGGCTTATTCTGAGTACTGGAACCCCAAGCATGAAAAGTTGCCCCGTGAGGAATTGCAGGCACTGCAACTCCTCAAGCTCCGTCGCATGTGCGAGTGGGCCTATGTGACCACGCCGTTTCACAAGCGCAAATTCGATGCCGCAGGTTTTAAGCCGGACCAGCTTAAGACCCTCGATGATATCCGCCGTATTCCTTTTATGACACGGGAAGAATGGATGGAATCGGAGATGAAAAAGCCAATGTTTGGCGATCTGCTGGCCACCGACCCTATCAACGCTATCCGTTACCACCTCACCTCTGGCACTTCTGGAAGAACCCCCATTCGTGTGTTGGATGGTACAAAAGACTGGGACTGGATAGCTGAGATGTGGTGCTATGGCCTGTGGGCGTTCGGAGTCCGGCCCGAAGATATTGTCTATTTCGCCTTTGGCTACGGATCTTTCATTGGCTTTTGGGGAGCGCATTACGCCTGTGAGAAGATCGGCGCATTGGTCATCCCCGGTGGTGCGCAAACCACTGAAGCGCGCATTAAGCAGATTATCGAGATGGGCGCTACTACCGTCTGCTCTACGCCTACCTACGCGCTGCACCTCTGGCAAAAGGCCAGGGAGATGGGGATCGACCTTGCCAGAGAGGGTAAAGTCGACAAGCTTATCTGCTCCGGTGAGCCTGCTGGCTCCATTCCGGCAGTAAAGCAACAGCTTGAGGAAGCCTGGGGCGCGAAGTGTGGCGATACCGCCGGCATGACCGAGCTTGGTACAATCATGATCTTCGAGTGTTCCCACCAGCCAGGAGGAACCCATATCATCGAAGATCATTTCATCGAGGAAGTACTTAACCCGGCAAATGATGAACCTGTCGGTTACGACGAGCTGGGTGAGCGTGTGGTAACCTCCTTTGGTCGAGGTTTTATACCCGTTATTCGCTATCGCACCAAAGATATGGTCATCAGAGTTCCGGCGAGTACCTGTAGCTGCGGGCGCACCTGGGACCTTTATGACGGCGGCATCCGCGGGCGCTGGGACGACATGAAGTTGGTCCGTGGTACTAATGTCTATCCGCGCGCGGTAGAAGCGATTGTACGTGAGTATCCCGCCATAGATGAGTTTCAGATCTATATCTGGCGCAGGGATGATCTCCAGGACGAAATCACCATCAGGGTGGAACTAAAGCCTGGGCATGAAGCGGAGTGGCCGGAGCTTCGGGTGAAGCTGGCTAAAGACCTGGCACAAGCGCACGAGGGATTACGCTTCAACATAGAGCGCGTGGATTACGGGGTTCTACCACACTTTGAACTCAAAGCAAAGCGCCTGGTAGATGCCCGCCCTGTGGCGCAGTACAGTTAGAAGGAGAGATAACATGGCAGCAACAAACACTGATCTCCTTGGCCATGCTCTTACTGAGCAAGAGCATGAGCTATTAAATATCTATGAGTCGCTCAAAAGGTTAGCGCAGCAAGATGACCTGCCTCCCTGTGCAGCACGTAATGTGCGCAAGGCGTTGTCGTCCATGTGGCAGGTTACGAACGATCTAGACCTCCAGTTTGAGCAGTTATATGATCTCGGAGTCTAGTCGTTACTCCGTAGGTTCCAGCTGTTACTTGCATCGCGAGACTGAGTGTTTCCAAATTCAGTTGTCCTGCCCTGTTGCTCCCAGTGAGTGCGAAACCTTCATAGCTTCAGTTCGCAATTGCTGAGCGGCATGATCCAGGGTTTCATCTCCAAAGCGTGAGGCAAAGCCAACAATCCAGAGCAGGGCCACCAATGTGCCTCCTGCACCATAAATGGGTGCTGCCACTGCATTAACGCCGACCAGGTACTCCTCGTGGTCGAAGCTGATACCTGTACGGGCAGCCTCTTCTACTCGTGCCAAAAACTGCTGGGGGTCCGTTATCGAATGTCCTGTAAAGCGAGGCAATGGATGAGCTTGCAAGTAGGTCTCGCGCTGTGCCGCCTGCCAACTCGCTAATACAAAAAGGCCGGTAGCCGCGGCCAGCAGGTGTACACGCAGACCTCGCGTAGCAGAAATATGCAAAGCAGGTTGCTCACCTTCATCTACGATACATTCGATGATCCGCACGCCACTCTGCTCGACCTTTCCCAAGCAAACCGTCTCGCCTGTACTGGTTGCCAGGCGGCGCATGGCAGGCAGAGCAAAGTGACGCAGCCCAGCACGCTGGACATAGGCCTGGGCGAGATCATAGATGCGGGGACCCAGGACAAAGCGGCGCTCCTCTGCTTGCTCAATCGCACCATTGCTCTCCAAGGTTTTGAGTAGTCCGTGGATACTCCCTTTACTCATCTTGAGCGCACGCGCCAGGTCCGAAAGAGTCAAACCCTCTTCTGTGACACTCAAAAGATCCAGAAGACGGAAAGCACGCTCAACCATCGGCGCGTGCGCCACAGGAGCCACGGTAGTCTCTTCCAAGACACCAATTTGTTCATCATATTGAACTGATTGTTCTTCCATAAGAACAGAATAATCAATGTTGGGAAATATGTCAAGTATTATTACTATTATCCAGATATTTGGAGAGAAGGAATTAGGTGGGAGAGTCAGGAGAAGACGGCCTGGCCAAGGTAGGCAGCAGACTCTCCCGTGGGGCAGAACCCAGCACGTCGAGCAACTCTTCTAAGGAGAAGACGCCATAGCAGCCAGCGACATAGAGCACCGCCGGAGCGCTGCCCAGCTCACGCTGACGCTGTCGCCGCAGCCGCCGAATGGCCACCGCAGCCAGTCGCTCTCCCGCCTGCAAACGATAGACTTGCGCGGTAGTGAAGGCCAGGCACGTCAAGGTCGTACGCCCCAGTGCCGCCACAAAATCGCGTCCCCAGCGCTGCTTCTCCAACCCCCAGCCTTCCTTCAATTCCCGATAGGTATCATCCTCAATGTGCCAGCGCGGACGAAACGCCTGCAAAGCGGCAAAGCCATCGGCGAAGCGGCGGGTACTCACCAACGCTCGTGGCGGCTCGGCGGCCGTTTCCTGGGTGGTCACATCGCGGATGAGACAGGCCCACAGGCTGGCATCGGCTACCCCATAGCTGGCAGCCTTCTCGGTCAAGCCGTCCCAACTCGTCAGTTCCCCCGCTGCTGTCACCTCCACCTCGCGCACCTGCTTGTGGCCACCGATGGTGCGTAGATAGCGATGGTGGCTCCAGTCAATGAACTGCCCATCGGCCAAGCCCTGCAGGTCCTGGTAGAGCAGACGATCCTGGGGCAAACTCACCAGGGCATCAATGCCCTTGCGGTACTTGAGCCAGGCCAACAGGGGGCCATCGGCGTAGAGAGCATCCGGAAGCCTCAAGCTGATGGCCTGCGGTCCTGCCACCTCAAGCACTTGCTCAATCAGTGAGCGGGTCACCACCGCTTCTTGGCCTTTCTCTGAGGCCGGCCCGCTCAAGAGCCGCCAGGCCACGATGATCGGACGGGTGGCTGACACACACACCAAGGCCACCAAACGAAAGTCGTCGCCCACCCCACTGCCATCGACGGCGTAGACCTTGCCACGCACCAACTGCCGCTGGTAGAGCGACTGCACCCCGGCTGCTTGTGCGTGCAGCCACGCTGACTCGCCTACGCGCCGCAGCGCATCGCGCAACGTATCAGGATGACACGGCAACGATTCCTCTTGCCGTCCCTCGGGATGCCGATGCCGTCCATTGCTCCCTGAGCGGATCTGCACCGGGGCCCAGCCCAGTTGCAAGAGCACTGCTGGCTCGCGGAACAGCACCTCGGCTGCTCCACTGAGCGAGGCCTGCTCCACAAACGGCAACGTCGCCAGCGTCCGTAGCAACAGCTCATCCGGCACACCTGCTCGTTTTCGCTGCGCTTCGACTTCATCTAAGATCGCAAAGATCCCTAACTCTTCATGTAAGGCGACTAACTCATCCAACGGCCCACTAGCCATCGTGGTGGCTAAATCAGGCCGTTCCCCTCGCTGCAAGGCCGCTGCCACCGCTTCTTTGTCTCTTCGATACCATTCCATCTTCTTCCTCCTGCTTTAGAACGTCCCTTCTAGTTTATCACCTCCTCCCAGTTATCTCCAAATATCTGACTATTATCGAGTCTCATGTCAATCAATAGGAATATTGTCATCTGTCTGTCATATTAAGGGAACGTTCCTGCGATGTTGACGAGGCGCGTGGTCTGCTTGTAGGATACACAATGAGAACTGGCTATCTCGCAGGTGTCTGTCATATTTTCTGGAAAGGACCGAGTGAAGCGGATGCAACGCTTCGACCGCACTTTAGGGATCCTGCTCTTTTTGCGCAGTAAACCATCGGTCTCCGCAGCAGCATTGGCACGCCAGTTTGACGTGTCAACGAGAACGATTTACCATGATCTGGAGACACTGAGCGCATTAGGCGTGCCGCTCTATGCTGAACGTGGGCGGCAAGGAGGGGTTCGGCTGTTGCCAGGCTATTTTCTACCACCTCTCATGTTCACGCGCAGTGAGGCGATTGCGCTGCTGCTCGGGCTCACGCTTCAAAAGAGCTTGCAATATGCTGTTGATGGACAATAGAAATGACCGATGGCGGAGGATTATCCCTGCCGCCCGAGAAATGAAACGGTCAGATGACTGTTCTGTTTGTGGGGAAACGCAAACGTGAGCCGTGGGGGGAGTGGGGGTACGCCTTCGCATTTTGATCGACTGAGGTGGTGGGGAGTGAGGAGGAGGCAGTCGAGGCGAAATGCGAAGGATGCGAACGAAGCCGGATAGCCCGGTGGAGTTGGCATGGAGGTGGGGAAGGGCTACCTGGCGTGAGTTCGCAGGATGGCGCTTTATCGACACCACTGCGGACAGGTCGGAGCATCAAGCAGACAGACCGTCTGGCGCTTTATCGACACCACTGCGGACACAAACCAGGCCATCGCTCTCGACAAGCGAAGGACGATGGCCTAGCATACCACCATCACAAAACAAACAAGGTGGTATGCATATGAAAAACGATTACGAGGTGAAGTTGTATATGGCTGAACGACGCAAGGGCCTTTCCCAAAAAGTAGCGGCAGCGCGTGCGGGGATGAGCGAGCGCACTGCTCGCAAATATGAGCAGGCGGGGAAGTTGCCCTCGGAGCTGAAACGCCCCCATGATTGGCAAACCCGCTCGAACCCCTTTGAGGAAGACTGGCCCTGGGTAGTAGCCCAACTCGAACGTGATCCCGCCCTGCAGGCCGCGACGCTGTTTGCCCTGCTGTGCGAAAAGCACCCTGGTCGCTACCGTCCCACGCAGGACCGCACGCTGCGCCGGCATATCGCCCGGTGGCGAGCGCTACATGGACCGGAGCACGAGGTGATCTTTGAACAGCGCCATACCCCAGGCGAGCGGGCGCAGTCCGATTTCACACACATGGAGGACCTGGGCGTGACGATTGGCGGGGAACCGTTCCCACATCTGCTCTATCATTTTGTCCTGACCTACTCCAACACGGAGGCCGCTAGTCTGTGCTTCAGCGAAACCTTCGAGGCGGCTTCCCGAGGGCATTGAGAAAGCCCTCTGGCAGATTGGTGGGGTTCCACAGCAACATCGCACCGACCACTTGAGTGCAGCCGTGAGGCTGCTGCGCAAAGAAGAGCGAGAAGACTGGACGGGTCGTTACCAGGCCCTCATGCGGCATTACGGCATGCAGCCCACCTGGAACAATCAGGGGGTCGCGCATGAAAACGGCGATGTGGAGCAAGCCCATCACCGTTTCAAAGAGGCGGTCGATCAGGCGTTGCGGGTGCGAGGCAGCCGGGACTTCGCCACCCGAGCGGCCTACGACCATTTTGTGCAGGATCTTATTCACAAACGCAACCAGACCAGGGCAGCTCGTTTCACCGCAGAAAAAGTGGCTCTGCGTCCCCTGCCTGCCACCTCGCTTGCCCCATGCAAGGAGCTGCGGGTCATCGTCTCCCGGTTTTCGACGATCACCGTGGCAGGCAATGTCTATTCCGTCCCGTCTCGCTTGATTGGGACCTCGGTCCTGCTGCGCATCCGTGCCGAGCACCTGGAGGGCTATGTGGGCACAACGCGTGTCTTTGAATTGCCTCGTTTGATTGGCAAGCAGCACCACCGCATCGATTATCATCACATCATCTGGTCGCTGGTGCGCAAGCCAGGCGCCTTTGCCGCTTACCGCTACCGCGACGAACTGTTTCCGACGACGACCTTCCGCCTGGCCTATGATCACTTACGCCGCGATGGGGCCAGCCGTGCTGATCGCGACTATGTGCGTATCTTGCACCTGGCGGCTTCCACCTCAGAGTCAGAAGTAGAAACCGCGCTGCAGATCGTCCTGGAAGCAGGAAAATCCCCAACGTTTATGACGGTGCGTGACCTGGTGCAGGTGCCAACGCAGGTGCCGGCCATCGAGGTCCCGCCGCTAGATTTGTCGGCTTACGATCAACTCATTCCATCAAGGAGGGATTGTGTCTAACCCCATCAATCGCCACAGCGAACTCCAGGGGCTCTTGGAACGCCTCAAGCTCGCCGGCATGGCACAGAGCTTTGCTGACCTGGCGCTCAAAGCAGCGAAGGAAGGCCTCTCGCATGAAGCCTATTTGCACGAATTAGCCAGACGAGAAGAAGCGCTGCGCCATGAGCGACGAACTGACCGCCTGCTGCGCCAGAGCGGGTTGCCTCTGGAAAAGACCTTTCGCACGCTCGATTTGGGACGCCTGTCCCCGACGCTGCAACTGCACATCGAGCGCTTGAAGAAGGGCGCGTTTCTGGAGCAAGCGATCAATGTCGTGGCCGTTGGGAAGCCGGGCGTCGGGAAAAGTCACGTCCTGGCCGCACTTGGGCATGAACTCATCCTGTCTGGTCATGCCGTCTTGTGGACGCCAACCAGCACCCTCGTGCAACGGCTTCTGGCCGCCAAACGCGACCTGCGCCTGCCCCAGGAGTTGGCCAAGCTGGACAAATATGCCGGGGTCATCCTCGATGACATTGGCTACGTGCAGCACGATCGCGACGAAATGGAGGTGCTCTTTACCTTTCTGTCCGAGCGCTATGAACGCAAATCGGTGCTGATCACCACCAATCTCGTGTTCAGCGAATGGGAACGCATTTTCAAAAATCCGATGACCACCCTGGCGGCCATCGACCGCGTGATCCACCACTGCGTCATCTTAGATATGATGGCTGTCGACAGCTATCGCGCACACCAGGCGACCCACCAACATCTCCCCCAACGAGAGGAGGCCAACATCGGCACGAATAAATAGCCAACTAGTCCCATTTCTATTGACCGTTAACACAGATCGTCACAGGCCTATCACCACCAGATGACCTATTTGGTGCATATCAACAGAAGGCGAGAGAGTTTATCATAGCCCTGCACACGCTCATTGGGGAGCGTGACCAGAAAAGAAAACTTGCCAGCTAGGGGTGAGGGC
>WNFT01009703.1_pt1 | contig 21519 bp, 16 predicted proteins | sample 5400191 | NCBI WGS metagenome assembly WNFT01 (sample SAMN13153359, study PRJNA577476) | soil metagenome | isolation source: 80 cm saprolite under Madrone tree | place: USA:California | collected 2016-06-14 | reverse complement strand
CGGCACCTCGACCTGGTCGAGGGCGAACTCGCCGTGGACGGCGCCGTCGAGGGTACGGATCTCGCGGCGCAGCGTGACACCCGGCGTGGTGCGCGGGATCACGAAGAGCGCGGTGCCCGTGACACCGCGCGGATGCTCCGTCACCTTCGCGACGGTGAGGAGGAGATCGGCCCGCGCCCCGCCGCTGACGAAGGCCTTGACGCCGGAGACGAGGAAGGCCTCGCCGCGGCTCAGGGCCGTGGTGCGCGGGCCCTCGCGCGCATCGGTGAAGGCCAGCGCCGCCGTCGCCTCGCCACGGAGCACCGGCCACAGGAAGCGCTCGCGCTGGGCGCCCGACGTGAAGCGAAGGAGCCCGCCGTCGGCGCCCAGGGCGAGGTGCCCGAGCGCGCAGCCCGAGCGGCCAACCGTCTCGTGCAGCGCGACCATGCCGAGGGTGCCCACGCCCCCGCCGCCGAGATCGGCGGGCTGGAGCACACGATAGAGGCCGAGGGCCGCGGAGCGCGCGCGCACCCAGCCCTCGAGCTCGGCGGAGGCGTCGGCCTCGTCGGCGATCCTCGCCGCATCCTCCGCCGGGCCCACCTCGTCCTCGAGGAAGCGCAAGAGGGCCGCCCGGAGCCGCTCGATCTCGGCGGGCACCGGATGACTGTCGGGCACGGGGAGCTTCAACGCGCCCTCGCCGCCTCGGACGCGAGCGCGATGCACGCGAAGGCGACCTTGGCCGTGGTGGGCACGCCGAATCGCGCAGTGTGACGGGCGGGCAGGCCGTTCGGGAAGTGCTTCACGTATTCGGTATTGATCTCGTGATAGTCGGCGGGGTCCTGGATGAGAAGCGTCACCTGCACCACGCGCTCGAGCGAGGAGCCGGCGGCGGCGAGAATGGCCGCGACGTTCTCGAGGGCCCAGCGGGTCTGCTCGGCGGCGGTGCCCCCGCGCGCCTTGCCGCCGATGTCGTTGCCGGCGCCCGTGCCCGAGACGAAGACGAGCCCGGCCGCCCTCGTCGCGCGCGAGAAGGCGCCGGGGGCGGGCGCGTCGGGTGGGTCGAAGAATTCGATCATAAGACGAACTCGATCATGCGGCGAACTCGATCATGAGACCTGCCTCCCTGCCCCGACTCCGAGGCGCCGGCGTGCGGAAAGGAGTGTAGGCGGGCCCGCCGCGCGCCGTCAACCACGGAGCCTCGTGCTATGCTCCGTCGGTGCGTGACCAGGCTGCTCCCCTCGCCGGCCTCGTCGTCCTCGACTTCACGCGCGTGCTCGCCGGACCGTACTGCACACGGCTCCTCGCCGACCTCGGCGCGCGCGTCATCAAGATCGAGCGGGCGCCCGGCGGCGATGACATGCGCAAGGGGCACTTGCAGCTCGAGCCCGGCCGGGACGATCAGAGCACGTACTTCACCCGCATCAACGTCGGCAAGGAGAGTCTCGGGCTCGATCTTGGCCGCACGGAGTCTCGCGGGATCCTCCTCGACCTCGCGCGCGTGGCCGACGTGGCCGTGGAAAACTTCGCGCCCGGCGTGGCCGCGCGGCTCGGCTGCGACTACTCGACGCTGGTGATCGCGCGACCCGACCTCGTGTACTGCTCCATCTCCGGCTTCGGCCAGACGGGACCGTGGCGCGAGCGCCCCGCCTTCGCCCACATCGTCCAGGCCGCCTCGGGTCTCATGCACCTCGAGCAGGGGGAGCTGCCCGCGCCGCGGGCCGCGAGCCTGCAGGCGGCCGACGTGCTCGCGGGCACGCATGCCTTCGGGGCCATCCTGGCCGCGCTGTGGCGGCGCGCGCGAACGGGCGCGGGCGCGCAGCTCGACGTCTCCATGCTGGAAGCGCTGGTCGCGGCCGACGACGTGTCCTTCGGGGCCGTGCTCAACGGGGGCGATCAGATCACGGCCCCGCGCCCGGGCATGCCCGTCTACCGCCGCGCCTGGCCACCCTGATGGAGCAGCCGGGGCTCCTCGAGGACCCGCGCTTCGCCACGCCGGACGCGCGCCGGGAGAACTGGCCCGCGCTTCGCGACCTGATCGGGGGCTGGCTCGAGCGCTTCACATCCGTGGACGAGGCGCTCGGCGTCCTCACCGCCGCGCGCATTCCCTGCGCTCCCGTGCTGACGCCCCACGAGGTGACCGCCCATCCGCACCTCCTCGCGCGTGAGGCGTTTCCCGCCGTCCCCCATCCCACGCGCGGCAGCGTGCGCGTGACCGCGAGCCCCTTTCACTGGGACGGCCGTCCCGTTCACCCCGCGGGCCCGGCGCCGTATCGCGTGGGCGAGCACAGCCGGCTGGTGCTCTCCGAGGTTCTGGGCTACGATCGGGAGCGCATCGAAGACCTGATCCGATGCGGCGCCGTCGAGGCGCCGTGAGCTGCCTCCACCCTTCGAGCAGGAGCGAGAGACATGGCCCGGATGACCGGCGGCGAAGTGCTCGTGCAGTCCCGACGGCTATGCCCGGGCAGGCGGCGATGTCGGCACGGGCCTCGTGGTGCCGGGCCCCGGACTGTTGAATTCGACGGCGGGCCTCAGCACGGCCTACTCCGCCTCCTCTCCCGTCCTCATGCTTTCCGGACAGATCCCGCGCGAGCAGATCGGCAAGAACGTGGGGCTGCTGCACGAGGTCAACGACCAGCAGGACTGCATCGCGCCCATCACGAAGTGGCGGCGCCGCGTCCTCCAGGTGGCCGAGATCCCCGCCGCGGTGCGCGAGGCCTTCACCCAGCTCCGGACGGGCCGACCCCGGCCTGTCGAGCTCGAGATGCCGCCCGAGACCATGGAAGAGGAGGGGGACGCCGATCTCCTCCCCGCCACGGAGGCGGGGCGCGCAGCCGCTCCCGCCGGCGACGTCGCCCGCGCCGTCGAGATCCTGCTCGCGGCGAAGAACCCCATCATCTACGCGGGAGGCGGCGCCAATCTCTCGGGCGCCCACGAGGCGCTCCGTGCCGTGGCCGAGCATCTGCAGGCGGGCGTGGCGTCGTCTCCGGAGGGCAAGGGTGCCGTCGGCGATCTCTCCGATCTCTCCCTGGGCGCCGCGTTCTGGCGCGACTCGCCGCTGCGCGCCGCCATTCACGCCGCCGACGTGGTCCTCGTGATCGGCTCGCGTCTTGCCCTCGTGACCTTCGCGGCGGGCCAGCGCGTCGTGCAGATCGACGTCGACCCGGAGGAGATCGGGCGCAATCACCAGAACACCGTGGGGCTCGTGGGCGACGCGCGACGGACCCTCGAGGCCCTCCTTGAGAAGCTGCGCGCGGCCGCGGCGCCGCGCCCTTCCCGCAAGGCCGAGCGCGAGGCGCTGCGCGCCGAGATCGCAGCCCTCATGACGCAGGAGCCGCAGACCTCCATCCTCCAGAGCCTGCGGTCGGGGTGCCCGGAGGACACCATCCTCATCGCGGGCATGACCCAGATCGGCTACTACTCGCGTCCCTTCTGGCCGACGTTTGCGCCGCGCACCTATATCACCTCCTCGTATTCGGGCAACCTCGGCTACGAGTACCCGGTGGCCCTCGGCGCCAAGGTCGCGCGCCCGGAGAAGCCCGTGGTGGCCGTGATCGGCGACGGCGGCTTCCTCTTCAACGCCCAGGAGCTGGCCACGGCCGTGCAGCACAAGATCAACGTGGTCGCGGTGGTGTTCAACGACAACGCCTACGGCAACGTCGCGCGTGACCTCGACGAGGACTGGGGCGGAAATTTCGGCGCGGCCCTGCACAATCCCGACTTCATGAAGCTGGCCGACGCCTACGGCGTCCACGGCATGCGCGCGAAGGAGCCGACGGACGTCGGCCGCCTCGTGAAGGAGGCCGTCGGCCTCGAGCGCCCCGTGCTCATCGAGGTGCCCGTCGGGCGCATGCCCCGGCCCGCTTTTTTCGCCGCGCGCAAAGCCCCGACCAAGTACAAGCGCTGAGGCGAACCGCGGCAGCCACCCCTACCCGCGGGGGCGACGGTGACGCTCAGTGTCAGGCTGACAAGCCGGGCTCCAAGAAACGTCACCGCAGCCATGCTGACTCGAAACTGGGCGCATAGTTTTCAGTAGGTTGAGTCTCGTCCTGACTGGCACCGCGCTTGCTCGGCTCCCCACGAGTCCTTCTGTGCCCATGTCACGAGAAGAACAGGGAGCCTGAGTCCATGGACGAGATCAAGCGCGAGGTCGCCTTCGCGGGACAAGGAATCAAGCAAAAGGTCATCTTCGCCTTGGCCCTCTGCTCGGTCATCCCGCTGCTGGTCCTGACCTATACGCTGCACGGGTATTTCATCCCGGGCGGGAACGCCAACATCATCGCGGGCCGCCTTCAAGACCTGCTCGCCTTGCCCATCCTGGTCGCCTTCACGGGGCTCCTGATGGCGGGCGGCGGCTATGTCGTGTGGGACCTCGCCAGCGCGATCTCACGCACGGCCAGCCTGGTGACCACGGCGCAGCCAGCGCACCCTGCCACGGTGTCACGCAGCGACGAGATCGGGACCCTGATGGCCTCGTTCAACCGGATGATCGCGACCATCGAGCAGCAGTCCGACGAGATCAACCAGTTCCCCAAGCGGCTCGAGCAGCTGACCAGGCAAGCCTTCCGGGATCCCCTGACCAACCTGCCGAACCGCGCGCTCTTCATGGACCGCCTCACGCACGGCCTCACCCGCGCCCAGCGGCGTCACGAGCATCTGGCCGTGCTCTTCCTCGATCTCGACCGCTTCAAGGTCGTCAACGACACGCTCGGCCACTCCGTGGGCGACCAGCTCCTCGTCGAGGTCAGCCGGCGCCTCACCTCCGCGCTGAGGCCCGGGGACACGGTGGCCCGGCTGGGGGGGGACGAGTTCGGCATCCTCCTCGAGGACGTGGCCGACGCCGAGACCGCCGAGGACGTGGCCGTGCGCGTGGAGGAATCCTTGGGCAAGCCGTATGCCTTCGAGGGACGCGAGGTCTTCGTGACCGCCTCCATCGGCATCGCGCTCTCCTCGGCCAAGCTCGGGCTGCCCGAGGAGATCCTCCGCGACGCCGACCTCGCCATGTATCACGCCAAGGCCAAGGGCAAGGCGCGCCACGAGGTCTTCGACGGCAGCATGAGCGCCCCCGCCCTGGATCGCATGGACCTCGAGATGGACCTGCGCTCGGCCATCTCGCGACACGAGTTCCGCCTGCACTACCAGCCCATCCTGCGCCTGGACACTGGCAAGATCACGGAGGTCGAAGCGCTCATCCGGTGGCAGCACGAGAAGCGGGGACTCCTCCAGCCCGACGAGTTCATCGGGCTCACCGAGGAGACCGGCCTCATCGTCCCCATCGGCCAGTGGGTGCTGAGCGAGGCGTGCAAGCAGGCCCGAGTCTGGCAGGTCGAGTATCCGACAACCCCGCCCCTCGTCATGAGCGTCAACCTGTCGGCCAAGCAGTTCCAGAACCCCAAGCTCGTGGAGGAGATCACTCAGGCCCTCGACGAGAGCGGGCTCGCCGCGTCCTGCCTCAAGCTGGAGATCACCGAAAGCACGGTCATGCAGGACGCTCCCGTCACCCTGACCAAGCTCACCGAGCTGAAGGAGCTGGGCGTTCGCCTCGCCATCGACGACTTCGGCACCGGCTACTCCTCGCTCGGCTACCTCAAGCGCTTCCCCGTCGACACCCTCAAGATCGACCGCTCCTTCGTCAAGGGTCTCTCTCCGAACGGCGGAGACAACGCCATCGTGCGCGCCGTGGTGACGGTGGCGAAGAGCCTGAACATGGACGTGACGGCCGAGGGCGTGGAAACGGAAGGCCAGCTCGCCGAGCTCCGGGCCCTCGGCTGCGATCGCTGGCAGGGCTTCCTCTTCGCCCGGCCCGTGTCCCCGGAGCGGGTGGCCCCCCTCCTCGCCTCCGACCAGGCGAAGGAAAAGGAAGTCGCTCGCGCCTAGCTCCTCCCGCGCGCCCACATCGGTGACCATGAGACATCTGGGGCGCGTCCTTCTTGTTGTCGCCTGTCTCCTCGTGGGGATCGGTCCGGTCTCGGCCCAGACGCAGATCACCGACGCGACGGTGGACGAGCTCCTCCAGCGCGCCGAGGACGCCTACCGCCGGGGCCGCGCCGACGAAACCGCCGCTCTCCTGCACCGCACCTCGGACTGGGCCAACCACGTCCGGGACGTGGCGAGCGGCAGCGCGAAGCCGGCCGAGGACCTCGCCTTCGCCGAGCGGATCTACCGCCGCGTGCTCGCGACGTTCGGGCGGACTCTGGGCGCGGACCACGACCATGCCGGCAGCGCGCTCATGGGCCTGGCATCTCTCTACATCGACCAGCAGCGCTACGCGGAGGCCGAGCCACTCCTGCGTCGCACGCTGGGCATAGCCGAATCAGCGCCCGCGCCGTCCGACGACCACCGGCAGGCCGCCGTCGCCAGGGTGGTGGGACAGCTCGGTCAGCTCGAGGAGCGCCAGGGCCGGAATGCCGAGGCGGATGCCCACTACCGGCGCGCCCTCGCCATCGTCGACAAGCTGCCTCCGCGCTTCCGCAACGCGACGGGAAAGTCCGTCTCCCAGGAGGCCGCGGCCATCGAGGCGCGTCTCACCCGCTAGGGAAACTCGGAGGGGGGCTCCGCCCCCCTTCCGAAACCTCCCACCGGCGAAGCCGGCGCTCGAAGCGGAACAGTCTTGCTCGCGAGAGCGTTAGAAACTGCTCGGACAGACCGCTAGCCCGCGCCCCCGCTACCGCCGGGCGATCAGGCGCCGGAAGACGGCGCCGTGCTCGAAGCCGTACCCCTGGGCGCGCTCGGCGGCGTTCTGCTTCACGCGGGCGCCGATCGTCTCCCCCGGAGGGACGTTGAAGCCCGGTACCTGGCTCTCGTGACGGACGAGGGCGGCCACCTGCTTGTCGATCCACCCCGTGACGTCGACGATGATTTCCGGCTCGTCCATGCCCCAGTACCAGAGCTCGCGCACCCGATGCGGCTCGAGCTTGTCGTCCGTGATGTGCTCGGGAAAGTGCAGGTGATCGCGGGCGAAGGGATACACGGCGTCGGTGGTGACGATGCCGACCATGCGGTGATCGCGGTGCTGGAAGCCCTTCATCCGGTAGGGGTCGTGGGCGAACACCGTGTGCGGCCGGTATTGCCGGATGGCCCGCACCACGTCTCCCAGGAACTCGCGGCTGTCCTGGAGCCCGCCATCGGGATGGCCGAGCATGACGAGATTCTTCACGCCCATGAAGTCCGCGGCGGCGCGCTGCTCCCGGGCGCGCTGGCCCGTGAGCTCACCCGGCGTGAGCGAGCGATCGGCCGTGCCCGCGCCTCCGTCCGTGCAGAGCACGTAGGTGACCTCACAGCCCGCCGCCACCCACTTGGCGATGACCCCGCCCGAGCCGATCTCGGCGTCATCGGGATGGGCGAAGACCACCATGGCGCGATTGGGAACATCGGTGACGACCTCGAGCTTCCGAGCGGCTTCTTCGATGGGCATGACGCGATTCTACAGGGTCCGGCAATCCGACACCTCGCTGATCAGGGCGGTCAAGGAGCCGAGAACGCCGCCGGTGCAGCCAGACGGTACCCGGCGCCGACGGGGCGCGGCCGTGGCGGCGAGACCCGCGCCCACCAGGAGCAACGTCACGGGTGCGGGCACTCGACCAACAGGAGCGGGCGACGGCGCGCGTGTTGATGCAAAGGATGCATAGGTTGGTGCATAGTACGAGCGGGTCAACTATGTTGCGTTCTATCGCTGCCAGAGCCGCCGTTCGACGGACACGCGCGCGCCGGCCCGGAAACGCGCCTCTCTGGACGCGCCGGCGGGGCCGGCACGCTCTGCGTGCCATGCTGGCGGCACCGCTGGCCATCCGTCTCGTCGTGGCAGCCGTCGCCGTGGTCGCTCTGTGGTCGGCGGTGAACTGGACGTACCAGCTGATCCGCAAGCCGAGCGAGCTGTTCTTTCCGGTGAGCGGCGCGCTCGCCAAGACGCCGGCCGAGACCTGGCGGCAATATGAACCGCTCTTCCGTGAGCACTCCACCGCCATCATGACGCCCGAACTGCTCGCCGCGCTGGCCCAGGTCGAAGGCGAGGGCAATCCCGTTGCCCGCACATACTGGCGGTGGCACATGACGTCGAATCCCTTCGATTTGTACCGGCCGGCATCGAGCGCGGTCGGCATGTACCAGATCACTGACGCGACCTTTCGCGAAGCGAGGCGCTACTGCATCCATCGGCACGTGGTAGCCGAGGAGGGGCCCTGGCACGACGTGAGATCCTGCTGGTTCAATGCCCTCTACATCCGCGTCCTGCCCACCCATGCCGTCGAGCTGACGGCCGCCTTCCTCGATCGGAGCGTCGCCGGCACGCTCCAGCGCTCGCGGATCGTCACGGCCACGGCCCGGCAGAAGCAGGACCTGGCCGCCGTCACCCACCTGTGCGGAGCCGGGGCGGGCGATGCCTACGCGCGTCGCGGCTTCAGGCTCACCGCGAGCCAGCGGTGCGGCGACCATGACGTCGGCCGCTATCTCGCACAGGTCAATGCGATGAAGCGGCAGTTCGTGGCCCTTTCCTCGGAGGAGAGATGAGCATGCGGACACCACGCGGGTTCTCCATCATCGTCCTCGTCCTCGCCCTCCTGGCCATCAGCGTCACCGTGCGGGCGCCCGTCGAGGCGCAGAAGAAGCCCATCAAGATCGGCTTCCTGGCGCCGCTCACGGGCGGGGCCGCCCAGATCGGACGGGACATGGTCAACGGCTTCGAGATGTACCTGGAGGAAACGGGGCATCAGATCGCCGGCCGCAAGGTCGAGGTGATCGTCGAGGACACCGCGGGCAACCCGGGCACGGCCATCACCAAGTTCCGCAAGTTCGCGGAGAGCGACCGCGTCGACATGGTGGTGGGCGAGGCATTCGCGCACATCGGGTACGCCCTCGCCCCCAAGGCCGAGGAGTTCCGGATGCCCACCATCTTCCCGGTGATCGCGGCCGACGACCTGACCCAGCGAAAGACCTCGAAGTGGGTGGTGCGCCTCGGCTGGACGGGGAGCCAGCCCTCCCATCCGTTCGGGGAGTACGTGGCGAAGATCCTCGGCTACAAGCGCGTCGCCGTGTTCGGCACGGACTACGCCTTCGGCTACGAGGTGGTGGGCGGGTTTCAGCGCACCTTCGAGGAGGCGGGCGGGCAGGTCATCCAGAAGCTCTGGGCCCCGCTGGGCACCACCGATCTCGCCCCCTATCTCTCGCAGATCAAGCGCGAGGCCGACGCGGCCTTCATCATCGTGGTCGCCGCCTCCGCCCTCCGCTTCCCCGCCCAGTATCAGGACGCGGGCCTGCGGGGTCGCCTGCCCGTGATCGGCGGCGCCGTCATCGTGGACGAGTCCATCCTGCCGTCCTTCGGGGACGAGGCGCTGGGGATCGTCACGCCGCTCATGTACAGCGCCGCCCTCGACACGCCCGTCAACAAGCGCTTCGTGGCAGAGTACCGCAAGCGCTACGGCAAGATCCCCTCGTACTTCTCGGAGACCTGCTACACGTCCGGCCGCTGGATCAACGAGGCGGCGCGCGTGGTCGGGGGCAACGTGGAGGATCGGGAGAAGTTCATGGCGGCTTTCCGCAAGGTGGAGATCCCGGACGCCCCCCGCGGGCCCGTCAAGCTCGACGCCTGGGGGAATCCGATCCAGAACATCTACGTCCGCAAGGTGGAGCGCAAGGGCGGCGAGCTGCAGAACACCGTCATCCACACCTTCCTGGCCGTCTCGCAGTTCTGGACGTACAAGCCGGACGAGTTCCTCAAGCAGCCCGTGTACAACCGCGACCAGCCGCCCTGCCGGTTCTGCTAGGAGTCGCGCGATGAAGGTCACCTCGCTCGAGACGTACTTCCTGTCCGCGCCCCTGCCCCAGGCCGTCCGCACGTCCACCCATCGGATCACGAGCGTGAGCGAGGTCATCGTCAGGCTTTCCACGGATGCGGGCTTCGTGGGAATCGGCGAGGCCCATGGGCCGTTCCTCTTCCAGCAGGGCCCGGACGGTCTGCGCACGGTGAAAGACATCCTGACCGCCATCACGCCGCTCGTGGTGGGACAGGATCCCTTCGACACGGAGCGGATCTGGCAGGATCTCTTCGCCCTGACTTACACGAGCGTGCGCGGGATTCCCACGCTCGCGAGGCAGCAGCGCCCCCTGGTCACGGCCATGAGCGCCATCGACATCGCCCTGTGGGATCTCAAGGGCCAGGCGATCAATCGCCCCGTCTGGGCATTGCTGGGCGGCGCCCTCCGGGAGCGGGTGCCCGCCTATGTCACGGGCTTCTACTATCGGGACGGCGAGCGCCCCGACGATCTCGCTCGCGAGGCGGCCATGTACGTGGAGCAGGGATATCGCACTGTCAAGGTCAAGGTCGGCGGACTGAGCCCCGAGGCGGATGCCGAGCGGGTCGGCCGGATCCGGAAGGCGGTGGGGGGCGACGTCGCCATCATGCTCGACGCGAATCAGGGGTGGAATCTGCCGACGGCGGTGCGCGCGGCGAAGCTCTGCGCCGAGCACGACATCTTCTGGCTCGAAGACCCGATGCCCTGGTACGACGAGCGTCACACCCTGGAGCGGCTGAAGGCGGAGGTCGACATCCCCCTCGCGGCCGGGGAAACGGAGTACAGCCCCTTCGGCCTGCGCACGATGCTGGCCGAGGGGCTGGTCGACTACCTGATCATCGACTCGACCTGGGCGGGAGGGCTGACGACGTGGCGGAAGGCCGCCGTCATGGCCGAGCTCTATCAGGTGCCGCTGGCCGCCCATCACGATCCGCAGATCCATGTCCACGCGGTGGCGGCCAGTCCAACCGGGTTCATCCTGGAATCTTTCGCAGACCCGACTCGCGATCCCTTGTGGTTCGAGCTCTTTCGCGAGCGCCCGTCCATCGTGGACGGCTTCATGGCGCTGCCGGAGGCTGACCTCGTTGCCAGCCGGTGTTCGAGCGCCGGCTTCGCCGGCGCAATCGGATCTTGGGGGGAGGTTTCGGAAGGGGGGCGAAGCCCCCTTCGAGTTGCTTAGGTCATGAGGATGACGATCACGATCCCCCAGATGGTGAGGATGGTGTTGCCCACGGCATAGGTGACGGTATAGCCGAGGGCGGGGACCTTGCTCTGAACCACGTCCTGCACCGCCCCCAGCGCCGCTCCCGTCGTCCGCGCCCCCGCCACGCAGCCGAGGGCGATGCCGGGGTGGAAGCGGAACACGTACCTGGCCACGAGCAGGCCGACGAGCAAGGGGATCGTCGTCACCAGGATGCCCGCAAGAAAGAGACTCACGCCCGCTTCCCGGAGGCCGGTCACGAACCCGGGGCCGGAGTTGATGCCGACCACCGCCATGAAGATGTTCAGTCCCACCGAGTTCATCATCCAGAGGATCGGCTCCGGCACGGCCCCGAAGGACGGGCGCACGGAGCGCAGCCACGAGAAGACGAGGCCCGCGATCAGCGCGCCGCCGCTCGTGCTGAGGCTCAAGGGCACCTCGCCGATCTTGATGGCCAGCGCGCCCACGAAGGCGCCGATGCTGACACCGGCCGCGACGAACAGGATGCCGGACATGTTGAGGGAGTGACCGGTGGAACCGAGCCTTCTGCCCACACGGCGGGCCGCTCGGCTCGGCTTCACGAGGGTGAGCGCGGGGCGCGCAACGGCGCCGTCGACCTCCGGCGCAAGGGCAAGAGCGCCGAAGGTCATGGCCTCTCGTGTCCTCTCCTCGGTGACGTGGAGGCCGGTGTCGGGGTGTGGGTCAAGCGCCTCCGCGCCGAGCAGCATGTCGGTCAACGACGCGGGGCGGTCCCGGGTCATCAGCCCGAGCTGGGCGGCCTGGCGAGCCATCGCCCCTTCGTATTCCTTGCAGGCTGCATCGACATTCCCACCCATCAGCTTCGGCCCCAACGACGACAGGATCCAGGCCGACCCGGCCGTGCCGAAGATGTACGTGACCGCATATGCGACGGGCATGGCGTCGACCATGCGCTTCTTCTCGTCGTCCGGAATCGCGAGCTTGTTGATGGCTTCGGCGGCGGTGCCGAGGAGCCCGGAGATCGTCTGGGAGCCCGCAAGGAGACCGGCGGCCTGCCCAACGTCGTAGCCGAGGGCCTTCGCCACCGCGTACGCGACCACGAGGGACACCACGCACTGCACGGCCGCGAAGATCGCCTGGGGCACGCCTTCGTTTTTCAAGCTTCGAAAGAACTCCGGCCCGGCCCCATAACCCACGGCAAAGAGGAACATCAGCAAGAAGGTAGCTTTCACGTTGGCGGAGACGGTGACGTGCAATTGTCCGATGAGGACACCCATGAGCAGGGTTCCCGTGACCGACCCCAGGCTGAAGCTCCCGATCCTGAGGCCGCCGATCCAGTAGCCGAGCGCGAGGGCGAGGAAGATCGCGGCCTCTGGATATTCCCGGAGGGTCGTGACGATCCAGTCCATGCGATGCCCTCTTCGAGGCCGACCCGGAACGCGACGGCGAGGCGCTCGTTACGCGGCCTGAGGGCGTCTTCCATGGCAAGAGCGGTTCCACTCCTATTTCGATCGCTGTCAGCCTACGAACGTGTGGCGAAACCCGACGCTGCATCTTGTAATTCAAAGACTTGCCTCGTGGCGGAAACCGCACGCATCGCGGGGAGACGAGATCGAATGGGAAACTCTCTTCACGGTCTGTCGAGAAAGCTTTCACTATCACGCGTCATGCAGAGAACACCTGACGTCATCCCATGTTTCAGGACTGTCAAGAAAAGAGCGGCAGACGTCAGGGGGCGGTGATGGTTATTGCGTGCGGCGAAGCGCGACGGGAGACCTGGAGCACGGTGGCGATCGTCACGACCATGAGCATTGCCGATACCACGAAGACCAGCCGCGGCTCGCCACGATCGAGGAGCCAGCCGAAGAAGAGCGGGGTCAGAGCGGAGCCCAGGTCGAGACCGGAGTACACGAAACCGTAGACCTTCCCGGAGGCCCCGGGGGGCGTGGCCGAGCGCACGAGCATGTCGCGCGACGGCGAGGTACCGCCGACAAAGAAGCCGGCGAGCGCCATGATGACAGGCAGCGTGCTCATAGGGGGTGCCGCGCTCGCCACCACCAACGTGACGACGGCGCCCAGCAGCATGCCGCCCGCCGCGACGACATGATGTCGACTCGTCCGATCCGCGAGAACGGCTCCGAGCAGAATGCCCCCCGCCGATCCGAGGAGAAAGCCCGTGAGCGCCGCCGTGGCGAGACCCAGCGGCGCCCGGTAGAGCTGGACGAGGGCGGAGACGGCAAAGGTCTGGATGCCCACGAGCGAGGTCGCGAGCAGGGCGAAGTAGGCGAAGGCCGCGAGGATGGAAGGGGTCATGAGGAGGGCGATGTTCCCCGCGAGGCCGTGCACGGGGGCCGCGCGCCTCGATTCGCGTCCGCCGCGGTCATCGAGGGTGCGGCGCTGCGTCGACAGGGCGAGGGTGGCGGCAAGCCCGGCCGCCCCCACGGTGACGAGCGACACGCGCCAGTTGAAGGCGTGGGCCAGCCCGACCACGACCGTGGGCGCCGCGACCCAGCCCAGGGTGCCGCAGATGCCGTGGACGCCGTACGCGCGGCCGAGCCGTTCCGGCGAGACCGCAGTGTTGAAGATGGAATAGTCCGCAGGATGGAACACGCTGTTACCCAGGCCGAGGAGCACCGCCACCGGCAGCAGGAGCCAGAAGGCGGGCACGACCCCCGCGACCGCCGTCGCTCCCGAGAGGAGCGCCATGCCCCCCAGGAGGACACGCCGCGCGCCGAGATGGTCCACGAGGAAGCCCGCGCCCGTCTGCCCCAACCCGGAGGCCGCGAAGAAGAGGCTCATCAGGAGCCCGAGCTCGACGTAGGAGACGCCGAACGACTCGCGGAGGAGCGGGAAGAGCGGGGGCAGGGCGAGCTGGAAGAAGTGGCTGACGAAATGCGCCGAGCCGATGAGCCCGATGATGCGCACATCGCGCCTCAGGCTGCCCACCGGAGCTTCCGCCGCCGTCCGAATAGCGCACCTCCCTGTGCGTCCCATTGCGCGTCTCAACAGCACGAAGCCCCGCGAGGGCGGGGCTCATGCAGCGTACCGCAGGCCAAGGCGTCCTGTCGCGGATTGTTGCCGCGTGATACCATCGCCCCGCCAGCGCTCGCACCGAGCAGCCTACCGGGAGGTATTGATGCCGATCCAGCACGTGGGCCGCCCCCTCAAGCGGCTCGAGGACCCCAAGCTCATCACGGGCAGCGACCCCTACGTCAACGACGTGCGTCGCGGGCTCGAGGGCGCGCTCTGGCTCGTCTTCACGCGCAGCCCCCACGCCCATGCGGTGATCAAGCGGATCGACACGACGGCGGCCAGGAAGATGCCGGGAGTTGTCGCTGTCCTCACAGGCGCCGACGTCAATGCGGAAGTCGGCGTCATCCACACGCCGCTCCCCCCCGAGATGTTCCAGACCATGAATCGTCAGGGCCACACGCTCCTCGCCGAAGGCCGGGTTCGTCATGTGGGCGAGCCCGTTGTCGTCGTCGCCGCGGAGTCGCCCCAGGCCGCCACCGACGCCGCCGACGCTGTCGTGGTGGACTACGAGCCGCTGCCCGTCGTGGTCGACGCTCAGGAGGCGCTCAAGCCGGGGGCGCCGCTGCTCTATCCCGAGACCGGCTCCAACCTCGCCGTCTCGCTCAAGATCGAGAAGCACGGCGTCGACGCCGGCCTCGCGGCCGCAGACGTCATTCTCGAGCTCGACATGATGAACCAGCGCGTGCTGCCCCTGTGCATGGAGCCGCGGGCCTGCAGCGCGATCTGGGACGACAAGGCGCAGAAGCTGACCATGTGGGGCGACACGCAGACCCCGCACACCATGCGCAATCAGATCGCCGAGCGCTTGAAGCTCAAGCCCGAGCAGATCCATCTCATGACCGGGCGCGTGGGCGGGGCACGGGCGCGACATGCGCTGCTGGTTGAAGCTCGGGGCGGACAAGACGGGCCGCGTGCTGGCCATGGACGTCAAGATCACGGGCAATGTCGGCTTCTGCCTGTACCACGTCGGCTGCCTGCTGCCCGTCCTGTGCGCGCAGATGATCACGGGCTGCTACGCGATCCAGGCCGTGCGCGCCGAGGTGGTGTGCGGCTTCACCAACACCATGGGCACTGTCCCCTACCGGGGCGCGGGGCGGCCCGAGGCCGCCTACTTCATCGAGCGCGCCATGGACATGCTGGCGGCCAGGCTCACGCTCGATCCCGCCGACGTCCGCAAGCGCAACTTCATCCCGCCGGACAAGTTCCCCTACGACACCGCGCTGGGAAATTCCTATGACAGCGGCGAGTACGCGCGCGCCCTCGACCACGCCCTCGCCAAGTCGGGCTATCCTGCCCTCCGCAAGGAGCAGGAAGCCGCCCGCGGCAAAGGCCGCCTCGTGGGGATCGGACTCGCCTCGTATGTCGAGATCTGCGGCTTCGAGGACGACGAGGTGTCCGACCTCGTGGTCGCCGACGACGGGCGCGTCACCGTGCTCACCGGCTCCGCCTCCCACGGCCAGGGGCACGAGACGGCTTTCGCGCAGCTCGTGGCCGACGAGCTGCAGGTGCCCATGGACATGGTCAAGGTCGTGCAGGGCGACACCGCGCTGGTCCGCAACGGTGTCGGCACCTTCGGCAGCCGCTCCGCGGCGCGCGGCGGGATGCACGCCCTCGGCAACGCCACCAAGGTGCGCGAGAAGGCGCAGCAGATCGCCGCCAATCTCCTCGAGGCGGCCGCCCCCGACATCGTGCTGGCCGACGGCAGGTTCTCCGTGCGCGGCGTCCCCGACCGCTCCGTCACGTGGCAGCAGGTCGCCGCGGCCGCCAAGGGCAGCCTGCATTCGAAGGAAGATCTCCAGACGGGCAACGGCATGCTCTTTCCGTTCGGCGCTCACGTGGCCATGGTCGAGGTCGACCGGGACACGGGCCAGCCTCGCATCCTCCGCTACATGTCGGTGGACGACGCGGGCTTCCTCATCAATCCGCTCCTCGTCCAGGGACAAGTCCACGGCGGGCTGGCCCAGGGAATCGGGCAAGCGCTCTGGGAGGAGGCGGCCTTCGACGAAGGCGGCCAGCTCCTCTCCTCGAGCCTCATGGACTACGCCCTGCCCAAGACCATCGATCTCATCTCTTTCGACAACGACCACACGCGCACGCATTCGCCGCGCACCCCGCTGGGCGTCAAGGGCATCGGCGAGGCCGCAACCATCGGCTCCACGCCCGCCATCGCCAACGCGGTGATGGACGCGCTGGCTCCCGTAGGCGTGACGCACGTGGATCTGCCCCTCACCCCGCGGAAGATCTGGGCGGCCATGAGCGCGGCCCGGAAATCCTGAGGAGGGCTCGACCATGAAGGCCGCCATTCTCTACGAGGCGAACACGCCGCTCCAGGTGGTCGAGGTGGAGCAGCAGGGCCCGCAGTCCGGCGAGGCGCGCGTGCGCGTCAAGGCCGCGGGGATCTGCCACAGCGACTGGCACATCATGAACGGCGACTGGCCCCTGCCCCTGCCCATGGCCCTCGGCCACGAGGCGGCGGGCATCGTGGAGGAAGTGGGCCCGGGTGTCGCCAACGTCAAGCCCGGCGATCACGTCATCTTCTCGTTCCGACCCCAGTGTGGCCGCTGCCTCTACTGCTCGCTCGGTCGGTCCATCCTCTGCGACGGGCACAAGAGCGCGCGCTTCGCCATGCTCGACGGCAGCCATCGCCTGCGCCGCGACGGCCAGAACATCAACCAGATGGCGCGCATCGGCACCTTCTCCGAGTTCGTCGTGTGCCCCGCCGAGATGCTCGTGCCCATCCGCAAGGAGATGCCGTGGCCCCAGGCCGCCCTGGTGGGCTGCTGCGTGCCCACGGGCGTGGGGGCCGTCACCTCGTGCGCGCGCGTGGAAGCCGGCGCCTCGGTGCTCGTCATCGGCTGCGGCGGCGTGGGGCTCAACGTCGTGCAGGGCGCGCGGCTGGCCGGGGCGGGCATGATCGTGGCCGCCGACCTCCTCGACAGCAAGCTCGGCTACGCCAAGGAGTTCGGGGCCACCCACACCTTGAACGCGAAGCAGGACAACGTCGTCGAGCGGGTGCGCGAGCTGACGGAGGGGCGCGGCGTCGACTATGCCTTCGACGCCATCGGCGGCGAGCAGACGACGCTGCAGATCCTGGACGCCATCAGGCCCGGCGGCGTTGCCGTCATCGTTGGCATGGCGGCCATGGCCGTCCGCGCGCCCATCACGCCGTACATGATGGCCCTCCAGGAAAAGACCCTCAAGGGCACCATGTACGGCTCCGTGCGGCCGCCCATCGATTTTCCGCGGCTCGTGGAGCTCTACCTCGACGGCCGCCTCAAGCTCGATCAGCTCGTGAGCCGGACGTACACGTTGGAGGAGATCAACGAGGGCTTCAAGGCCCTGACCTCCGGCCAGGTCGCCCGCGGTGTCGTGGTGTTCAACTGATGAAATCCCGCACCGTCTACGAGACGCCGCGCGGCGCGGGTGCCCCCGGCGAAGAGGTCGTCACCAGCACGTGCGCGCACAACTGCGGCGGGCGCTGCGTGGTCAACGCCCACGTCAAGGACGGCCAGATCGTGCGCATCAGCACCGATCCGCGCCGCTGGACGCCCGAGATGCCGCCGCTGACCGCCTGCGTGCGCGGCTTCGGCGCGGCCGAGCGCATCAATCACCCCGACCGGCTGCGCTATCCCCTGCGCCGCGTGGGCCCGAAGGGCTCGGGCGCCTACGAGCGGATCTCGTGGGACGAGGCGCTCGACGAGGTCGCGGCCCAGATGCTGCGCATTCGCGACACGTACGGGCCCGCGGCCATCCTCGACTGCTCGCGCACCGGGAGCACGGCGGTGATCCACAATCGCGCCGTGGTCCAGCGCCTGCTCCACCTCTTCGGGGGCTGCACCGAGCTCTGGTCGAACCTCTCGAACGAGGCGGAGGTCTTCGCCCTCCGCCACACCTATGGCGCCAAGGTGGATTGCAAGTTCGCGGGGCGTGAGCCCAGCGACTACGTCAACTCGCGGCTCATGATCCTCTGGGGCTGGAGCCCCGCCGACGGCACCTTCGGGACCAACTCGCCCCAGTACCTCCACTGGGCGCGTGAGCAGGGCGTCCGCATGGTCACCGTCGATCCGCGCGCCACGCGGACGAGCGTGAAGATGGCCGACGAGCACGTGCCCATTCGCCCCGGGACCGACGCGGCCATGCTCATCGCCATGGCCCAGGTCATCGTGAGCGAAGGGCGGCACGACCAGGCCTTCCTCGACCGGCTTGCCCTCGGCTTCGACGAGGCCCACCTGCCCGACGGCGCACCCCCCGGCTCCTCCTACCGCTCGTACCTGCTCGGCCTCTCCGACGGCGTGGTGAAGACCCCGGAGTGGGCAGCGCCCCTCACCGGGGTCCCCGCCGAGACGATACGAAGGCTCGCGCGTGACTTCGCCACCATGAAGCCCGCCGCTCTCCACTGCGGCTACGCGCCGGGACGCACAGCGTTTGGCGAGCAGTTCCACCGCGCCGCGTACGCGCTCTGCGCGATCACGGGCAACGTCGGCATCCCCGGCGGCAATTCCGGCTGCAGCGGCGGAGCCCAGTTCCACGGCATCAAGCGCCAGGGCGCGCCCCCGAATCCCGTCAATGCGCGGGTCGCCTCCACGCTGCTCGCCGATCTGCTCGTGCGCGGACGGGCGGGCGGCTATCCCGCCGACATCAAGATGGTGTACTCCGCGTGCGGCGACCTTGCCAACCAGTGCCCCAACGTCAACAAGATCACCGCGGGGCTCGAGGGTCTGGAGTTCATGGTCGCCCACGATCACTTCCTGACCCCGACGGCGCGCCATGCCGACATCGTGCTGCCCGCGACCACGTTCTGGGAGCGGAACGACATCCACACGCCGTGGAGCGGGGCGGGCCACTACGCCATCTTCATGCGTCAGGCCATCAAGCCCATGTACGAGTGCCGCAACGACGTGGACATCTGCGCGGACCTGGCCCGGCGGCTGGGACTGCACGGCTACAAGCGGCCGGATGATATCGAGTGGCTGCGCGAGGTCTGCGCGGGCACCGACATCGACGACTTCGACGCCTTCCGCGAGCACGGGCTGGCGCGCCTGCCCGCCCCCGCAGAGGCGGTGGCCTTCGCGCGAGAAGTCCGCGACCCCGCCCGGCATCCCTTCTCGACGCCGTCAGGAAAGATCGAGATCTACTCGACCTCGATCGCCGCCAACCCCGACCCCTACGGGCTCGGCCGCATTCCCGCCATCCCGACCTGGATTCCGCCCCACGATGGCGACCCTCGCCATCCCCTCGAGCTGATCTCGCCCAAGTCACGGGCCCGGACGCATTCCACCCACGACAACCAGGAGATCCTGGCGCGGGCGGACATGCAGGACGTGTGGATTCATCCCGAGGACGCGGCCGCCCGCGGCATCGAGCACGGCCAGCCCGTGCGCGTCTTCAACCAGCGTGGCGCGACCATCCTGCCCGCGCGCGTGACCGACCGCATCGCGCGCGGGGTTGTCTCCATCAAGGAGGGCGCGTGGTTCACTCCCGCCGCCTCCGGAGAGGACACGCGCGGATGCGCCAATGTCCTGACGGAAGACAGCGCGACGCCGGCGGGAGCGCCGACGTACAACACCTGCCTCGTCGAGATCGAACCCGCTTCCCCTTCGGCCTGAGTCCGCCCCCGCCCCCGTCGATGAGCGACGATGCCGACGTCGAGAGGAAGGTGGCGGCGAGCCTCGAGGAGCTGGGCGCGCCCTTCGAGCTGCTCCGGATCGACCCGGACTTCGCCGACACCGCGGCCTTCTGCGAGAAGTACGGCATCCCCCTCGACCACTCGGGCAACACCATCATCGTGGCCTCGAAGAAGGAGCCCAAGCAGTACTGCGCCTGCCTCGTGCTCGCCACCACACGTCTCGACGTCAACCACACGGTGCGCAAGCTCCTGGGCGCCTCGCGCGTCTCCTTCGCCACCGCCGAGGAGACGCAGGCCCTCACCGGCATGATGATCGGCGGCGTGACGCTCCTTGCCTTGCCTGCCGACCTGCCCGTTTACGTCGACGAGAGGATCATGTCGCTCGACTACGTCATCCTGGGCGGGGGCAGCCGGTCATCGAAGATCAAGATCGCCCCCGACGCGCTGAAGCGCCTGCCGAGCCTGACCGTGGTCGCGGGCCTGGCGCAGGCCATTCCATGAAGATCGGCGTCAACCTCATCAACTTCGGCCCCGGCGCGACGCCGGAGGCTTTGCTCTCGTGGGCTCGCCTCGTCGAGGAGCTGGGCTATCACCTGCTCATGACCTCTGACCACGTGGCCGTCACCCCCGACGTCGAGGGCCGCTATCCCGCGCCCTTCTACGAGCCCCTGACCGTGCTCGGCTGGCTCGCGGGGGTGACCAAGCGGGTGGAGCTGGGCACCACGGTCATCATCGTCCCCTATCGTCATCCGCTCGAGACGGCGCGCGCCACCGCCGTGGTCGACCAGCTCTCAGGCGGGCGATTCATCTTCGGGATCGGCGTGGGATGGGCGAAGCAAGAGTTCGAGGCGCTGGGGCTCCCCTTCGACAAGCGTGGGGCCATGACCAATGACTATCTGAGCGCGATCAAGGCCTGCTGGACCCAGGAGGTGGCGAGCTACGAGGGGCGATTCGTCCGCTTCCAGGGCGTCCACACGTCTCCCCGGCCGCTCCGCGCGCCCCACCCGCCCATCTGGGTTGGCGGGGCCAGCGAGGGTGCGCTCCGGCGCGCGGTGCTTCATGGCGACGCCTGGCACCCGATCAGGGTGCGCGTGGACTGGCTGCGGGATGCAGGGCTGCCCAGGCTCAAGGAGATCGCCCAGAAGGAGGACAGGCCGGTGCCCGCGCTCTGCCCGCGCATCAAGCTGCAGCTCTCGGATGGGCCGATGCCGGAAGACACGCGCAGCGCGGGCCAGGGCAGCCTCGAGCAGGTGCGCGGCGACCTCCGGGAGCTCGAGGCCATGGGCGCGCCGTACGTGCTGCTCGACACCTACCTCGATGATCCCGAGGCGACCCGGAGCCACGAGCCGGCCTGGCGGCTCCTGAGGACCGTGGCGGAGCGCCTCGTCGATCTCGGGCGTCAGACTATTCGATGATGAACCGGTTTGGTCGATGATGAAGTGGTTCGGGGCCGCCGCCACCATCCTCTTCGCCATGGGCCTGGCCCGAGCGGAGGAGCAGCGCACGGTGGTCACGCTCGGCACGGCCACGCCGGGCGGCGGCTTTCCCGTCTATGGCCAGGCCGTGGCCGAGACCATCCACGCCACCGATCCCTCGCTCGAGGTGCGCACGCGAAACACGAAGGGCTCCACCGAGAACGTGCCGCTCCTCGAGGCGGGCCAGCTCGATCTGGCGCTGGTCCAGGGCGAGGTCGCCCACGAGGCGCTCAGCGGCATCGGCCGTCCGCCCGCCCGCCTTCAGATCCTCGTGGCCATGTACACCACGCCGGGGATGTTCGTGGTCCGCGGCGATCAGCCCTACCGAACCATCGCCGATCTCAAGGGCAAGACCGTGGCCTGGGGCGCCCGCGGATCCGGCCTCGTGGTCCTCGCCCGCTATGTGCTGGACGGGCTCGGGCTGGACATGGAGCGCGATTTCCA
>WNFT01001663.1_pt1 | contig 21523 bp, 17 predicted proteins | sample 5400191 | NCBI WGS metagenome assembly WNFT01 (sample SAMN13153359, study PRJNA577476) | soil metagenome | isolation source: 80 cm saprolite under Madrone tree | place: USA:California | collected 2016-06-14 | reverse complement strand
CGCCCTGGTCGGCACGGTTTCGCGGCAAATCTGGGCCGGTTATCCAGACCAACCGGTGCGGCACGTAATGACCCTGACCGAGACGATTGCGGGATCCGTCGGCGATCAGCGCATGCACACGGTGCTGCTCGGCGTATTTGCCGGTGTGGGCTTGATGCTCGCCCTATTGGGAGTTTACGGCGTCGTTTCGTATTCCGTGGCGCGTCGCACGCAGGAAATCGGTGTACGCATGGCGCTGGGCGCCGCGCGAGCCGATGTGTTGCGCATGGTCCTGCGACAAGGATTGACTCTCGTGGCATGCGGAGCCGTCATCGGCGCCGCTGGCGCGTTCGGAGCGGTTCGCGTAATCGCCAGCGAGTTGTACGGCGTGAAGTCCAGCGATCCTTGGACGTTCTCCGGAGGCGCCGCGCTGATTCTGATCGTGGGCAGCCTGGCCTGTTGGGTCCCAGCACGCCGCGCCATGCGTGTCGATCCGATGGTGGCGTTGCGTTACGAATGATTTCATAACTTGAGCTAGGGCACTTTAGTAGAAGAGGCGAGTCGCGGAGAGCGTTATGAGAATAATCCGAGCATGGCTGCTGCGCTTCGGCGGACTCTTCCGCAAGGAGCGACGCGAGCGCGAACTCGCCGCCGAGATGGAAAGCCATCTCCAGATGGACATCGAAGACAATCTGCGCGCCGGCCTGAGCTCCCCAGAAGCACGGCGCCAGGCCCTCATGAAACTCGGCGGCATCGAACAAACCAAAGAAATCTACCGCGACCGGCGCGGTCTTCCACTCTTTGAGATTTTGTGGCAGGACTTGCGCTTCGGTGCGCGCATGCTCCGCAAAAACCCCGGCTTCACTGCTGTTGTTGTGCTCACGGTCGCTCTCGGCGTGGGCGCGAATGCCGCCATTTTCTCCCTGGTTGATGCCGTGCTTCTTAGGCCGCTGCCCTATCCAGAATCCGATCGTCTGGTGATGGTGTGGGAGAAGGTCTCTCTGCCGAATTATCATCACGATGAGAACAATCCCTCACCTGGCAACTTCTCTGACTGGAAGAATCAGAACACCGTTTTCGAGAATATCGTTGCCTACCGCAACCGCAGTTTCAATCTCACTGGCGAAGGCGAGCCGATGCGCGTCGAAGGCGAGCAGGTTTCCGCCGGCCTGTTTTCCGTTCTAAAAGTGAATGTGGCGCTCGGCCGCATCTTCACAGTGGCAGACGACCAGCCCGCTGGCCGGCATGTCGTCGTGATAAACGACGGTTTATGGAAGAGCCGCTTTGGTTCGAACGCCCAAATCCTGGGCAAAACGATTCTGCTCGATGGCGAGAGCTATACCGTCGTCGGCGTTACGCCGCCGGATTTTCATTTCCCTGATCCGGACGATCAGCTCTGGGTGCCCATCGCCCTGACTCCGCAGGACCTCGCCAATCATGGGAGCCATAATCTGGTCGTCACCGCGCGGCTTAAGCAAAGTGTTTCTCTTGCGCAAGCCCAGGGCGAAATGAATCGTATCGCCCAACGTCTTACGGAGCTCTACCCGGACACGAACACCGGAGTGCAATCGAATGTGATTGCGCTCCGGGAGGAAATCGCCGGCCCAGTGCGGCCGGTGCTCGTAGCTCTTTTGGGCGCGGTGGGATTCGTTTTGCTGATCGTTTGCGCCAACGTCGCGAATTTGCTCCTTGGACGCGCATCGGTCCGCCACCGCGAAATCGGCATTCGCATCGCACTCGGCGCCGGACGAACGAGAATCCTGCGTCAGCTATTGACGGAAAGCGCGCTGCTCGGGCTCCTAGGCTGTGCGTTCGGATTGCTTTTCGCCCATTGGGGAATCCTGACTCTCAAACTGCTGAGCCCGCCCCATATCCCACGCATGGACGAAATTCAAATAAACATTTCGGTTCTTGTTTTCAGCCTTGCGATCTCCCTCCTTGCGGGATTCATTTTTGGCGTGTTGCCCGCGCTCCAGGCCGCGCGTGGCAACGTCAATGATTCTTTAAAGGAAGGCGCACGCGAGTCTGCCGGCGGTGCACGCCTCCGCACGCGCAATCTGCTGGTGATTCTCGAAACGGCGCTTGGTGTGGTCGTGGTAATCGGCGCGGGGCTCCTTCTTCGCAGCTTTCTCATTCTCGAGCGCGTTCCTCTTGGCTTCCAGCCGCAGAATGTCCTCACGTTTCGCGTGATTCCCCGCGGCGAAAGATATTCGCAATTAGCGGGGCGTACTGCGTTCTATGAGCAAGCCATCGAGCGCATCAAAGCGCTGGCCGGAGTGAAGTCCGCCGCGGCCGTCAGTTTCATTCCGTTGACTAATGTTCGTGCCAGCAAAGGTTTTTCTATCGAAGGTCGCATCCGGCCAGCTGCCGGACAAACCCCCATGGCCGGTTACGACGCCGTGACTCCCGGATATTTCGATGCGCTCCGAATTCCTCTGCGCGCTGGAAGGGACTTCTCCTGGCGCGACACCCCGCAAGGTCAGCGCGCCGTCATCATTAACGAAGCCATGGCGCGAGCCTATTGGCCCGGCGAAGATCCTCTCGGGAAGCGCATCAAGTTCGGTACACCGGATGATCCCTTTCCGTGGTGGACCATTGCGGGAATCGTTGGCGATATCCGTGAGTTCGACGTGCTGACGCCGCCTCGTCCGACTCTATATCTCCCCGTTTCGCAGGCGGACGATTCGAATTATGTCCTGCGCGACTGGGTGGTGCACACCAGTGGTGATCCCCTGGCCATTGCATCATCGATTCGTGCAGCGATGCGCGGAGTCGATCTGGATCTGTTTGGTTTATTCGCGGTACTCGCATTGGTCCTTGCAGCGGTGGGAATCTATGGCGTGATGGCCTATAGCGTGGCGCAACGAACGCGCGAAATCGGCATCCGCGTGGCCATTGGTGCCCAGCGCGGTGAAGTTGCCAGGCTCGTATTGGGAGAAGGCGCACGGCACGCGGGCTTGGGGGTGCTCCTCGGGCTGGCCGGAGCTTTAGCGCTTACGCGGCTGATGACCAGCTTGCTGTACGGCGTGCGGCCAACGGATCCACTCACATTTGCAGGCGTGGCGATTCTGCTCGCTGCCGTTGCGCTCGCCGCGTGCTACATCCCGGCACGCCGCGCTATGCGCGTCGATCCGATCGTGGCCCTGCGCCACGAATAGTTATTGTAGTGGCCGGTCTTCAGACCCGCCCGCGTCGCGCGGCATTACGAGGCTTCAAAATTAGAAACCAAGAGCCAAGAACTCAAAACTAAGGCTAAAAACTGACCACCGAAGTTAGTCCTAAGGTTTCTTCTTCTTAAACAGTCCCCCCAGCGCATTAATCGCGTCGGCCGGATTTTGCGTTTGTTGCTGCAGGTTAGCTCCTGGAGCGGTCCCGCCGGCGCAGCCCAGCTGCGATTGCAGCAGGCTTGCCGCCGTCCCGCCGATGTCGGGGACGAATTTCGGATCGGCGGTCGTGCCGTGGATCTGAAAAGGAATGGTGGCCCCTTTGCATCCGCCCTTGCCTCCGCCGATAGCGCCCAGAAGGCCTCCAATTCCCGACGACGGCGCGCCGCCTGAAGCAGAATAAGTTGCTGAGCTTGCCAGCGTCGCCGCCATTTTGAAGTCCAGATTATTTTTCGAGTCGAGCGTGCCCGCGCCAACCAGTGTGCCAAGCGCAGGAATAGCCGCCAGGAAATTCTGAGCTTCCAGCCCTGTGGGGGCCATGTGCAAATTGGTGGTGATTTTTTCGATGTCCAGATCCTGGCCGGTTTTCAAGCCCGTCAGCGCGGAAATCGTGGACATCCTCGATCCCAAGTCAAAGCCCGCGAGTTTTGCGTTATACAAACCGACGGTCCCCGTGGTGATCAGTTTGTTGGTTGGCCCGGTTATATTGAGATTTGTGTTAAGCGCGCCCGCGGCCAGTGAAGCGCCCTTCGGCAGATGTATCCCGAGCGCGGGGAGAAAAGCCTCCAGGTCGCGTGCGGGCATGTTCTCGCCCTCAACCTTGGCATTGACGATGGTTTCGTCCCCGGGCGACTGAAACGTGCCGGAGAGATGCGCCACGGCGCTGCCGATATTGAGTGTCGATGGATTGAGCACGCCGGAGTTCTTGCGGAGATTGTATTTCGTGGCGAAATTCACCGTCACAGGAACTCCGGCCGATGAACCGCCCGCGATCAAAAGCGCCTTGGACAGCTTCGCGTTACCTTTGGTTTCCGCCTCGCCGCCTTGCGAGGAGAGATTCGCATCCAGATCCACAATGCCGCCGAGACCCATGGAAGGATCAAGGAAGCCGGTAGAGGCAAGATTCAATCCCGTGACGTTGAGCTTGGCGTTCAGCGGAGTCAGCGCGGTATCCACTTGATCCACCGGGCCGAACGTCCCGTCCAGCTTGAGCTTGCCGCCGGCTGGCAGGTCGGCCGTAATGGTAACGGGAAATTTCGACGTCAGCGAAACGTCCGAAGCCGTCACGTTGACGTGATCATAGGTGCTGCGCTTCTGCGAACTCGTCGAGCCGACGATGATGCTGCCGTCGCTCAGCGTAAGTTTCTTGATGGCAACTTCCGCAGCTCCCGCCGTGGGCGAAGGTTTTTCCACGGGCGCTTGCTTGGCTTGTGCTCTTGCGGCGGAAGCACCCAGCGAAGAATAGTTCCACTGTCCGGCGGCGTTGTGCAGCAATGTCACGCGCGGACTGGCAATCGTCACGCCGGTAACATTGAGCATCTTCGAGAAAATCAGCGGCATCATTTCCACGCCCACGTTCAGCGACTTGGCCGTCAGGAACGGAGCAGAACTGAATTTCGGGTCGTCGCCGATGGAAAGATTTTCCGCGGAAAGCGAGCCGCTGATCAGCGACAGGCTGATGTTGCCCAGTTGCACTTTGCGGCCCAACGCGGCGGAAGCCTTCTCTTCAATCGTGGGGCGGAACTGGTTGACGGGGATCAGGAACGGCGCAACAAGCACCACTACAACCAGCACACCTACCACGGCGAGAACAATCCTCAATGTCTTATTCATGACGGCCTCCGGTGCGGAAGGAACGAGCGCAGCTTAGGTTGGTGGCACGATGTTAGCACGGACGGACCACGCTGGCGCTGGTGCGCATGGTGCAGGTCGCACTTGTCGTCTCGTTCTTATATTTCCGGGAGGATTACGGCGTGTGCTCGAAGGCGGCCTTCTTCCACAAGCGAATCCGGACGATCCAGAAAATCAGCAAAATCAGTGGAAGTATGCTGAGGATTAAATACAAGCTTGTGCTGAATAAAGCCGGGGATAGATGTTTCCCGATCCCCACTTCCGAAAGCAATCTCAGTGGGCGGTTCGAGGGTCCGAGGAAAAAAGACCCCGCCGCGATGAACAGCCCAAAGCACATGCGCCAGAGATGCCGCGCGATGCGCTTTGCTCCAAGAACACCGCCGCGCACCAACATGCGCAGGTCTCCCGCGGCAGCAAGTAGGCACACGGAACCCATGAAAAAGATCATTCCGACGGGAACTCCGTCTTGTGAGCTCGCTCCACTACGCACGACTTTGAGACCATTCCTCCAGTTGAGAATGCCGATCGCCAAGGGAATCAGTAGCGCAACCCAATCAAAACGGCTTGTTTCCCCGTCTCTGCGCCGGGCGGTCAGCCATGCCGTTCCGATCAGGTAGAAGGTTAGAATCCCGGCGCCGATGTTATTTGGTTGATGCCTCACGATGGCCAGGTACACCGCGGCCGTGGCCATGGTGAGCATGGATGCGACAAAGACCTTTCCCGCCAGCGCATAGTGGGAGGAACCTTTGCGGAAAGACATTGCGGCGGTCCCGGACAGCAACCCCAAGCTTCCAGCGCAAATATGAACAACCAGTAGGGGCGAGTACGCCATCCCGCGTTCTCCTTAAGATGTAAACGCGCACCTGCCCCTAATGTTTCACCGACAGGTCGTTTCGGAACTGCACCTCTCCTTATCCTTGTAGGGGCACGATACATCGTGCCCACTTTTCCCATTTCCAATTCCGTAGCGCCGGGCTTTGCCCCGGTTTGTGGGGACTCCCCGCGTCCCTCGCGGGGAGAGCCCGGCATCTTTCTTTGTAGTGGCGGGCCTCGGCACGCGGGTGCCCCACTCCTGCGGGTTGTGCAAGGGTGGGGTAGTTGAAGTTTCCTTTTGTTGCTCTCCTTCCTTCCATTCTTCCGAACCGCTGCGCCCCCTCCTAAATACATGCCTTTCAGGAGGTCGGAACTTCACCTCCGACGTTAACGGCTCACTGTAATTGGGGTTCAGCCCCCGAAGAACTGTAACGATCGGTCTAATTCTTGTGGCGGTGCTGTTGTCTTTTGTAGGGGCACGATAGAATCGCTATGGACATGTCAAACGCACCGGACCAACGTCTGCTCGAAGCTCTGCTGGACTCCTGGGACCGCAACAACACCATCCTGCTCAACCTGCTCCGCGCTCTCCCGGAGGACGGACTGGAGGCCAGGGCGATGGAGGGCAGCCCATCCATCGCACAGCTGTTCACACACATCCACTATGTGCGCCTTGTGTTCGTCCTCGAGGACGCCCCCGAGTTCGCCAGACCCCTGCCCAAGGAAGAGTGGGTGATCGAGCGTGACCCTAGTCGCATCGCGCAGATGCTGAACGACAGCGCCAAGGCTGTGCGAGACGCGGTAAAGAGCAGGGTGGAGGCAGGCCGGGACATGAACCTTCACTACGACCACCCGATCCTCCTGCTCCAGCACATGCTCTGGCACGAGGGCTATCACCACGGTCAGATGAAGCTGGCCCTCAAAGTGGCGGGCCGCCCCATGACCAACGACGTAGCCGGGCCGCTCACGTGGCGCGTCTGGATGCGCAAGAGCGCTTGCAATTAGCTTTTACCTGGGCCAAACCAAGCTGATCTTCCAAAGCATGGCTTTGCTTTCTCTCGGGCCTCGCCAAGGGTTCTCTCTTACCCTACCCCCAGCGGGGAGTCTCGAACCTTCCTATTTGAAGGAAATCGACCGCAGGTCGATGGTTGAGTGGGGCGAATTGAGAGCTCGAAAATTTCTTGGTGCCGCCGCGCAGTAACCGTGACCTTCGAGCGCTTTGGGCGTGGCCCTCGATATTACGTTGCCGGCGGACCCACATAGGGCGCGTCCGTATAGACCAGCAACGGCGTTCCTTGTTTGATTTCAACGTTCTTTCCGTGCTTGATCAAGCCAATGGGCCCGAACAAAACCGTCAGTGCAACGGTAGCGCCGACTTTGTCTTCTCCCTCTTTGCCTTTTGATCCACGCAGCCGCAGCCGGGGTGCCGCCTGCCAGCAAGTACTCCAGTCGCATGTTCAGCTCACCGGCCTTCCCCAGCATGCCGGCCTTTTTGGCATGTGTGATGGTTCCCACCGCTTTGGCGCCGGCTTTGACAACCACGGCATCTCCGACTTTCAAATCCTGATCGAGCACCAGAGCCACGGGGTCGTCGTCGGCCGCCGTCTTCGAACTCACATCTTGCGCGAACTTGAGATGCACGTCGCTGCCTTCTTGCAAAGTCAGCTTTTCGGGCGCAACAGGAGTTGCAGCGGGGCTGGCGGTGTAGCAGCGCCAGGAACGGCGGGCGCTTGGGGCTCTTGCGCCCCAATTGTTCCTCCGAAGCAGACTGCAAGAATCAAGCCTACAAAGAGAGATTTAGTTTGCATGGGTCGCTCCTCTCCCTCACTGGTTCCTTGTGGAGCTGAGCTGCTGGAGCTGGATGGAGCACTCAACGCCTGCCGATTGGACGCCCGCCCGGCGAGAAGTGGGTACCATGCATGGGAAGGCAACAGCTAAGTAATCGAAGACTATCCGTACTGTTTGCTTGTGCTGCCGAATTCACATCACAAAAGTAGCCAGCAGACAACCATGATTGCCACCACGAAAATGACACCGAAAATCCATCTCTTGATTCTTCGATGCCTTTCAAAGTGGAGCGTCAGTTTGTTACGGGCGGTCACAGTGGAAACCTTAGTGCGGTTTTCGGCCTGCCGTAATGGAGACCCGTTCTCCCGTTGCCCGGTTAGAAATGATGTGCTCGCCGGGCCATAATTCGGCCAGTTCTTGCACCGGCCCTTTGCATCGTCCAGGCTTCGCGCTTCCTCAACGAAATGCAGCGTTCCATCAGTTCGCATCCTGAAGATGGAAAAGGGCAGACGCATCCAAACTCCATAGCTATGGCGACGACAAGGAGGGGACAGTGGAACAATTATCGCATCAATTTGCGTGCGCCGGCCATCGATCCGAAAAATGCCCCTGAGTGGCCCATCCTTGCGGGGTTGCAACGGTGGGGCTGCCTTTCGCTAGCCTCTTTGTCTTTGTGGATTCGACTCAGCCCCCGCGCCGCAATTCCCTCTTTTCTAGTTTCTGCCTTCTAGTTTCTAGTTTTACTTTCCCCGCTCCTAGTTCCAGTACTACTGAGTTATTTCCTGATAAAGTTAACGTTTCGTGCTATCATTCCGCGTGAATCGCCAATTCCACGCCCGCCCACGTCCTTGTTTCCTTTTCCCTAAGTCCTTTCGCTGCCACACTTCTGAGACCCCGCTGGGGGTGTCCGGATAGGATGCCTGCTTCGCGCACGCCGTCGAAGCCGGCACACTCACCGACGCGAGGAAAACACATTCATGACCCTCTCTCGCGTTCAAAGAGCGGGCTACAATGGGATGCGTTGAAGGAATGCGTTTGAAGGATAGATGATGGCGTCGCCTGGAAAATTGCACGGAGTGCAGATCGGCGCGATCGAGCCGATGATGGAGTCTATCCCGGAGGGCTGGTTCGTGATGGGATGCGAAACCGGGCGCGATGATGAGAAGCCCGCGCATCGGGTGTGGGTAGATGCGTTTGAGCTGGCGGCGTATCAGGCGACGAACGCGGAGCACGCGCGCTTTCTCGCGGCCACGAGCGGCGCTCCGCCGCCGCATTGGCCTCCGTATTGGAATGACGCGAATTTCAATGACCCGCAGATGCCGGTAGTTGCGGTGTCGTGGTACCAGGCGTCTGGCTATTGCGAGTGGTTGAGCGGAATGACCGGCAAACGTTATCGTTTGCCGACCGAAGCCGAATGGGAACGCGCGGCGCGCGGCGGCGAAGAAGGTTTCCTGTATCCGTGGGGAGACACGCCTCCGGAAACAGTTCCCGATTACGACAAACGATGGAAGCTGGGGCCAGAGCCAGTGGGACTTTATAAACCGAACGGTTACGGGCTGTACAACGTGGGCGACAACGTCCATGAATGGTGCGCCGACTGGTATAACGACGGCTACTACGCGCATTCGCCGGAGCGAAATCCGCAAGGGCCAAAGAGCGGCACGCGCAAAGCTTCGCGCGGCGGCTCGTGGCGCCATCATATTAAGGTGACGCGCACGGCAGCGCGGTCAAGCATTCCGCCGGAATTTCAATACGCGGATTATGGATTTCGTATCGCCCGGTCGTTAAGTGGCTGAGAATGGAGATGCGTTTGGCTTGGTCGATAGCGAAATCTCGGCTCACAAATTCCGTGAGTGGACCGAGGAGCCACAAGAACGAGATTGGCGTTCATGTTAGGATCAAGGAATGCTCCGCAGCTCATCGGCTCTGCGAGTAATGGCATTGCTGGTGGGCGTCGCCGCAACGGCGTCGGCACAGCAGCAGCCGAAGCCGCAAGACCTTCCCGATGCCCCCGTCGCAAAGCAGCAAAGCACGCCTCAGGAGCACCAGAATCGTGTCCAAACGACCATCGAAGTTCTCCAGCGGCGCTCGATTTTCTTTCCCGATATCGCCACCAGTGCCGGCCCGCTGAGCGTGAAACAGAAGTTCGAACTTTTCGCGGATGAAAGCGTCGCTCCTTCGCGTTTTCTCAGTTCCGCCGCCGGCGCGGGAATCAGCCAGGCGAGGAATTCGCTGGACGGCTATGGCCAGGGAATGGGCGGTTACGGAAAACGTTTCGGTTCGTCGATGGCTACGGCGGCATCGACGAATTTTTTCGGAACGTTTGTCATTTCGTCAGCGCTGCACCGCGACCCGCGCTACTTCCCGACGCTGCACGGGGGATTCGGGCATCGCGTGGGATACGCGCTGAGCCGCATCGTGGTGGCGCGCACGGATGAAGGAAAAGACGCGGCGAATTGGGCGGGAATGCTGGGACCGCTGCTGGCGGAAAGCCTGGCGAATAGTTATTTGCCGGTGAAAGAACAAACGGCGGGCCGGACGTTCCAGCGCTACGGAATACGCATCGGGTTGTATACCGCCAGCAACGCGCTGCGGGAATATTGGCCGACGATCTTTCGGAGCCTGCGCATCACCAAGATCGCGCCGGGGACAAAATCGAATCCGGCGCCTACGACGCCCTGAGCAGCGCAGCAAGGGCTTTGACGCCATCGCGTTGACCCCGTCCCTTTGGCGATAACAAACACAGGCGGAACGAAAATGGCCGGGAAGTATTACAATGGAGAAGCGGGGCTGTAGCTCAGATGGATAGAGCAACGGTTTCCTAAACCGTTTGTCGGGAGTTCGAATCTCCCCAGCCCCACCATACAACTCTTGCGTCGGGCAGGCCCCGCGCGTCAATGCGATTTTGCATCGCGCGAGCGGCGTGCATCAGTAAGATTTTTGCATTGGGCGGATGCTGATGTCAGTGACTTCGGCGGTGCACGGCAAACGGAGCGAGTGGGTAACCATTTCCGCGATGTCTTCCGGTTGCATCAGCAGATCGGGTTGGTACGCGCGGCCTTCTTTCTCGAAAAGTTTCGCGACGCGCGGCGTTGCGGTGCGGCCCGGGTAAACGCTGAGGACACGAATGCCGTCGGCGTTCACCTCTTCGCGCAAGCTGTCGGCGATGGAGCGAAAGGCGTGCTGCGTCGCGGAAAACTGTCCAGTGGTGGCAGGCGAGCGGAGTCCGGCGGAAGAATTGATGAAAACGATTTGGCCCTTGGCCTTGCGCAGAAGAGGCAGCATGGTCTGAATCATGAGGTAATGCCCGCGCACGTTCGAACGGTACATTAAATCGAAATCGGCGACCGAGGACTTCTCCAGCAGTCCGTGCGAAATAGCGCCGCCGCATAGCACCAAAATATTCACTCGGCCAAAATCTTTCTGGCAGCGCTCGCCGAGGCCGCGGATGTCGTCATCCCTTGTGAGATCAGTGGCACAAGCGTGGCCGCGCGAACCGAGCGCGTGGATTTGCTTGGCAACATCTTCCAGGAGTTCGCGCCGGCGCGCCACCAGGCAAACCTCGGCACCGTGCGCGGCAATCGAGAGCGCAATCGCTTTCCCGATGCCGCTGCTTGCGCCTGTCACCACGGCAGTTTGACCCTTGAGACTTTCCATGCGTTTTGTCGTGGCCTCCGCCCGCTTGTCACCGCAACTGCAGCTGGGAGAATACCATTGGCGGAACTCGGCGTCGCGTTGCGAAGTGATCTTCCACTCAGTCCGCGGGCTTGACATCTTCCATTAGAAAGAAGAAGCCTTCTGCGAGCGTGGGATGAATATAGATGGCGCCTTTCAAGAGCGTGTAGGGTTGCTTCGCGAGCATGAGCGTGCTGAGGATTTGCACTAATTCGCCTCCTTCGGAGGCGAGGATGGAGGCGCCGAGAATGCTGTCGTTCGAAGCGTCGACCACAAGCTTCATGAGGCCGGCGGTTTCGCCGCGTTCGATGGCGCGCGCTACGTAGGTCATCGGGCATCTGCCGATTTTTAATTTGAAACCTTTGGCGCGAGCTTCCTTTTCCGTCATGCCGACTCCGCCGAGCTGCGGATCGGTGAAAACGCAGGACGGGACGAGCCGATTCTCAATCGAAAGATTCTTGCCTTCCACCAAATTGCCGTAAACAATCTGGAAATCGTTGTAAGAGATGTGGGTAAAAGCCGGGCCGCCCTTGCAATCGCCGAGGGCCCAGACTCCAGGAACGTTGGTCCCGAGCCTGCCGTTCACTTTGATGTAGCCACTCTGGTCGGTTTCGATACCGGCCTTGTCGAGACCGAGATCGTCCGTGTTTGGAAGGCGGCCGGTGGCGATCAGGAGATGCGATCCGATGACACTCGATGGGCCTGCAGGTGATTCGAATGACAGCGTGACAGCGCGATCTTTGTTCTCGACGCGAACGGTGCGAGCGTTGAGCAGGAATTGAATTCCTTCGGCTTCGAGGGCTCTCTGCAGCTCAGCGGCAGTCTCCGGATCTTCACGCGAAATAATTTGTTTGCCGGTGTGAATAACAGTGACGCGGCTGCCGAAGCGCCGAAACATTTGGCCGAATTCCATGCCGATGTAGCCAGCGCCGAGGATGAGGAGGTGCTCTGGAAGAACCGTGAGCTGCATCGCGGTTTCGTTCGTGAGATACGGAACTGTTTCGAGGCCGGGAATCGTGGGAATGCTCGGGCGCCCGCCGGTATTGACGAAAATCTTTTCGCTTTCGAGCAGTTCGTCGCCGACCTTAAGTTGATGCGGGCCAACAAAACGGGCATGGCCGCAGTGGAGACGAAGGTTGGGGCGCTTGTCGACCTGTTTCTGCTGACCTCTGCGAAAGCTGAGAACCACTTCGTCCTTTTGGGCAACAATTTTAGGAAGATCAGCGCTGGCATTCGATGCGTTGACACCCCAGCGCGCGGCGTTACGCGCATAGTGAGCGACTTGCGCGCGGTGGACCATCGTCTTGGTGGGCGTGCAGCCGACATTAATACATGTGCCGCCCAGATGCTTTTTCTCGATGAGCGCGACGGACCATCTCAAGTCGGCGAGCCGATAAGCGAGAGGATTGCCGGCCTGGCCGGAGCCGACGATGATGGCGTCATATTTCATTTGGATGGACCTCCGGAGCGGAGTGGTCCAAAAGATACTATGGGATGTTGCGGGATGGCGTGAGGATTGATGAAATCCTCTAAAACGACGACCTTCGCGGCTCACGAGAGGGACTTCTCGGGGTTAAAGCGAGGGAGAGAAGAGCACCGGCCACCCCTTCGGGGTGGTTGTATGAGCCAGAAACTCGATCCCGAGGTCTACTGATTCCAAAGGACTTAAAATCGAGTTTCTGGAGAGAGATGAAAAAAACATTCTATGCGATTCCCACGACACAAGGATTCCTTCCATGACCCCTTTTGCGGAAAGGAAAATCGCAACTAACTGAGCATAAACGACTTAGCTTCATTGAAGCACCATATACTTGCATTTACACGGCACAATTAACTTGTAATTACACAGCATAATATACTTGTAATTATACGGCACAATTGACTTGCAGTCACGCGGCACCATATACTTGTATTTACCCGCCACAACAGCTTGTATTACCCATGAAGGATGGGAGGTCTTATGCCCTCGCCAAACGAAAAACTTGCCGAATCCCTCGACGAGCTCAAGGCACTCCAGCAAGGCGACCGGCGTGTGTTCCGTTCCGACGACCTGAGCCGGGTTCACCGCGAACGCCTGGTGGAGAACGGCTTCTTGCAAGAAGTCATGAAGGGCTGGCTGATCTCCTCCAGCCCCGACTCACAGGCCGGCGAGAGCACCCCTTGGCATGCGTCGTTCTGGGAATTCTGCGCACGCTACTGCGACGAGCGCTTTGGCGAACAATGGCACCTGTCGCCGGAGCAGTCCCTTTTCTTGCACGGCGAGAGAACGGTGATCCCGGATCAGCTAGTTGTACACAGCCCGAAAGCGACGAATAACGACATTCAGCTTCTGTTCGGCACAACGCTTTACGATCTGAAAATTGCGGAGATGCCCGCGACCGCAGCTCTCATGGTGAAGGACGGATTGCGTCTGTTTACGCCGGCGGCGGCGTTGGTACGCGTGCCGGAATCATTCTTTCAGCTGTATCCCATCGAGTCGCAAGTGGTGATGGCGAGCCTTGGTGACGTCTCGGACGTGCTTCGACTCCTCCTGAACGGCGGGCATTCCGCGAAAGCCGGTTATCTTGCCAAAGCCTTCCGCCAGACCGGGCGCGGCGACCTTGCGGACGAGATTCTCCGTGCCATGAAGGGCGCCGGATACGATGTACGAGAGAGCAGCCCATTTGAAGCTGGACACATATTCAAGAGGCCGCCGCGTCCCACCGCCCCGATCGTGGCTCGCACTGAGATGCTCTGGGAATCGATGCGTGGCCCGGTCCTCGCGACGTTCCCCAAACCGCCGGGACTTCCGGCAGACAATGAAGCGTATCTTCACTACGTCAACGAAATCTATCGCACCGACGCTTACCACTCGTTGTCTATTGAAGGCTACTCCGTCACACCTGCCCTCGTTGAGAGAGTGCGGCAGGGCGGCTGGGACCCCGAGCATGACGCCGGCGATCGCCGAAATCGCGACGCCCTCGCGGCGCGGGGATACTGGCAAGCGTTCCAGCTGGTGAAAAAAGGAGTGGAGAAAGTGATCGCGGGTGAGAACGCCACCGCGCTGGCGCGCACTGTGCACAACGACTGGTATCGCGAATTGTTCCAGCCCTGCGTCACCGCCGGGCTGATGGAAGCGGGGGTGTTGGCCGGATACAGGAACATACCCGTGTATCTGCGGGGGTCGCGCTACATTCCCCCGAGGTGGGAGGCGGTGCGCGACGCCATGCCGGCGTTCTTCGACCTTCTGGAAAAAGAACCCGAGCCTTCGGTGCGCGCGGTATTGGGACACTGGCTTTTCGGTTACATTCACCCCTACTCGGATGGGAACGGCCGCATGGCGCGCTTTCTGATGAACGTTATGCTGGCTTCGGGCGGCTATCCTTGGACGGTGATTCGCATCCGGGATCGCAAGTCTTATCTGAGCGCCATGGACCGCGCCAGCATCGAAATGGACATCCATCCGTTCGCAGCCTTTATCGTCCGCCGCGTGCAATGGCGCCTTGAGCAGCACGACCTGACATTTCTCGCGCCTCAAGAGAGTTTTGTTCCCGAACGCGACATTGTCTTTTTCTACGGGCACGATGGCGAAGCGTGGGTGCGGTGCGCCATCAGCAGGGAAGCCCTGGATGATCACTTCCATGGAGATGCTAAGGATAAACTCGAGGTGTTCAGAGCGAACCGCCAGGCCATCGAGCAGGAGGTAAGGCGGAAATATATTGCTGGCGACACCGAAGTCGATGGGTCTGTTCTCATTCGCTCGGACGATCTACCTGAGTGACGACTTACCGGTCTGAGATGGGAGTTGTCCCTACCAATAACTCCGTTCTTGTTGCGTCGTGCAATGCCAGCGTAAGCAGAATCTTTTTCATGATCTCATCTCCGAATTAGGTGTGAATCTGTGGCCCCCTCTGCCCGGCTACGCTTTAATATCTGCCGTCCCGCCGTCATTTGCAACCATCAATTTCGAACGGCTCTTCAGGACTTTTCCGATACCGCGCTCATCAGGACCTTACGCGTCCGCTGACGCAGAGTTGTTGTCCCGGCGAGTTTTGTTGAGCGAAATGTATCTTCCACGCTAGAATCCCACCTCATTGGTGGGAAGAGTTGGTTCTTGCGAGATTGGGCATCAGGTGTGCACTGTTTTCGGGGCTGCTTTATCTGGCCCTCGCGTCGATCTGCCTTGGCGCGCCCGTAGATCACACGAATCTCAACCCACCTTGCATTGAAAACAAAAGCTAAAATCGCTCGCTAGGTTAGATCAGCAGGAACGCTACCCTGGCTAGGGTTTGACCGAGTACAGCCAAACAGATCGGTTCTCCAGGGGAAGTATTGTCGGATCAACTGCTTAGATGGTGTTGCATCGACCGGTTGAGCTGGCACGCATAATCGGAAACCTGAAAAAAATCAACTTCTCGGGTAAGCGGTGCCACCCGCCCCGTGGGTCGCGCTTCTTGCGCTTCAGCCGTTCGCTCTCTCCGCCACCACCATGGCCTGCAGAATCTGATCGGAGACATCCTTGACAGACGCAGGCGAGTGAGACAGAAACAACGTATTGGTTTTGTCGCTCTCGCCGATGGACTTCAGCGTGTCGAAATACTGCGTGACCATGACCAACTGCATGACTTCCTTCGCCGACGCCCCCTCCACCACCTTCTGGAATTGTTCGATCGAGGCCTGCAGCCCTTCGATGATGGCCTTCCTTTGATTTGCGATCCCCTGCCCCTGGAGAGCCTTGCTTTCCGCTTCGGCCTCGGCCTTCTTGACCACCAGAATTTTCTCCGCCTCGCCCCTGGCGTTGGCGGCCACCTGTTCGCGCTGCGCTGCGTTGATATCGTTCATGGCCGACTTCACCTTTGCATCGGGAACAATATCGGTCACCAGCACATTCACAATTTCGTATCCGAATAATGCCATGTCCGCATCCAGCTCCTGTTTGACCGCCGCGGCGATACTGGACTGTGTGGCGAACACTTCGTCCAGCGTCATTCCCGGAACATGCCCTAGGATCACCTGCTCGACATAGGATTTGATTTGCGCCACCGGATCGGACAACTTGTAGTAGGCATCGTAGACTTTTTCCGGACGCACGCGATTCTGCACCGAAATAGGAATCGTGACGAACACGTTATCTTTGGTCTTGGTCTCCATGGTCAGAGTGATCTGATTCACGCGCAGACTCACTGTGCCCATCACGGAATCGAAGAACGGCCGCTTCCAGTTTAATCCGGGCTCGGCGACTCGAAGAAACTTGCCGAATCGTGTGATCACAGCGACTTCGGCCGTGCGCACGGTGAAGAAGCTTCCCAAAATTAGGTACAGGACAAAGCAAACCGCGACCGCCAACGGAATCCAATACAGTTCATTCATTAGGTTTCCTCCGCTGCTCCCTCTTGTAACCAGCCAGATTATACCGGCCTGTTCGAGTTTTGAAGCAGGTTAATGGGGCAGGTGGAGGCGTGAGTAGGCGTCTCGGCTTCTTAGGCCGCTTTCTGATTCTCGCGGCTAACCGGGGCCATGTTCATGACCGGCCGGCGGATATCTGCAAGGCGAACTACAGCTAGTTCCCAGCAATGCTGAAGCATGTAGAGGCTTGCGACCACGAAGGCAATCGTGGCAAAGCCTAGCGCGAAGAGGGCGAACACTGCGAGCAGTTCTCGAACGAGGTAAAGTTGGGACATCACGATGACTGCCAGTAACCCCCACAGCCATATGCGACCCTTGTCCTTGAGCTTGGTTTTCACGGCAGCCTCCTGATTGGTGCGGCTCCGGCGGTTTGCCGCCAATTTCCGTCACAACAGCGATAATGCCCGACAACGGTGGGCACTCTCTCGCGTGCAGGGCGCAGGAACAATGCACCGAGGATGAACTGTGGATGGACTTGGGGTGAACCGAGAGCCAGAGCATCCCGTCTAAGTCTTCAAGTGGCGGGCGACATGGGAGCGCTTGCTTCCAAGGCCCAGCCCTCTCGGTGGCGCATGGATCAAATTCCTCTCGAGAACGAAGAGTCCTACTGAAAGTCGAGGACGAGGAGGGTAATGTCGTCCTCCTGCGCGCGGGTGGCGTTGTGGCCGGAAAAACCGGCGATGTTGTCGAGGAGGGCGTTAGCGAAACGAGCGGCCGGGATATCGCGCTGGGTTTTCAGGAATTCTTTGCAACGTGCCTTGCCGAATTCTTCCTGCGCGGCGTTCTTGGCTTCGAAGAGTCCGTCCGTATAAAGCAGACAGCGATCGCCGCGACTAACACGGATTTCCACAGAGGAGTAGGCTGCTTCGGGAAACATGCCCAACATCAGGCCGTTCTCTTCGATTTCCCGCACGTTACCTGAGCGGGAGGCCAGCATGAGCGGGGGATGACCTGCAGCGGAGTAGCGAAGCGAGCTCTTCTCCAAATCCACGAAGAGATACGCAGCGGTGACGAAGTGCTCTTCGAACTTGCCGCAGAGAGCCCCGTTCAGGCCGGTGAGAACACGCACGGGATCGTGGGCGTGAGCCGTTTGGCTCGCGAAAGCGACCTTGAGCATGGAGGCGATCAGGGCAGCCGGCACGCCGTGTCCCGTGACGTCGGCGACCAAAATGCCGACGCGCTTTTCGTCTACGCAAAGGAAGTCATAGAAATCGCCAGCGACGGCGCTCATGGGCGCGTAGCGCGCCGCAATTTCGAATCCTGCGAGTGTGGGAACGGACTGGGGAAGCGTGAAGGACTGAATCCGGCGGGCGATTTCCAACTCTTTGCTGATGGCGACGAGTCGTTCTTCGTTGGCGAAGGTTCGGTACGCGGAAACGTATGCGAGACTAGCGACGAAGATCAGGAAGCCAATAAACTCCACATTTCGCCCAGTCAGAATCTTAAGGCCCAAGAGATTTGCGTGCACCACGAACAGCCCCCAAACAAGAAAGCCGGCGATAAAGACGCGGAATTCGTGGCTTGAGCGCGGGCCCGGGCGCCATTTATTAACGACCATGAATAGCGCGGTGGCCGCGAGCGTGCCGAGCACCACGAAGTTATTCGCGAAGGAGAGCTTAGCCAGACTAACCCCAAGCGCAGCGGCGAGAATCCCGAAAATCGCGAAGGCCGTTTGTGCGGCCAGAAGCCAGCGGAAGAAGTTTCTGAGGCGTTCGTCAGCGAGTTGGTAAAGGAAGAGGCCGAGAGGAAGAATAATTGTGCAGGTAATGATCCAATTTACGTAGTTCCAAAACACTCGCGACTCGCTGAAGAGGGAACCGAAGGATGGGCGAAAAACCAACAACCTGACAGCGTAAAGAATGCACAACAGGCTAAAGTAAATCAGCGTCAGGTCGCGCGTGCCGGGTCGTAAACAGAAAAGAGCGATTGCAGCGAGGGCGATAGAAAGAATAGCAACGGAAGCCGCAATAATCGCGAGCTCCCAGCGCAGCTCCGAGCGCGAAAAAGATGCCACCGCCTGAGCCAAGAGAAGCGCGCTTGTGTTCGGTCCGTCGGCCATGTGGGATTGAATTGTATCCAAGTCACGATTGGAAGGGCCAGCCGCCCTCAGCATCCCTGAGCGAGGGTCATCCTCCACCACCAAAATCCGAAATGACACGCAAAAAAACCGCGGAAATGCGAGAATGGTTCTACAATTTTATTGGACTCGCTCTTTCGAGATCGCCGAGGCCGTTCAGGCTGATTGCTCCGGCGTTTCGCGACGAGGCACTGCATGGGACAGGCAGTGGACGTACACCGGCTGCAGTTCGCCTTCACTATCACCTTTCACTATATTTTTCCGCAATTGACGATGGGGCTGGCGCTGCTATTGGTCTACCTGAAGACCAAAGCGCTGCGCACCAGCGATGAACATTACAATCGCGCGGCGCGATTCTGGGCGCGGATCTTCGGAATCAATTTTGCGCTCGGCGTCGTCACGGGCATTCCGATGGAATTTCAGTTTGGGACGAACTGGGCGGCTTTCTCGAAGGCGGCAGGTGGAGTAATCGGACAGACGCTGGCGATGGAAGGGGTGTTTTCGTTTTTTCTGGAATCGAGTTTCCTAGGATTGTTTCTTTTCGGAGAAAAACGGCTGGGGCGGATCGGACACTGGGTGGCAGGGTTTTTGGTTTTTCTAGGCTCATGGCTCTCGGGTTACTTCATTGTGGCGACGGACGCGTGGATGCAACATCCCACGGGCTACCGCATTGGGGCCAACGGCGCGATCGAGCTCTCCAGCTTTTCGGACCTGTTGCTGAACAAATGGGCTCTTTGGCAATACGCGCACACCATGCTGGGAGCGGTGCAAACCGGCTGCTTCGTCATGGCAGGCGTGGGCGCTTTTTACTTGCTGACGAAGCGCAACGAATTCTACGGCCGCACGTTTGTGGGAGCTGGAGTTTTGGTGGGAGCGGTTGCGGCGATCCTACAACTCTTCCCTACCGGAGACATGCAGGGAAAACTGGTTGCCTACAATCAGCAACCGACGCTGGCGGCGATGGAAGGACTCTTTGAATCGCAAGAGGGAGCGCCGCTGGCCATTATCGGGCAGCCGGACGTGGAAAAAAGAAAACTGGACAACCCGCTGGAAGTTCCGAACATGCTGAGCTTTCTCACTTACCGGAAATGGCGCGCTAACATCAAGGGCTTGTCCGATTTTCCGCAGACAGAATGGCCGGACCAGATTCCGCTGCTCTATTACAGCTATCACGTGATGGTCGGTCTTGGGACGATTTTCATCGCGGTGATGGTCCTGGCCGCGCTGCTGCACTGGCACGGAAGATTGTATGACTCTCGATGGATGTTGTGGATGCTGATGGTCTGCGTGCCGTTCCCCTACATTGCCAACACCGCTGGGTGGATGACTGCCGAACTCGGGCGGCAGCCCTGGCTGATTTACGGACTGATGCGCACAGCAAGCGGCGTCTCTCCGCGCGTGGCGGCGGGCAATGCATGGTTCACGCTGATCGGATTTATGGGCATGTATACGGTGCTGGGGATTCTCTGGCTGTTCCTGATCTACCGCGAGATCGAACTCGGGCCGGAACCGAGCGGGCATTTGCAAAAAGACGATGCTGCCGTGCTGGCAGCGGACTGAAGAAGGCGCGATGGGAACGATCTGGTTCTGGCTTGTGGCCATCATGATCACGATCTACGTGCTGCTGGATGGCTTCGATCTGGGCGCAGGGGCGATTCATCTCTTGGTGGCAAAAACGGATGAAGAACGGCGGCAAGTTCTTGCGAGCATCGGCCCGGTATGGGACGGAAACGAAGTGTGGCTGATTGCCGCGGGCGGAACTTTATATTTCGCGTTCCCCACTCTCTATGCGAGTGCGTTTAGCGGATTTTATCTGCCGCTGATGATCGTGTTGTGGCTTCTGATTCTCCGCGGAGCGTCCATCGAATTCCGGAATCACATCAAGAGCGCGGTTTGGGATCCGCTGTGGGATTTCCTTTTCTGCGCGTCGAGCTTGTCGCTGGCGGTATTTTTCGGCGCGGCGCTGGGCAATGTGGTGCGCGGAGTGCCGCTGGATGCGAGCGGCTATTTCTTTGAGCCGCTGTGGACCAATTTCGGCCTGAGTGACGACACGGGCATCCTCGACTGGTACACCATTCTAGTGGGCGTATTGGCGTTGCTTGCGCTGATCATGCATGGCGGACTCTGGGTGCAGATGAAAACCTCCGGCGAGGTCAGCGCGCGTGCGAGAAGGCTGGCGGGGCGAGTCTGGTGGGGCGTTGTGGCACTGACAGCACTGGTGACGGCGTTCACGTTCCACATTCAGCCGCAGGTGAAAGAAAACTTCACGACCTGGCCGCTGGGATTTGTTTTTCCGGTGCTTGCGGTGGCGGGAATCGCAGGCGTTATCTTTGAATTGATAAAACATGATGAGCGCAAGGCGTTCTTTGCTTCGTGCGCTTACCTGGCGGGTATGTTGACCAGCGTTGTTTTTGGAGTGTATCCGATGGTCTTGCCTGCGCGGAATCCGATGTACTCGCTCACAGTGACAACCACGAGAGCCGGAGACTATGGTTTGAAAATCGGCTTGGCTTGGTGGATCCTTGGAATCATTCTAGCGGCCGGATATTTTACCTACGTCTATCGCTCTTTCGCGGGCAAAGTGGCGGTCGACAAAGACTCGCACGGCTACCGCGATTGAAGCATTGGCTTTTCTGCATGCAGGGGCACGGTGCTTGCCCACCCCCAGTTTTGTGAGCGACTTGCGCGAATTGAAGTGCCGCCACTCTCTTCTTGAGTTCCTGGTTTTGCAGATGCCTGTTTTTTCGGTCAGAAGGTGAAGGATTTCCCAGCGGCGTTTGCGGCGGTGCTA
>WNFT01001256.1_pt1 | contig 21528 bp, 11 predicted proteins | sample 5400191 | NCBI WGS metagenome assembly WNFT01 (sample SAMN13153359, study PRJNA577476) | soil metagenome | isolation source: 80 cm saprolite under Madrone tree | place: USA:California | collected 2016-06-14 | reverse complement strand
GTATCCCTTCCAATGACCGGCGATACCATTGCGCACTACAAAATTCTTGAACGGCTCGGCAGTGGCGGCATGGGTGTGGTCTATGCTGCCGAAGATCTGAAGCTCGGCCGCCGCGTCGCCCTGAAATTTCTTCCCGAAGCGCTCAACAAGAATCCTCAGGCCCTCGAGCGCTTCCGCCGCGAGGCGCGTGCAGCTTCCGCGCTGAATCATCCGAACATCTGCACCATTCACGAAATTGGGGAACACGATGGGAAGTCTTTCATCGTGATGGAGCTGCTTGAGGGCGAAACGCTTAAGGAACGTATCTCCGGGCGTGTTCTTGCAATCGAGGCCATCCTCGAGATTGGTGTGCAAGTCGCCGACGCGCTCGATGCCGCGCACAAGAAAGGCATCGTCCACCGCGACATCAAGCCCGCAAACATTTTCATGACCGCGCTCGGCCAGGCCAAGCTCCTCGATTTTGGCCTGGCGAAGCTCGCGCCTGAGGGCAATGCGCCAGGAAACACGCTCGGCTCACTCGATGATGTGACCGCGGAGGAGGCGCTCACCAGCCCCGGCATCGCCATGGGCACCGTGGCCTACATGTCCCCCGAACAAGCGCGCGGCGAAGAACTCGACGCGCGCACCGATCTTTTCAGTTTTGGCGCCGTCCTCTACGAAATGGCCACGGGCCGCGTTGCTTTTTCTGGTCCTACTTCGGCCGTCGTTTTTCACGCCATCCTCGAGCGTACTCCGCCACTTCCGAGCGCCGTGAAGCCGAATCTCCCGGCGCGTTTCGACGAGATCATTTCCAAGGCGCTGGAGAAAGACCGCGCCCTGCGCTACCAGAGCGCCGCCGAAATCGGCGCGGACCTCAAGCGCCTGAAGCGTGACACGGACACCTCACGTGTGACTGCCGCAACGGGTGCAGCCAGCGTTGCCACGCACCCCGCGCGTAGCATGAAACTCCGCATGGGTCTGCTTGCTGCGGGTCTTTCTATCGCCGTTGTTCTGGCGTTCGTGCTCCTCTTCGGAGTGAACCGTTTGAAAAAAAACTCAGTGGATTCTGTAGCCGTTCTGCCATTTGTAAATGCTACGGGCGACGCGAATGCCGAGTACCTCAGCGAGGGAATCACGCAAGGCCTCATCAACACGCTCGCTCAATTGCCAAAATTGAAGGTCGTCTCCCTGATGTCGGCCTACCGCTACAAAGGCAAAGCCATCGATCCGCCGGCAGTCGCTCGCGAGCTCGGCGTTCACTCTATCCTGACCGGGCGCATGACGCAGCAGGGAGACAACCTCACCATCAGCGCAGAATTAATTGACGCCGAGCACGACCGCCAGATGTGGGGCAAGCAGTATCAGCGCAAGCTCACTGACGTAAATTCCTTGCAATCGGATATCACTCGCGACATCACAGACAACTTACAACTGAAGCTTACCGGCGCCCAGCAAAATCTCATGGCCCAGCGGCCCACGCAGAACCCGGAAGCTTATCAGTTGTACTTGCAGGGCCGGTTCTATTGGAATCGCCGGACCATCGGTGGAATAAACAAGGCGATTGACTACTTCGAACAAGCCATCGCGAAGGACCCCAATTATGCACTCGCGTATTCCGGGCTTGCCGGCTCTTACTTCTCCATGGCGCGCAACAGCGCTGCGCTCTCGCCGAAGGAAGCAGGTGCGAAAGCACGCCGCGCCGCAGAAAAAGCGCTGGAACTGGATCCTTCTCTGGGTGAAGCTCACGCTTCGATGGGTCTCGTCTTGCTGATGTTCGAATGGGATTTCTCAGGGGCCGAGCGCCAGTTCCAGCGGGCGATTGATCTCAATCCCAGCTACCCCGAGGCCCACCAGTGGTATGCGGAACTTTTGTGGGCCACAGGCCGCTACGAGGAAGCTGTGAAGGAAATCCGCAGGGCTTTGGAGCTGGAGCCCTTCACACCAATCCTCAACGTCAATTTGGGCATGGCGCTGATGTTTGGAAAGCATATCGCGGAAGCTGAGCAGGTATTTCGCAAAACCCTCGATATGGACCCAAGTTTTCCAATCGCCCACCAAGGCTACGCCCAAGTTTTGATTCTTCAGAAGAAATTTGACGAGGCCGTGGCCGAGTCGGAGAAAACGGTTCAATCTATACCGGAATCGTCCTACTACCGCGGCTATCTCGGATACGCGCTTGCCAAAGCCGGTAAGACCCAAGAGGCCCGAAAAATTCTCGGTGAATTGACCGAAGAAGCCAAAACAAAATACGTCTCGTGGATGGGGATCGCGAATATCTACGCGGGCCTGGGTGAAAAGGATCACGCATTTGCCGCGCTCGAGTTGGCCTATCAGCAGGGTGACACTCGTATGGACACCGTCCGGGCGCGTGCTGACGTGGATTCGTATTGGACCGCAGATCCGAGGTTCGCGGAGCTTTTGAAAAAAATCGGCCTTCCGCCGCTGAATCCATAGTGTTGGCTTCATCGTGTCCGAAATTCATGCTGAATGCTGGCGTTGCGCATTGCATTCCGGCTAGAATGCAGCCGATCGAATCGGGTGCTTCTCCATCGAGTCGGCAATGAACTCAGCTCCTTGTTCGGAGGATCTTTGATGTACAGCACATCGCAGAAACTGGTCGCGGAATTCATCGGAACCTTCGCCCTGATTTTTTTTGGCGCCGGCGCGGTCTGCACCGATCAATACCTACACGGCGCAGGCGGACTCGGTCTTCTCGGCATCGCTCTCGCGCACGGCCTTGCGATTGCGATAATGGTTTCCGCCCTCGGCCACATTTCCGGCGGTCATTTCAATCCCGCCGTCACCATCGGCTTCTGGGTTACCAAGCGCGTGAACACGATCGATACGGTCCTTTACTGGGTCGCGCAACTTGCCGGCGCGACCGCTGCTGCGTTTCTCCTGAAAGTGGTCGTCCCTGAAGAGACCTGGCGCGCCGTCGCTCTTGGCGTTCCGGAGCTTGCACGCGATTTTCCCCGCTGGGCGGGGATGGCTCTCGAAGGCGTTACATCCTTTTTCCTTGTGCTCGTCGTTTTCGCCACGGCCGTCGATGAAAAAGGTGCTTTTAAATCCATCGCGGGCTTTGGCATCGGCCTCACGATTACACTGGGCATACTGGTTGCCGGTCCGCTAACGGGCGCCGCTCTAAACCCGGCGCGCGCATTCGGGCCCGCCCTGGCCGCCACGCACTGGGCCAATCACGGCGTCTACTGGGTCGGCCCGCTCGCCGGAGGATTTCTCGCCGGCCTGCTTTACGATTCGCTCTATCTGAAGAAGCCCTGACCGCCGACTAACGGCGGCACCTCCTCCCACGCCTTGACTTCAACTTGCAACTCTCAACTTTCGACCTCTCCTTTCGGCCAGTTAACTACCGCGAAACCTGCTCGCTCAGCCGCCTTGTCGGCCCTCCGGCCGGATGCTAGTGTCGCGTATTAGCTGCATTCTTGCGGGGTTTACACCATATGGCCGTAAGCATTGACGATCTGCTCCGTCGCGCTGTCGAAAACAAAGCGTCCGACTTGCACCTGAAAGTCGGCAATCATCCTTACCTGCGCGTGGACGGCCTGCTCGCCCCGCTCACGGACGTCCCCCGCATCACGCCCGAAGAAATGCTTTCGATGGCGTTCAGCATGATGACCAACCGCCAGAAGCAAAAGTTCAAGGAAACGGCGGAGTTGGACATGGCGTACGGCGTCGCCGGCCTGGGGCGCTTCCGCGTCAACGTTTTCCAGCAGCGTGGCAACGTCGGCATGGTGCTCCGCGTCATTCCCACGAAGATTCGCACCACGGAAGAATTAAACCTCCCCCCGGTCATTACAAAAATTTGCGAAGAGCAGCGCGGCTTGGTGCTCGTCACGGGAACCACCGGTTCCGGTAAGTCCACCACGCTCGCCGCGATGATCGACCGCATCAATGCGAATCGCGCCGATCACCTGATTACCATCGAAGACCCCATCGAGTTCCTGCACCGCGACAAGAAGAGCTTCATCAATCAGCGCGAAGTCGAAGTGGACACCGCGAACTTCTCCACCGCTTTGCGCGCTGCTCTTCGTCAGGACCCGGACGTGATTCTCGTCGGCGAAATGCGCGACCTCGAAACTATTTCTACGGCGCTCCTCGCCGCCGAAACCGGCCACCTCGTGCTTTCCACATTGCACACTCTCGACGCCACGGAAACGATTCAGCGCATCATCGCTGTCTTTCCGCCGCCGGAGCAGAAGCAGATTCGCTTGCAGCTTGCCGCCACGCTGAAAGCCGTCGTCTCGCAGCGCCTGGTGCGCCGCTCGGATGACAAGGGCCGCGTTCCTGCCGTCGAAATCATGATCGCCACGGGCTACATTCGCGATTGCATCATCAATGCGGACAAGACGCGCTTGATTCATGACGCCATCGCCGCCGGCACCAGCCAGTACGGCATGCAGACCTTCGATCAGTCGCTCTTCGATCTATACACCAAACAGCTCATCACGCTCGATGAAGCTCTGGCTCGCGCATCCAACGCCGACGAATTCAAGCTGCGGATCCAGGGCATTCGCTCCGCCTCCGACGCCGCCCGCGAGGAAATGGCCTCGCAAATGGCCGACTTCGAGCGCTTCGCCCGGAAATAGTCATTCCCTTTCAATCAGAGACCGAACTGGAGAACCCATGCAAAAAAAGTTATCTTCTATGATATTTATATCTCGGGTTTATATAGCTTTGTTTTGGTATCCCTCTGTAAATAGCGCTCCGCGGCCTCTGCGCAAAGGCGAACTTCTCGCTCTTGTTTCTGGTGGGATCATTCCTGAAAACATCGCTTATGAAATTCGTTCGAGGGGACTGAGCTTCGTTCCTGACGAAACTTACAAGACGTTGCTGAAATCTGCCGGGGCCGACGCCAAGGTTTTCACCGCGCTGAACACGGCGAAGACCGGTTCTCCCGAAAAAGTCGACAGCACCACCGCCACCGAACTCCTTCAGCACTTAAGCCGCGCGGGAAATCTCATCAAGGCGGCCCAACTCGACGACGCCGCCAACGAACTCACTGCTTCCCTGGCCGGCAACACTGGGAAACCCGAAGTGGGCTTTGTTATGGGCAAGGTACTCATCGAACAGGAACGCTATGAGGAGGCTGGACAGGTCTACTTGGAGATTTTGCGCCAGGGCCCTGATTTTCCTCAGGTCCACACAAGACTTAGCTTTACGTACTTTGAAACCGGGGATGCGCAGAATGCCCTTCGCGAAGCCAAAGCAGCTCTGGAGCAGAACACGAACGATCCCGTGGCCCACATGAACGCCGGGCTCGCCTTGAGAGATATGCGCAGCTTTGACGCGGCCAAGTCACAAATGGAGCAAGCGATTCGCAGCAAGCCTGACTACGAACCCGCCTATGCCAACCTCGGCATCCTCCTCGACGATCTGCGTGACCACGATGGCGCCATTGCGCAGTACAAGAAGGCTCTTACTCTCAAACCCGATGATATCAACGCTCGCTACAACCTCGGCATCGCCTATGGCGGAAAGGGCGACTACATTTCCGCCATTCGCGAATACCGTGAGGTCAAGCGTCGCGATCCGAATCGGCTCGACGCGCGCCAGAATCTGAGCGCCGCGCTCATGAAAGACGATCCTGCCGCCGCCATCACCGAGTTGCGCGAACTTGCCGCCCTCGCACCCGATTTTCCCCTCTGCGATCAATGCCTGGGCAGCGCTCTTTACCGCGTAGGCCGGAATCAGGAGGCAGAAAAGGAGTACCGCATCGCCGCGGAGCTTGATCCTACGGCTCCAGGTCCACACTCCGGAATCGGGCTCACTCTAGAAGCCGACAAGAAGTACGACGAGGCGCTCCGCGAATATCGCAAAGCCGAGGAACTCGATAGCAACTCTGCCGATGCTTTCAGAAACGCTGGACGCGTTCTCCTCCTGAAGAAAGACTTTCCCGCCGCCATCGCCGAGTTAAAGCGTGCCGAGGAGATCGATCCGGCCAGTTGGGTCAATCACGATCTCCGCGGGCAAGCCCTCGGGGGCTCCGGCGACCACGATTCTGCCATTGTCGAAAACAGAGAGGCAGTTTCCATTGCCCCGAAGGAGCTGCAGGCGCGATTGGACTTGGCTCTGGCCCTCGAAAAAAAGGGAGATTGGGTCGCGGCTCTGGATAACTATCGCCGGGCGGCCCTCGATGAAGCCCCGCCCAAGGTCGGCATCCCTCAGCTTTACTTTGACGCAGGACACAAATACCAGAGCGCTCGGGAACGCTTCCAGCAACGCCTCACTGATTTGCGCGCCTCAGGCAAATCCTCCGAAGCTGCCGCTCTCGAAGCTCGGTTGAAGGCTAGTGAAGTAGCACCTAACCTGGACGAAAGATTCCATGCCGCCATGCAAACCAGCATGCAGGCAATTGGAGAGAGGCGCTTCAACGACGCGGAAACCTCCGCCAAACAGGCCATCGAGATTGCCGGACAAATCCAGCCCGAGGATGGCCGCCTTCCCGAAGCTGTCGGCCAGCTCGGAACCGTCTATGCGTGGCGACTGGACTACAAGCAAGCCGAAGAAAACTACCGCCGCCAGTTGCTCCTCGCCGAAAAGCTCTACGGCCCGCAATCGCCGATGATCGCCGGCGCTCTCCAGAATCTCGCGATGCTCGCCCTTGCGCAAAAAGACTTCGCCGGGTCACAAGCGTTCTTCTCCCGCGCGCTCGGCCTCAATCAGAAACACTACGGAGAAAATAGCATCGCCGTCTCGGAAAGCCTTCGGGGCCTGGCCCATGTCTATTCCATGCAGCAGGACTTCGCGAAGAGCGAATCCATTTCCCTTCGCGTCTTGCATATCTACGAGACTATGTACGGCGCTGAGGACGACCGCATGGTTATTCCGCTGAACGAGCTTTGCTACGCCTACGATCAGTGGGGCAAACCGGAAAAATCCGAGTCCTGCCACGCCCGGCTGGTTGCTTTGGGCGAAAAAAAATTCGGCGCCAACAGTCCGTATCTTGTCCGCGATCTGACCGCCGAAGCCGAAGCCCTTCGCAAACTCGGCCGCACCGACGAAGCCGCCAAGCTCGAGCGGCGCACCCAATCGATTCAATCCGCCCAGACAAATCCAAACTGAACCGATCCGCTTGGAACCAAAGCATGATTTGTCGGAGCAGGTATTCAGATTGCGATGGGTTCTCTGCAATGGCTTCTCGTCGGACGACTCGCCGAAGTTTGGCTCGGTTCGCGACGATGGGGAGTGTCTGCCCTCCAACGGATTAATCGACATTTCGTCACTCTCACAATCTTGATTCTCCTACTCACTGCCGTTTCTGTCCCAATCCTCAATGCAAGGAGTCGGCGCCTCGCATTTCGCCATGCAGCAATCTCTCTTCAGTAGACCTTTTGTTTTTCTCTTTGCCCTCCGTGTTCCATCCTCCGTGCCCTCTGTGTTAAGTCTCCCTCGCTCCGTCATTGCCCATTCTCCACTTCCTCCGCCTGTATCTTTACTTCGTTACTTCATTACTTCTATTCTTACGCTATGTTTAGTAAGCCGCGCCAACTTGAAACCGAAGAGGAGTTGTACGATGTCGCGGTGCGCGCGCTGATGCGGCGGGCGCATTCCGTGCACGAAATGAAGAAAAAGCTCGAACGGCGCAGCGACAACAAACTGCTGGTGCAACTGGTGATGGCGCGATTGAAGGAAAACGGGATAATCGATGACGCGCGTTATGCGGAGCAGTTCGCGCGGCAGCGGACCGAATCGCGCAAGCAAGGTAAATTCCGGATTGCGCGCGACTTGCGGGGGCGAGGGATTCCGGATCGGCATATCGACGCGGCGCTGGAAGAAACTGCCAAGACCACCGATGAGGGCGCCATGGTGCGCCAGCGTATCGAACGAAAGTTGAGGTCGTATCGCGGCGAACTCGATGAAAAGAAGTTGGCTTCCATGTATCGCAGCCTGCTTCGCGCGGGTTTTTCTACAGATGTGGTGCGACGGGAATTGAAAGCGGTCGTAAAGGAAAACTTGCCGGAGGTAGACTTGGAATAGGGTTCTGGTTTGGGAAGTGTCCACCCCTGACGCCGTTACGTCTAACGAGTGCTGATGGGACTTACGATCATCCACCACCTTGGTCTGCATTGCAGTCTGGTCTGCATTGCAGTCTGGTCTGTATTGCAATCTAGTTTGCATTGCAGACTAAAATCAGGCATCCCGCAAACTAGAATGCAACGCAATCTAGTTTGCGCCGCAAACCAAATAGAGATTCTTCCCATTCGCTCGCCGCGTCCCGGCTCGCTCGAGACAAGTTCTTGGTGCCCCTGGAATTGCCGCTCCCAAGGGGCTCTGCCATAATGCAGTGATTGTCGATGTGCAACGATTGAGGCTTACGTGACGGGCGTATTGGAAAGCAAGAAATCTTGGAGCGGGAACGAGATTCGCGAAGGGTTCCTGCGTTTTTTTGAGGGCAAGGCGCACCGACGGGTGCGGAGTTCGTCGCTGGTGCCGCATGGCGATCCCACGCTGCTCTTCACCAACGCCGGGATGAACCAGTTCAAGGATGTTTTTCTCGGACTCGAAAGGCGCGACTACACGCGCGCGACGAGCTGCCAGAAATGCGTGCGCGCGGGCGGCAAGCACAACGACCTGGAAAACGTGGGCTTCACCAAGCGCCATCACACCTTTTTCGAAATGCTCGGCAATTTTTCTTTCGGCGATTATTTCAAGAAGGAAGCGATTGCCTACGCTTGGGAACTCATCACCTCTCCGCAATGGTTTGCGATTCCTAAGGACAAGCTCTATGCCACTATTTTTGAGGGCGCGATGATCGCCCACGCCGACATTCCGCGCGACACAGAGGCCCACGATTCCTGGCTCGCCATGGGGATTTCAGCTGACCGCATCTTCGAGCTCGGCATGAAGGACAATTTCTGGCAAATGGGCGACACGGGCCCGTGCGGTCCATGTAGCGAGATTCACTACGACATGGGCCCTGCCGCCTCCGAACTGGGCCACGTCGATTGCAAGTTTCCCTGCGACTGCGGGCGCTACGTGGAAATCTGGAATCTTGTGTTCATGCAATACGATAGGCAAGCCGGAGTGGATGACAATGGGGTGCCGTGGTACGAGTTCGGACTACTGCCCAAACCGTGCGTGGACACAGGCATGGGCCTCGAGCGCGTCGCCGCCGTTCTCCAAGGCGTCATTTCCAACTACGATACGGATTTATTCCAGTCGCTGATGAAACGCGCCGCCGAACTCTGCGGCGTCGATTTCCAGAGAGAAGAAACCCTCGAAGAGGGCCGAGGCGGCGCCGCGTCTTTGCGTGTCATCGCGGATCACGCTCGTGCGACAACTTTTCTAATTACAGATGGCGTCTTGCCCTCCAACGAGGGCCGCGGTTACGTCCTTCGCAAAATAATGCGTCGCGCCATTTATCATGGCCGGCTGTTGGGCCAGGACAAGCCATTCTTGTATGAAATGATTTTCTCCGTCCACGATCTGATGAAGGACGCCTACCTGGAACTGCAGGAAAGCGTGGGGCGTGTTTCGGCAATTGTGAAGGGCGAGGAGACACGGTTTGCCCATACGCTCAACGCGGGACTGGGGCGCTGGGAAGACGACTTGGAGTTACGCGTTCAACAAATAGAGCGTCCGGGGCCGGGAGACAAGTTCGACCGGAATCAGAATGTACGGAAAGATGAGTATGAAAGTCTACGTGTGCGGATCCCCAAGCTCAGCGCGAGCGGCCGGCAAGTCGTTTATTCGGGTGAGCAAGCGTTCAAGCTCTACGACACATTTGGCCTGCCGCGCGATTTCATCGAAGATCTGGCCCGGGATTGGGGCGTGAGCATCGATTGGTCCGGATTCGATAAGGCACTTCAGGAACAGAGAACGCGCGCGCGGGCATCTTGGAAGGGTGGGGCGAAGGAGGCGGCGAATCCGGCGTATGCGAAGATTGCGGACCGATTCACGACGGAGCCGGACTTTTATTTTGGGACGAGCGCGAAGGATTGCTGTATCGAAGCGATCATCACGAAGCTTGGGGCGGTGAACGAGCTGAATCCCGGGGAGAGCGGTGAGGTCGTTCTCGACCGCACGGTGATTTACCCGGAGTCGGGCGGGCAGGTCGCTGATACCGGGGCTTTCTACGACAATTCGGAATCGCAGCAGCTCGCAGAAGTGACAGGCGCGTTTTATCCCGTGGCGGGACTTGTGGCGCACAAAGTGGTCGCCAAGGAGACGCTACGGGTGGGCGACCGCGTGACAGTCGTGGCGGACACGGAACGGCGGGCGCGGATTATCCGCAACCACTCGGGGACGCACCTCGTGCACGCGGCGCTGCGGAATATTCTGGGCACGCACGTGAAACAGGCCGGCTCGCTGAATGCGCCCGAACGGCTGCGTTTTGATTTTTCGCATTTCGCGCACGTGGATGCGGAAGAGCTGCGCGACATCGAGCAGCAGGTGAATGACGAGATTCGCCTGAACACGCAAATCGAGACGAACGTTACGTCGCTCGAAGACGCACTCGCTTCCGGCGCGCGGGCGTTTTTCGGGGATAAATATCCAGAGCACAACGTCCGGGTGGTGACCATTCCCGATCCGCGGGCGGCTCGGGGGTTCTACTCGAAAGAACTTTGCGGGGGGACGCACGTGCAGCGCATCGGCGACATCGGCGTGCTGAAAATCGTAAGCGAAGAATCGGTGGCGGCTGGCGTTCGCCGGATCGAGGCAGTCACAGGCCTTGGTGCGCTGGAACACTACCAGCATCAGGCGCAAATCCTCCGGCAAGTGGCCAGCACGCTCAACGTCGGCGAGGACGCGATCCTTGCCCAGGTCGAGAAGCTTTCGCAGACCGCCAAGCACCTGGTGAAGGAGCTGGAGACCCAAAAGCGCAAGGGCGCCCTGAACCAGGTGGACGAGCTGGCAGCCCGGGTTCAGATCGTAAAAGGGGTCAAATTGATCGCCGCAGAGGTCGCAAATGTCGACCGCGAGGGCCTCCGGCAGCTGGTGGATACCCTCCGGCAGAAGCTGGGGTCGGGGGTGGTCGCCTTGGGCATGCCGGAGGACGGCAAGGTAGCGCTGATCGCCGGTGTTACCAAGGACCTGACCGCTAAAGTCCATGCTGGCAAGCTGATACAGGCGCTGGCCAAGCAGGTGGGCGGCTCCGGGGGCGGCAGACCGGACCTGGCCGAGGCTGGCGGAAAAGACACAACTGCCCTAAAAAGTGCCCTATTGAGTATCCCCTCCCTCCTCGAGCCTTTGTTATAATGAGGGTACGTGCGGCCCTTGCCGGGCCGCGATAGCGCCAGAAGCCGTCCGGCCGGCTACATCTTCGCACGCGACCCAACCGGGCCGTGCCAAGCACGGCTCTAACCGAGCCGACCTTCCTGCCAGCGCGGCTTCGTAAGACGACCACTCGCCAGGCGTTCTCCCCCAGGGGTAGACCGTTTGGCGGGGGCTCCTAGTACGGAAGAGACATTGACCCCGACCGGGCAATGTCGAAAACTGTACACTCTGTATCTGGTTGCAAAAATGGTGTTTGCCTTCCCCCGACGCACAATGGTGAAACGCACGGCAATCACGGCAGGGCTTCTTCTGGGAACGCTGGTTCTTCGCGCGAGTTTTTTCGCACCGCGCGCCGGCGCCCAGATCGCCAAGGTCTCGGAACCGACGGGACGGCAGCTTTTCGTCAATGCCGAACCGCGGGCGACGCTGAAGTTTGGCGCCGCAAGGCCACGCGCAACCATCTACCTGCCAGGTGAATCTTCTTTTACGGGACGCAACCATCCGGCCATGAGCATTGACCGGGACGGAACAGAAAAACTCGTGAGAGAAGCTGCGGAACGGCATCACGTGGACCCGGCACTGGTTCGCGCGGTGATCGAAACGGAATCGAACTGGAACCCGCGGGCGTATTCGCGCAAAGGCGCCGGCGGATTGATGCAGTTGATTCCCACGACGGCACAACGATACGGAGCGTACGACTTGTTCAACCCGCAACAAAATATCGACGCCGGGGTTAGACATTTGAAGATGTTGCTGCAACGCTACAATGGCAACCTGGATCTGGCGCTGGCGGCGTACAATGCGGGTGAAGGGGCTGTTGACAAGGCACAAGGCATTCCGCCGTTTCGCGAAACGCGGAATTACGTACAGAAAGTACAGAATGCCTATTTCCGGCCGGGCTCGGGGCGACTTGCAGATGCGTTTATCAATCGACACGCGATCCACAGAGACGTTGCGCCTGACGGCCGCATCATATTCAGCAACGAATAGAGAAAGTTGTAAGTTTTTGGTGCTTGGTTCTCAGGTTTCCGGCGATCCTGTATTGGGATCGGAAACTTGTTGAAGAATTTACTGTCGTGAAGCCTGGGTTGCGGCCATAGTTGAGTAGCGTTTGGGGGATGTAGGTTGATGTTTCCGGGCGAAAAAAATTTGCACAGGAGCTTCGCCAGCGTTTCGCCACTTTTTGTGGCGCTGGGATTGGCGCTGTGCGTGGCGCCGACATCTGCCGCGAGGGCGCGCGCCGAGAGTTCCGGAACCGCTACGACGGTGAAACGGCAGGCCGCGACGACGCAATTTGCGCGCGCCGAAGAACAGCGCGAGCAACTGAACAGCAAACCTTCCGAGAAGCGCACGCTCTCCGATTACAAGCAAGTCGTTTCCAGTTATCGCCGGGTCGCGCTGATTACGCCGCGCGCTCCCGAAGTGCCTGATTCGCTTCTGGCCGTCGCCGAGGTGTACGCGGAAATGGGCGACCGCTTCGGGCGCAGCTACTACCAGTCGGCGGCGGACTCGTATCAGTTTCTGGTGCACGAATATCCGAAGAGCAAGTATTGCCAGGATGCCATCCTGCGGATTGCAAAATTGCAGCGCGACCGGCTGGGCGATGCGGAACTGGCGAAGAAAACGTATGAAGATTTCTTGAAGCGCTATCCGCGTTCGCCGCGGAAACGTGAAGCGCAGGAGTCACTGGCGGAGCTGGCGCTGCTGCAGAACAGCGAAGCTTCTTTTTCGGCGCTGACTGCGGCGGCAAATTCCGCGACGGCGGAACCACCCAATGACGTGACGCGCGCGAGTGCGCCGGTGCATTCCGGCGGGAAATCCGTTGGGCGGCCGGATTCGCGGCAAGTTCCGCGGGTGCGGCGAATTCGCGCGGCAGCGAATGGCGAGGCCACGCGCGTAACCATCGATCTTGAAGACAGCGTGCAATATGCTTCCGGGCGCATTGCGAATCCGGAGCGCATTTTCTTTGACTTGCATGCCGCGCGGCTTACGCCGGAAGTGGCGCGCGAAAATATTCGCGTGGACGGCGGCCTGCTGACGGCGGTGCGGGTGGCGCAGAATCATCAGGGCGTGGTGCGCGTGGTGCTGGACGTGGAGGGCGTGAAGGATTACACCGCTTCACTGACGAACAATCCGACGCAGCTTTTGATCGATCTGTATGGAAATTCCGGAACGGCGACGGTGCGCACCGCCAAAGCAAAACGCGGAGAGCAGGCGGACGGCGAAGATGCGAACGCAGGATCGCACAGCGCAGGCAAATCCGTCCAGGGCGTTGCTGCAAGAAATTCGAGTGATAATCCGCTTCCTGCGCCGGCGGAAAATTCCAACAGCGCCATCAGTGGCTCGGTTGCAGGCGGCGCCCCGCCAGCGGGACGCAATGCGGGTTCGACGGCGAAAAACTTGAAATCCAAATCCGCGAAGGCGGCTGCCAGCGCGAGACCGGAATTAGTTCGCCCTTCGACCGCGCCGCTCCCGACACGCGACGGGCAATCCACACTGACGCGCGCGCTGGGGCTGAAGATTAGCCGGATCGTGATTGACGCGGGCCATGGCGGGCACGATACCGGAACGATCGGGCCGACGGGATTGATGGAGAAGGACCTCTGCCTGGACGTGGCGCTGCGGCTGGGAAAAATCATTCAGCAGCGATTGCCCGGCGCGGAGGTTGTTTTTACGCGCGCGGATGACACGTTCATTCCGCTGGAAGAACGAACGAATATCGCGAATGATGTAAAGGCAGACCTCTTCCTTTCCATTCACGCGAATTCCAGCCGCGATCACGCGGCGCGGGGCATCGAGACCTACTACTTAAACTTGAAGGGCTCCGCGGAAGCGATGGAAGTCGCGGCGCGCGAGAACGCTTCTTCCCAGGAAGGCGTTCACGAATTGCAAGACCTGGTCAAGAGAATCGCGCGGACGGAAAAAATTGACGAGTCCAAGGAGTTTGCGGAAGACATCCAGGATTCGCTGGCGATGCGGATCGAGAAGTCCGGGAAGTCGATTCGGAACCGCGGCGTGCGAAAGGCGCCCTTCGTGGTGCTGATTGGCGCGGACATGCCCTCGATCCTGACCGAGATTTCGTTTTTGAGCAATCCGGCGGACGAAAAGCTGTTGAAGCAGCCCGAACAGCGCCAGAAGATGGCCGAAGGGCTGTACCAGGGCGTCGCCAGCTATCTCCAGAGCATGAACAGCGTAACCGTTAACCTGCCAGCAAGGCCGATGGGTGGCCGGAGCGGGTCGGCGGCTCCCGTGGAACAATCCCGCAACCAGAACTAGGGTTTTGGTGTCTAATAGAAGCCGGGATGCGAAAACTTCACTTCATTGTGGTTTTTTTGTCGGTGCTTGCCGTTGGGCTGCCCGTGTGTGCCCAGCAGCAGGCCCTCCCCACTCATTTTGGCAACTGGTCCGGGCAGCCGACGCCGATGTGGGTTGAAACCGAAGCGCCGCTCAGCTATGTAAATATTTGGAAGGAAGCGGGGCGTAAGCCGGGCGAATTCTGCCAATACGCATCGGGCCCTGCCAAGATCCAAGCATCGTTGGAGAAGTATAAAGATCCGACCAGCGCTTACGAGGTGTATACCGCGTATCTGAATCCCAGTATGCATCCGACAACGTTGAACAGGACTTCGGCCGTGGACGGCGATCGGATGCTGGTGCTGCTGGGGAGCTTCATTCTGGAAGTGCGCCCGGTGCAGGCCATCTCCACGGAGGACCTGACGACCTTTGTGAATGCTATGAGCGCGCATGCCGACCCGACGCCGCTCCCGCCGATCCGCTTGTGCTTGCCGAAAGGGTTTCTGGATGGGACACAGAAGTACGCGCTTGGGCCTGCGGGATTCCAGAGCGGCCTGGCTGCGCTGAAACGAGATGAATTCGCGGCGCTTACGAAGGAAGCAGGTTTCGCGTCCAAGGCGGAGGCCATCGTAGCCGAGTATCGCAATGGCAAGGACTCCGCGGGACTGTTGCTGATCGAATATCCGACGCCGCAGCTTGCGCAACAGCATTTGCGGCATTTGGAGCAGGCGCTGTCGCCGGAGGCCAAGCAGGCTGGCACAACCATCGAGCGCGACGCTTCGCTGCTTTCGGTGGTGCTGCGACCATCGTCAGCGGCCTACGGCAATTCCCTGCGCGCGGCCGTGAATTACGAGACCAGCGTTACCTGGCATGAGCCAAAGCACACGCTGACCGATCCGCCGTGGGCGACGATGCTTGCCAAGATCATGATCGCTACGATGCTGTTTATGCTCGTGGCCGTGGTGCTGGGAGCTGCGTTTGGCGGCGTCCGTGTGCTCGCGAAAATCTTCTTTCCAGGAAAAGTATTTGACCGTCCCGACCAGATGGACGTCTTGCAACTGGGCCTCTCCAGCAAGAGAATCGACTCCCGCGATTTCTATTAGAAGTAGTCTCATCAATTGCTTGGCCGAACGCATGCCGAACCTCAGGGGCTAAAGCCCGCGAGTTTCCAGCACTTTTCGGCACGGCTGAAGCCGTGCCCTCCCAAAAATCATCGATGAGATCGCTTCCAGATCCCGGTTACCATCTTGAAGTAACCAATTGGTCTTGGGAGCGTCCGATAGGTGCCGGACCCCGACCGCATTTTGCTCTTGCTGATAACTGTCGTAAGATTTGAGGCACTACGGACGCAGATGAGCCGAACTATCTCAGTTCGAAATGCAAAGAGAAGCCGTGGAGCAGGACGCGGGGCTTGCGCTTTGCTGCTGGCACTTGGGGCCGGTGCATTCGAATTCGGCTGCCAGAAGAGCGCTGCCGAGAATCCTGCTACCGCAGCACCGGCTATCCCAGTGCAGGTGCAGATTGCGGTCGCGGTGAAAATTCCCGAAACCACAGAGTATCTCTCGCTGCTGAAGTCGCGGCACTCGGCGGCCATCAATCCGCAAGTGGAAGGGCTAGTCACAAGAATTTTCGTGAAATCCGGCGAGCGCGTGGCGGCAGGGACTCCGTTGCTGCAAATTGATCCACTGCGGCAAGAAGCCGTGCTGAACAGCCAGGAAGCTTCCCGCGCAGCGCAAGAAGCCAACGTGCGGTACGCCAAGATTTCGCTGGAGCGGGCGCAGAAACTGCTGGATACCGGAGTGATCAGCAAACAAGAATTCGACAACGCGCAAACCGGGTATGACGCCGCGCTCTCGCAGTTGAAGGCCCTCGATGAGCAAGTACGGCAGCAGAAAGTTCAGCTTCACTATTACAGCGTGACCTCGCCGATGGACGGGATCGTAGGCGATATTCCGGTTCGAATGGGCGACCGCGTGACGGTTGCGACGATGCTGACAACGATCGACGAGCCGGGAGCGCTGGAAGCGTACATCTACGTTCCTGCCGAACGTGCGCGCAATTTGAAAGTGGGTTTGCCCGTGCGGCTGCTGGACAGCGCGGGCAACTCTGCCGGGGACACACGCATTACGTTCGTTTCGCCGCAAGTGGATACGGAAACGCAAAGCGTTCTTGCCAAAGCCATGGTTGAGAATTCACCGGGCAAACTGCGCATCGCGCAGCAGGTACGCGCGCAGATTACCTGGGGCACGCACGAAGGCCCGGTGATCCCCGTGCTTGCGGTACAGCGCATCAACGGCCAATTTTTCGCATTCGTTTCCGCGAAGGAGGCGAAAGGAACTGTGGCACGGCAGAAAACGTTGAAGCTCGGCGAGACGCTGGGGAACGACTTCGCGGTGCTTGAGGGCTTGAAGCCGGGGGACCACGTCATCGTTTCCGGCACACAGTTTTTGCAGGACGGCATGGCCGTCACCGAGCAAGTGGCCGGCGACAGCAAGGGCACCAGCCGCGCGGTAGTGCCTGTTAACTAAATGAACCGCTCCAATCCATTTCAACCCCAGGCGGAACCCCTCCTTGTTCGTTGATTTTTTCATCCGGCGCCCGGTCTTCGCGACGGTCTGCGCTCTTTTCATTATTCTGGCCGGCGCGATTTCTATTCCCACACTGCCGATCGCGGAATTTCCCGACCTTGCGCCGCCGCAAGTCATTGTAAGCAGCGGTTACATCGGGGCAAACGCGCAGACGGTCGAATCCGCGGTTACGATTCCGCTGGAACAGGCCATCAACGGCGTCGAGGGCATGAAGTACATCTCTTCGACGAGCGGCAACGATGGGACGAGCCAGATTACAGTCGTTTTCGACGTGACGCGGAACGTGGACCTGGCATCGGTGGACGTGCAGAACCGCGTGAATCAGGCGCTCGGCCGGCTGCCCAACGAAGTCAAGAACACGGGAATCATCATCACGAAACAGATCGGCGGCTTTGTGCTTGGCGCAGGAGTCTATGCTGACAAGGAGCAGTACGACAGCTTGTTCCTGAGCAACTATCTGGATGTTTACGTCAAGGATGCGCTGAAGCGCGTGGAAGGCGTTGGAGACGCGATCGTCTTCGGCGAACGCAAGTACGCGATGCGGCTTTGGCTCGATCCCTCGAAGATGGCGCAGCGCGGGCTGACGGCTACCAACGTGTTGAGCGCACTGCAAGAGCAAAACGTGCAAGTTGCCGCGGGCCAGATTGGCCAGCCACCGTCGCCGGAAGGCCAAGCCTATCAGATCAGCGTGCGCGCGGTCGGGCGGCTGAGCGAAGCTTCTGAATTCGACAACATTATTTTGAAGACCGGGAGCGACGGGACGCTGGTACGCGTGAAGGACGTGGGCCGCGCAGAGCTGGGCGCGGAAAATTACGGCACGCTGCTCAGGTTCAACGGGCACGACGCGGTAGGTCTGGCGGTCACGCAACTTCCGGGTGCGAACGCGCTAGATGTGGACAAGGCCGCGAAGGCCGAACTGCTGCGGCTCTCGAAAAACTTTCCGCCGGGAATCAAGGCCGCGGTAGCGTTCGACACCACGACGGTAATCGGCGAATCGATCCGGGACGTGCTGATCACGCTGCTGGAAGCCATCGCGCTCGTAGTGATTGTGATCTATTTGTTTTTGCAAGACTGGCGGAGCACGTTCATTCCGGCAATCACTATTCCCGTGTCGCTGATTGGCACATTCATCTTCGTAAAACTGCTGGGCTTTTCCATTAATACGCTGACGCTTTTCGGAATTACGCTGGCCACGGGCCTGGTTGTGGACGACGCCATCGTGGTGATTGAAAACGTGGAACGGCACATCGTGGAGGGCATCACGGAGCCGCACAACGCGGCGTCGGTGGCGATGAAGGAAGTTGCGGGCGCGGTGATCGCCACTTCACTGGTGCTAGTGGCCGTATTCGTGCCCGTCGCGCTTTTTCCGGGCACCACGGGAATTTTGTTCCGGCAATTTGCGCTAACGATTGCCTTTTCCGTGGCCATTTCCGCGTTCAACGCATTGACGCTGACTCCGGCGCTCTCCGCGATTTTCCTGGGACATCACCGGGAGCGCGCGCAGGACAAATTCTTCAAGCTATTCAACGCTGCCTTCAACGCCGGTTCGGAACTCTACCGGAACAGCGTGCGGCGAGCGTTGCATTGGCGCGTGGCCTCACTCGCGGTTTTCCTTGTGCTTCTCGGCGGCACTTACGCGCTCTATCAGCGCGTGCCGCGGGCTTTCATTCCGGAGGATGATCAGGGTTACTTGATGTTTATCGTTCAGGCCCCGCAGGGCGCATCGCTCTCGTATACGCGCGATATCTGCGGGAAAGCGGAAGAGTTGATTTCGCGCGATCCGGAAATCAATGGCATTTTCACGATCGTGGGATTCAGCTTCTCCGGTGCAGCATCCAACCAGGCAATTCTGTTTGCAAACCTGCGGCCCTTTAAGGAGCGCAAGGGGGATGCGCATTCGGCGGCTGCGATTATTCAAAGGTTGCGCGGAAAACTCTCCGCCGTTTCCGGCGCGCTGGTTGTGCCGTTCAATCCGCCGGCGGTACAGGGACTGGGGCAGTTCGGGGGATTTCAATTCGAATTGGAAGACCTGGGACGCAATTCGCTGCAAGACATCGCCAACGCGGCGAACAAATTGGTCGCCAAGGGCAACGCGAGCAAGGATGTAACCGGGCTTTTTACGAGTTTCACCGCGAATGATCCGCAATATCTTGTTCGAATCGACCGCGAAAAAGCGAAGAGTCTACAAGTGCCGTTCAGCCAGATCACGAACGCATTGCAGGTGTATATGGGATCGGTCTACGTGAACGATTTCGACTTCAACAACCGTTCGTACCGTGTATACGTCCAGGCCGATACGCAGTTTCGTTCGCAAGCAAAAGATATCCGGCAATACTACTTACGTTCAGACGCCGGCAAGATGATTCCTCTCGATAATCTGGTGACCGTCGAGCAGACGGCGAATCCGCAAGTCATTCGCCACTACAACTTGTTTCGCTCCGCGGAAATCAACGGTACTGCCGCGCCGGGGCGGAGCTCGGGCGAAGGTATCGCCGCGATGGAAGCGCTGGCAAAGAGGGAACTGCCGAATGGCATGACGTTCGAATGGAGCGGACTGTCGCTGGAAGAAATCGAGTCCGGCGGAAAAGCTCTGATCTTGTTCGCCCTCGGCCTGGTGGTGGTGTACTTGACGCTCGCGGCGCAATACGAAAGTTACGTGCTGCCGTTCATTGTGTTGCTGGCAGTGCCGGTGGCGATTCTTGGCGCCATCGGCGCGCAGGCGCTCCGCGGCTTACAGAATGACGTGTACTGCCAGATTGGCCTAGTGATGCTGATCGGTCTCGCCAGCAAGAATGCCATTTTGATTGTGGAGTTTGCCGAACAATTGCGGGATCAAGGCATGTCCGTGGTGGAGGCGGCGGTGGAAGCGGCGAGGATCCGGCTACGGCCAATTTTGATGACGTCTCTCGCGTTTATCCTGGGCGTGGTGCCGCTGGTTTTGGCGCGGGGGGCGGGCCGCGCCGGGCGCATCTCCGTTGGTACAACCGTTTTCGGCGGCATGATCGCGGCGACGACGCTGAATCTGATTTTCATTCCGGTACTTTACGTGATCGTGAGGGGTATCGTTCCCGGCCGCACTTCGAGGTCTGCTGCACTGAACGAATAACAGCCGGGCTCGAACGCGTTTGCTCCGTCCATGGTGTCATCGATGCAAGAAGAGATTCGCAAAATGCTGTGAAAAGCATCGATTCTCAAGTAGGATTCGGCAATGCCATCACTAACGTTGTCCCGCCGTTCCTTTCTTGCCTTTTCCGCGATGCTGCCGTGGGCACTTTCTGCACGAGATTCCGGATCGATCCCAGTCGGGCTCGAACTTTATTCCGTTCGAAACGAGCTGAAAAAGGACCCGGAGGCCACCATTCGGGCCGTCGCTCAGATGGGCTATCGAGGCGTCGAGTTTTATGCGCCGTACTTCGAGTGGAGCGACAACCAGACCAAGCAGATGAGAAAACTTCTGGACGACCTGGGCGTCCGTTGTTTCTCGACACACAATGAAAGTTCGTACTTGAGTAAGGAAAAAATCGGCCGGACCCGCGACATGAACCTGATCCTCGGCAGCAAATATGTAGTGATGGCCTCGTCGGACCCGAAACCGGGCCTGGGCGGCTGGAAAGCCGTGGCGGATTCGCTGAATTTCGCCGCCGAGCAACTCGAATCCTCCGGATTGAAAGCCGGCTATCACAATCATCAGCGCGAATTTACTCCCGTCGAAAATCAGCGCCCCATCGAAATCCTTGCCCGGAATACCAAGCCTTCCGTGATGCTCCAGTTGGACGTGGGCACATGTCTCGAGGCAGGCTCGGACCCGGTGGCGTGGATTCGCGCGAACCCGGGACGAATCCGCTCGCTTCATCTGAAGGATTGGTCACCAGATCCTGGGAAAGGCTACAAGGTTCTCTTCGGTGAAGGAGCCGGCGATTGGAAAAACATTTTTGCCGCAGCGGAGAGAACCGGTGACGCCGAATATTATCTGATGGAACAGGAAGGCAGCCGGTATTCTGAGCTCGATACGGCGCAGCGTTGTCTCGAGAGCTTTCGCGCGGTGCATCCAGCCTGATGCCGAATCCAACAGAGAGATTTGATTTTGGTTTGGGGGTTTCGAGCCGTGAGTGGGAGTTGAACCCACGACCTGCCGATTGTTCCAGAAACTCTATGTTGTTGAATCGTCTAGCTCTTTCTTGCGTCTTGCACCACGGTTTTCCACGGTATTCGGGGCTTGCTGTTCCCTTACTGTTCCCCAATCCGAAGACGTAATGGAGGCTTTGTTTTCGGCTTCACAGATACAGTGATCACGGAGACGGAACTAAGAGAACTGCAGAAAGACCGGAAGCTAAGTCTACCGTTCGGCAATAGTGCGGCTGTATTTGGCAGGCAACGCGCTACCTCGCGTTACGAAGCTCGCGTTTTTTGGCCTTCATCGCGTACATAGCCA
>WNFT01002711.1_pt1 | contig 21531 bp, 18 predicted proteins | sample 5400191 | NCBI WGS metagenome assembly WNFT01 (sample SAMN13153359, study PRJNA577476) | soil metagenome | isolation source: 80 cm saprolite under Madrone tree | place: USA:California | collected 2016-06-14 | reverse complement strand
AGGAAAAGTCTACCCAGGCTGCCGTCTAGACCGCCCGAGATCTGACAACCCAATACCAGGCAGACCTGCTGCAGGGAGGGGAGTCCGGACTGAGCACGGACAATAAATCTGTTGTCGGCGGCAGCTGGGCTGCTCCACAGTCCAAAGGAAACCAGAAGAACCCACAGCTTCCTCGGTTTCATGGTTAACCTCTTCTTTCCTTCCCCGGGAGTAGTTCACCTGGACATTGAGTTCTGTTGTCGGCTCGAACAGCTAGGAATATCCTGGGGTATTTCGACGGGCCCGCTCCAGAACCGGCAACGGAACCCTGATGCAGTTAGTTTTAGCAATTCTTATTTCTAGGCTGAAGTTGGACTCAAAGTTGAAATCCAAGTGGAACTCGCCGAACTCCTCGGCAGTTGCCTGCGCCACCGGACCCTTCCAGCCCTGAAGCGTCACCGGAACGCCATCAAACTTCCGATCTGGCTTCGCTGAATCCAGAACTTGCCCCACGAGCGCCAGGCGATTGGATCCTGCTTCAGGCTCGATCAAAAGATCCACTCTTAGACTCCCGGCTGCGTAGAGCAGCCTCCGACTGCCATCCTGTAAACATCGCACGCCCGGTGGAAGGGGGTCGCGGAAGCTATCGGAGATGAGGCGGGCCACGCGTGTGACGTTTTGAAACACGGCCTCAGGACGGAACAACGCTTCCAGGCTGCCGCAAAGTTGTTGCAGCAGGGATTTCCGGTGAACATGGGGGATTGAGTAGCGCTCGGCCAAATCCTTAATCTTTGAATCATCGTCCTCGTCAGTGATAATTACTGCGTGTCTTAGGAGATTCGGGTGAAATTCGTTGATCCTCGAAATCACTTGTGCAGCTTGCGAGCTTGAGGACCGCGGGTCAAGTACAACAGCGTCGAATGTTTTTTGCTCCATCGTCGCCAGCGTCTCTTGAACGTTCGAGGCCACTGCGCATTCAAAGCCCGCACTTCCGAGCAAAATACGCATATCGTCGCGGGCCGATGGTTCCGCCCCGACGATCAATATCCTCTGCCGCTCGCGACCGGTATTCATATGAACTCACCTATTACATTTACATTCCCATTCCCGCTCCGAGTTTCTGCCTCTCTGGCAATCGCGGGAATTGGTGAAGCCATTTTTTTGCACGACTGAGGACGTTACCCTAGCTCCTGGCGCCTGAGCCGAAGTCTCTTGGGTTTTGTACCCCGTGGTCGTAGGGTTTGTATAGGATTTCTCTGCTTCGAGATCAATCAGGTAAAATACCTAATTCGAGAGCAGCAAAACCCCCGAGCGGGGCTTCGCCTGAGTCACGGGCTATTCGGAAATTATTCTGGCAGCGGGGCGAGCGCTCGGCACTCGCTGCAGTTCTGCGAAGGGTCCAGAAGCCTCGACCGGGGGCGGCTTGGGCTCGCCCCTGCGTTTGACCACCCCAAGAAAACATCGCCGAATGTCGTAGTGCCCACCAAAGCCGTACGGCTAAGTTCATTGCTTTGAATCACTGGCAGCGAGTGAGCGATTTCAGTCCGATTCGGGCTTAGCTTTTCCGTACTAGTGGGAATTTTGGAGGACTAACAGGCTTTTCCACATTACTGGGGATCGTGGAGGGGCTGGCCGCTTTCGAGCTTCGTTTGCGATTGCGGCGCTTCATAAGCATACGATTCTAACGCCTCCTTGCGCTAAGGAGTTCTCCCACGACTCACAATTTTCAATGCGGCCAATGAAAAAGATGCGTTTGCAGTCAGCCTCCCCGAGACTCAAGATGCCACGATTGACGCCGGTTGCCGGAGCTATCTGCCACGACGTAGCCGGCGGAGGTGGTTTTTGGATTACGTTCAGCCAACAGACCTTCTGAGCGATGCGACAAAGGCGGCATCCAGGAAAGCTTCTCTGTCCGTTCGCGATCTCCTGATCCGAAGTTTTCTCGCGGGCGGGCTGCTCGCCTATGCCACGTCGCTCGTATTCATTGTGCTTTCACAAAATGTCGCTCCCATTGTGGGAGCAATTCTTTTTCCGGTGGGATTCGTAATCCTGGTATTGCTTGGGCTGGAACTGGCTACGGGGAATTTTGCGCTACTGCCCATGGGATGGGCGGCCGGCGAAGTTTCCTTCGTCAGAATGCTCCGGAATCTGGGATGGGTCTATCTGGGGAACTTGGCCGGAAGTTTGTTTTACGGCTTGCTGTTCTACTTGGCGGTGACGAACTGCGGCACGGCTGGCAGTGGGGCAGTCGGCGAATTGATGAAATCGGCGGCGCAGAAAAAGACCATCGCGTACATGGCAGTCGGGTTGCGCGGCTGGGAAACCGCCTTCATCAAAGGAGTCTTATGCAACTGGATGGTGACGCTGGGAGCGGTGCTGGCCATGGCTTCGCGTTCCACGATCGGCAAAGTCGTAGCGATGTGGCTGCCGATCATGACGTTTTTTGCGCACGGCTACGAGCATTCGATCGTGAACATGTTTTTGATCCCCACGGGCATGTTGTTCGGCGCCGCTGTCTCGCTGAGCCAGTGGTGGATCTGGAACCAGATTCCAGTCACATTGGGCAACTTGGTCTCCGGCGCCTTGCTCACCGGACTCGCGCTGTATGTCACAAACACGCCGAAGAAAGCCGCATCCATGGTAATTCCTTTGCGCACTGACGAAACTGCCAGCGCGGCGGCAAGACAAGCGGTCGAGGCCGACTAGAAATCCCGGAAACTCTTCTTGAAAGAGGAACGGATGGTAAAGCTCGTCGTCGAATCCATAACTCCGCTGACCACCCAAGCGCCGCGAAACTTTCGCTTCAACAGGGCGCGCTGGCTGCCTTCGCAGGGGCAGTTATGACGCGAGACGCTCAAAGTCCTTCGGTCACGGCTGCACCCATGGAAGCTAGCCAGATCAGCCCCGTTGCCAACGCTGTTGAAGGTTATAAGGCCTCCATGGACGGCGACGGCCTGCGCATCCTCGACCACCTACCGCAGATCATGCAGCGAGGTGCGGAATCCCTCACGGCAGCGGAAAAGGAATTGCTGAAGTGGGTCGGTGTTTTCTACCGCAGGCCGACGCCGGGTAAGTTCATGATGCGTATCCGCATGCCCAACGGATTCGTGAGGAGCGATCAACTGCGCACCATCGCCGAGCTCTCCCGGCGCCTTGGCAATGGCGTCCTGGACATTACGACGCGGCAGCAAATCGAGCTGCGCGGGTTCATTCTCGACAGCATACCCGCGATCTGGGAGAAGCTACAGGGCGTGGACCTTCGCACGCTCCAGACCGGCATTGACAACGTCCGAAATATCAATGGGTGTGCCTTGGCCGGTTTGACGCCGCATGAGTCGTTTGATGCCTCTCCCGTCGTGCACGACTTGGATCGCATCATCGTCGGGAGCCAGGGCAACCCGGAGTTCACGAACTTGCCGCGCAAGTTCAACATCACGGTCACCGGCTGTCTGGACAACTGCACGCATAATGAGTCGCAGGATATCGCGTTAGTTCCCGCAAAAAAGGGCGGGCGAGTCGGGTTTAACGTGCTGGTAGGCGGAAAGATGGGCTCCGGAGGATTCACCATCGCTTCGCACCTGAATGTCTTCGTCGAAATTTATCAGGCGGCTGCGGTTGTAGTGAAGCTGATCAGGATTTTCCGCGATCACGGCCCGCGCGAAGCCCGCTCCAAATGCCGGTTCGCGTTCTTAATCGAAAAATGGGGAATTTCCAGATTGCGGGCGGAACTTACCTCGCGCATGGGGTATGAACTGGCATTTCAAGGAAGAGATATGCGGAGTTTCCATCATGCCGACCACATCGGGCTAACGTCCCAAAAACAGGCCGGGCTTCTGGCCGTGGGTCTTTGCGTTCCAACCGGTAGAGTTAATCCTGAGCAGTTGGACGAGCTCGCGCGTCTCGCCGACGTCTATGGCAACGGCGAGATTCGCCTGACTACGGGACAGAACGCAATTATTCCCAATGTTTTTGCAGATCGCGTGACGAAGCTTCTCAATGAACCTCTGCTTAAACAACTCTCGCCTCGTCCCTCTCCTTTTATGCGCGGACTGGTTGCCTGCGTCGGCACCGATTATTGCAATCTGGCTCTTATCGAAACGAAGAGCCGCGCCGTCGCCCTTTCCCAGGCTCTCCAAGAAAAGATGGGTGCAGGGGTGAACCCACTGACGATTCATTGGTCCGGGTGCCCGGCGGGTTGCGGCAACCATGAAGCTGCTGACGTCGGTCTTCGTGGGTTCAAGACAAAAATTGACGGGAAGCTCGTCGATGCGGTGGCGGTCTACGTGGGCGGCCGCACCGGCTCTCACGCGATTGCCGGCAAGGAGATATTAGCAACCGTGCCGTGCGATGAATCGTTCCCGGATGTGATCGCAGATGTGATCCAGTCGTACCGCGCCGAAGACGAATACAGGCAGCAAGCGGCCTTCAGTGATCCCCTTTTCACAGCCGCTGCAACAGTGGGACTCGCTTCATGGCGGTCTTCCAGCTCCTTCGCGCCTTCGGCGGGCGCGGTTTGAAAACAAGCTGTCGCGACTCCCTCGCCAAAATCCACTAATGCAAGAACCTGTGTCCGACAATGCTAATCGCGACTGGCCCATCCCTTGCGTGAAACGAACGCGCGGCGCTGCTATTTCCGCCGGGTCAGAGGTATCGTAGGGGGGCGGAACACCTGAGCATGCCCGTGACGAATTTTCAAGGATTAACCGTCCTGACGCTGGAGAGCCGACGCGGCCAGGAAATGAGCCGTCTGATTGAAGCGTACGGCGGCGAGCCGCTTCATGCGCCGGCGATGCGCGAGGTGCCGCTCTCCTCAAATCAAGAAGCCTTGAAGTTCGCTGACGCATTGTTGGAAGGAAAGCTCGACGCGGTGGTCTTTCTAACGGGTGTCGGAGCGCGCGCTCTTTCGAATGTGTTGGAAGGCGTGCATCCCACGGAGAAGTTTTTCGAGGCATTGAGAAAGGTTTCTGTTGTCGCACGCGGACCGAAGCCGCTAGCTGTCCTGCGCGAATGGAACGTGCCGGTCGCGATAGCCGCGCCAGAACCAAACACGTGGCGCGAAGTGCTCCAGGCGATTGACGACAAGAAACTGGATTTGCGGAACAAACATGTCGCTGTACAAGAATACGGCATTTCCAACCCGGAGCTTCTGGAGGGCTTGCGCGACCGAGGGGCCCGCGTTACACCTGTGCCAGTCTACCAATGGGATTTGCCGGAGGATAAGGCTCCGCTGCAGGGGGCAGTGAACTCAATAATCGCGCGGCGGATCGACGTGGCCCTCTTTACCACCGGAGTGCAAGTCAATCATCTCTTCCAGATTGCCGAACAAGTTGGAAAGAAGGACGCGCTTAAGGCCGGCTTAGAAAATGTTGTGAAGGCTTCGATTGGGCCCACGACATCCGAAGTTCTGCGAGGTTACGGGCTATCCATTGATCTGGAGGCTTCCCACCCCAAGATGGGCTTTTTGGTGAAGGAGGCGGCGGAACAGTCGGAAGCTATCCTTCAGCGGAATCGGTCGCGTTCCGGATGAATCCATGGCGTGGAGGCCACGGTTCTCATCCCATCTGGCAGACGGCGTTCGATTCGTGCGATGCGGGCCAGAAGCCCCCGTCTGGGAAGTTGCCCTTTGGGACTAGCTCTTCGTTTACAGTTCTGTGACAGAAAAGCCATATACTCCCTCCATGTGCCAACACTCTCGCCTTTTCCCCAATTTCTTTTTCGTGTTGCTGGTCCTGTTGTTCTTGGCGTCCTCTCTTGTTGCACAGGATGCGCCGCACAGCACGCAACTCCCGAACGGCAAGCTCCTTGCGGATGTTCCTGGAAATCCCCGGCCAATCAATAATCTTCCCACTGCTGTCGCACTCTCACCCGATGGCCGCTTTGCCGTGCTGCTCCACAGCGGGTTCGGCTCTTACACCTCGGGTGAGAAACAGTCTCTCTCCGTCCTGAATCTGGAAACGGACGAACTCACCGACGCGCCGGACGATCGCCTCGGCAGTAAAGCGCGTCAAACGTATTTCCTGGGCCTGGCCTTCGGGCTCGACGGCAAACAGGTCTTTGCTTCCATGGCTTCGCTCACCGATCCGCTGGGCAAGCAAAAGGGCAGCACAGGCAACGGTATCGCGGTCTACACCTTCGAGAACGGACGCATTACTCCGGAGAGGTTCATGCCTTTGCCTCCGCGCGACAAAATCCTCGGTGGGAAAATTCGCCGCCCGGAATTCCGGGACGTTACTTATCCTGCAGGCCTCGCCATTGGTATGAGCGGAGGCGAAGAGCGTCTGCTCGTCGCGTGCAACAATTCCGATGAAGCCCTGCTCTTGAATGCCAGTGACGGCAAGATCATCCACCGCTTCGATCTCTCGACGTTCAAGCACATCCCGGCCTCCCTTCCGTATACGTCGGTGATCACCAGCGATGGCCGGCGAGGCTTCGTCTCGCTCTGGAATGCTTCCACGGTCGCGGAGTTGGACCTGCTAAAGGGGCGTGTCCGCCGCTTCATTCCGCTTCGCCAACCCACTTCGCCGCTTGCCGGCGGGTCTCATCCGACCGCTCTTCTGCTCAATCGCGACAACTCCAGGCTTTTCGTGGCCCTCACCGACCGCGACGAGATCGCGGTCCTCGACACCGCGACCGGAAAACCGGTCTCCTATCTTTCGACAAAGCTCCCGGGACAACAATACGGCGGCAGCGATCCGGAATATCTCGCGCTCTCTCCCGACGAGAAGACGCTGTTTTCCGCCAATGCCATTTCCGATTGCGTCGCTGTTTTCGATCTCTCGAACATCACGTCCGGCCAGCCGCTCCAAGCCGTCGGTTTCATTCCCACCCAGTGGTATCCCACCGTTGTCGCCGCCACTCGTAAGGATCTCCTTATCGCAAGCGCCAAGGGTGGCGGCTCCGGGCCGAATCCAAAATCCATCGGCAAAACCGCCGACGGGCGTCCCCGTTATCCGTACGCGCCAGCTATGATTAACGGCTCGCTCGCGCGCATCGCCCTTGCAGACTTGCCGGCAAATCTGGCGACGTTCACGAAGCAGGTCTCCGAAGCCAACGCCGTGCGCGGCAATGCCGACCGCGTCCGCTTCGCCGCCGGTGAGAACAAGATCCGGCACGTCATCTACATCATCAGAGAAAATCGCACCTACGACCAGGTTTTCGGTGATCTCGGCGCCGGCGATGGCGATCCATCCTTGACGATGTACGGGGAGGACATCACGCCCAATCAGCACAAGCTCGCTCGTCAATACGGCGTGCTCGATAATTTCTATGATAGTGGCGACGTTTCCGGTGATGGCCACGTGTGGTCCACTTCCGCCTCCATTTCCGATTACGTGGCCAAGACTTGGCCGATCGCCTACCGCGGTAGCGAACACACCTACGATTCCGAAGGCGCCTTACTTAGCGGCGTCTCGGCCGAAGATGAGCTTCCCGATGCCGGCGAGCCCACTGGTGGGTATCTGTGGAAGAATTTCGCCAGCCACGGAATCTCGTATCGACACTACGGCGAATACATCGTCAGCCGCTGGTGCAACACGGAGCAGGACGCAAATCCGCCAAGCTCTGGACCGCCCAAAGCCGCCGGCTTGCGCTGCTTTCGCAGCACCATCAACAAAGGCGAGGCTTTGGAAAAAAATGTAGGGGACCCGCGCGGCGGCCCGAGTCCCTACCCATGGGCCATCCCAATTCTGGCCAAGAATGTCGCTGCGGAAGTCGAACTCCGTGGCCACTTCGATCCCTTGTTTCCTGATTTCGAGGTCGCCTATCCCGACCAGCTCCGCGCTGATGAATTCCTGAACGAATTCAACAGCTTCGTTGCCTCACGCAACGCGCACCAAGACGCCATGCCGCAATTCATCCTGCTTCGTCTTCCAAACGACCACACCGCGGGTGGAACCAAGAACAAACCCAGGCCTGCCGCGTCGGTTGCTGACAATGACCTGGCAATCGGGCGTGTCGTTGACGCCGTGTCTCACAGCCCCTATTGGGACGATACTGCTTTCCTGATTCTGGAAGACGACGCTCAGAACGGCCCCGACCACATCGACTCACACCGCAGCATTGCCCTCGTCATCAGTAAGTACTCGCCTCTGCCAGCCGTGCACGGCGATACCACGACTGCTCCGTTCGTTGATCATTCTTTCTATACAACCATCAACATGGTGCGCACTATCGAGTCGCTCCTTGGCGTTCCGCCAATGAATGCCAACGACTCACGCGCCGCGGTCATGGCCCCGCTCTTCAGCGGGTCGGGTGAGCAGCCCGCGTTCACCGCCGACTATCGCAACCGCGACAACGGCCTGATCTATCAGATGAATACCGAGGAATGGGAGGAAGGTGAGAATCTCGATTTCAGCCATGCTGATGGCGTCGGCGCCGCGCTGCTCAATAAGTTCCTCTGGAGGGATCGTAAGGGCGACATCCCTATGCCTGCGCCGCAACACAACGTCTTCCAGTGCCTGGCAAAAACCGGTGGCTGCTGATCGAGAATCGAATGAGAGAGTCGGTATTATGCGGGGCCTCGAACGATTGCAGCAACCAAACTAGCGTTTCCGTCATCCAAAATATTGATAGTTCGAAAGCGAAATGGTGATTTGAAGCGCCTAACGGCATGGAGTATGATTGTCTTTGTGATTGGCTTTACACCCACGACCACTGCCTCTTGTTGTCGCCGACTAAAAACGGCGAGGGCCGGTGTGTCTTGTAGAGGTGAAGAGCCAGCTTTGTAAGAAACCTTTTACTACAAGATTTTAGCCAACCCACCGCTGGAAACCCCCGGCAGGTGGGTTTTTTTATTTTTAAACTGAGGCCCATGGCGCACACATCGGAAGTCTCGTTTTCTGAGCTGGCTGCGGTTCCCTCCCACGGCGGGAGTGGGCCGACGCTTGCCCCGCGGCGATTGAGCCATCTGAGGGCGCTGGAGGCGGAGAGCATCCACATTCTGCGCGAGGGGGCGGCTGAATTTGCACGCCCGGTAATGCTGTACTCGATCGGTAAAGACTCCTCGGTAATGCTGCGCTTAGCGCAGAAGGCGTTTTTCCCGGGCAAGATTCCGTTCCCGCTGCTGCATATCGACACCAGCTACAAATTTCCGGAGATGATTGAGTTTCGCGACGGGTACACGCGGCAAATTGGCGCTGAACTCATCGTCCACAAGAATCAGGCGGCCCTGGACGCCGGAGCCAATCCTTTCTCGTTGGGAACTCAGAAATGCTGCGGGCTGCTGAAGACGAAATCGCTTCTGGACGCGCTTGGGGAAGGGGGCTTCGACGCTGCGTTTGGAGGAGCCCGCCGGGACGAGGAGAAATCGCGGGCGAAAGAAAGAATTTACTCGTTCCGCGACCCGCTGGGGCAATGGGACCCAAAAAATCAGCGGCCGGAGCTCTGGAATATTTTTAACGCCCGGATTGACAAAGGAGAAAGCATCCGAGTTTTCCCCCTGTCGAATTGGACGGAGCTCGACATCTGGCTCTATATCCAAGCCGAAAATATCCCGATTGTTCCTCTCTATTTCGCGAAAGAACGCGAAGTGGTGCTGCGAAACGGCTCGATTGTCTTGATCCACGGTGCAAAGGAGCTTTTGCCAGGCGAAACGACGCAAGTGCTGAAATGCCGGATGCGTTCGCTCGGGTGCGTTCCGTGCACGGGAGCAATCCGTTCGGAAGCGGACTCCGTGGCGAAAATTGTCGAGGAAATGGTTTCGTTCCGGCGTTCGGAGCGCGAGAACCGTGCGATTGATCACGATGAAGAAGGATCGATGGAGCTCAAAAAGCGGGAAGGGTATTTCTAGTGATCTCCGCGACGCAGGAACCGCGCGAAAGCTTTGGGGAGTTCCTCGAACAGAGCCTGGAGATGGAGCTGCTTCGCTTCACAACGGCGGGAAGCGTCGATGACGGCAAGTCGACGCTTATCGGACGGCTGCTACATGACTCAAAGGCGGTCTACGAAGACCAACTGGCTTCGGTGAAAAAGAGCCGCATCAACCGTTCCTCGGGGCCAATCGATTTTTCGCTGCTGACGGATGGCCTGCGCGCGGAACGAGAGCAAGGCATCACTATCGACGTGGCCTACCGTTATTTCGCGACCCCGCGGCGGAAATTCATCATAGCGGACACGCCGGGCCACGAGCAGTACACGCGCAACATGGCCACTGGCGCGTCCACAGCGGACGCTGCCGTGATTCTTGTGGATGCCACGAAGGGAATCCTTCCACAGACGCGGCGCCATGCGTTCATCGCTTCGCTGCTGGGGCTTCGCAATGTTCTCGCGGCGGTGAACAAGATGGATCTCGTCGACTACAGGGAAGATGTGTTTTTGGATGTTGAGCGGGATTTTTTGCAGTTGGCTCGGCAGCTCGGCATCGACTACGTACAGTGCGTGCCCATCAGCGCGCTTGAAGGAGATAACGTCGTCGAGAGAAGCGAGCGGACATTTTGGTATCACGGTCCGACGCTGCTCCAACACTTGGAGACTGTTCCTCTGAGCGCAAGCGAGGCCCTCAAAAGTCTGCGATTCCCGGTGCAAACGGTGATTCGTCCTGACGCTAACTTCCGGGGATTTGCCGGCCGCCTGGCGAGCGGAGTGATTCGCCCCGGCGACGATGTCCTGGCCTTGCCGTCCGGACAGAGAACACGAGTGCGCTCGATCGCAAGCTACGATGGCGACCTGCCGGAGGCGTTTGCTCCGATGTCGGTGACCCTGGAGTTGGAGGATGAAATCGACCTCAGCCGGGGTGACATGCTGGTGTCGCCCAAGAATGGCCCGCGAGTGTCGAGAAGATTTCGCGCCATGGTGGTTTGGCTGCACGTAAGCCCGTTGGAGGTGGGCCGGACCTATCTCGTGAAGCATACGGCCCGCCAAACAAAAATTCGCGCACTACACATTCGCCATCGTGTGAACGTCAATACGCTCGAACAGGAACACGCAACGCAGTTGAACATGAACGACATTGCCTCAGTCGAATTTGAAGCTCACGTTCCGCTTTTCTTTGACCCTTATGCCAGCGATCGGGCAACCGGCAGTTTCATCCTGATCGACACGATCTCCAACGCCACTGTCGGCGCTGGAATGATCGGAGAAGCTGCGCCCGACGGACAACGGTTAGAGGCGCCAGAACTCGTATCGCGGGAGATCGCGCAGAAACGCGTCAGTGCGCAAGAGCGCTACGAACGGCACGGGCACTACCCGGCCACCTTCTTGTTGGAGAATCAGCCTGCTCTTGCCTCGAAGTTGGAGCGGGCCCTCTTCGAGAAAGGTTTCGAAGTAGTGCGTCTAGACGACGAAGCATCGCGCGGCGCGCTCCTGGATGTGGTTCGCGCAGCACAGAGGATTGGAGCCGTTTCCATTTACTCTGGCGATCCCCTCGATACCGAGATGAAACAACGCCTCCTTTCGGAAGGAAAGTTCCGGTTGCTCGACCTCTCTCGGAAAAACGAGTACGACAACGATAAAGAAGTTTTCCGGCGCGCCTTAGCGCTGGCGGACTCCTTGCGGCTCGCAAAGCCGCAAGACAATCAGGAACAGGAAGAGGTCAATTAAATGATAGTGGATCGCATCGCTGAGGAATTGGAAAGTCTCGCACCCGAGCAAGCGCTCGAAGCCGTGCTCTCGGCGAGCCCAAGCACACACATATGCCTGACCAGCAGCTTTCAAGCGGAAGACATGGTAGTGGCACATCTGCTTAGAAAGCGGATACCGGACTTGCCGGTGCTGTTTCTCGATACGGGATATCACTTTCCGCAGACCTACGAATATCGCGATCGCATGACGCGGCAGTGGTCGCTGAATCTGGTCAACGTACTTCCCGCGCAAACGGTCGCGGAGCAGGAATCAGCGTTCGGCATTCTGTACCGCGACGAACCCACACAGTGCTGCCAATTGCGCAAAGTCGAACCGCTAATGCGCGCTCTCGAGCCTTTTGACATCTGGTTTACGGGATTGCGACGAGAACAATCGCCGACACGAAAAAACCTGAAGAAGGTCGAACTACACCGGTTGCCGAGCGGGAAGACTTTGTGGAAAGTAAACCTGCTCGCCGACTGGAACTGGGAGCAGGTGTGGCAGTACGCAAACGTGAACGGAATCCCGCATCTGCCGCAATACGACGAAGGGTACCTGAGCATCGGATGCCAGCCGTGCACCGCGCTACCCTCTGATCCTAATAATCCCAGGTCCGGCCGATGGGGTGGAACGAAGCTCGAGTGCGGAATGCACACGTTCTCGATGCGAGCTGAAAGATGAACTTCCTCATCGGATTCTTCATTGGTGGGGCTGTCGGGCTAACGGGGATTGGTGGGGGGAGTTTCACCGTTCCTGCCTTGATGCTCCTCGTCGGATTCACTGCCGGGGAAGCCGTTGGAACGGCTTTCGTGTTTGCCGGAGTGCTGCGTTTGATTGCCGCTCCTTTCTATCTGCTGGGGAAACAGATTCATTCGCGCTATCTGTGGCTTCTGCTGCAGGGAGCGATTCCCGGTCTTTTGGTAGGCATATGGGCGCTTCGTTGGTTGAATCGAGACGCGGGAAACCCGGTCGTAGTCGTGTTGCTGGGTGTTGTTTTGGCAACGTCATCAAGCGTGACTTTTGTACGGCGTGTACAAAATCCCACGTTCGCTGGGAAAAACCATCGCTGGCTTCCCTGGCTCGCTTTGCCGATCGGGATGGAGTCCGGATTCTCGTCCGCGGGCGCGGGCGCGTTAGGGACCGTTCTCCTGCTGAACTATTCGGAAATGACGCCGCCGCAAGTTGTTGGCACGGACTTGCTCTTTGGATTGGTATTGGCTGTGATTGGCAGCGCATTTCACTGGAGTTTTGGCTCAATCAACAGCGCTGTGCTTCTCCAGCTTCTTGTGGGAGGCGTTCCCGGTGTGGTCGCAGGATGTCTATTGGCGCGCAGGGTTCCCGCGAACAGGCTGAAGACGGCTGTCGCTATGGTGGCTATCTTTGCGGGTTTGCAGTTGGTGTGGACCGGAAGCCGCGCGCTCGCTGAAAGGCGCGCGACGAACGCTGCGAGGATCGCCGCACACGAAGGCGTCGGCCATGCACGCTAGCCAACGCGTTTTGTGGTTTGGATTCTTGGTGCGGGGTTGTGCGCCAGAAGGGACAGCTAAATGCCAGGGTCGGAACCGTCGGTACCGACGTGCGGGGCGTTTACGCTCTCAAGGCGAAGGCTGAAGACAGTGCAAAAGTATCCGGCGACGTCCGAGGTGTAAGCAACGACCCGCCTGGCTTTAAATGGACCGCGCAGCCATAACAGGAACAGAAGAAGGTAAGAAACAAGCAAGAAAGACAGATACTTGGCACCCAGCTTCAGCTCAAATCTCGGACTTGGCTCATGAGTGTGGCCGGCGAGCCGCAAATGGAGGTCCATGAGCTGAGCGACCTGCCTTTGGGTTTTGCGAAGCCACTGGATGGCCAGCGCCTTGCGCTCCTCCAGAAAAAGACGCCGGGCCTTGGGAGAACTCGAGTGGGAAATGAACTCCATATCTTCGGTCGAAAAAAGTCTATCGATTGCGGCGGCCTCGACGAAGGTGGTGTCTAGCGCTTCTCGTGCGCTTGCAAACTCCTCCAGGGTTACGCACGGAAAGTGCGTACTTGTGTTTGACGACTGCATAACCAGCCGAAGGCCGAATATCAGAATCAGCGATCCGAGGACGACGATGGCTAGCAGTCCAGTCATGGCCGTATGATCCTTTGTAAACGGGTGGACGTACGAGCAAGGACCCCTTGCGTTTTCGCGGCAAGAAGCTCGTAGTCTCGTTCAATTTTGGTTTCGGCAGGTTGCACGGGTTCGGCGTAGACGGACCACAAAGTCACGCACCAAACTCCCAGTGTGAAGAGGTACGTCGTGGGCAGCAACCCTCGCAGGAGAATTGAGAATTCATTTCCGGGCACAAACCAGAAGGCCAGATTCACTACATTCATACCCACCCAGAAGGAATAGCCAATCAACAGGCCCAGAAGATTGCGGCCCAGCGGAATGCGATATCGCAGCAACAACCACAACATCAGCAGCAGGATGCCGGCTTCGACGTAGCGAAGGTCGCGGCCCAAGGCGGCAACGGCACGAGATGGAGAACTGAACTTGCCCTGCACAAAGTTAGAAGCTGCATAGGCAACCGTGATAGCAAATACGGTTAGCAGGGCGCGCTGTGTAAGACGGCGAATACCGGGCTTGTGCCTGGTGGACCATCGAAAGATCTCTACCATGACCGCATAGCTGGCGAGAATAGTGGCGAGGTCGGCAGGCCAATATAGGGTTTCATATAACTTGGGAGCCAATGCGTTGGTCAGCAGGCCAATAATTTCCGTCAGAAGAACGCAGGTGATGTACGCGAAAAAGAACGGGTACTTTTTCAGGAGGCCTGTCAGTGCGCCGCGAGACAGAATGACGACCTCAAGGGCGATGGCGGTCCACCAGATGAAATTGGCAAGCATAAAGAAGGGTTAACTCGCTCGCAATATACCATAAAAGGAAGAAGCGGGGGAAGGTGGGTCTCATCTTCCCCCGTGTTGGCCTTTTGGCTTGCACCTAAACTGCGACGAAGTCGACGGTCAGGAGCGGGGGTGGAAGCGGAGGAACGGGTCCGCCGCCATCTGCTAGCAAGGGCGCTTGCTGCATGAGCGAAGGCAACAACGTTGCGTTTGGAGGCGGAAGTGGAGGAACCGGTCCCCCGCCGTCCGCGGTCAACGTGTTTAGGAACGAGGGAGGCGGAAGCGGAGGAACAGGTCCCCCACCGTCTGCGGTCAACGTGTTTAGGAACGAGGGAGGTGGAAGCGGAGGAACCGGACCGCCACCGTCCACCCGCTGCGTCTGCGCCGCATTACCTAGGAGTTCCTGACTGTGTTGCAGGCGGTCTGTCGAAGGCTGGACCAACACAACAACTAACATTAACGAACTAAGAATCAGACTCCAGTTTTTACGAACGCTCATTATTATTTCTCCAATATTAGGATTTGGGCTAAAGCCCAGTTGCAAACAATGGAACCACAAAATGGGCTGCTTCAGGGGAATAACCAATTAGCAGGTAATCACTTGCTCATCAAAATACGAAGTGCTATGTTGTTCGGCCGATCTAAGTTCGGCCGATCTAAGGCGGTCAGACTGGGCGGGTGTGGAGTCGAATTCTGGAGTGGTGTTCAGAAGTGGGAGCGGAGCTCGCGGAAGGCTGGGAGGATGACGAGTTTGCCGGAGCCGGATACGACCGGCTCGTGCTCGAGCTGCCAGGTGTGTTGGTGGGGGATGTACACGGCGTTCAGGCCGATCTGCATGGCGGGGTTGATGTCGCTGCGCGGGCTGTTGCCGATCATCCAGCCGTGGGCTTTCACGATTTTGTGTTTGCGCACGAGTTCACCGTAGGTTTCGGGGCTTTTCTCGGAAACGATTTCAATGAATTCGAAAAAGCCCTGCAGACCGGAACGCTCGACTTTAGCGGCTTGCTCGGCGGGTTCGCCCTTCGTGAAGAGAATCAAGCGGTGGCGTTCGGTGAGATAGGCAAGAGTTTCGGGGACGCCATCAAGGATCTTCGGCGGGGTGCGCTCGAGATCCACGACGCGGGTATGAATCTGCGCGAGCACTTCGCGCTTGGCCATGTGTTCCACGAGCTTCAGATAGGTTTCCTCGAGTGAGCGACCGAAGCTGCGGACGCCGTAGCCGTATTGGCGAATATTTTTGCGCTCGGTTTCGTTGAGGATGTGGCGAACGTAGGAGCGCGTGAAACCGCAGGACTCTACCAGGGTGATGAAGTCTTCGATGAGCTTTTCGAAGAAGACATTATTCTCCCAGAGGGTGTCGTCGGCATCGATGAGCAGGGTGTTGCGGCGCATGTTTTCGCTAAGACTTTTCCTTTTGCAAGAGCATCGCTCAGTGTACCAGCGCCAGCGCGTCTTGGGCGGTGTCTGCGGCCGCGGCGCGACGCTTGGTCTTCATGCGCGGCGCGCTTATGCGAAAGTGCACGGGGATCAATTTTTAGCTTTCCCGGTGGCGAGTTTTTCGAGAATCCCGCGCGCGACGCGCTGCAGCTCGCCGAAGCGAGTCAAATAGTCTTGGAATTCGGAGTTCATGAGCTGAGCCTCCTGGGGACCGAGTTGAACACGTAGAATCATGTCACGGAGCTTGACGGGATGGGGAAGGAGCGCGTCTTCTTGGAGTTCTTCGAGAGCGGTCTTGGCGTCGTAGTGATACATAGTTTCCTCAGAACCGAGCGCTGGCATGCGAGGCGCTCACGCGGATGGATCATTGTACTCGCGAGTGGAGCTGGCGGCGAGTTGGTTGGAACGAGGAGAAAATGCTGTAAGGCGTTTCCTCAGGGGCTAAACCCGATTGACAGCATCGGCTGACGTCGGGGTTAAAGATCCGACCCCCAATCAGGCGGCGGTGGCGCTGGCGGGGAGAAACTCGTAGCGTTCGATTTTGGCGGCTACTCCGACGCGGCCGTTGGCGCCAGCATCGACGCGTACGACCTGGCCGCAGCAGCGAATATCCACTTCTCCCGAGGAAGCAACTTTTTGCGGCAACGTGAGGACGAAATCGATTTGGCTGCCCACTTCGAACTTGGTTTCGGACAGAAAATATAAGCCGCGATAGCTAACGTCGCGAGTGCTGGCGCGGAGTTGCTCACTTTGCGCTTCAGGCGCAAGGACACGCATGGGCAGGCTCATCAAAAAGCGCCGCGCTTCGCGGCGATCAACTCCATCCGGCATCACGACCTCAGGGGCGGGTAGAAATCGACTCGACGCTAACACCCGCTTTTGCAAACTGCAATCTCAAAGATTAACAATTATGTCCTAGTACGCCGCGGAGGCGGTTTGGGCGTATACTCTCCTTGCCCCGCCTAAGTTGGACATGGTATTGGGTTTATGGACCGACGCGAGCATCATCGCGCACAACTACGCCTACCAGTACGGATTCGCTGGAACACTCCTTTTGGGCAAAAAACGGAGGTTTGCAAGACGCTGGATATTTCACGCGGCGGGCTGCTAGTACCGTGCCAAGACGCGCACGCGCCCGGCGTGAGACTGTGGGTGACGTTTCCTTACGATACTTCGCTGGGCCACGGCCAGCCGGAGATGTTCGCGAAAGTGGTGCGCGTGGGGCCGGCGCACAACGGCAATGGAAGCAAGGCGGCGCGCGAGGGCGCGAGCGAGCAAGCGGTGGCCTTGCACTTTGCGTTGCCGCACCATGCGGAGGGCAACGACCACGGACCCGGGAAAGAAGGAGAGCGGCGCGAGAGTTCGCGACGTGCGCTGGCGCTTCCGGTTCGCGTGCGTCTCGAACACGTTCCGTGGTTTGAAGAAGCGATGACCATGGACGCGTCCGCGCACGGCTTGCGTTTTCTGAGCAGCCGCGAATACCAGGAAGGGGATCGTTTACTGGTTTCGTTTGAACCCACGGCTTCGGCTCCCTGGCCAACTGCTTCGGAAACAGCTGCTCGTGTTCTGCGAATTCAGGCCAGGCCGGACAGCGCGGCGCTGGCAGTCACGATTGTTCGCGAAGCGTGATTTCTCTTGGTACGCTTGCCGATTCTTTTCGTCCCGCAAAAACGATGACAAACACCAAAACGGCGCATGAGTCTCGCAATTTTTTTCTGGAAGCGCCTGCGGGGCGGCTGGAAGCGATTCTGTGGAAGCCAGCCGCGAAAACTCCACTGCCTTTAGCGACGCTGATCTGCCATCCGCATCCGTTGTTTGGCGGGACGATGCACAACAAGGTCGTGTACCAAGCGGCGAAATCGCTCGATGCGCTTGGTTTGCCGGTGCTGCGATTTAATTTTCGTGGCGCAGGAATGAGCGCCGGGACACACGACCGCGGGCGGGGTGAGCAGGGTGACGTGAGCGCCGCTCTCGATTTCTTGGCCGAAGAATTTCCGGGCGTTCCACTATTGGTGGCCGGTTTTAGTTTCGGTTGCTGGGTTGGCTTGCGGGTGGGGTGCGCGGAGCAGCGCGTGCAGGAGCTGATTGGGCTTGGCACGCCGGTTAACAACACGGATTTCTCGTTTTTGCGAAATTGCGAAAAGCCAAAGTTATTTGTGCACGGGGCCCATGACGAGCATGGAGAGATTGGCAAGGTGCAGGCGTTGGTGAAATCCTTGCCGGGAGAGAACCGGTTGGTCGTGATTGCGGGCGCGGATCATTTCTTCGCGGGGAAGCTGGACCAGGTTGATGAGGCGATTTGTGGTTGGCTGAAGGGACGGCATCCGGAGATTGCAACGGCGGCTTTGTGAATGCTCACGGTGTGAATCAAGCGCCCGCCACGGCCGGTGGCCGCTACAGCGGATCTAGGCGGGGTCGGTCGTGCGGTGTTGAGATTGCGCCAAGTACAAGTAGAGGTGCAGCCGTGCCTGCCTGCCGCAGGCGGGCTGTGCCCCTCCGAGGATCAGGCAGTTTCGCCGCGGCTGAAAAGCTTGCTGAATTCTTCCACCGTAGCCGGCGGGACGCCGACGAGACGTGCGTTGGCTCGCACGTGTTCCGGGTGCGACATACCGACCAGCGCGGTGGTGATTCCGGGCGAGCACCGCACGAATTGTAAAGCGCGTTCGGCGTCGCATTGCAATCCCAGAGCCTCCGCCACGAAGGCCGGCAGGTTGCGCGCGACTTGGCCCTGGAAAAGCGAAGCGCTGGCGATCAGTGTGATCCCGAGCTCGCTGGCGGCTTCCATAACCGTTTTCACATTGCCAGCAACTGTCTGGTTGCCGAGGGTCAGCGCCTCGGTCATCGCCAGATTGAAAGGGATCTGCACGAATCGGAAATGGTGTGTTTCACCGGCAATGTCGCGGGCGAGTTGCTCGAATTCCGCGAGCTGCATGGATTCCCGCGCGGTGGCTTCCTGGCGGAAGCCGTTCCAGGTGGCCATGCCGTAGAATTGAATTTTGCCGGCGGCTGCTGCTGACTCCAAATAAATGAAGGCGTCGCGTACGCGCTCGAGGAAATCCGGTCGTGATACCTCGCTAAGTTGCGTTTCAGGATTGTGCAGATGGTAGACGTCAATGGAGTCCACGCCGAGATTGCGCAGGCTCCGGTCGAGCTGGTTTTCGAGGAAGCGCGCGCTCATGCAATGGCTACCTTGCACGATTTCATCGGGCTTGAAAATTCCCGGCTGAATGTACTCGCGATAGAAATATTCGTTGGGGTCCGAGGGCATGGAACCATCGGGGGTGAGATAGCCGCCTTTGGTGCACAGGATGAATTCGTCGCGCGCGAAGCCTTTTTGCGCAAGTTGCTTGAGGGCGGAGCCGATGCTGCGCTCGCTGCGTTGGAAACGATAGTTGACGGCCGTGTCGATAACGTTGAGGCCATTCTCGACGGCGGCGATGACGGAGGCGGCGTAGGTGCCGTCGGTTTTGTCGTCGGGCTGGCCGAGGTAGGTGCCGATGCCCAGGGAAGAAAGCGTCAACCCGTGGGCTTCACGAAAGTGTCCGGGGGCTGCGAGGCTCCGGAATCGATCGGCGTACCGTTTGGTGCTTTCAGCGGTGGCGTGCGAATTCATTCGTGTGAAACTCGCTAGTATCTTTGCGGAAGAATGAGTATAGCAGAAGGTTCGCCGGCGACTGTCGGTGCAGATGTCTCATTTTGCATCCGGACACAATGCTATCGAGCATTCTGGAGGGCAGTCTTTCTCCCGGTATGATGAAATTGCAGAAGAATGATGAGCAGCTCATATCCATCGTTGGCCGACCATAGGCGCTCGGCTGCGCTTGGCGGCGTGTTACTTCTCGCGTTGCTGGTTTATTGCAACACGCTGCTGAACGGCTTCGTCTACGATGACCACTTTCAGGTCGAACAAAGCCCTTACGTGCATAGTTTCAAGTACGTGGACAAAATTCTCACCACTACGGTCTGGTCCTTTCAAGGATTGGAAGGGAAGACGAATTACTACCGGCCGCTCATGATCCTTGGGTTCCTGGTCTGTAACAAGGTGTTTCAAGCCTATCCCTTCGGATTTCATCTGGTCAACGTGCTACTGAACTGCGTGGTGGTGTGGCTCGTATTTTTGGCATGCTCGACGCTGCTCCTGGACGAGATCGTCGCGCTAGTTGCGGCTGCGATTTTCGCACTGCACCCCATTCACACGGAAGTTGTCGCCTGGGTTGCCGCAGTGACCGAGCTTGAGATGGCGATCTTTTATCTCGCAGCGTTTATTTTTTTCCTGCGGATGGATTCCTTGCCGCCCAAGGAAAGGAGAACGAGCGGAATTCTCATGTGCGCCTGCTTTGCGCTGGCTTTGCTTTCGAAGGAGCAGGCCGTGATCCTTGCTGTGCTCACGACCATCTACGAACACTTCTATCGTTCAGACCGCGAAACCACCAATTGGAAAACCAAAGTCTATCGCTACGGCGGATTTTGGATCATTGCGACTGTATATCTCGTGTTCCGCGTTACCGTTTTGGGCGGCCTCGCGCCCGTGCGTCAACATGCAGACGTTAGTTGGCCGCAAGCCTTTCTGTCTGCATTCGCCTTGGTAGGTCAATACGTCGCGAAGCTTTTTTGGCCGTACCCTTTGCTGGCGTTTTATGTATTTCGCAAGAGTGTTGCGCTTAGCGATCCGCGCGTTTTGGCGGGGATCGGCGTTGGTGTTGTGGCCGCGGCGCTCTTCATCTACCTTTGGAAGCGCGCGCGAAATTATTCCTTCTGGGTCATTTGGGTCGCACTGACACTCGCTCCGGTTTTGAACGCTCGCTGGATGGCCACGAATGTCTTTACGGAACGCTATCTCTATTTGCCATCTGTGGGATTCTGCGCGTTATTGGCGGGGGGATTCGTATTCTTATTTCGTAGATTCGCTGCCGGCATCCCGGTCTTACGTTGGACATCGGTGACAGCGGCAGCCATTCTTGTTGTTCTTTCGGCGGGCGAGATCATTGCCCGCAACCGCGATTGGCGCGACGATTTCACGCTTCTGAGCCGGACGCTCGCCGTTGAGCCGCATGCCTCTTACATGAGGTCGGATTTCGGCGTGCTGGATTGGAATTCGCATCGCCAAGCGGAAGCGGAGCATGAGTGGCGGCTAGCGCTTGCGGACCAGCCTGACAATGCGGTCGCGCTTTCGAACCTTGGAATGGCGATGCTCGAAAAAAGGCGCTACCAAGACGCAGAGACGTATCTTCAACAGGCCATCGCATTGCGGCCACGCTTCGCCGCGCCGCACATCCATTTGGGTGGAGTCTATGCCGCGGAGGGCGACAACGTCCGCGCCGAAGCAGAATTGCGCCGCGCCGTTGAGATTTACCCGCTAAGTACGCAGGCGCGCAACGCGCTGGGGAAATTTTATCTCGATGCGGGGAACCTAGCGGAAGCGGAGGTCCAATACCGAGCCTCTGTAGAGAGCCTGCCGAATCCGGAAGCTTGGGACGAATTGGGCGATATTTACCTGCGCGAGGGGGCTCCAGGAAAGGCCGAAGAAGCGTGGCGTGAGGTTGTACGGTTATCGACCTTCGACGGTCACGCGCACGTCTCCCTCGGCAACGTTTACTTTACAAGCGGTCGGGAAGCCGAAGCCGAAAAGGAATACCGGATCGTTTTGCTCTTGGACCCCAATAATGCGGACGCTCTCCGAGCCTTGCG
>WNFT01001253.1_pt1 | contig 21548 bp, 19 predicted proteins | sample 5400191 | NCBI WGS metagenome assembly WNFT01 (sample SAMN13153359, study PRJNA577476) | soil metagenome | isolation source: 80 cm saprolite under Madrone tree | place: USA:California | collected 2016-06-14 | reverse complement strand
TTGCCGCAGGCGCACGCGCTCGTGCTGTCGGATCAGGCCCGACGCTACCTCGCGCTCGAGTACCGCGTGTTTCTCACGGAGCTGATGGGCTGCATGATCGGCGACGTCCACGGCAGCGTGGTGCGCGTCGAGCGCATCGCGCCCGCAGACGTGGATCCGGCGGAGTCGACGCCGACACGCGTCCGGCCGCGGCGCACGTGCGAGGACGCCGGTTGGCTGGGGACGGTCGGGATGATCCATAGTCACCCGGGCGGGGAGCGCTGCTTCTACTATTTCCCCGGGACGCAAGTTCCGAGCTCGGACGCGCAATCGTTCGGCCTGCAGGCCTATGCGGTCGACGCCATCCTGTGCGGCGACAGTCTCGTGTGGATCAACCGGGCTTCAATAGAACGGCACGTCTCGTTGGTGGACGGTCACGTAGTGCGGGCCCCCGCCCAGCCGCCAGGTAACCGGCTGCGCGCAGAGTGAGGCACCATGGACGAAGCCTTCGCGCTCGATGACTACTACCTCCCGGCCATCGCTCACGGGTGGCGCGACGCCGATTGGGCGACCCTAAACAGTTTGTGGAGCCTCCGACTATGAGCCCATTTCGAGCCGCCCGTATCGAGTCAGCGGGATTTGCCCGTCAGGGTGGGCTCGCTCTGGAGCACGGGGATGTCTCGCCTGAGCCGCAGGGGGACGCCGGATTCGAGGAGATCGTGGGACAAGACAGGACGCTGCGCGAGCTGCTCGAGACGGTACGGGACGTGGCTGCCACGGACGCGACCATCCTGCTCACGGGCGAGACCGGCACGGGGAAGGAGCTCGTGGCCCGGGCCATCCACACCCTGAGTCCGCGGCGGGACGGCGCCATGGTCAAGCTGAACTGCGGCGCGATGGCCGCCGGACTCGTCGAGAGCGAGTTGTTCGGGCACGAACGGGGCGCATTCACCGGCGCGCTGCAGCGCCGCATTGGACGGTTCGAGCAGGCGAACCGCGGGACGTTGCTGCTCGACGAGATCGGCGAGCTGCCACTCGACGGCCAGGTCAAGTTGCTGCGGGTCGTGGAGGAGCAGGAACTGGAGCGCGTCGGCGGCAGCCACCCGGTCCGGGTGGACGTGCGCCTGATCGCCGCCACAAACCGGGACCTCGACGCGGCCGTCCGGGCCGGTTGCTTCCGGGCTGACCTGTTCTATCGCCTGAACGTCGTTCCGCTCCGGCTTCCCCCATTGCGGGAGCGTCCTGGGGACATTCCGCTGCTGGTGCGGTCTTTCCTCGAGCACTTCCGGGGGAAGCTCCGGAAACAGCTGCACGACGTGTCACCGGAGAGCCTGCGTCGCCTGGAGGCTCACTCGTGGCCCGGGAACATCCGGGAGCTACGGCATGTCGTCGAGCGGGCCTGCGTGCTCGCGCGGGGGCACGTGATCGACATTGCCGCCTCGTTGTTGGCGACCGCGGCAGCGATCGCACCGGCTGCTGGCGGTGCGGCGAGTGGCTTCGCGACCTTGGAGGAGCACGAGCGCGCGTACTTGCGCCAGGTGCTCGAGGCGACGCGTGGGCGCGTCGATGGACGCCGAGGGGCGGCGAGGATCCTCGACGTGCACCCGAGCACGCTGCGATCCCGGCTGCAGCGCCTCGGTCTGGCAAAGCCAAAGTGGGGAAACCTCGCCCCAGTAGAGACTCGCTAACGCGACAAGACCTTCATCCGCGCGTCGGGCGAGCCCACGACCGGTCGAGGTCTCGCGATGATATATCACGGTGCGCGCGCGTCGGACAACGTCACAAGCGCGCCGCCCCGCCGCCGTAACATCACGCCCGACAGCCACTTGCTGTGATCCGGGCGGCTGGCGATCTGGTGGTCCGCGTGTTGCCATCTGACTTGGCTGGATGAGATCGACACGGATGCTCCAACGGGAGCGGGCGATGTCACGGAACGCGGCTGGGCTGCCGCTTGGGATGCTGCTTCACGAAAGAGGGGACTGAGATGCCAACAGCAACGGTGACGCCGAGGAAAGAATCGGCTCAGCCGAAGGCACTGCCGGCGCCGAACAGTGACTTCTACCAGCTCGCCGAGACCTTGGACGCCGAGGAGCTCGGGCTGGTGAAACAGGTGCGCGCATTCATGGAGGCCAAAGTGGCCCCTGTCATCAACAAGTACTGGGCCGAGGACGCCTTTCCGTTCGAGCTGCTGCCGGCGCTGAAAGAGCTGAACATCGGCGGCGTGGGCCTGACGGGCTATGGCTGCAGAGGGGGCAGCGCCAAGCTGTTCGGCTATGTGGCCATGGAATTGGCGCGGGTCGACCCTTCGTTCTGCACCTTCTGGGGCGTCCACAACGGCCTGGCGATGGGCTCCATCTACTTCGACGGCTCGGAGGAGCAGAAGCAGAAGTGGCTGCCGCCGATGGCTCGCATGGAACTGATCGGCTGTTTCGGTCTGACCGAGCCGCTCGTAGGCTCCGGGTCAGGCGGCGGCCTGACGACGACGGCGAAGCGCGAGGGCGACACCTGGATCCTCAACGGTCAGAAGAAGTGGATCGGCAACTCTCCGTGGTGCGACCTCTCCGTCATATGGGCGCGCGACCTCGGTGACAACCAGGTCAAGGGCTTCATCATCGAGAATAAGACCACGCCTGGTTTCAGTGTCGAGAAGATTGAGCACAAGGTCGCGCTCCGGGTGGTCCAGAATGGCTTGATCACGCTGACCGATTGCCGGGTGCCCGAAGCGAACCGCCTCCAGGCGGGCAACTCGTTCCGCGACACGGCGCGGGTGCTGAGGATGACGCGCTACATGGTCGGGTGGGCGTCGACGGGGTGCCAGATGGGCGCCTATGAGAACGCGCTCTCGTACGCCCAGCGGCGACTGCAGTTCGGCAAGCCGATTGCCTCGTTCCAGATGATGCAGGACCTCCTCGCGAAGATGCTCGCCAACGTGACGGCGTGTCAGTGCCTGATGCTGCGCCTGGCGCAGATGGCGGATGAAGACAAGCAGCAGGACCACCATGCCTCGCTCGCCAAGGCGTTCACCACCAGCCGGATGCGCGAGACCGTCGGGTGGGCGCGGGAGCTGTTGGGCGCCAACGGCATTCTGCTCGACTACAACGTCGCCCGTTTCATGGCGGATTCTGAAGCGCTCTACTCCTACGAAGGCACGCTGCAGATGCAGAACCTGATCGTCGGCAAAGCCGTGACCGGATTCAGCGCCTTTGTCTGACGCTGCGGCGCCATGTCACGGGTTGCATACACGCACAGGAGACAATCGTATGAGCGCACCGGCAGCCGCACCACCACTCGAGAACGTGTTGTACGAGACCAAGGGCGCGATCGCCTACGTGACGCTCAATCGCCCGAAGGTGCTGAACGCCCTGAACCAGAGGACCTGGGAGGACTTGCGGACGGCGTTCGAGGACGCGCGGGATGATGCGGCGGTGCGCGGCGTCATCCTGACGGGCACGGGTGACAAGGCGTTCATCGCGGGCGCGGACATCAGCGAGCTCGCTCGGATCACGCCGGTCGCGGCGCAGCAGTCGAGCCGCTTCGGACAGGCGGTGCTCGATCTGATCGAGAACCTCGGCAAGCCGGTGATCGCGGCCGTCAATGGCTTCGCGCTGGGCGGCGGGTGCGAGACGGCCATGGCGTGCACCATCAGGCTGGCCTCGGAGAAGGCCAAGTTCGGCCAGCCGGAAGTCACCCTGGGCATCCCTCCGGGCGGCGGTGGTACGCAGCGCCTCCCGCGGCTGGTCGGGAGGGGCCGGGCGCTGCAGCTCATCCTGTCCGGCGAGATCATCAGCGCCCAGGAGGCGTACCGCATGGGGCTGGTGAACGAAGTCGTCCCGGCGGCGGAGCTGATTCCACGCGCCGAGGCCATCCTGAAGCAGATCTTCGCCAACGCCCCGATCGCCGTCACGTACTCACTCGAGGCCGTGAACCGGGGACTGGAAACGAGCCAGGCCGAGGGCTTGGTACTCGAGGCCTCGTTCTTCGGGCTCTGCGCGGCCACCGAGGACAAACAGGAGGGCACGTCCGCCTTCCTGGCCAAGCGCGAGCCACAGTTCCAGGGGCGGTGAAGCCAGGCAACCAGATCATCGAGGCACTCATGACGACCGACAACATTTTTTCCGGATTGAAGGTAGTGGACCTGGCGAGCTTCATCGCCGGTCCCGGGGCGGCGGTGATCTTGTCCGACTTCGGCGCCGACGTCATCAAGGTCGAGCCGCCCACGGGCGACACCTGGAGAATTGGGTACAAGATTCCGCCCCAACCCCGCTCCACCGAGAACTATCCCTGGCATTTGAACAATCGCAACAAGCGGGGATTGGCACTCGACCTGAAATCGGCCCAGGCGGGGGAGATTCTCGAGCGCCTGGTCAAGTGGGCAGACGTGCTGATCGTCAACACCCCCCATCCAGCACGCAAGCGACTGAAGCTGACCTATGAGGACGTGGTGCAGTGGAATCCCCGTCTGATCTACGCCGACGTCACCGGTTACGGCGACGAGGGGCCCGATGCCGAGCTTCCGGGATTCGACATCACGGCCTACTGGGCCCGCAGCGGCTTGCTCTCCCTGACGCGCGATGCGGGCGCGCCGCCGACGCTGCCGGTCGCGGGCAGCGGCGATCATGCCACGGCGGTCGCGTTGTTCTCCGCCATCGCCATGGGCCTGTATCGGCGAGAGCGCACCGGCAAGGGCTCCTATGTCACCACGTCGCTTCTCGCCGCCGGGGTCTGGGCCTGCGGTGTCCCGATTCAGGCCGCGTTGTCAGCGGCGACGTTCTTCCCGCTGCACGACCGGACGAATCCACCGAACGCAACGTTCAACGTGTATCGAGCCTCCGATGACACCTGGTTCCTGATCGTCCTCACCCCCGACCGATGGCCGGCGCTCGCGACGGGAATTGGTCGCCCGGAGCTCCTGTCGGATGCGCGATTCGCCGATCCGGCCAAGCAGGCGGCGAATGCGGCCCAGCTCACGGCAATTCTGGACGCAGTCTTTGGTGCACAGCCCATGGCGTACTGGCGCGACGTCTTGGACCACGCCCACATCACGTTCGGCGTAGTGCGGGCTCCCGGTGACGTGATCAAGGACCCGCAGCTCCGGCAGAACGAGATGGTGGTTCCGCTCGAGGGCGCCGGCGGCCACCTGACGTTGACGGTCAGCAGTCCGATACAGGTGCACGATGTCACGAAGGTGCCGGCGCGACGCGCTCCCGAAATTGGAGAACACAACGAAGAGGTGCTCAAACAACTCGGATTCGACGCGCAGGAAATCGACAGCCTGCGCGGGAGCGGTGCAATCACGAGCCCCAAGCAAGTCGCAACGGTAAGCTAGGGCACTCCGGCCCCCAGGCGAAAACGGAGACACGATGACGGCATCCAAGTCTGCCATACGCCAAGGCGCTGCCGGCAAGGTCGCGGTCGGTCGCTTGTTCGTGCTCGACCTCGGCGCGGGCCGCGTGCTCTCGATGAACCCCGACGGTTCCGACAAGAAGGTCATCGCCGCGGACTGCCCCTATCCGGATGGCATCGCCGTAGATCGCGAGGCCGGGCACATCTACTGGACCAATATGGGTGTCTTCAGCCGGAACGACGGGTCTATCGAACGGGCGGATCTCGACGGTGGCAATCGGAAGACGATCGTGCCCCAAGGCGGCACGTTCACCCCCAAACAGCTCCAGCTCGAGAAGCAAAGCGGGAAGCTGTATTGGTCGGATCGGGAAGGGATGCGCGTGATGCGGGCGAACCTCGATGGGTCAGGGATTGAAACCCTGGTACAGGCGGGCCAGGGCGACACCGATCGCCGGGACCAGACGAACTGGTGCGTCGGGATCGCGGTCGATTCCGAGCGGGGCCACATCTACTGGACGCAAAAGGGGCCGGACAACGCGGGACTGGGGCGGCTCTACCGGGCAGGGGTCGACATACCCAAAGGCCAGACTGCCTCCGTCCGCAGGGACATCGAGGTGCTGTACGACGAGCTCCCCGAGCCGATCGACGTGGAGCTGGATCTCAAGAACCGTCTCATCTACTGGACCGACCGGGGCGATCCGCCGCGGGGCAACACGGTGAACCGCGCCCCCATGGATGCGGCCCGCAAGGGGCGTCCCGCCCCGGAGATTCTCTTCACTCACCTGATGGAAGGCATCGGCATCTCACTCGACGTGGAGGGGGGTCGCATGTTCGTGACCGACTTCGGCGGCTCGGTCTATACCGCGAGGCTCGACGGCTCCAGTCCCACCGTGCTGCTCGTGGCTCAGGGAAATCTGACGGGGATCGCGTACGCTGACATCCCCGCAACGGAGGCTTGACCATGACGCTCGCCACCGCGGCGGCTTCCTAGTCCGGTCAGGCGTCATGGTCACCGCGAGGCCCCCACGATGATGCATACGTACTCCCTGGGACGGGCCGCTCGATACTATCCCGAACGGACGGCGCTCGTGTCAGCCGGAGGGCGCTCGACGTTTCGCGAGCTTCACGATCGGGTGGCGACTGTTGCCGCGACGCTATGCAGACACGGCTTTGGAGTCGGGGACCGATTGGCCATGCTCCTCCCCAATGAACCCGAGTACATCGAGCTGGTATATGCCTGCAGCTGGCTGGGCGTGATCGTGGTGCCATTGAACACACGGCTCTCGGCAATGGAAATCGATCGCGTGCTCGCGGATGCCGGCCCGCGCGGCCTGATCCGGCATTCGTCCCTGCCCGTCCCCACCGTCCGGCCTTCGTGGCAGGTGGTGCTCGACCGGGATCCCCTGGACGTCGGGAGCAATGCCGCTCCGGACCCCGTCTACGCCCCTGACGCCACCCTGGCGCTCGTCTACACCAGTGGCACCACGGGCCGTGCCAAGGGAGTCATGCTGACGCACGCCGCGATGCTCGCGACGGTCGACCACCTCCACCACTGGATCCCGTACCGGGAAGGTGGCGTGTGGCTCCACGCGGCGCCGATGTTTCACATCGCGGACTTCCCGGTCATGTTCGCCGCACCGGCGGCGGGCGCCTGTCAGGTCGCGATACCCAAGTTCAGCCCACGAAGCTTCTGCGAGACGGTGGCACTCGAGCGCGTCAGTCACACGGTACTGGTGCCCACGATGATCAATCTGCTGACCCAATTCCCCGAGCTCCCGAGCTATGATCTCACGAGCCTGGAGGTATTGGGTTACGGCGGATCACCGATCGCCCCTGAGCTCATCCGCCGCACGAGAGAGGTGCTGCCCGGCGTCAAGCTGATTCAGGTCTACGGACTCAGCGAAACGGGCTTTCTCACCGGTCTCAGGGACCACGAGCACACGGACGACCGGCTCAAGTCTTGTGGCCGGCCGTGTCTGGGGATCGACGTGCGGGTGGTGGACGAGGCTGGGAAGGAAGTCGCGCCCGGACAGCCCGGTGAATTGGTAGCCCGCGGTGCGAACGTCATGCACGGGTACTGGAACAATCCGACAGAGACGGCACTGGCGTTCCGAGACGGGCTGTTTCGTACGGGAGACGTCGGCTATCAGGACACCGACGGGTACTTCTTCATCCTCGATCGCTTGAAGGACATGATCGTGACGGGCGGCGAAAACGTCTACTCGGGAGAGGTCGAAGCGGTCATCTACCGACATCCGGCGGTGCGTGAAGCGGCCGTCTTCGCCATACCCGATCCGCAGTGGGGCGAGCTCGTGATGGCCTGCGTAGTGCTGAAGCCGGGCAAGACGCTCACCGTGGATGAGTTGCTCGCGCATTGCCGGCGATCTCTGGCCAACTACAAGATCCCGCGTCGCGTCGAGTTTTCAGAGACCGAGCTCCCGAAGAGCGGCTCCGGTAAGATCCTCAAGCGGGTGCTGCGGGATCGGTTTTGGGCTCATCAGGAACGGGCCGTGGGTTGACGAGGCGGTATCACTTCATGGCCGCGGTGGCGTTTGCGCTCGGGAGCTGGCTGTCCGGCTACTTCATTCTGGTCACCAACGCCTTTCTCGCCTACGGCACCTTCCAGAGTCATGTGCGCGGGCTGCAGGAATTTCCCGAGACGACCTGGACCGACAACACCTCATGATCACGCTGGGCACGCTGTTCATCACCCTGATGGCCTATGCCTGTTTCCAGAACTGGCGCCGCCGATTGGCGTCTTGTACCAGGCCGACCTCCGACACCTGGTGGGATTGCGGTGCGATGCCGACGGGATGGGCGGGATGATGAGGATGATGGCTCACGCCACGCACGCTGAGTGATGTAGCGAGTGATGTAACGAAAGACGTGCACCCTGAACCTTTTGCCCTAGTGGAGGAGTCCATGTCGAAGCGTACGTTGTCCCTCGTCACCGCGGCGCTCGTGGCGGCACTCGCGCCGACCGCGCTCCGCGCCCAGAACAGCGCCACGTCCCCGGCGCCGGGCCCCGCGCGGTCCAATCGCGTCACCCTGGGTGGCGCCTTCGGCGGCCTCTCGGGGGCCGCCAATTTGAACCCCGCCGGCACCGTCGACTGGCGGCTGGGCTGGATCGGCTCGATCGACGGGACCATGTGGCTGCGCCGGCACGTCGGCATCCGCGCCAGCGGCAGCTGGGCGCAGGACAGCATTCGCGGCGCCGCGCTCACGGGCCGCGGCAAGTTCAACAAGTTCAACTATAACGCAGACGTGGTGCTGAGATATCCCATCTCCGCCACGCTCACGCCGTACCTGCTCGGCGGGGTCGGCGCCATCAGCGTCCATCAGCTCGAGGCGGACAGCACGTGGTCCAAGTTCGCCGGCAACTTCGGCGCAGGGCTCGAGTACAGCTTTGGGCGCGTCGGCGTCCGCGCGGAGGGTCGCGACTTCGTCTACAAGTTCGACCGCTTCGGCTTCGACAAGACCCAGCACGACATCGCCTGGCAGGGCGGTCTCACCCTGTCCTTCTGACGACGGCGCAGCGCGAAGGGACGGTGAGAGAATGAAGGCAATGGCTGCTGCTGCCGCAATCATGCTGGGCTCCTGCCTAGACCTCCGGAGCCAGGCGCCGGTACGTCCGGTGGACGACGGTTTTCCCCGCTATCCGGTCGTCTCGGTCGAGGCACAGTTCGCACGCTTGTGGCGGCAGCGCACGCAGCACCCCTATGTCTGTCTGATCGGCCGGGTCGCTCTCGATTCGAGCGCCGCCACCTTCGTGCAGGTGGACAGCCTGCGCCCGGCGGCCGAGCCATGGGCCACGTGCAACGATCCGCCCGTGATGGGGGTGGTCAAGATGGTCGACGAGATGCCGACCAGCATGACGGTAGACGCCTGGGGAGAGACGATGCTGCCGCAACTCGTCGGGGTGGCGCTGCGGCAGCCCAACTGGCGGACCATCGGCGTGATGTTCGCGGTTGCCACCGTTACCATGTCCGACACGATCGCGGCGGACACGCCCGGCGGCGGCGAGTCCCTCGGGCAGTCCCTGGTGCCCGTGTTCCTGTGGTTGTCGCGGACAGCGGACAACGTGCGCGTCTTGAAACAGCTCATCCGGTTGAACACGGAGCGGTGATCCCGGCGTAGCTGCGCGTCCGACCATCCCCCGGTCGGGGCGCGGCTTCATCCGGCTCCACGAGCGTTCGCGGCTACCTCCCACGACCCGCCGAGTTCTCGCGAGATATCGCGGCGCCGGCGGGGTTGCGTTGCTCCGCGGCGCCGCGGCGCACTTCGCTGTAACACTGCTTTGCGCGGGAGTTTGCCGAGCGCCGCGTGTCGAGCGACGCACTGGCCTCGTTGTTGCCTAATCGCCTATGCCGCGCCGCAATGGTCCGCGCGGTTCCTGTTCCCCAAGTGATGCCGAGGGTAGCACGATGAACTCATGTTCACGGAAGACCTCACTGCTGCTCGCCGTGGCGGCGCTGTACGGCGGCGGCATGTCCAGGGCGGCGACCGCTCAGTCGCGAGACGTGGGCTGGGCGATGTACAACATGAGCTACGAGGGCATTCGGTCCTCGCCGCTGAACGAAATAAACCCGAAGAACGTCCAGAATCTTCGGTCCGTGTGTCGGGTCAAGCTGGGCGAAGAGGGGACGCTGATGGCCAGCCCCGTGGTCATTGGAGACACGCTGTTCATGACGACCGCCCACTCGACCGTGGCGCTCGACGCCACGAACTGTAAGCTCATTTGGCGCTTCGTGGATGCCGCGACGGCGGCGGATGTGTACGCCGTGAATCGCGGCGTGGCGTATCTCGATGGTCGGCTGTTTCGGGGCACGCCAGATGGCCGTCTGGTGGCGTTGAGCTCAGATTCGGGCCGCGTCTTATGGAACGTCAAAGCCGGCGATCCGGCCAAGGGGGAGTTCACGGCCAGCGCGCCGATCGCCTGGCAGGGAACGGTCTTCATGGGGTTGGCGGGCAGCGATTGGGGCATTCGCGGTCGCGTCATGGCCTTCGACGCCAAAACCGGGCGGGAGAAGTGGCGTTTCTGGACCGTCCCAACGGGTACTGAGCCCGGCGCCGAAACCTGGCACCTCCCGGAGTCGGTCACGCACGGCGGCGGTGGGACGTGGTCGTCGTACACACTCGATACCCTGACGCAGGAGCTGTTCGTTCCGGTGGGCAATCCGTCGCCTGACTTCACGCCCGCCTCGCGGCCCGGCGACAATCTCTTCACCAATTCGGTAGTGGTCCTCGATGCCCTGTCCGGCGCGCTGAAGTGGTGGTACCAGGTGTCGCCGGCCGATGGATTTGATTATGACCTCGCCGCGGCGCCGGTGCTTTACTCGGCGAAGAGTGGTGCGGCGCGGGTCCTGATCGCAAGCAAAGACGGGCATCTGTACGCCGTCGAGCGGGGCACCCACAAACTGACGTTCAAGACGCCGATAACCACGGTCTCGCGTGCCGGTCCGGTTCCCACGGCGGACGGCGTGCATGCATGTCCGGGTCCTTTGGGTGGAGTCGAGTGGAACGGTCCGGCGTTCGATGCGACCTCGGGGACGCTTTACGTCGGCGCTGTCGATTTCTGCGCCACGTACCTCGCAGGACAGCAGGAGCTCGTCGCAGGCGGAATGTATTTCGGCACGCGTACGTCGCAGGCGAGCGACTCGGCGCGCGGCTGGTTGACGGCGGTTGACGCCGAGAGTGGCACACCTCGTTGGCGATTCCACGCGCCTACCCCCATCGTCGCCGGCGTCACGCATACCGCGGGCGGTCTCGTGCTCACGGGTGATCTGAAAGGAAACTTCTATGCGTTCGACGCGGCGACGGGCAAGGTGGCATACCAAACGAATCTGGGCGGCGCGGTGGCGGGAGGCGTGATGACGTATGCCGTGCGGGGGAAGCAATACATCGCCGCGAGCGCCGGCAACGTCGGACGCGCCACGTTCGGCGTCCTGGGGAGCCCAAGTCTCGTGGTTATGGCCCTCGGACCGCCGGCGCGGGCGGGTCGCGGCGCTGGGGCACAGGTGGCTGAAATCGCGCTGCCCCCCATCTCGACAGGCACCGCACTGAGCCACGGAGAGCTGGGTGGCGCAGAACAGGAGCGAGCGAATGGCCTGCGGGTCTACCAGGTGTGCGCGGCCTGTCACGGGGCACGCGGCGAAGGGGGCGTCGGGGCGAATCTGCAGACGTCCACGCTGGGCTTGGGCGGGATCATCGCGTACGTCAAAGCGCCCACCGGCAGCATGCCGAAGCTCTATCCGAGTCCGTTGAGCGACGCGGACGTGGCGTCGGTCGCGTCCTACGTGATGACGCTGCGGAAGCCGTAGCAGACGATCCGGACGCGGAGCGGGGCGAGCACGAAAGGAGTTTTTGTGACCCATCAGTGGGAAACGTAAGGAACGCACAATGCCGATCGAAAAGCGTGACGTGGTGTCACACGCCGCGGCGTGGCTGCCACTCGGGTTGCTGCTTGGCGTTGCCGTCTGCTCCGGCTGCGCCGACTCGTCCCGAGCGAGCACGGAAACCGGGAACGTGGGTTGGGCCATGTACAACATGAGCTACGATGGCGTCCGGTCCTCACCCTTGACCGGAATCAACGTGGAGAACGTGCAAAACCTCCGACCGCTCTGCCGGGTCAAGCTCGGGGAGCAGGGCACGTTGCAGGCCGGCCCTGTGGTGATCGGGGACACGTTGTTCGTCACGACGGCCCACTCGACCGTCGCACTCGACGCCACGACCTGCAAGCTGATTTGGCGTTTCGTCGATCCGGCCACGAAGGCGGACGTCTACGCCGTAAATCGCGGCGTGGCGTATCTCGACGGCCGGCTGTTCCGGGGCACGCCGGACGGTCGTTTAGTAGCGCTGCGCTCGGATTCGGGCCGCGTCCTCTGGAATGTCCGGATCGGCAATCCCGCGGTGGGCGAGTTCACGTCCAGCGCTCCGATTGCCTGGGGCGGTACCGTCTTCATCGGCCTGGCGGGGAGTGATTGGGGCGTCCGTGGCCGGATGATGGCCTTCGATGCGGCGACCGGGAAGGAGAAGTGGCGCTTCTGGACCGTCCCGATGGGCGACGAGCGGGGCGCCGAGACGTGGCACATCCCGAAGACCGCGGCGCGCGGGGGGGGCGGCACCTGGTCGTCGTACGCCCTGGACACGCTCGCGCAGGAGCTGTTCGTGTCGGCGGGTAACCCGGCACCGGATTGGGCGCCCGCCACGCGACCGGGCGACAACCTGTTTACGGACGCCGTCGTGGTGCTCGACGCCGCTTCCGGGGCCCTGAAATGGTGGTATCAACTGACGCCGAACGACGGATTCGACTATGACCTCGGCGCGGCGCCCGTGCTGTATGGGACGGGCACCGGCCTGCCGCGGGTGCTGCTCGCGAGCAAGGACGGGAATATCTACGCGCTCGACCGGCGCACGCACACCCTCGCGTTCAAGATACCGATCACTACGATCTCGAGTCCCGGCTCCACGCCGACGCCGGCGGGCGTGCACGCCTGCCCGGGCTCGTTGGGCGGTGTCGAATGGAATGGACCAGCCTTCGATGCGCGCTCACGCACGATCTACGTGGGGGCTGTCGACTGGTGTGGGATCTATCAGTCCGGTCCGGTGAAATATGTGCCCGGCGGTGGGTACTATGCCACGAACTTCAAGCAAACTCCCGCTGACACCGCCCGCGGCTGGTTGACGGCCGTCGACGCCCAAAGCGGCGCGGTCCGGTGGCGGTTCCGCACACCGGCACCGATCGTGGCGGGGGTGACCCACACCGCCGGCGGTCTGGTGTTGACGGGAGACTTGGCCGGGAGTCTCTACGCCTTCGACGACTCGACCGGTAAGGTGGCGTTCCAAACGAACCTGGGTGGCGCCATCGCGGGCGGCGTGATGACCTACGCCGCACGGGGCCGGCAATACGTCGCCGCGACCGCGGGCAACATCGGACGCACGACGTTCGGTGCCCTGGGCAGCCCGACACTGGTAGTGCTGGGCCTCGGGAGGCCGGGGCAGGCGGGTGCCGCCGACGGTGCGGGGGCAGCCGAAATCACCTTGCCCGACATAGCGACGGGCACTGCGCTGGATATCACAGGAGCTGGCGCCGCAGAGGCCACCCTCACGGGCGAGAAGGTCTACCAGGTCTGCGCCGCCTGTCACGGCGCGCGCGGGGAGGGAGGCATCGGGGCGAACCTCCAGGCCTCCAAGCGCGACCTGGCGGGCGTCATCGCGTACATCAAAGCGCCCACCGGCAGCATGCCGAAGCTCTATCCGAGTGCGTTGAGCGACGCGGACGTGGCGGCGGTCGCGGCCTACGTGATGACGCTGCGGAAGTCGTAGCAGGCGATCCGAACCAGGGGAGAGGGACGATGAACGGGGAGAACGGGGAAGGGGTCGTGGCGCATGGGATGGACGCGAGTACCGGTTCCGCTGTGAATGCGTTGCCTGCTATCGCTCCCCATCCGCGCGCGACGATGCGTGGATCGCTCCTGCCCGAGCGGCTTGCCAGACGGCTGCAGCAGCTCGAGCATCACAGCAGATTGGATCCTGACCCGACCACCGCCCTGCGCGAGATCGTGGAGGCCCTCTGGAAGACCATCGAGCGGGCGGCTGCCGAGAGTGGGCTCGATGCGTCGCAGCACGGCGTGCGCGCGCTGCTTGCTCGACGGGAGCTGGTGCGGCGCGGCACGTGCATACTGTCCGCGGTCATTCGTCGGGGCGTGGCAGCGGGCGCGTTTCGGCCGGCGTGCCCGGCGTGGGTGATCCGGCGCCTGCCGTTCGCTCTCGTGGCCGGCGCCTGTGTCCATTGGGTGTTCGGGCTGTCCCAGCGGCCCTCGTTGCGCGCGAGTACGGCGGTGGAGGCCGCGCTCGAGGTCCTGTGCCCGTGCCCCCCCCGACGGGGGCTTCCGCGTTGCCTTGGCGTAGTCGCCGAGCGCGGCACCGATTGACGCGCACGTTCCCCTAGCCGCTGTGGCCGGTCGGGTCGACCGGCGTCTCGCCGATTGGCAGCGAAACCGAGACAACCGTCCCGCGCCGGTACTGGCCAACTCGCTCGCGCCGCTCCATCCTAAGGCATGCAACCGGGCGTCCGGTGGCTGATGCGGGCGTTCGTCGAGTCCGGGTCGACACGTGCGCGCACGGTGCGGGCGATGCTCATCGTGGCCGCGGCCTATTACCTCGGCGTGCGGATCGGCCTCGCGCTGACGATGCGACCGCATCCCGTGTCCACGCTGTGGCCCCCGAACGCGATTCTCCTCGCCGCGTTGTTGCTGTCTCCGGTGCGCACCTGGTGGACCCTGCTCCTCGCCGCGTTGCCGGCCCACCTGGCCGGCGAGCTGGCGGAGGGCATCCCGCTGACGATGGTCCTGTGCTGGTTCATCAGCAACGCCAGCGAGGCGCTCATCGGCGCCGGCGCGATACGCGTGCTGGAACATTCGCCACGAGTCGACAGCTTCCGACGGGTCGCGGTCTTTCTCGGGGCCGGCGTCTTCCTCGCCCCTTTCCTCTCGTCCTTCCTCGACGCGGCGTTCGTCACCTGGAATGGCTTCGGTGCGGCGGGATATTGGACGGTGTGGCGTACTCGGTTCGTTTCCAACGCACTCGCAACACTGGCGTTGGTGCCGGTGATCATCCAGTCCTCGACCGTTCGTCTCGATGGGCTGCGCGCGATTCCCTTGCGGCGTTACCTGGAAGCCGGTGTCCTGACCGTAAGCCTGCTTGCCACCTGCATCGCCGTCTTCATCGGGACGTCGGGGGTGGGCATGGGCACTGCGCTGCTGTACGTCCCGTTCCCGTTTCTCTTGTGGGCGGCGGTGCGGTTCGGCCCGGGTGGGTCGAGCGCCAGTGTCCTCGTGATGGCGCTGTTCGCGATCTGGGCGGCGATCCACGGGCATCGGCCGTTCGACGCGGCATCGCCCACTGTCAACGCCTTGTCCGTTCAGCAGTTCCTCATCGTCACCTCGATCCCGCTCCTGACGCTCAGCGCCGTGATGGCCGAGCGGCTCCGCGGCGAACAGGCGTTGCGCGGCTCCGAAGCGCGCTTCGGCGTGGCGTTCCGCTCCGGTCCCGATGCCTTCGCGATCACCCGCCGGACCGACGGCCACATCGTCGACGTCAACGAGCGCTGGGAGGCGATGTTCGGCCACCCGCGGGCGGAGGCTATCGGGCGCTCGCCCGCGGACCTGAACCTGTTCCTGCACCCCGGGGACGCGGACCGGTTCAACGCCCACCTCTCGTCACAAGACCACGTACACGAGATCGAGCTGCCATTGCGCAGTCGCTACGGCGCCGTGCTGCAGGGGGTGGTCGCGGCCCAGTCCGTCGCGATGGCGGACGAGCCCTGCTTTCTCATCATCATTCGGGACGTCACCGATCGGCGCCGCGCGGAGATGGAGCTGCTGAAGCAGCGCGCCGAGCTCGCCCATCTGAGTCGCGTGGCACTAGTGGGCGAGCTGTCCGCCGCACTTGCCCACGAGCTGAACCAGCCCCTCGCCGCGATCATGGCCAACGCCCGCGCCGGGCAGCGGCTGATGGCGCGCCGGCCCCCCGACGCGCGTGAGGTGGAAAGCATCCTCGAGGACATCGTCGACGATGACCGGCGTGCCGGGGAAGTGATCCGCCGGCTGCACGCGCTGCTGGAGCGTGGCGAATTGCAGCTCCAGCCGCTCGACGTCAACGAGCTCGTGGAAGAGGTCGTCCAGCTGGTCCATAGCGAGCTGATCCGGCGGGAAGTGATCGTGCACACGGTGCTCGCGCCGGACGCGCCGCGCGTCGCGGCCGACCGCGTGCAAGTCCAGCAGGTGCTGATGAACCTGATCTTGAACGCCTGCGACGCGATGAGCGAGCAGCCTCGTGAGGAACGCAGGGCGACGATCGTCACCGGCTGGTCGCCGGACGGCGGCGTCAGGGTCTCCGTCGTGGATCAGGGCACCGGCATTCCCCCCGGTAAGCTGGAACAGGTGTTCGAGCCGTTCTTCACATCCAAGCGCCATGGACTCGGCCTGGGCCTGTCGATTTGCCGGACGATCGTCACCGCCCACGGCGGCCGGCTCTGGGCGGTGAACAATCCAGATCGCGGCGCAACGTTCCATCTCATCCTCGAACGGCACGAAGCCGACTAGTTGCCCTGAGGTGCGATAGCCCGATCGCATCGTCGTCTCAAGACTGACGCGCGGTCTTAGACCTTAGGCAAATCAAGGGGTCTCTGGGCGTTGCCCCAAAGGACAACTGTCGCCCTCTGGTGCTCGGACGACCTAGCGGTAGAATCCGCTTTGTGATCTATGTCACACTTGCCGTGGGTCGTGCGCGCGACTGTCGCCGTGGTGGCTCTGCTGGTCCTGGCGCTCCTGCTCGAGCGGCGGCAGCGGCGGTTGGTCGAGCATTCCCTTCAGCAACGCCTCGAATTTGAAACGCTCGTGTCCGAGCTGTCGTCGAGCGTGAGTATCCTCGCGCCGGGCGAGATGTCCGCGCTCGTGACCCGCTGGTTGCAGCGACTCGCTCGCTGCCTTGGCGTCGACCGCGTCAGCTTGCTGCCGGCCCCGGCGCTCGTCACTCCCTGGGTCAACGGGTCTGCCGACTTCACGACGGAGTTCCCGGCCCTCAGCGAACTGGTGGCACGCGGTGAGGTCGTGCGGTTCGCGAGTCTCGAGGCCCTGCCCACCACACTCGCGCGTGATCGGCAGGCGTTTCAGCGCAACGGCGTCGAATCGGCTTTGCTGCTTCCGCTCCGGCACAACGGGACGGTGCTGGGCACGCTCGCGTTCAACGCGAGCACGAAGCGGACGTGGCCCCCTAGCCTGGTCGAACGACTCCAGTTCGTCGCCGCGATCCTCGCGCGCGCGGTCGTCCATCGCGAACCGAAAGCCGAGCCGGCGGCCGCGATCGCGCAGGCGGTGGGCGAGGCGTCCAGGCAAGAGAGCCAGATCGCGCGGTGCGCCAGAATGCGCACGCTGGGTGAATTCGCGTTGTCGCTCGCGCACGAGCTGAATCAGCCGCTCGCGGCCATTCTTTCCAATGCACAGGCGGCGCGCCGCTTCCTCGCGGTTCCGAACCCGCCTATCGACGAGGTGCGAGCGATCATCGAAGACATCGACGCCGACGACCGCCGCGCCGGGGAAGTCATCCATGGGATGCGCGCACTGCTGCACCATCACGACGTGGAACTGGTGCTGCTCGATCTGAACGACATCGTGCGAGACGTGGTCCGGCTCCTGCACGGCGACTTTCTGATCCGCCGTGTCGCGCTCGTGCTCGACCTCGAGGCACCGCTGCCGGCGGTGCGCGGTGATGTGGTTCAGATCCAACAGGTCCTCCTCAACCTGATGTTGAACGCCTTCGAGGCGATGCAGGGCCCGGGGACGGTTGACCGGCGGATGATCGTGCGGACCCGGTCTGGGGCCGATGGATGCTGCGTGGTCTCTGTTCGTGACGCCGGCTGCGGGATTCCCCCAAAAGATTTGGACCGGGTGTTCGAGCAGTTTTTCTCAACGAAACTGGATGGACTCGGCATGGGACTCTCGATCGCGCGCTCGATCGTCGAGGGTCTCGGCGGCCGCATCTGGGCCACGAACAACTCGGACGTCGGGGCGACCTTTCACTTCGCGCTGCCGGTTGCCCCGGGGAAGGAGGAGACATGACTCTGCGCCAGGCTGCTGGCTCCGCCCCCAGATCCGTGCGAATGACCGACGCGCTGCGCGACACGGAGCGGGCCGCGTCGCTGACCGGTGCGACCGTCTACGTGGTGGACGACGACGCATCCGTCCGCAAGTCGCTCGAGCGTCTTCTGGGGTCCGTCGGGTACCGGGTCCAGACGTACGGCTCGGCGCGGGAATTCCTGGCGCACCCCCGGCTGTCGCTCGAGGGGCCGCAATGCGTCATCCTGGATATCCGCATGCCCGGCATCGGCGGGCTCGAGCTGCAGCTCTCCTTGCGCGACTCCGGGGCGAGCCTGCCCATCGTTTTCGCCACCGGATTCGGCGACGTGACGTCCAGCGTTCGGGCGATGAAAATCGGCGCCGTGGACTTCCTGACGAAACCGATCGATCATCAGGAGCTGCTGGCGGCGGTGGAGCGCGGGCTCGCGCTCGACAAGGAGCTGCGCCGCGCGAATGCGCTCCTCGGCGCCCTGAAGAAGCGCGTCGCGCGGCTCACGCCGCGCGAGCGCCAGGTCTTCGCGCTGGTCGTGACGGGCATGCTCAACAAGCAGATCGCCGGGCGACTCGGCACGTGCGAACGCACCATCAAGGTTCATCGTGCCCGTATCATGAGGAAAATGGAGGCCGGCTCGGTCGCCGCCCTCGTGCGGATGGCGGTCCGGTTGGGACAGGAGATCCCGACGCCACCGACCCTCCAGCTCAATCCGCCAAACACCCCGACCCGAGTCGACCGGTGTTGACCTAAAGTCTGATTCGCAGACCGCCTTCCGGGCCTATCCTCGCCATAGCCCTCTGCACGCCTCGTGTGCGCGTGCGAGGGTGTGCTCTCGGTAAAGGACCGGATGGCATCCACGACTCGCCCGTTGCAACCGGTAATCGGCGTCATCGACGATGATCCATCGGTCCTCAAGTCGCTCACGCGGCTGTTGCGCTCGACAGGTTTTTTCGCCGTGCCGTTCGCGTCCACGGATGAATTCCTCGAGACACATCAGGCCTGGACGCTGCACTGTCTCGTGCTCGACATTCATTTCGAGGGGATGAGCGGCTTCGACCTCGAGGTGTACCTAACGGACGCGGGTGTCCGCTTCCCCATCGTCTTCATTACGGCGCACGACGATACCGCCGCCCGCGAACGTATCGAGGCGATGGGACAGGCCTACCTCCTCAAGCCATTCGAGGACACCGCATTGCTCGACGCGATCCATCGCGTGCTGGCTTCTCCCCCGCCCCTTCCGATGCCCGGGGAGGCGTAACCACTGCCCGAAGGTCTCATGGAGCGCACGACCGCTCGTGCCAAACTTCCCGATTACGTATGTGTCCCAGCGTCGACATGCAGCGCAGCCCGCCCACCTGGGTTTCGGACCTCGGGTTGGAGATGATGTGGATTCCGGGCGGGACGTTTCGGATGGGATCCGATCGGCATTATCCCGAGGACAATAGCGGGCCATGAGCCGGTTTCAAGCCGCGCGCGAGTCAGCCGTGTTTGCCCATCAGGGGGGGCTCGCGCTGGAGCACCGGCATGCGGAGCAGGAGCCGCAGGCGGTTACCGGCTTCGAGGAGATCGTGGGCCGGGACACGACGCTGCGCGGGCTGCTCGAGATGGTGCGGGACGCGGCGGCTACGGACTCGACCATCCTGCTCATGGGCGAGACCGGCACGGGGAAGGAGCTCGTGGCCCGGGCCATCCACACGCTGAGTCGGCGGCGGGAACGCGCCATGGTCAAGCTGAACTGCGGCGCGATGGCTGCCGGACTCGTCGAGAGCGAGCTCTTCGGGCACGAACGGGGTGCATTCACCGGCGCGCTGCAGCGCCGCATCGGACGGTTTGAGCAGGCGGACCGCGGGACGTTGTTCCTCGATGAGATCGGCGAGTTGCCACTCGACGGCCAGGTCAAGTTGCTGCGCGTCGTAGAGGAGCAGGAACTGGAGCGCGTCGGCGGAAGCGACCCGGTCCGCGTGGACGTGCGCCTGATCGCCGCGACGAACCGGGACCTCGCGGCCGACGTCCCGGCCGGTCGCTTCCGGGCCGACTTGTTTTATCGCCTGAACGTCGTTCCGCTCCGGCTCCCCCCGCTGCGGGAGCGTCCTGGTGACATTCCGCTCCTGGTGCACTCCTTCATCGCCCACTTCCGGCGGAAGCTGGGGAAGCCGCTGCACGACGTGTCGCCGGAGAGCCTGCGTCGCCTGGAGGCGCACTCGTGGCCCGGCAACATCCGGGAGCTACAGCACGTGGTCGAGCGGGCCTGCGTGCTCGCGCGGGGGCGCGTGATCGACATTGCCGCCTCGTTGTTGGCGAGCGTGGCAGCGATCGCACCGGCTCCTGACGGTGCGGCGGGCGGCTTCGCGACCCTGGAGGAGCACGAGCGCGCGTACCTGCGCCAGGTGCTCGAGGCAACGGGGGGGCGCGTCGAGGGACGCCGCGGGGCGGCCACGATCCTCGACGTGCACCCGAGCACGCTGCGATCCCGATTGCAGCGCCTGGGCCTGTCGCACCCGAAGTGGCGAGACCGCGCACCGGCGCACTTGGTTGAATCCGGGACTCCCGTCTGACCCACGGCCGGTCGAGGTATTACGAGATGTCGCGGCGCGTACGCGTGGAATGGCGCGCCCGTGTGCGGTCATCTTGGTCGATGCGATGGCCCGAGAGTTGCCTTCACCCTCCATCTGGACCTGACTCTCGCAGGAAAGGGAACTCATGACCCATGGATGGAAGGGCGCGGTCTTCGGCATGGCCGGCGCGATTCTCGTGCTAGCCGCTGGCACTCGGGCGGAGGTTATGGGAGCACGCCCCGCGCATCGGGCCCAAACGGTGAACGTTCAGATGATCGGGGACGCAAAGGGCAACCGTTTCGTTCCGGCCAGCATCACGATCCACGTCGGCGACGTCGTCACGTGGACGAACGTCAGCGGGGCGCATAACGTCGTCTTCTGGTCGGACAGCATCCCGGCCGGGACGCAGGCGATCCTGCAAGGCAAGATGGGCGCGACCATGGGCCCGCTCACCGGTCCCTTGTTCGCGGCGCCCAACGCCACCTACACCATCTCGTTCGCCGGGCTCAAAGCCGGTACCTACAAGTACTACTGCTTGCCACACCTCGCCCTGGGTATGCGAGCCCAAGTCGTCGTGCAGCCCTAGCGCCGAGGCCGGCGTCCGTGCGCATCCATCGCCCCGCCGGCCGTGCGGTCTGGCTGGCGGCCATGGCCTGCTGCGCTCTGGATGCGCTGTCGCGCTCAGCGACCGGCCAGCAGGTGGCGGATTCGGCGGGAACCGGGCTGCCCCGCAACAGCTGGTACCCGGTGCCCGTCGTCTCGAGGACCGAGGTCACCGGACTCAAGGTACAGGGCATCCTGGCGCTGCTGCATCGCTTCGCGCTCGACAGCATCACCCGCCCGAGCCTACTGTTCGTCACGGTCATCGGAACGCAAAAGCACCAGTTTGCCGTGGCGTCCGGTGGTGAAGTCTGGTGGCCAGCCAACCGACGCAGCGTCAAGTACCTCGTACAGTACGAGAGATCCCCCGCGCCGTTCTACGGGATCGGCCCGCGGACGACGCCCACGGCGCTCGAGCTCGTCAACGGCCACACGTGG
>WNFT01001252.1_pt1 | contig 21553 bp, 15 predicted proteins | sample 5400191 | NCBI WGS metagenome assembly WNFT01 (sample SAMN13153359, study PRJNA577476) | soil metagenome | isolation source: 80 cm saprolite under Madrone tree | place: USA:California | collected 2016-06-14 | reverse complement strand
AATCCAAGGTCGCGGGCAATATTGGCTATGCCTATGCCCCCACAGCCGTGACCCCCAATGGCAGCCGGTGGCTCTGGGCCTGGTCACTGGCCATAGTCAACAGCAGCCGCAACAAGGATGCCGCCTTCCAATTCTGATCGAACCAGCTGCCACCAAAGGTGTTAATCATGGTATCGAGCGGGGCCATATTCATGCCCCAACCAGACTGCCCCCGCAGCAGAATACCAGTAACACCATGCGCAGGATCATTGAGCTGCTGCGCGAGCTTGGCAATCTGATCCCACGTGGGATGCAGCGGCATCGTCAGGTTATGTTGCGCGAAGATCTGCTTATTGTACATCATCATGCTACTCTCGCCGTAGAACGGTACCGCATAGGGATGTCCCTGATAGGAGAGAGTTGACATGACCGGCTTGAGCAGATCGTCGTAGTTGTAACTGCTCTTATCGGCCGCCGACATCTTGCTAAAGTAGGGCGAGAGGTCCTGGATCCATCCGTTATGTGCCCAAATGGGAGTCTCGTAACTGCCAATCGTGGCAATGTCGAACTTCCCCGCGTTCGTGGCGACATCTTGAGTGACCTTAGAACGCAGCTCATTTTCGGGCAAGGTCACGAAGTTCACCTTGATGTTGGGGTGGTCCTTTTGAAAGACTTGCGTCGTCAACTGCTCCATTTGCACCATTTGAGAGTTGTTGACGGTGCCGACAGTGAGGGTCGTAGTGCTGCTAGACTGACTGGGATTACACGCGGCCAGGACGGAGAGGAGCAGAGCAAGGCAGACTCCAACAGCGGCTATCCGTGTAAATTTCTTCATCGCTTCCTCCTAAGGGTTAGGAATGCGCAGGCTAGGGAGCATACAAATAAGCTGTGCAGCGAAGATGGCTAGACGGAAAAGCCTTGTGTACTTCCCAGCCGAATACTCTTCCTGAAAATTGAGGCGCACAACCTGAGATAATACAATGTCTACCCGTGAATGCAACGATACGTCTGTACAAGGACTGGTCTAAAATAGCACCTGTAAGAATCCTCCTTTCTACTGAGATGCGTAGTAACTACTCAGGTGTCTGATTCCTCGCCGCCTGCGGCGGCTCGCGTTTTTTGCTGCGGGCATGGCAGCCACAGGCTACCATGCCCGCAGCAAAAAACGCTTGCGAACCACCGGTAGAGTACCGATTTATCCAGCACGTCACGTGTGGTGAGGAGTCCTGAGCAGTTACGATGCGTATCAAATATACAGGTCTCGCTCCTGCTTGACTGCTCTTTTCGAATGACTTGATCGGATAGCAATTGAGTTTCGGGAAACCGTCACATGCGTTACAGGCGGATCAAATGTGTTCTAATGAACATTGTTCTGTTCTTCTGTGTTATAATAAGAACATCATAACATATATTTTGTGAGAATTCAATAGTCAAAGCGATTTTTCAGAGCCTTTTTTGAAGAGCCCTGGTGGTCTTTCTGAGCTCTTTACTTTTTAAGGTTCTCTATGGTAATATTTCCTTGTATTGTTCTGTTAGGAACATCTGAACATATGAGTCTATCTCCATCTATTCTATAAGGAAAGGAGAGATACTCCTCCAATGGATAAACGTCACCAGAACGCGACTGAGAGGCATACACAACTCGTTGCATTGCTGAAAGCGCATGGATATTGCTCTGTCTCGGAGATGAGTAGTACGTTGAATGTAACGCCGATGACTATTCGACGTGATCTGCGCATATTGTCCGAAAAGCATATTGTACAGGTGACGCATGGAGGCGCGCGCTTTTACGCCTCTAAACAGATTGAGCCTGATTTTTCTGTTCGAACGCACGAACATTTAGCCGAAAAGCAAGCTATTGGTAAGCGAGCCACAGAACTCTTTATAGAAGAGGGAGACGTCGTGGGCATCGATAGCGGCAGTACGACGATAGAAGTTGCTCGTAACCTGCCCAATGTGCCGCTTACTGTAGTGACGCACTCGCTGGCTGCTGCGAATGTGGTGGCGCAGAACAACCAGCACCAGCTCATCATGCTGGGAGGGATGTTACAGCATGAGGCGAATTGTTTCTGCGGCCTTCAAGCCGTAACAGTGGTGCGTAACTTGCACATCAACAAACTCTTTCTTGGCGCTAGTGGGTTGCTCATCCCAGACAGACTCTCGTCCAGCAATTTGCTCGATGCTGAAGTCAAACAGGCTCTGATCAACTCCTCGCGCCAGGTTATCTTGTGTGCAGATAGCTCAAAAATAGGCAAAGCCTTTCTCGCTTACTTTGCTTCACTTGATGCTATCCATGCACTTGTGACAGACAGGGGGATTACGACGGCGGATAGAGAGGCGTTAGAACGCCACAACGTGCGAGTGATCATCGTTCCAGCCAGCACGACCTTCTATCCAGATCTCTCACTGATAAGGCGTATGAATAATTGATACGTAAGGAAAGCTCAGGTGGTAGAGTTACTGCCTCTCTAGTCAGGCCAGCACTTCCAAGTATCACCAGTTCCACCAACTGTTCCAGATCCTGGCTTAGACTGGGGACTTTGTCGACCGTTTTCTTGCGCCCGCCACTACGAATTAGGAATCAAGCCTTTTCCCATCTCCCTCGTAACTACTCAGGTGCCTGCTTCCTCGCCGCACGTGCTCTCATTACCTGCCCCCCAGGCAGGATTGCTCGACACTCTACAGCGGCTCGCGAGTTTTTTGCTGCGGGTGGTGCAGCCGCAGGCTGCACCACCCGCAGCAAAAAACCTCTTGCGAACCAATTCGCTATCGCTCGCACACCATCCCCCGGATGGCGTCCGAAGGTGATGAGGAGTTACACTACGTTTGCGGAGCACCGGCATAGTACCAGTAGACAACGAGCCGGGAAATATGAGATACTCAGCCCGACATCCTGGGGGATGTCAGCATCACGCATCACCAAATCAATATTGGAGGTTTTTCTATGTCCTCAATGTATCCGCCTTACGGCGATAGTTCCTAAATCAGAGACAACTCTGACATGGAACTACCAGCGGACAGGTTCCTCTCACGAATGCCGTGAGAGGCATCGGTAGCAGTTAGGAGAGTCATCACACCTTGGGATGTTGGCTCCAGTTCCAAGCTCTGTGGGTATGCATTAAGGGTACGCGAAAGCCGAAGGTGTGCCTAGCGCAAAAAGCTCTCGTAACAACCGCGAGGAGCATCTCACACCTGGCAACAGGTGGGCTTAACGCCAACAGTTTCGCCGTTCTGCTCAAAAACGGTTCCCCTGACGGGGAGGGTATTGTCAAGGAGAGTCGAGGATACGCTATGGTTCTTACGAACGTTTATGATACCCCGATCCGGCGTTGCCAGCGCTGTGGGAGGCCACTCGCACCCGGTGAAGTATATTGTGGTACCTGTGGCGAGTATAATACATTGACACCGGCGAATGGTCCTACGGCACAAGCGCAGCCTCCTGCTAGTGCACCCTGGGGTGGGCCGCCACCATCGCCATTCTATGGTGGTGGTCAGTCTGCAGGACAGCAATGGGGTCAGGCCACGGCACCATCTGCCCCCAATAATTTTTCCGGCGGCCCCCCCTACGGACCCCCTCAACAGCCAGCATATTCTGGCCCCCCCTACGGCGCTCCTCAGCAGCCGGTCTATTCTGGTCCTCCCTACAGTGCTCCAACAAATTCTGGTATCCCCTATGGACCCCCTCAGCAACCTCTCCACCCCGCTATTGCTCCGGCTCCCATGATAGGATTTCAGCAGAACGGCATGAATGGCGTAGGGGCCCACAGCGGAGCAGCGACGCAGTCTGGGGGACTGTGTGTCAATTCCTTCGCGCCCACGAGTTTTCGTCAACCCCCTCAACAGAAACATAGTCCGAATGTTGGCCTTATGGTAGGCATCATGATACTTATGCTTATTTTCCTCGGCGCAGGAGCTGGTTACTTCTATGTCACAAGCCATCCTGGCAAAACTACTACTGTCACACCTGCATTTACGCCAGGCCCAACGTCTTCAACGCCGCCTCTCTTCAGGGATACATTTCAGAGTAACAGTAATGGCTGGGATCTGTCCAGTATGCCGGGTCAATATACTGTCAAAGTCAATGGTGGCTCTATAGTACTGGAAGATGATGACCACAAGCTACTGTCGGAGCTGATCCCTGGCGCTAAGGTCTATAGTAACTTCAAGCTTGCCGTTGATGCTAGCCTCTCGAAGGGTGATCAGAACAATGGCTATGGCGTCTATATCCGCGGCGCATTAAATCAAAATAGCAACCTGGCCACGTATTACCGTTTCGAGTTGTTTGGAGATGGTTCCTACGGGATATACAAGGGAATACTTGATGCCAATGGCAATTCCCAGAGCAATGCCCTTGTCAATCCCACGTCGGACCCGGCTATTCAAAAACAAGGTGGCATCAACCACCTTGCCATCGTTGCCAATGGCCCAAGTATGACGTTTATTGTGAATGGGCAGACGCTGAGCACGATTACTGACAATAGTTATACAGGTGGCTCACTGGCGTTGTTTGTCTCAAATTTACCTGCTCCCACCCCAGCAGGTGCCCAGGCCACCTTCAGCAATCTAGCTGTTTATCCGGCCTGATCGCGCTCTCTCTCGCTTGCGTTTGGCTTCCAATAGCTTCTCGGTCACCAACGTCTCTTCCTGTTTCGCTGAGGACTTCTCCTGCTTGGTCGCTTGCACCTGGCTGGTTGAGAATGTGGTCTTTGGCTTCTTTGCAACCGGAGTTGTGGTTTTGGAACGGGCAATACGACTGCGACGCTGCTCGCGCTGGGTACGTATAGTGTCGAGTGCCAGGTTGTCCGTAGGGGCGCGATAAATCGCGCCTGCCTGGGTGGGCTCGCGTAGGCCAAGACGGGTGGCGAGCCACTGATAGCCGACCACGAGGAACTCGATGCTTGAAAGGCGACGTAATGCGATGTCTATGGGCAGCAAAAGAGCCGCCAGGGCGAACAACCAGAACGTAATCGGCAGCGCGGCATAGACAGGCAGTAAGTTCGGAGAGAAGGCTGCGCTGTTGTCGTTAGGGCCGAGGATGCTGCCACCTCCCATGCGAGCGAGCAGTTTGAGGAAGGGTAGATTGGTGCCAGTGGTCTGAAATTCAGGTGAGTAGGGTACTACCAGTCCGGTGGTGGTAGTCAGTTGGGAAGCTGAACCGGGGGCATTGTGCGCTTGCCAGGCTACATGGAGCAAATATGCCCCGACCTGTACAGCGGGGATATCCCCTTCCCAGCGGCCAGGCGCGGTCGGTTGTAGTGTCAACGTCTGTTGCGATAAATCGGGAGCGACGATCCCGACCTGTACTTGCTGTTGAGTGGCCTGACTAGTTGGCGTTCCAGGGGGAAGGTCTACTGTGAGATGTGCAGTTCCACCGGTGATCTCTCCGTTCACGATGAGCTGGTTGTCGGGTGTGGGCAGTGTCCATGTGACCAGGTTGGCCCACCAGCGAGCGGCGTCGCTCCATGAGAGCCAGTTTGCCGTCCAAAGGCCAAGGGCATCGCTGGTCCAGGCAGCGACACGGCCAAGACCATATTGCCAGGTGGTGAGGACCGGATCGTCCCGGTGACTGATGAGCACCAGTTGAGCCGTCGGTTTGGGGGTGGTTGCCACATAGCCGTTTAATTGTGGTAATGCGCCCAGGCCGGTCAGGATGGGATGGGATCCTACGATGGCTGGGATGAAGGGTTCTTCGATGATTGCGCGGCGGATGGCCTGTCGTGTCTCCTGAAGTAGAACCTGTGGGATGGCATTTGGATTGTCCGCCCGGTAAAAGCGCCCCTTGCCCCAGGCAGCAATCTGTTGCAGCATCACGAGGTCCTGATATGCACCTATATTTGTGCCAACCACTGATACGGTGATATGCTCATTGGCCATCTGGGTCACTTGTTTAAAATAGTTGTCGCTGGCGTCTCCGTCGCCCAAGAGGATGACATGCTTGATTTTTGCGTTGGTATGCAGTAACACTGCTTCGGCATTGACTAGATCGGGCAGATAACTGCTAGGATCATCGGGGTCCATGGTATCAATCACATGATCGATTGCCGTTCGGTTGGTCACATACTGCATGGGAACGATGAGTTTGCCAGATGCATCGGATATGCCAACCTGGTCGCGCGGGGTCAGAAGGCCAATGACGCCCTTGGCAGCTTCTTTCGAGATATTGACTCCGGTATCGCTCTCCAAACTCTCGATAATGAGTACAACGGCGATAGTGGGAGTATCTTTGTGCTGAGGAATGTCCATTTTTATTGGTAGCGTTGCTTCTAGCGGTGTATTGGCATAGCCTCCTACGCCATAGCTGTTCAGGCCTCCGCTCACAACGAGACCACGTCCGAGGTCACGTACGAAGGCTTGCAGTACCTGCATGCGTAGAGGACCGAGTGCTGTGGCAGGCACGTCCGCCAGGACAACGGTGCTGTAGTTGGCCAGTCCTTGGAGCGTGGAGGGCATATCACCGGGTGTGCCGAGGGTGACATTGCTGTGTGTGGCTTGAAGCGCAGCAGCAATGTTGTGGCCTGCATTGGGGCTGCCCTCAATGATAAGTACTTGTGGAGGCCCTTGCACATTGATAAACGCAGCGGCTTCGTTGTTCTGGCTAATGGTGTCATGTGGCGCATCCAGCGTGAGGCGAAAGGTGTGAAAACCCGCGGGCGGAGCCAGGATACTGAACGAGACCTCTTGCTCGCCAACGACCAGGTTGAGCGACTGCTCTAACACAAGTGCCTCGTCGAGGTAGAGGTGTAGCGTGACGCGCTGGGCTACGCTACTGAAGAGCCTGGTGTGCAGTAGAAAGTGCTCGTTGATACGGAGTTCCGTTGGGGCTGTGAGGTCATCAATGCGTGCCTCTGGGCCGTTGAATGCGGGAAGGGGAACTATGTCGAGTCGAATACCCTCCTGTTGCAAGAGTTGTGCTTCCTGAAGTGCGTCTCCCAGGTTCTGCTGGCCGTCGGTTAAGAGCACGATGCGGCGCTCGCTGTCTGTCGGCAGAATGGCTGCGGCAAGTCGCAGTCCGGTGGTGAGGTCGGTGTAGTTGGTGTCGGGGGTCGACTCAAATTGAGAGAAGTCAATCTGTGTTCTAACTGCTTGCTCAATGAGCGCATTGCGTCCTACGGCTACAATGCCCACCTGGTCGTCAGGTCGCTTGTGGCGTAGCGCATTGTTGATCCATTGTTCGATGAAGGCGCGTTGAGGCATTGTGCTGGCGGAGATATCGCCAACGAACACAACGGCCTGGCGCGAGACAGGCTGTGACAATGCCGCACCGGCCAGGGCACAGATGATCAGCGAGAAGAGGGCTAAACGGCAGGCTAGAATCATGTAGCGCTGGGTTTTGGGAAATGGCAAGGACATACGTCGCCAGGCGAGAAAAACCAGGGCCCCGATAGGCAGTAAGACTAGCAGCAGCAGAGGCTGCTCAAATGTTAGCATGGTTCTTTCCTTTCTGCTCTGTAGACTCCCGATTTATCGTGGGGAATTCCTTATCGTCTTCCTGACGCGCTTCATCAGAGTTCTATAGCGGGTTTCTAGCTGGTGCTGTAGGGTGGCGATTGCGCCGAATTGCTGGCGTTGTTGCAGACGGCCAGCGGTGCGTCCATACGCTGCTGTCCCGCGCCGTTTGCTGCTTGATGCAAAGAAGTCTGGAGGACTTCTGCGGAGCAGGGCGTAACTGCGGCCAAAGAGCCACCATTCTGCGCAGAGTACTAACAGCAGGAAGGCAGCGATCCAGGGCCAGAGTTCGCGTAAGACGCGAGACACGCTTGGGCCTCCGGCGTTGAAGGGCGTGCTGTGAGCCACGGGAAGTTGCGCGGCGGGAGCCAGGCGCGATTGCAACGGGTCGAAGAGGTTAATGGCGAAGGCTCCGTATCGCTCCTGGTTGTGGACACGCTGTGTTACGAAATAGATGCCAGTTTTATCTGTTTGATTGAAAGTCGCCACCGGGAATGGCGGTGCTACGGTAACGGGCTGCTGGCCTGGTCCGGCAATAGTGATGTGGTCTGCCCCCGGCCATGTTTGGATGGTGACGGGTGTATCGGGTGTAATTTGTCCGTTGCCTGCGACCGGCGATGGCAAGAACCAGTTCGTCAAGTTATAGATCAGCAGAGGGAAGCTCGGTTGCAGTGGAAAGTCGGTATCGTGTAGGTCAAAGCTCAAGGCAGCTATGCGCCTATTCTCGTTCTCTCCGGCGATCAAGAGAGGGGTTTGGGGTGTCACGATGATGGGTTGTGCCCACGGTGCAGGTGTGAGTTGGTGGCTGAGGCGCAGGACATGGATGCTGGTGAGATCGACATCGTGCAGCAAGCCCAGGTTGTCGTTGCCCGCGCTGATGCGGCTGATACTGATCTGGGGACCCGATGTGCCGAAGATGTAAGAACCTTGCGGCGGGTTGACGAACAATACGTCACCGGCGGGCAGGGATGTAGGGGCGAACCCGTCGAAGATCGTCAGGTCAAAAGTGCCGGTGTCTACGTACTTGTCGGGGGTTGTCTCAAAGAGGTCAATGTTGCTCTGTAGGCGCAGTGCAGCTTCAAAAAAGCTATTCCCTTTGGTCACCAGCAGTGCGCGACCGGGCATTGATCCGCCGACGATGGCCCAGGCCTCGTGGTCAACGGTCATGGCATCTTGTGTGATAATGCGTGCGTGCAGGAAACGGGTCGCTGGTGGCAAGGGACCCCATTGTAGGGCTCCACTGGCCTCTGCTGCCAGGTCAATCGTTTGCACACTGACCAGTTTGCCATCGGCGTATAACTCGACGGGAATTGAGCGCTGTTGGTGGCTATAGTTGGCGATTTGGGCGAGGGCTACCAGGGACGCAGTCTGGGGGACTGTGGAGCCCTGGATGGTGCGCGAGGCGAGTGCCAGCAGGGCAGCGTTGGGAGCGTCGCTGCCGATCTGCAGGTAATGGACAGGGAAGGGGATTGTCAGGATTTGATCGGGGGCCAGGACATGTCCATCGCCGATGACCAGAATCTGGGTATCTGAGTGCCCTGCGACCAGCGATGTTGCCAGTGAGAGTGCCTGTTCGAGGTCGGCATCCTGGTTGGTGACCTTCGCCCGTTGGAGCGCGGCTGTGAGCTGCTGTTTGTCTGAGGAGGCGGCGATCAAAACCTGTGGTACTCGTGCCATGGCAATCAGGGAGAGGTGATCATGGGGACCGAGCCCGGCGATCAGATCGGCAATGCGGCTTTTGGCTTCCTCGAATCTGCTGGGGGGTACGTCAGTGGCCTGCATGCTGGCTGATGTTTGTAAAATGATGATGGTGTCTCCGCCGATGGGACTGCGTATAAAGGTTGCTGGGCGTGCGAGCACCAGTACGATGACGATGGCTGCTAGTAGCTGCAAAAGGAGCAGGGGCGTGATGCGTAGTCTCTGCCAGGGACGACTGGCTTGCAGGTCCTGGAGTGCCTGCTGCCAGAGCAATGTGCTGCCAACAACGCGCTCTTGCCGTTTGGGGCGCATGAAATAGAGGAGCAAGATGATGGGTATGATGATGCTAAAGGCAAGTGCCGCGGGAACAAGTAGGCTCATTTGACGATCTCAACCTGTCTTAGCAGTCTTTGTACAACATCAATAAGCATGGTATCACTAGGAATCATAGCATATGTCATGGCATGCGTGTGAGCAAACGAGGCCAATTCCTGCATAAATGCGAAAAGTCGCTGCTGGTAGGCCTGTAGTACGCCGGGTGTGCTGCTTACGTCGATGGTGTTCACGGATTCGCTGTCGCGCAGACGCCAGTCGCCTTGCAGGTCTGGTTCGATCTCATCTGGGGCCAGGATGTGTAACAGTGCTACTTCCTGGCGCAACTGGCGCACGGCGCGTAGTCCGGTTTGATAGCCTCCTGGTGCCAGGAAATCAGAGATTACAATGGTGAGGCCTGGTCCTGTAACGACTCTGCCCAGATCGTACAATGCTCGGTTTAAGTCGGTCATGTTGTGGGTGCCGGCGTGTGGCAGGCGACTGAGAAATTCACCGACGGTCCAGATGGCATGTTTGCCACTGCCGGTACGACGATGTGCCGCCAGGCGGTCGGTAAGTGCACCGACGATGACGTTATCTTCGCATCGGAGCGCGACGTATGACAGGGCAGCAGCCAGGGTGGTGGCCAGAGCGGACTTCGCCGGCGTTCCATGATGCATTGAGTCGGAACAATCGATGAGCACTGTGACGGTCAGGTTTTCTTCGGCTTCAAAGACGCGCAGGAAGAGGCGCTCCAGTCGTGCGTATGCTCGCCAATCGATGCGGCGGAAGTCGTCTCCTGGTGCATAGCGCCGGTAGTCTGCAAACTCCATTGAGGAACCTGCGAGCGGAGACCGTCTCCTCCCTGGTCGCCCGGTCGCCATTGCTTTGCGTGTGATGAGTGTCAGGTTGTCCAGGCGCTGTAGGGTCTCGGCGTCGAGTGGGAAGCGCGCTGTGCCGTTTTCATTGGGCATACTTATTGTGTTTCCGTCTCCTCGATAATCGTCTCAATCAAATCCTCCGCTGTGACTCCATCTGCCAATCCGTCGAAATTCAGGATGATGCGATGGCGGAGCGCGGGAAATGCCACGTTTTGCAGGTCTTCCAGGGAGACGTTGTAGCGGCCATCGAGCAGGGCGCGGACCTTGCTGGTCATGATGATCGATTGTAGGCCGCGGGGGCTGGCTCCGTAGCGGACGTATTTGCGAACCTGCTCGGGGGCATCTTCGTGGTCCGGGTGGGTTGCCAGTAGCAAACGGACGGCGTACTCTTTGACGTGCGTGGCGACGGGGACGGCGCGGGCCGTCTCGATGAGGTGGAGCAGTTGCTCGCCGGAAGCGACCTGTTTGGCACGGTATGTCTGGATGCCAACGGTGGTGTCGATGATACGCAGGAGGTCTTTGGCGTTAGGGAAACGTACAAGGACTTTGAGCAAGAAGCGATCAAGCTGGGCCTCCGGCAACGGGTAAGTGCCTTCCATCTCTAGTGGATTCTGCGTGGCCAGGACGAAGAATGGTTTAGGCAGCGGACGCGTGGCATCGCCTACGCTGACGGTACGCTCTTGCATTCCTTCAAGGAGCGCCGATTGCGTTTTGGGGGTGGCACGGTTCACTTCGTCGGCCAGGACGATGTTAGCGAAGATGGGGCCGGGTTGGAAACTGAAGGCGCGCTTGCTCCCGGCGCTGTTGTTGTCTGACTGCTCGGTGACGATGGTGGTGCCGACAATGTCGGCAGGCATCAAGTCTGGTGTGAATTGGATGCGGGCAAATTTCAGTGCCAGTGCGTCGGATAGTGTGCGCACCAATAATGTTTTGCCAAGCCCTGGTACTCCCTCCAGCAAGATGTGGCCGCCTGCCAGTAGGGCCAGCAGCAGTTCGCGAATGACCCGTTCCTGGCCGAGGACGATGGAGCACAGCTCATGCTCCAATCGTTGGGCGATATCCATGAATACAGCGATATCAGCTTCGCTGGGTCCTTCTTGTTTGTTGGTATCTTCAATCAGTACTTCGGTTTCTGCCTTCTGCGCAGGGGGCGCGATAAATCGGCCCTCTACTGTAGTGGCGCGATTTATCGCGCCTGCCTCGGGGTGCTCGCGGTTGTTTGCCATGTGTTAGTGTTGTCCTTCTAAAGTATTGAAGTAATCATGAACGAGATCTTTCAGATCAGGTGGGACATTGCTATTGTCGATGGCATCGTGAGCCATCTGATTGTACTGTGCAATTACTTGTGAATAGGAGACGCGCTGGCCAGGCTGTACCGTGCCGTTGTTGCCATTGTTGGTGATGGTACTGTTGCCTGTACCCACTTGCCCTGGCACATAGATCTGGTCGCTATTCCCTACCTTGTTCCCTGCTCCATTGTTCCCACCAGACCCATGATTTCCCTGGCCTTGCCCCTGATTCTGTCCCTGTCCTTGCCCTTGCCCTTGGTTCTGGCCTTGGCCTTGGCCTTGTCCCTGGTTCTGGCCTTGGCCCTGGTTTTGACCCTGACCTTGATTCTGGCCTTGGCCCTGGTTCTGCCCTTGTTCACTGCTGCTATCTGTGGATGATGCGAGTGAGTTGGCTACATTTTGCAGGGTTTGGGATGCTTGAGTGGCGCTATTGCTTGTGGCCTGATTGGCCGCATCCTGGGCGGCAGCGGTCTCGACGGCCTGGGCTGCATCGGAGACCTCGCTGGGGTTGCCGTCGGCAACGGCCTTGGCGAGTTGGTGCAGGGCGGCGCTGAGTTGCGGGTTTTGACTTGCTTGACTGGCCGCCTGTTCGATCTGCTGTGCCAGACTTGCTCGCTGTGCAGGGGTCATGTTGTTTATTTGGGATGCGAGTTTTTGCAGTGCAGCGTTGAGGCTCTTGCTGTCGCCCTTGGCGAGCGCCTGGCCTGCTGCGCTCAGATTAGAATTAGTACTGTTTTGCAGTGCTGAGCTGGCGGCTACGCGGGCCTGTGCTTTATTAGCTGCCTGGGGGTCACTTAGTTGATTGAGCCTGGCCTGCGCTTGCGCAATGATCTGTTGGGCTTGAGTCGCGTTTTGCGCATTTTGTAGTTGAGCTGCAGCATCTTGCAGAATCTTATCGATCTCTGCACGCTGTTGTGCTGGAGTCGTTGTTTGACTATCAACCGCGTTGCGTATTCGGTTGATGGCTGCGACCTGCCTGGCTATCTGAGCCTGGAAGGCTGCCTGCTGCTGAAGTACGGTGGTCATCGGATTGGGCAGCAAGAGGAACAATGCGAGAATGGTGAGGGCAACGCCGAAGAGAATCAGGTGGGAGCGTCGTGGCTGTAAAGAGAGCGCCGTGCGCGGGGTATGTTTGTCCAGTTGTTTGAGCGCATCTCGACGTTGTAGCTGGATTAGCGATGCTGGCTCGTCGCGGAGTTCCCACGCTGTGCCTAGACGATCGTGGAGTGCCAGGTGTGCATCGACGAGCCGTGCAGTACGGGCAAGGGAAGGACGGTAGCATACTGCCAGTCCTATGGCACACAGCAGGGAGGCCGCGCCAGCTGCTATGGCCCAGTATGAGGCGCTGGCCCAGGGGATAAGGCGTGAGATGAGTAAGAGGAGAGAGGCCAGGATGATGCCTGCTATAAGCCCGTTGCCCATCCAGCGTAGCGTTTGTCGCATCCATAGCCTTCTACGCCACGGTTGAAGGGCTTGGGATAACCTTTGCCCATCAATGATCCTTTGGTTGACTTGTTCTGGGCGTGATGGTGCTATAGTTGCCATGATTTCCTCGCCTTTCATTTCGCTACTGCTTTGCGTCGCCTGGCCAGCAGCCAGGAGCGCAGTCGGCCAAGCAGGGACGCAGTCCGGGGGACTGTGTGTGGCTTGACGAATACCATACTGAGTAGGAATAGGACAGCCGTTATGAGCAAATTCAGCAGGATGTAGGCTATCCAGGGAGCGACCTTCAGCTTGGGAAAGGGGAATAGGCTGTTGCCGCCGAGCGTGTTCCCGAGTGCTGATATGGGATTCCAGACAGATACCCACTGTATCCACGAAAACCAGTGAGAATTGCCCGAGTAGGGGGTGCTTAAAAGCAACAGGAGTACAACCCACGGTGCGAACATCCAGAGCAAACAGAACATATAGGCCACGGCGGTCGATACTGGAGGACGGTGCAGCAATGTCGAGCAAAACAGACTAAATGTTCCTATGAGGATGGCGGTGACAACAAAAACAAGTAATGCGCTCAAAACCTGGGTTGGGGCCACGCCTCCGAAGAAGAAGACCAGGCTGAAGAGAGGGATGGATGCCAGGATGAGCAACAGAGCGTTGGCTAAGCCGGCAACAAGTTTGCCTGCGAGCAGTGAAAACGCAGAGAGTTTAGAGCATAGGAGTAGATCGAAGGTTTGCCGTTCCTTCTCTCCGTTAATGGCGGTAGAAGTGAAGGCGGGCGCGATAAAGACGATCAAGAAGAGTTGCACATATGCTAGCAGCGTGTAGAGCTGTGTGCCGATCTGGCTGAGCAGGTAGCCCTGGTAGCCTCCATTGAATGCGTTCTGACGTTCAAGGAAGCCGAAGCCGAGCAGGCCCATCACCAGCAAGTAGGTGATGAGAATCCAGACGGAACGCTCACGGCGCAGGCGCAGGCGCAGTTCTTTGGTTAGCAATGCTGTAAAAGTCATGCAGGGTTTTCCCCTTCTGTAATGCTCATGAACACTTCTTCGAGGCGGACACCGCCGCTGCGGGGCGCGAAGGAAACAACGGGTATCTCTTGTGCCATCAGTGCAGCAAGGATGCGATGGAGTGCTCGATTATCACCAGTAAATTCGGCGTGAATGAGTTCTCTATCATCATTGCCATCCATCACATTGCTGATCTCAGGCATGTTTTTGAGCAACTCCTGGGCCTCTGCAAAGCGCTCGAGCACGCGAATCTCAAGCTGACGCCTCCCATCCAGGTGACGCGAGACCTGGTCAACATCTCCTGCAATGATCAGGTGTCCTGCTTGCATAATGGCAACGTCGGTGCACATCTGGGCCAGTTCGAGCAGAATGTGTGAGCTGATAAGGATCGTTTTGCCCATGCCCTGTAACGTCCGTAGCAGTTCACGCAATTCCACGCGAGCACGCGGATCAAGCCCGGAGGCGGGTTCATCAAGCAAGAGCACGTCAGGATCGTGTACGAGAGCACGTGCCAGGCATAAGCGCTGCTTCATGCCACGAGAGAGGGTTTCGACGAGTGCATCGCGCTTTGGAGTGAGGTCAACCAGTTCGAGTAAGTCCGCGACGGCACGGGCCCGTTTCTTGTGTGGGATACCATGAATGCCGGCGTAGAAATCGAGATATTCGGTGGCAGTGAGGTCGGGATAGACGCCAAAAAAGTCGGGCATATATCCCACTCTGCGCTGTATCTTTGCGGGGACCTGGCTGACTTCTTCGTTGTCAAACCAGACCTGGCCTGCACTAGGTGGGATGAGTGCCCCTAGAATACGCAGCAGGGTGGTTTTTCCGGCTCCGTTGGGACCAATCAGGCCATAGACAGACCCTTGCGGCACTTCCAGGCTGAGGTCCTGTAGCGCTTGAACGGTGCGGTAACGTTTGGAGATATGCTGAATTTTGATCATATGCTTGTACGGCTATCCCTCTATGAACCCACAACAACGCCTTGCAGGTTCAGTATTGGCTTGCTAAAAAAGATGGTACCGAGCGCAGTGTTCTTGTTGGCGAATTGCAACAGGACACGTCCGTTAGGGCCAAGGTATGCCCTCACGTTGTTTGTGGTGAAGGCGTTCTGATTGAATGAGACTGGATTCCAGGAACCGGTCTGCCAATTATATATGTGGAAGAGCACAGAGGTGCTATTGGGACTTCCTCCCCCCGATGGAGGTTGATACGTGTTGCTTGGCTCCGTGATCGTCAAACCTCTCACTTGCAAATCGGCAAGATTAGGGACCGCAAATTCAAAGGTCATGCTGCCGGTGTTCAAGGCATAGCTGCTGGGGAACTGAGCCTGGAGATCGTTCCCCTCAGCATCGATCAAGCTTCCTGTGATGAAGTAGGGTGGGAGATTGAGCGCACCGGACAGATTGACATTGAGCGGAGCCTGAATCAGCGTCTCGTGAAGGCCGATAGGATTGATGTCGTTGATGGTTATATTGCTTATGGCGTCCAACGGTTTCTCGGCCCAGCCGATGAGGGTAAACGACGAACCAGGCACAAGGAGTGGATCGTTGTTGCCGACGAAGGGCATATGTGCTCCACCAGAAAATGATAGAGATACACGGCTGGCTATGCTGATAGCAAAGGCGGCATTGCTGCTCACACCCGAAGCCCCGCCGTTTATGGGAGACAATGGAAGCAGTGGCAGCAGTGGCGTCAGTGGTGCCGCTGGCATGCCACAGGGGCCGATGCAGGGATAGCCGTAGTAGCCTTTCCCTTCGAGGGCGAGCAGGATGCTCATGTGACGTTGCTGCTCGGTCAATGGCTGCGACCCGGAGTTATATGGGTACAGGCCATAGGGAAAAGAAGAGCCACTGTTTTGGGCAATCAAGTCGGCGAGTGTCATACTGGGATTGGGCATAGTGTTGCTCAATGGGAGTGTGATCTGTTTGGTTTGGCCTGCTGCCAGGTGTCCAAGGCTGAGCACATCGTTGGGTGTCAATACATAGGCGTCACTGAGTGCGTAGCTAAGCGTATTCGTGACGGTGCCTACGAGTGTGCCATTGTTGATGGTCAGGTGGGAGGCAAGTCCCTCGTGTAGTTGCCGGTCCTGCTCCGAGAGGATGGAGTGTAACGTCCCGAACTGGACACCTTGCAGATTCACATTGGTTCCACCGTGTACGGGCGTGATGGTAGCAGGCTGGTCGCTATTTGCACTGCCGGGTCCGCCCCAATAGTAGGTATCTGGTGATGGTTGCACCAGGCCTTCACCGGGGATATGGACCTGAAAATTCCCCTGGTTAGGTGCGAAGACCCCCAGGTAGGTTGTGATGTGGGCCGGTGAATCATTCTGGCTTAATTGGACCAATGAAATGCTGTTACTTAAAACAGAGGTCCCCTTCTCCTCAATAGCAAGGCCATAGGTGAGCAGAGAGAAGAGCACAATAGTCGAGAGGACGATGCGCCAGCTCCAATCACGACGTTTTAGCCGACGTAGCAGCAAGAGGCGGACGGGTCCAAGCACAAGAATATAGCCGATCAGCAGTATGGCAAGTGTCCATGGCGAGGGATAAGAGGGCAGCAGCGATTGCAACAATCCACTCATCCTGCCAGCCAGCGGCGATTGCCCAAATCCGTTGAAGTATCCAGGGCTGGGGTAAGAATTAGAATCGTACAGCAGTAGATCGCCCAGGCCACGGAACAGGAGGCCTTTCCAGAGAGCACTGGCACCGGGCCATCCGGCGATGGGGTCAAGTGTTGGATCGAAAGCAAGGTAGGAGACGGTGCCCTGGCCCTGCTGGGTCTGAGTGATGAGCGGTGTTGCGCCAGAGGCAAGCACAATTTCGCTCTTGTCTGGGTCTCCCTGCAGTGTCGCTATACTGGCTGTTACGGGGGATTGCACTGTATCGGGCACACTCCCTTGCCCTGCACGGCCTGTCTGGGGGCCACCGAACGGCAACAGCTGAGCACCTGGGGGGAGGGTTGTCGTGCCATTCACCACTACTGGCGAGAGTCCTACAGGAAGTGGGGCGAGGGTGCGGTGCCATTCTGGACCACCGACCAGGATGAGTATTCCGCCCCGGTTGACCCAGGTTTGCAGGGTGGTTAGTTGGGCTGGACTCAGGTTGCTGGTCGTGAAGTTATCCAGCACGATGACGTTAAAGTTTTTGAGCACTGCTGCCATGCTGGGCATGGTAGTCGCATTGAGAAACTCTACAATGACCGAACTGCCTTGAGCGGGTAGGGAAACGGCATTCAATGGGCCAAAACCGGCACTTTGGTCAGAGAGGACGCCGACGAAAATGTCGCCATCTGACAGTGGGTTGAGTGTGCCATCCTGGGTGCGGACTACATTACCACTGCTATCGAGCAACTTGACAGTAATGTCCTGTGCATCGAAATAAAGCGGTACATCTATCGTCACCTGCTTCTGCGCGCCGTTGGCCAGGGTAATGGGCAGTTGGTAGGTAACTAGCTTCGAGTAGTCTGGTCCGATCGTTAAACCTGTGGCTGAGCCACTAGACGGACTGAGTGCAAGAGTACCACTAAAATCCGGGCCATCATTGTGTAGTGTGATCTGCACCGGAACCCAGTTCCCATCTCTGTAGCGTGTCTCGAAACCTGCGTTCACCTGAAGAGTAAGCCCATCTGTAGCTGTGTGTGCTAATGCTATCATGGGGAAAATGCAGGAGAGGAGCATAAGCACAAGGCTGGCTCCAACGGAGGCTCCGATGATTTTTATCAAGCGTTCTTTCAAGTCAGTCTCCCTGTCGTAAGTATCACGCCCTACACACTATGACGTTCTTAGAGAACCTTTCGTTGCATTACAAACCGGGGGTGCTATTCAAGCTCAGCAATGGCTTGCTCAGTGTGAACACCCCAGGTGAAGCACTCTGGTTGACGAGTTGCAATAACACACGCCCGTCTGGATTAGTGTACGCCTTTATGTTCGCTGTTGTAAAGGTGTCCTGGCTGAGAGTAATGGCATCCCAGGAACTGGTGCTCCAGTTATAGAGACGCACCTGCGCATGGCTGAGGCCAGGTGCTTCCGTGATCGTCATGTTGTTGATCTGCACGGGCCTCGCCTGCTGAGGTACGACGAATTCAAAGGTGATGCTACCGGTTGACATGCTGTAAACGGCGGGCAAGGTGGTTTGCACGTTGTTCCCCTGCGCGTTGATCACCTGTGCTGCAATAAGGGTAGATGGTACTAGTCCAGAAAAGTTGATGTTGAGCGGTATCTGTATGAAGTTTTCGTGGCTGCCACCAGCAATCAGGCCATTGACGGTAACGGCGTTGCTTGAGGCCAGGGGTTGGTTTGCCCAGCCGATCAAGGTCGCAGGTGCGCCTGTTAACAATAATGGGTCGTTGCTGTCTATTGGATTCACTGGTGGTGTGTCAAATGCTGGTCTCACAATCGTATGTTTAGTCACGATTGCGTGCGTACTACATGGGCCAGCACAGGGAGAGAAGGAAAAACCTTCTCCACTGAGAGCCGATAAGATTGCCAGATGGCGCTCGAAAGCGGTTTGCGGTTGCGCACTGTGAGCATAGGGAAAGAACGGTGCAGGAAGACCGTTACTCCTGGCAATCTGGTCTGCGAGTGTGCTACCAGGGTCGCCTGTGGCGCTCCGTAATGGAAGAGAGACCTGTTGAGTTTCACCTGCTGGCAGATGACCAATATAGGCAAAGCTATGGGGCAGCAACACATACACCTCGCTGAGCGAGGTGCCAAGGGTATTGGTCACAGATCCGACCAGCAGGCCGTTCCGCAGCGAGAGATGTGAGACAATGCCTCCCTGCAACTGCCGGTCCTGCTCTGAGACGATGGGGTGTAGTGTCCATGTGCCAATATTCAAGAAGTTCACGTCGGTCTCACGCTGCCCAAGTGTGATGGTGGATTGCTCGTCGTAGGTGAGCCCTTCCTCGCCATTGGGAAAAAATCCATCCAGTATGGGCTGTGCAAGGCTCCTGCCAGGGATGCGTACCTGGAAATCGCCCTGGCCAGGGATGAATACGCTGAAATAGGTTGTCACGTGAGCCGATGATCCAGCCTGATTGAGCTGGATGATAGAGATGCTATTGACGGTGGCTGCTCTCTGAGAAAAGGCGAGTCCGTAGGTGAACAAAGAGAAGATGACTGCCCCACTGAGCACGATGCGCCAACTCCAATGCGGTCGCTTCAATCGTCTCATAATCAAGAAGCGTACTGGTCCAATCAGGATGATGTAACCAAGTAGCAAAGAGACGAGTTGCCAAATGAGCAAGCGTGTTTCTGGTTGCAGGATTTGCAGCATGCCGTTGCGTACGGTCAATGCTCCAGGTCCATTGCTGTATCGAGAGGCATCGTCGGGAATGAGGAACTGGTCTCCAAGGGTGCGGAAAAGCAGACCTTTCCAGAGTGCAATGGCTCCAGCCCAGTTGGTGATAGGTGCAGTTGCGGGATCGAAGGCAAGATAGCAGATAATTCCCTGGCCTTGATGTGCTTGCACGAGTAACGGGGTGGTGCCGGATGCCAGGGCTGTCTCGAGATTGGAAAGCGAGCGTTGCCTGATATCGTTTTGTCCAGGTATGGTAGCCGTACTGACGATGAGGGGTGTCTTGAGAATGTCTGGCTCTGGCTTTTGCCCGCTGTCTGCTATGGTAGGGCTACCAATGGGCAGGAGGTGGGTACCGGCAGCGATGGTATCTGTGCCGTGTATGACGACCGGCAGCAGTGCAGGAGGAAGGGGACTGAGTGTGCGTTGCCATTGTGAACCACCGACCTCGATCAATGCTCCTCCCTGGTTGACCCAGGTTTGCAATGCGGTCAGTTGATCAGGGTTAAGTGTGCTCGTCGTGAAATTATCCAGCACGATGACATCGAAAGCTGCGAGAGCCTCTGCCATATTGGGCAGCGTGTTCGCGTTTAGGGTTGCGACTTCGATTGACCTGGTCGGGCTGGGCAAGGTAACAGCGCTCAGCGGGTCAAAACCTGTCTGCTGGTCGGAGAGGATGCCGACGAAGATGGCCCCTTCTCTGAGCGTGTATGGCGTTTGGTTTTGTGTAAGGATGACCTTGCCGTGGCTGTCGCTCACTGTTGCTACAATCCCTCGTGGGAGGCTAGGAAGCTCGTAGAAGGGGATATAGAGCATCAAGTGTTTTTGTGTACCATGCGGTAAGGTGATAGGCTGCTGGTAACTCCATGGCGGGATGGTACCTATGACTATGCCGGATGGAAATTGGCTGGAGTAGGTCGTAGCTGAGAGGGTGCCTGTGAAATCGGCTCCGTCGTTGCTGAGTGTAATCTGTACTGGTGTCCAGTAATTCACTCTGGAGTCATCATCAAACCCCACACTCATTTGTAGTGTCGGTCCTTCCGTGGCTGCTGTCCGTGTAGATGCTCTGGCTTGCGCACGGAACGCTGCCAGCAACAAGATGATGAGTATGAGTGCCAGGCACAGCCTGGTTCGATGCCAGTGGGTGTTGTTCAGCATTGTTGCCGGGTTTCTCCTGCTACTAAGATACGCACTCTTCCTACATAGTATACACTCTGCAAGAGGGAAGGTGGTAGACACTCTGCGAGAGGGAAGGTGAGCGTTGGCTATTTTATCAAACCGCGGCGTAAAACCCCCTGACGCAGAGTCACGGGGATAGAAGCCGCATTCCTTGTTGGAGTGGGGTGGAAGGGGCTACCTCCCGCCTGGCTACCATCCTGATCGCCAACCGTATGGCTGCCACATCGGAAGGGCATCCATAGAGTTGCTTGATCGCGAGGATAGCTTCCCTGTCTTGCGGTTCCAAGCGAACCGTGGTAGGTTTGATCGTATGTTTGTCCATCGTCACAGGATAGCATATTGACATCCACCTTGCAAGCTGCTAGAATAGAACTGTTCTTAAGCACACTGACAACCGAATAGTGTTTGCCGGTTCCAAGGTAAGCTCTCTTGGGTAAAAGCACTAGCGAACCAAGCGTTCGGTGTGCCAATCGCTGAGACGGACAGTGCCCACCAGCCTTCCGTTGAGATTGCAACGAACGAACGGGCCAGGAAGTGGCCCACGTAAGCCCTGGCGGGTACGTTCCGCACGTGGGACTGCGTAGAAGCCCCTTGGCTTTAGCCCTGTCTTTTACCCACATTTTACAAATCGATTTTGTGAAAGAGCCTGGCAAGACAATTGCCATTGTAGAGATTGATATAATCTCTGCTTTGGCGATCCCCTTGTCAAGCGACTTCCCAAAAATGTGGGTAAGAATCAGGGCTTTAGCCATGGGGTACTTCACAGTGGTTGGTAGGACTTTTTGGTAGTGCTGTATGTGATGTGGTGGATTCCTATCAGCAAGTACGTTCGTAGGGCTGTCACTACTAGCGGAACTTCCGGAGTTTGATGATGGCAGGATCTACATACCACCTTCTGCCATGCTGGCTGCCACGCGCCGGAACATCTCACTATAATCTCGTATGCCGGCTTCCAGGTTGTACTGCGGCTCATACTTCAGTTGTTGGCGGGCGGCACTTAAGTCGAGCACGCCGCGTGCTCGCATGTC
>WNFT01001251.1_pt1 | contig 21572 bp, 18 predicted proteins | sample 5400191 | NCBI WGS metagenome assembly WNFT01 (sample SAMN13153359, study PRJNA577476) | soil metagenome | isolation source: 80 cm saprolite under Madrone tree | place: USA:California | collected 2016-06-14 | reverse complement strand
GGAAGAGTAAAATTCTTCACCATTAACTCCATTAATGGCCTCAGCTTTTACAATAAAGGTGCGCATCCTTTTCATCGCAGCTACGTCCAGTCCGTTTTTGACTCCTATCTGCGTGAAGAAGTCGTTCCTTTCATCTGGAACAACTGCCAATCGCCCGGTATCGCCATCTCGACCATGGGCGCTTCCTTCGGCGCGTACCATGCCGCGAATTCGCTTTTCAAGCACCCCGATGTCATTAAGCGGTGCTTCGCCATGTCCGGCGTGTATGACGTGAAAAATTTCATGGACGGCATGTACGACGACAATTTTTATTTCAACAACCCCGTCGATTACCTCGCCAATATGAGCGATCCCTGGTTCTACGAACAGATCGCCTCGTGCGACATTCACATCACCACCGGCACGGGCCAGTGGGAGAACAGCGGGCCGACCTACCGCCTCTCCGAAATTCTTTCCAGCAAAGGCATACGCCATTCGCTGGACAACTGGGGCCCCCAGGGTGGCCACGACTGGCCCTACTGGAAACACCAGATGCGCGAATACATCTCCCAACTTTTCTGAATTTAAAGCTGTTCGGAGTTTACTGCCGCGGAAAAGGACTTCAGGCCAGGCCAAGGTGCTCGAGCTGGTAGTGGCCCTTTTCGATGATCTGATCTTCATCGATCCAGACGTCGCAATCGCGGGTCAGCACATCCACATGCGTCCTGGATTTCCAGTCCGCGTGGGTCTGGCTGCCGTAGGGATCGCCGAAAGCGATATGCACCCCGGGAAATTTTTCGTCCTGAAGTAAAATGCCAATCATCTCGGACAAGCCGAGATTCGTGCCGAACGCTAGCTCGCCGACCCGGTCACTGTTTTCGTCCGTGTGGCAGTATTCCCAGAATTCTTTTTCCAAATCCTTGCGCGCGCATTCCACGCCGACGAGCCGCGCACCTTCGATTTCCAGTACCAGCGGCGTCGTCCGCAAATCCCCGTACTTGCCGTTGAAATGGTCGCCCGCCGTGGCGTCGCATACGAACCTGCCGTCCACGGTCGCCGGCGTAGTGAAGACTTCTCCAGCGGGTAAGTTCGACCAGTAGCGCGGGCTAATCAGTCCGCTGGTCTTTACCCAATCCAGCCCGCGATCGAAGTGTGCGGCAATTTCGGTTCCGGCTTCGGTTTTTACCGTGAGGGTTTCCGCACGCAGCATCCGCTCGCGGAGTTTGTCGCTGAGCCGGTCCACCAAGCGGTAGTCCGCGCGCATCCCTTGCTGCATGATCTGCGGCGTTACACCCACCATATGCGCATAGCGGATCTGCCGCCGTTCGACAACTCTCACGATGGCCATGCGCGCGGCCAGCTCGCCCGGCTGCGGCGACATGCACAGTACGCCGACGTCGGCGGTTTCGAGCGCCTGCAAAACATCGGGAGGCGCCACGCTCATCGGGCGCGGGCCAAAATCCTCCAGCAATAGCCCTGTGTACAAAGCCTTTTGGTCTTCCAGCGCGCCCGCAATGCTGGCTGCCACGGCGCGGCTCGCCTCATCGGCAATTAACGCGACATGTTCGCCGGGACGTACCGCCAGGCAGGTTTCCACCGCGTTGTGCGCGCCGGACATCAATTCTGTTTGGCGAGGTCCAAAGTTCATCGTATTAATTCTACTTGAATCGGCCAGATTTTCTAGCGCAGAGGTTCTTGCAGGGTTCTATTGCTCAACTGGCCGATAGGCCGGGTTTCTATGCTTCGGCTACCGAGCTGCGTGGGGAAACTCGAAACGCGGGGACCTGGCCGCCACCGCTGGTGACATTCGCGAGGCCGGTGGCGCTGAGCCGCGTCAGAAAACCGGACAGTTTTCCGCGGAACAAGTAAGGCGCAAAGTCTACCAGCATGTCCCGGTAGTGCACCTGGCCGACGTCCGTGGTGAACGGAAAAACCTCGCGGCGGATCGGAATGCGTTCCTGCGCGATCCACACGCCATTTTTGGCTGTCAGCGCGCGCTCGATGGCGTCGTCCCACGCGTTTTCGGCGGTCTCCCAGCCAAGCGTCACGCCTGAACCGCCGTACTCATCGCTCGGTTTCAGTACCAGTTTTTCGCGGTCCTTGCGAATAAACGCGAGCAACTCCACCTGTTGCCCGTAATGCGCCGTCTTGACGTCCGCGACGACGCGCGTCCAGGGAATGTGATTCTTAATGAGTTCGCGTTCGCTGAGCGAGAAAAGTGCGCCGTTTTGTTCATCCGTCAGCACCGCGAAAAAAGCCTTTACGTGCGGAATCTTGCAACGGAAGTTGTTCGCCACGCACACCGCGTTCGCCGAGTACGCTTTCACCAGCGGCGCGCATTCGGCCGGCTTTGCAACGATGTCGTTGATCAGCACGCGGCGGTAGACGAGATCAATCACTTTGTCCTGGGCCACGAGTTGTTTGCCGTCGAATTCAAGTTCCCGTGGATCGGCGACGAGCGTGGGCACGCCCATTCGTTCGAAACGCTCCTGAAGAATCTCGAATTCACTCCACGTCGGCACGCCTTCCCAATCCACGATGGCGATCTGCGGCGCTGCGGACGAACCGCCCCAATCCTGGTAACTCGCCAGAAGTGCGTCAAGAAGTCTTGCGCTCAAAGAGTGGCTGTGGACCTCGTACCGCTGCGAAAACTTTCCCATGACGGGGAGTTCGCGAAAAATCTCCGCCAGGCTTTCCGCATAGCCGGCGCCCGCCGGCGATTCGCCATTGTACTCGGCGAACTTCAGTGAATCCGGAAGCAAAAACGCATCGAGCCGCGATGCCGTGCTGGCCGGCCCGTAGCCGGTGGGCATTCGCGCGAGCCGCTCCTCTTCGGGCCACAGATGCAATTGCGCAAATAGATGCCTGTCGTCGAGCGCGGCGGTCACAATGCGCTCTCCGATTTCGGCGATCGCCTCGGCAACCGTTCGAACGCGCTCCTCATCTTCCGGCGAAAGAAAAAACGGGCGAAGGAAGGGACAATGGACGCGGTCGCCAAAGGTGAGCTTGGCCTTGCGCATCCGCTTGAACAAATCCTGAGGGAGCGAGGGCACTCGCAGCAGTGTCGCCTTCAATATCTCGTTCCATTCCTCTTGCGGGGTCGGAGGTGTCACCGAAGGTGTGGCCGCGCTTGTCATTTTGTTGTCGTGCCAAATGGCCCAGCTTGGGTCTTTGCCGCTGGCGCGGATGGCCCGCCGGCTGACTGTGCTGCTGCTGCGCTCTTCGGCGCTCCCGTGAATCCAGCCGCCGAGCCGATTCCCAACATCTCCTCCCAGCGCGGCCAGGGGTTCGAGGCTTTGCCGTTCACCGCGCGGTCGACGACCAGCCGCGCCATTTTTTCCACCACAATCTCAAAATAAAATTCCGTGATCCGGTCTCGCTCGAAATCCGGGGCCGGATTCAGAAAATCAATCGCATAAGGCACGCCGTCCTTCACGGCGAACTCAATCGTGTTCATCTCGTAGCCGAGAGCCTGGTTGATTGTCTGCGCGTCTTTGACGACGCGCGTCCCAAGCTCCGCCGTCAAGTAATTGTGGTCCACAACGTACTTGCGTTCCTTCGGGTCATAATGCACCGGCAAAATATCCGTCTTCCCGAACGTGAAACAGCGCACGTACTGAGTGAAGTCGATGAATTCCTGAAGGGTCATGCAATACGGAGAAGTCTTGTCATAAGCCGCAAGCAGTTCCTCTTTGTTGTTCACTTTGTAGACGTGCTTCCAGCCGCCGCCGGAAAAGGGCTTCAGGATCGCCGGCCGCCCCACGTAATCCAGCAGTCCGTCCCAGTCCACCGGATATTCCAGGTTGTGGAGCGATTCGCTGTTGATATCCACGTCGCTCGGATAGCCCTTCTGCGGCAACAAAATTGTTTTTGGAATGGCAATTCCCAGCTTCGAGGCAACGGAATAGTTGAAGTACTTATCGTCAGCCGTCCACCAAAACGGATTGTTGATGACGTACGTACCTTGCAGTACCGCGTGCTTCAGATAGCCGCGGTAGTATTCCACCTCATGCGAGATGCGGTCCACGATCACGCTGTATCGCGACGGCTCTCCCATGCGCGTGCCGCCGAGCTTCACGAATTCCGCGGCCACGCCGTCCTTCGCTCCCATCTGATTGACGCGCGCGATAAACGCCGGAGGAAAGCTGTATTCCCGCCCGCAAAGAAGGCCAACCTTTTTCATGTTTGTGCTCCTGTAAGAGCCTTGTAGGACTGCCTCGCTCGTTCTTGACTTCAATTCACCGCGTGCACGGAAGAAGTCCGCGGATGGGTTACCCCGCCCCGCGTTTCCGCAACAAGATGGCGCACCACGGATTTCATATCTCCCGTTTCCTTGTACACGCGCAACTGCCGGTCCGCGCTGGTGCCTTCATTCATGATGGTGTGAACATACTCGACTGCGCCGCGGCTTCCCAGGTCATCCACCACATCATCCACAAATTCCAGCAGTTCGGAAATCAGTTGCCGCATTGGGACTTCCTCTTCCTTGCCGAAATCTATGAGCTTTCCCTCGATTCCATATCGCGCCGCTCGCCATTTGTTTTCCTCGATTAATGCGCGCCGGTAGAGCCGCCAACTCATGTTGGCCTGGTACAGCCGGTGCAGTTTGACGATGATCGCCTGCGTCAGCGCCGCGATGGCCACGGCCTCCTCGACTTTCGTTGACACGTCGAACATCCGGAATTCCAGCGTGCCGAACATCGGGTGCGGCCGCACGTCCCACCAAATCTTCTTGCCGTTATCAATGCAATTCAGCTTCACGAGAAGATTCACGAAATTCTCGTAGGCGCTCCACGATTCGAATTGTTCCGGCACGCCCGTTCGCGGAAACCGCCGGAATACCGTCGTTCGAAACGACTTCAGCCCCGTGTTTCGCCCCATCCAGAAGGGGGAACTCGTCGAAAGCGCCAGCAAGTGCGGCAGGAAATAACGCACACCGTTCATCAGGTCGATGGTGGTCTGCTTATCCGGCATCGCCACGTGCACATGCATCCCGAAGATCAGCAGTGACCTCGCCAGCTGTCCCATTTCTTCAATGATGTGCTGATAGCGCTCGCCCGGAGAAATCACCTGGTCGATCCAACTCGAAAACGGATGTGTACCCGCCGCTGCCACTTGCAGCCCCGCGCGCTCCGCCGCCGCTACCAGTTCGCCGCGCGTCCGGTGCATTTCGATGCGCAGTTCGCTGACGTTATCGCAGATGCGCGTCCCGGTCTCCACAATGGATTGGTGAAGTTCGTTTTTCACCTGTTCCGCGATGTCCGCAGAAACCTCGGAGACGATTTGGCTGACGTGGGAACGAAGCTCGCACGTTGCAGGATCTATGATTTGAAATTCTTCCTCGACGCCGATGGTAAAGCGGTGAGCCATGGAAGGGCCCTCTGGACACTTGGTCGTGTTGGGGACTTCAATCCTCGTATCATACCCTGCCAACCGGCCAATTTGCACCTACTGGAGGCCACCGAGCGATGCCGCAAGCCGGACGGTGTCAAATTGGCGCTGGACGCTACCCAGTTCGCTTGCCAGACTCCTTCGCATGCAAATCAAGCCCTTTCGAATCGAACAGTATTTCGGCAAGTACGAATTCACCGCCAGGTATCTGCTCTCCAGTTCCGACGCCGAGTCCCGCACCATCAAGGAACTCCTGGACCTCGAGCCAGGAGCTCACGAGCGCCTCCTCGAACACTGGTGCGGCTACACGGAGTCTCCGGGTGCTCCCTGGCTGCGCGAAGCTATCGCCGCCGTCTACCAACAAATCAAGTCCGGCGACGTTCTCGTCCTGGCTGCCGCCGAAGAAGGAATTTTCGTGCTCTATCACGCGCTCGTCGGGCCAGGCGATCATGTGATCGTCGAGACGCCCTGTTATGAGAGCGGCCGCGAGGTCGCCCGCAGCACCGGCGCGCGAGTCAGCGAGTGGCGCCGCACTTTCGAAAGCGGCTGGGCGCACGATGTTGCCGCCCTTGAAAAACTCATCCAACTGAACACCAAAGCCATCTATATTAATACGCCGCATAATCCCACCGGCCTCTTGATGCCTGCGTCTGTCTTTGAACATGTCATTGCAGTCGCAGCCAGCCGCAACATCATCCTCTTTTCCGATGAGGTCTACCGCGAGCTCGAGCACGACTCGGCCACGCGCCTTCCCGCTGCCTGCGAAGCTTATGAACATGGCGTCAGCCTCGGCTCCATGAGCAAGACGTACGGCCTCCCCGGATTGCGTCTCGGATGGCTCGCCAGCCGCGATCCGGAAATCATCCGGCGCTGCCTGGAATTCAAGTACTACACCACCATCTGCAGCAGCGCTCCGAGCGAGTTTCTCACCGCCCTGGCTCTCCACCATCGTGAAGTCCTTGTGCAGCGCAATTTACAAATCGTCCTGCGCAATTTGAGCCTTCTCGATGCGTTCATCCAGCAGCGCCCGCATTGGTTCGAATGGGTGAAACCCAACGCTGGCCCCATCGGCTTTGCGCATTTCAAGCCCCAGCGCGACGTACTTGCTTTCTGCGAAGAAGTGGTGCGCGACTCCGGTGTCCTGCTGCTTCCCGGCACTGTGTACGACCAGCCGCGCCACATACGCTTCGGCTTCGGGCACAAGAATATGTCCGAATCCCTGGCGCAGTTGGGCGCCTACCTCGATGCTCATTCCTGATTCAGAGGGATGGAGGAAGTCAAAAAAAAATAGGACAGACATTCCTGTCTGTCCCTCCATAAGGGTCTTCGTGTCGGGCCTTATCTTTACTTCATAATTTCCTTACTTCTTCACGTCAGCCTTTCAAGCCGCGCCCATCGCCCTGCGCTGCTGAAAGCATTCCCGGCAGAACACCGGCCGTCCTTGCGTCGGCCGGAATGGAACGGTGGTTTCCTTCCCGCATTGCGAGCAATTTGTCTTTGTTTCAGAACGCATGGGTGAGGCGTGTCCGCCGCCACCGCCGCCTTCGGCCCGCTTCGCTTTACAGGCCTTACATCGCTTGGGCTCGTTCTTGAAGCCCTTGTCGGCGAAAAACATCTGTTCGCCGCCTGTGAACACAAACTCCGCACCGCACTCCGCACACTTCAGCACCTTGTCGTGGTATTCCATGAGCCGCTCTCCCCTGGTCCCGTGCCGGGCAGAGGATTGGGCGGACTTTGCACCAGAGAGCCGAAATGCTTGAGGAAACCTGTATCCGGGGACGCCGGGCGCGGATCCCTTGGGCCTGCGGGCACGAAGCCGAGACACGATCCCAAAAATTTCCCTGCCTTACGGGGGCCTGATTCTCGGAAGTGCGGCGCCGAGCCGCGTGGAAAACGGATAGGCGGCCCCAACTGTCTTGGAGCCGCCTCCCTGAACTTAATCCGCTTCCCGCCGCTGCTTCTTGCGCAGTCGCTTCCGCGAAAGCGCTTCCTTGGCCCGGCGCTTCTCGCCGGGTTTCATGTAGAAGCTATGCTTCTTGATTTCCTTGATGATGTCTTCCTGTTGCACCTTGCGTTTGAAACGCCGCAGGGCATTTTCCAGGGATTCATTCTCTTGGATGATGACTTCTGCCACTGGCTTAATTCACCCCCAATCCGGTTCGGATTGGTTTCTTGCGGCGCCTCTCGCCGGCCGTGCTGCAGCCGGCTGTAGACTTCTGCGGGCACCGCCCCTGCGTTAATTATCGCACGTATTGACCGGTTCGAGGTCGCACCTGGATTGGTCGCTGGCATCTTCTAATCAATTCCCGCCATCCAAGTCAAGGAATCTTTGCTGCTTCCTGCCAGTTTTCACGGTACTGAACCCACCTCATGCCATAAGTGCTACTAAGTAATCGTATAGTAAATAAAATCTGCCGCGACCCGGATTAGCCCAACAGGCCCCGCCCTTTCCCTCCGCCTTCCTCTCGCTTCTCTCCGCGCTTGTACTCCGCCTTGCTGTTACGTAGAATGAGCCGCTTCTCAAGTCACATCCACGAGGCTCGACTCATGTCCGACATGCGCGACGCCATCGGAGTACTCCTCGCAGGAGGCCAGGGCGAACGCCTGTGGCCGCTCACACGCGACCGCGCCAAGCCCGCCGTTCCTTTTGGCGCTCTCTATCGCATTATTGACATCACCCTCTCCAATTGCATCAATTCCGACCTGCGCCGTGTTTTCGTTCTCACGCAATACAAAGCCCTCAGCCTGAACCGCCACATTCGCGCCGGCTGGTCTCCTCTTGCGGGCCTCGGTGACTACATCGAAGTCCTCACTCCCCAAATGCGCGTCTCGAAAGAGTGGTACCAGGGCACCGCCGACGCCGTCTACCAGAACATCTATTCGATCGGCAGCGAGCGCTCTAAATTCACTTTCATCCTCTCTGGCGACCACATTTACAAGATGAACTACGCCAAGATGCTCCAGCAGCACGTGGACTCCGGCGCGGAAGTCACCGTCGCCACCATCCAGATTCCCGTTGCGGAAGCCGCCCGGCAGTTTGGCGTGATTGAAGTGGACAAGGATTGGCGCATTATCGGGTTCGAGGAAAAGCCCGCCACTCCCAAGCAGTCTCCGCATCATCCTGGGAATTGCAATGCCTCCATGGGCATCTACATCTTCAACACTCAGCTCATGATTCCCATCCTCCTCGCCGATTCCGAGGATCCCAAGTCCAGCCACGACTTTGGTAAGGATATCCTGCCGCGCATCATTTCGAAGCACCGCGTCTATGCCTACAATTTTGTGGATGAAAATCAGAAGGATGCGCTCTACTGGCGTGACGTTGGCACCCTCGATGCCTACTACGAAGCCAACATGGATCTCGTCAGCGTTTCGCCCGTGTTTAATCTATATGACGAGCACTGGCCCCTGCGCACCTGGCAGCACCAGTATCCCCCCGCGAAATTTGTCTTCGCGGATCCGGAACGCATGGGCGCAGCCCTCGATTCTATCGTCGCCGGCGGGTCGGTCATCTCCGGCGGCCGCGTCCAGAAATCAGTGATTGGCAACAACGTGCGCGTCAACAGCTACTGCGAAGTCTCCGATTCCATTTTCTACAATCACGTAAACGTCGGCCGCCACTCGCGCATCCGCCGCGCCATCATCGATCGCCATGTCAGTCTTCCCGAGCGCACCGAGATCGGCTACGACCTCGAAGCCGACCGCCGCCGCTTCCACGTCACCAATTCCGGCATCGTCGTCGTCGTCCGCCAGGAATCCCTCATCGAAGAACCCGAAACGGCCTAACTTTTCGTATTCCAGGTGGCGCCGGGCTGCGGCCCGACTCATCACCGCTCCCGTCTTGCGTCTGCAATCAGCTGCTTGGCTCCTTAGGGATCTTCACCCTCTGGTACAATCTCCATCTCAATTTGACTCAGGAGATCAGCAAGAAATGCCCACGAAGATTACCGCCGTCCGCGCCCGCCAGGTCATCGATTCGCGCGGCAATCCCACTGTCGAGGCCGACGTTTATGTCGGAGATGGCGCCCGAGGCCGCGCCGCTGTTCCCTCTGGCGCTTCCACCGGCGAGCATGAAGCCCTCGAGTTGCGCGACGGAGACAAGTCAAAATATCTCGGCAAGGGCGTGCTGAAGGCCGTCGCCAACGCGAACAACGAAATCGCCAAAGCCGTCATCGACCTCGACGCCGCCGACCAGCGCGCCCTCGACAAGCGCATGATCGAGCTCGACGGTACACCCACCAAATCCCGCCTCGGTGCCAACGCCATCCTGGCCGTATCCATGGCCGCCGCGCGGGGAGCCGCCGCTGCGCTCAACCAGCCGCTCTACAAATACCTGGCACGTTATTCCACGGATACTTCCGCGAATCTTCTCCCATGCCCCATGATGAATATTCTCAATGGTGGCGCCCATGCCGACAGCTCCGTCGATTTCCAGGAATTCATGGTCATGCCTGTCGGTGCCCCCAGTTTCTCGGAAGCGCTCCGCTGGGGCGTTGAAGTTTTCCACGCGCTGAAAACCGCTCTGAAGAAACACGGCTACTCGACGGCGGTCGGCGATGAAGGCGGCTTCGCCCCAAGTTGCAATTCCAACGAAGAAGCCATCCAGATCGTTCTCGAAGCCATCACCGCCGCCGGGTACAAACCCGGCGAGCAGGTGAGCATTGCGCTCGATCCCGCCTCCAGCGAATTCTTTGACAAGGCCAGCGGCAACTACATTTTCAAGAAGTCGGACAAGTCCACGCACACTTCGGCGCAAATGGCCGCCTACTGGACGACTTGGGTGGAAAAGTATCCCATCGTCTCCATCGAAGACGGCATGGCCGAGGACGATTGGTCCGGCTGGAAATCCCTGACGCAAGCGGTCGGCAGCAAATCATCCAAGAAAAAGATCCAATTGGTGGGAGATGACCTCTTCGTCACCAACACATCACGGCTCTCGCGCGGCATCAAGGAGGGAATTGCCAACGCCATTCTCATCAAGCTCAATCAGATCGGTACCGTCACCGAAACCATTGATGCCATCGAGATGGCCCGCAAGGCCGGCTACTACTCCATCGTCTCTCATCGCTCCGGCGAAACTGAAGACACTTTCATCGCCGATCTCGCCGTTGCTACCGCCGCCGGCCAGATCAAAACGGGCTCCGCCAGCCGCACCGACCGCGTCGCCAAGTACAACCAGCTCCTCCGCATCGAGGAAGAATTGGGCGCCTCCGCCCGCTTCAACGGAAAGGCTCCCTTGAATTAGGGACGATTCCATGAGCGCGGCCGCCAATTCGCTTCCGGATAGGAACGACGCAAGGATTCGTCTCGCACAGAGTGCGGATGTCGAAGCCCTCGCGGGACTGATCAACATTGCGTTCCGCGTCGAGCTGCCCTTCATCGAGGGCGACCGCGTCAACCCAGGCAGTGTTCGCGAGTACATGAAGAAGGGAAAATTTCTGCTCGCGGAAGATTCTGTGGGCCTTGCTGGCTGCGTCTATGTCGAAGTTCGCGGTGATCGCGGGTACCTGGGTTTGCTCGGCGTGGAACCACGGTGCCAGGGAACCGGACTGGGCCGCAAATTGATGGACGCTGCCGAGGATTTTTTCTGTAATGCGAACTGTGTCGCTATTGATTTGCGAATTGTCAGCGCGCGCGAACCCTTGCATGGGTTTTACCGTCACCTCGGCTATGTGGAAACCGGCAGAGCGACGCTTCCGCCAGACTCGCCGGTAAAAGTACCGTGCCATTTCATCTTGATGTCGAAAATGCTGATCTGAAATTCCGAATATTCACAAAGCCAAAATTTCTTTGGCCGCTCGAAAACAAAGTTAGGACTTGCGAGTCCGGAGAGTACAGGAAATAATCCGCACTTCACTTCTCGGGGGAACCATGAATCGCACCGTCGCGCTCGTCTCTCTCCTGCTCGCAGGACTCTCGCTTGCTCCCTTCGGCAATCAAGTTACCGCCGACGAGCAATCTCTCTTTGGGTACTCCGCCGAGTCTTCCCGCACCGAACGCCAATGGGAAGCGAAGCTGCGCGCCATTCCTAGTCCGGAGAATCTTCGCGCTTATATGCAACGGCTTTCGGCGCACCCACACAACGTGGGCTCTCCTTATGACAAAGACAACGCCGAATGGATCGCCGCAAAATTCAAGGAGTTTGGCCTCGATACACACATCGAACAATTCGACGTTTTGTTTCCGACGCCCAAAGAGCGCGCCGTCGAATTGGTCGAGGGCGGTCCGAAATTTAGCGCCAAGCTTCAAGAACCCACGCTCTCGCAGGATCCCACTTCGAACCAACAGGCCGAACAGCTGCCAACTTACAACGCATATTCCATCGACGGTGATGTCACCGCGCCGCTGGTCTACGTCAATTACGGCATTCCCGAAGACTACGAGCAGCTCGAGCGCATGGGAATTTCCGTGAAAGGCAAGATCGTCATTGCGCGTTACTACCATTCGTGGCGCGGAATCAAACCGAAAGTCGCCGCCGAGCACGGCGCGGTAGGCTGCCTCATCTACTCCGATCCGCACGAAGATGGATTCGTCCAGGGCGAAACCTTTCCCGCAGGCCCATTTCGTCCCCCGGACGGTGTGCAGCGCGGGAGCGTCGCGGACATGCCGTTCTATCCCGGCGATCCGCTCACGCCTGGCGTGGGCGCTACGAAAGATGCGAAACGGCTAAAGATCGAAGAGGCCGCCACCATCACAAAAATTCCCGTGCAGCCGATTTCTTACGCGGACGCGCAACCCCTGCTCGCCGCGCTCACCGGCCGGGTCGCCCCCGAAGGCTGGCGCGGCGGACTCGGAATCACCTATCACGTTGGCCCCGGGCCGGCGAAAGTTCATCTGAAAGTGAAATCGAACTGGGAAATCAAGCCAGTCTACGACGTGATTGGAAAAATTCAGGGGTCCACTTTTCCCGATGAGTGGGTGATTCGCGGAAACCATCACGATGGCTGGGTGAACGGCGCAGAAGATCCTATTTCCGGGATGGTCGCGGTGCTCGAAGAGGCGCGCGCGCTTGGGGAGTTGGTGAAGTCCGGATGGAAGCCGAAGCGCACCATCATTTATTGCGCGTGGGATGGCGAGGAGCCGGGACTTCTGGGCTCCACCGAGTGGGCCGAGGCGCACTATGACGAACTGCGCGCGCACGGCGTCGCCTACATCAACTCCGACAGCAATGGGCGCGGCTATCTCGAAGTCGAAGGCTCCCACACGCTCGAGAAATTCACGAATGACATCGCTCACGAAATCTCCGATCCGGAAACGAAGCTGACGGTTTGGAAGCGGCATCAGCTTCACGATATTGCGGATGCCAAAACGGCGGAGCAGCGCGAGGAAATTCGCAAGCGCGCCGATCTTCGCATTCCCGCCCTCGGCTCCGGCTCGGACTACACCGCATTTCTCCAGCACGATGGAGTGGCTTCACTCAATATCGGTTTTGGGGGAGAAGACGACGGCGGCATCTACCATTCCATCTACGATGATTTTTATTGGTTCACGCACTTCAGCGACACGGACTTCGTCTATGGCCGCGCGCTTGCGCAGACCGGTGGGACGGCCGTGATGCGTCTTGCGGACGCGGATCTCCTTCCCTTCGAGTTCGGAAATTTTGCGGATACCGCACAGACTTACTTGAAGGAGCTGAAAGCGCTCTCGACGAAAGCGCAGGACGACATTCGGGAGCGCAACCGCGAAATTGAAGAAGGAGTTTTCAAGGCCACGAACGACCCGAAGAAGCCGCTGATTCCACCAGCCGTGGAACCCGTGCCGCTGCATCTGAATTTCGCGCCTCTGGAAAATGCCGTCGATGTACTCACTCGAAGCGCCGCGGAGTATCGCAAAGCGCTGGAAGAGACAAATGAGAACGGCGGCGCAGCACTAGCCGCCACCCCGATCGCCGAAGTCAACAAAATGCTCATGGACTGCGAGCGCAAACTCACGAATGCCGCGGGACTGCCCAATCGCCCCTGGTTCAAGCACCAGCTCTACGCCCCGGGCTTTTACACCGGATATGCGGTCAAGACGATGCCCGCTGTCCGCGAAGCGATTGAGCTCAAACAATGGAAACAGGCCGACGAAGCGATCGTGGTCGTGGCACATGTCCTGCAGGATGAGGCCGCGCTGATCTCTTCCGCCGCGGCGAAACTGGCGTCTACATCAAGACGCTGATTCGAAAAAGGTGACCTCATTCCTTCCTACAACCTCGCGATCGTTGGACTTGGCAACGTCGGCCGCGCCTTTCTGCGCTTGCTCATCGCCAAGGAGACCGAGCTCCGCCGCCGCTATGACGTGCGCTGGCGGCTCACAGGCGTAGCCACGCGCCGCGCCGGTTGGCTAGCCGATCCCGATGGCCTGAATCCCATCGCCATCCTCAACGGCCACTCGCCCAACCCGCACGCACAGCCAGCGCGCAATGTTCGCGAGTGGCTGGAAAAGGCGCGCGCGGATGTCTTGTTTGAGGCCAGCTCGCTTGATGTCCAAACCGGTCAGCCCGCCCTCGAACATCTAGCGGCCGCGTTGGAACTCGGAGCACACGCCATCACGGCGAACAAAGGTCCGGTCGTGCATGCCTTTCGCGAACTTACGGCGCTCGCTGGCGAGAAAAAGAAGAAGTTTCTTTGCGAAGCGACGGTCATGGACGGCGTGCCGATTTTTTCGATGTTTCCGCTTGGCTTGCCTGCGACGGATTTGCAGGGATTTTCCGGCGTGCTCAATTCCACGACCAATGTTGTGCTCACGGAAATCGAAAAAGGCCGCTCTCTCGATGAAGCGGTGAAGCGCGCGCAAGCCATTGGCGTAGCGGAAACGGATCCCGCGGCGGACCTTGATGGATGGGACTCCGCGGTGAAGGTGGCCGCGCTGGCAATTGTCCTGATGGGTGTGCCCTTGAAACTGGAACAGGTGCAGCGCACCGGCATCCGCGAACTCAGTGAAGAAAAAATCCGTTCCGCGCGCGCCGCCGGGATGCGCTACAAGCTCGTCTGCCGTGCTGTGCGCCGCGGCGATACCGCCGATTGTACGGTGCAACCGGAGCTGTTGTTGGCCTCCGATCCGCTCGCGAATCTGGAAGGCACGAGTTCCGCGATTCGATTCGATCTCGACGTATTCAGTTTGTCCATCGTCGAGCACAACCCGGGGATTGAAGCGACCGGATATGGCCTCCTCGCGGATTTTGTGCGTGCCGTGCATCCGTAGCGCGTCATCCCGCGCGCGTGCCGTTCGGAACGGGGCGTTCTGGAACGGAAAGTACAGGCGTGACCCCGTCTGCGTACCCGATGTCAAACAACATACCTTCGGAAATCTCGCCGGCCATTTTGCGAGGTTTCAGGTTCAGGACAAACAAAGCCTGGCGTCCTTCGATCTCTCGCGGATTTTCACGTTCTTTTTTGATCCCCGCAAGAATCGTTCGCGAATGGTCGCCGAAATTCACGATGAGCCTCATCAGTTTTTCCGAGCTGGGAATTTCTTCCACGCGCTCGATGGTGCCGACACGGATGTCCAGTGCTTCGAGCGCTTCGATGCCGACGACCGGTTTCACAGGAGCGGGAGTGAATTCACTCATGGTTCACCGCCTGTAGTGCGCCGCATAGGCGGGAGTCGGAATCGCTGGATCGCACTTCTCGTCGCGGATCGGCGCGCCAGGGGTGAGTTGAAGCGGAATCACGCCCGCCCAGATCGGCAATAGATAGTCCGGAGCATCGTCCTCCGGAGGTCCGACGCGAATCTTTGCGGAAACTTCCGTGAGCGGAAGCCGCAGGATGCTGGTAGCTTTCAGTTCTTTCTCGTTCGGCTGGCGCGAATCCTTCCAGCGGCCGGGGAGAATTTTCTCGGTGAAGGAATGCAGCGCTTCGAGCTTTTCTTCCGAAGCATCGACGAGGGTGGCCCTGCCGAGTGCAACGACGGAGCGGTAATTCATCGAGTGGTTGAAAACGGAGCGAGCTAGAACGAAGCCGTCCGTGAGTGTCACGGTGATGCAAACGGAAATTCCTTCGCTCACGTTGCGCAACATGCGGCTTGCCGCGGAGCCATGAAAATAAAGCGCGTCACCGATGCGCGCGAACAGCGTTGGGACGACGTACGGCTGGCCTTCGATGGAGAATCCGACGTGGCACACGAAACCTTCGTCGAGGATTTTGTAAATCGTTTCGCGGTCGTAGGCGCCGCGATGCGATTCGCGCACCACGCGCGTGCGCTCGGTTGGCGGGATGGTTTCTGGCACAACGCACCTCATGGAGAAACTTGGCGCTGAGTTGATAGCCGGCGCCAACGCGGCATGAGTGAGGAGCAACGTTAGTTATGCTATCACGGTCGTTAAGAACATCGCAGGTTTCCGGCCGCCGCTCGCCGCGAATGGGCCTCCAATTTGGATGCCGCGATAGTCCATAACAAAAGAGAATTGAGGCAACGACCGAAGTCCAGCAAGGGCGCAGCATGCTGCGCGGCTACAACGTCTGGGGAACGTATGAGAAACTAACGGCTCGGAGAAGGCCGCCACTTTGCGGCGGCACACAATAAAATGAGCACACCAGCGATGCAGGGTACGGAGAGCAAGACGTTTGACATTGCCTGGGTGAGGGAACAGTTTCCTTCGCTGCAATTGCGCGTCGATGGGCATGTGGCGGCGTTTCTGGACGGGCCCGCGGGGACGCAGGTGCCGAAGCAGGTGATGGACGCGATCCAGAACTACCTGCTGAATGCAAATGCCAACACGTACGGCGCATTTTTGACCAGCCGGCGCACCAACGAAACGATCCTTTCGGCGCGGGGGGCGATGGCGGATTTGTTCAACTGCGGTCCGAACGAGGTCATTTTCGGACAGAACATGACGACGATCACCTTTGCACTGGCGCGGGCGATCGGACGGGAGCTGAAACCCGGCGACGAGATCGTGGTAACGACGCTGGACCACGATGCCAATGTTGCGCCGTGGCGCGCGCTGGAAGAAAAAGGCGTGATCATCCGGCAAGTGGACATTCGGGAGGCGGATTGCACACTGGATCTGGAGGATTTGAAGCGGAAGATTTCCGCGAGGACCAGGCTCGTTGCCGTCGGATATGCTTCCAATATCGTGGGCACGATCAATCCCGTTGCGGAGATTACCAAGCTCGCGCATGCCGCTGGCGCGCTGATGTTTATCGATGCCGTGCACTACGCGCCGCACGGGCCTGTTGATGTGAAGGCGCTCGATTGCGATTTCCTGGCGTGCTCGCCGTACAAGTTTTTTGGGCCGCACATGGGAACGCTGTACGGCAAGAAAGAACACCTGGAACGGTTCAAGCCTTACAAAGTGCGTCCGGCGACGGATACTTCTCCGGAATGCTGGGAGACGGGCACGCAAGTACAGGAACTGATCGCGGGAATTGCGGCGGCGGTGGATTACATCGCGGAACTTGGGCGGCATTGCGATGCGACGGTGAAAAATCGGCGCGAAGCTTTGCTGGCGGCGTACCGCGCCACGCGAGCCTATGAAACAGGGCTCGTCACGAGACTCATCGAAGGATTGCTCGCGATTCCAAACGTAAGGATCTTCGGCGTTACCGACCCGAAGCGATTTGACGAACGCTGCTCAACGCTGTCGTTCCGGCTTGGCGATCACCATCCAACCGCAATCGCGACGTTTTTGGGCGAACGCGGAATCTTCACTTGGGATGGCAATTTCTACGCTTTGAATTTGTCCGAGCGGCTCGGTGTCGAACAAAAAGGCGGCGTGCTCCGCATCGGTCTGGTGCACTACAACACCGCAGATGAAGTTGAGCGACTCCTGGCTGCATTGCGCGGGTTCGCCTGTCCTACTGGAACCACATGATCAAACGACCGAAGCCAATTGTGTTGACCGTGCTGGATGGATGGGGATACCGCGCGGAGACCAAGGGGAATGCGATTGCGCTGGCGCGGAAGCCGGCGTATGACGAGCTCATGAAGAAATTTCCGAACACGTTGATTCACGCCTCGGGTCCTTTCGTCGGATTGCCGGAAGGGCAGATGGGCAACAGCGAAGTGGGGCACATGAACATGGGCGCGGGGCGGATCGTGCACATGGACATCACGCGCATTGATTTGATGATTGCGCAGAAGCAACTGCAAAACGTGCCGCTCTTTCAGCAAGCGATGGAGCACGGCCGGACGCGGCAACTTCATTTTGTCGGCTTATTGAGCGACGGCGGCGTGCACTCCCACATTCAACACTTGTTCGCGCTGCTGGAGATGGCCAAGCAGCAAAAAGTGGAAAATGTGTTTGTGCACTGCTTCATGGATGGACGCGACACCCCGCCGAACAGCGGGCGGGATTACGTGCGCCAGCTGCAGCAGAAAATGCGCGAGCTGGGAATTGGTGAAATCGCGACGCTGGTGGGGCGGTACTACGCGATGGACCGCGACAATCGCTGGGAGCGCGTAGAACTGGCTTATCGCGCGCTGGTACACGGCGAATCGGAGACAAAAACGCATGACCAGGTTGCGGCCCTGCAGAAAAGTTACGAGCAGGGAATCACGGACGAGTTTGTGAAGCCCATCGTGGTGACCAAAGGAACTGGAGCTTCTGCCGCCCCAGTTGGCTTGGTTCGCGACGAGGATGCGGTGATTTTCTTCAATTTCAGGGCAGATCGCGCGCGGCAGATGACTTATGCACTGGCGGCCCCGGAATTCGACAAGTTTGCCGACGAACAGAGGCCGAAGAATCTTTTCTTCGTGGGGATGACGCAGTACGACAAAAACTGGCCGTGGCTGAAGTACGTGATTGCTCCGGAAAAACTGGAGCACATTTTGGCGCAGGTGTTCGCGGAGCTGCAGTACAAGAATTTGCGTACGGCGGAGACGGAGAAGTACGCCCACGTGACTTATTTTTTCAACGGTGGAGTGGAGAAGCCATTTGCGGGAGAAGAACGAATTCTGGTGCCATCGCCGAAAGTCGCGACTTACGATTTGAAGCCGGAGATGTCCGCCGCGGGAATCACCGATACGGTGGTGAAGGCCATCGAGAAGGGCGAATTCGACGCCATCATCATGAATTACGCGAATGCGGACATGGTGGGTCATTCGGGAAAACTGGAAGCGGCGATCAAGGCGGTGGAAGCTGTGGACGCAGGGCTTGGGCAGATTTATCAGACGCTGAAATCGCGGGGAGGTGCGTGGATTATCACCGCGGACCATGGCAATGCCGAAACGATGATCGATCCCGCGACCGGCGGGCCGCATACGTATCACACCACGAATCCGGTGCCGTTCATTCTGGTGAGCGATGACGAAAAGGTGCGTTTGCGGCCAGGTGGCTCGCTGCGGGACATTGCGCCGACGATGTTGAGCGCGCTGGGGCACTCATTGCCCGCGGACATGACGGGGACGGATCTAAGGATGACTTCCTAGTTTCACTATGAACCGCACCCAGCCTTCAGAAACCAAACTCGTGATTTGTGTGTGGCACCCGTTTACTGAGTGGCGGCCGAAGCCGGCAATGACGGAGGCGATTCGAAAGCGGTGGCCGGAGATGCGCGTCTTGCACTTGCCCAATTACGACGGGTTGCCAAAGGAATTGCCAGACACGGATATTTTTGTGGGCTACTCGCTGCGGGCGGAACAATTGAAGGACGCCAAAAAATTGAAGTGGATCCATTCGACGGCGGCCGGGGTAGCGCAATTGATGTACCCGGAGCTGCGCGACTCTGGAATCCTGGTGACGAATCCCAGCGGAATATTTTCGGTGCCCATGGCGGAGCATACGATGGGCCTGCTGCTGGCGCTGGCGCGGAATTTTCCGGACTCGGTGCGGCAACAGGATCACGCACACTGGTCGCAGCAGGACTTGTGGGACAAGCCGCAGCACTTGACAGAGATCAACGAGAAGGTGCTGCTGATCGCGGGCTACGGATCGATCGGGAGGGAAGTGGCGAAGCGGGCGCGGGCATTCGAGATGCGCGTGTGGGGCGTGACACGATCCGGGGAAGGGGATCGAACGCATGCGGAAAAGATTCTTCCCGCAGCGAAATTGCACGAGGCCTTGCCCGAAGCCGATTACGTTTTGATCGCTGCGCCAGAAACCGCGGAGACCAGGCATCTCATGGGGGCGGCCGAAATCGGAAAGATGAAGCGCGGGGCGAGGCTGATCAATGTGGGGCGCGGGTCGCTGCTGGACGAGGCCGCGCTGGTGCGGGCATTGGAAAGTGGAGCGCTTGGGGGAGCGGCGCTGGACGTTGCCAAATTAGAGCCATTGCCGGCAGAGAGCCCTCTGTGGAAAGCGCCGAATCTGTTGATCACGCCGCATACGAGCGGGGTTAGCGACCGGCTATGGGACCGGCAGGCGGAAGTCTTGATCGAATTGCTGAAGCGATGGTTTGAGGGAACGGAATTGTTCAATCGGGTTGATTTTGCGCGCGGGTACTGAAGCGGACATTGGAAAATCGAAATTGAAAAAGGGTCAGGCTTTTGGCGAACTCTGATTTTCGATTTTCCAATCTTCAGCTTGATCAGTCGCCGACACCGCTCTTGACGGACTGATAGCCTTCGCGGGCGTAAACCTGATATTTCTGTTTCTTACCTTTTTGATCCACGATGCTGAGCGGGCCGCCGTCGGGCGCCACCAGCTCCACTTTGACTTTGTGAAATTTTCCGTCCTTCGCGCCGTGAGATGGCGAGTAAGAAATGCTGTACTGATGGCGAAGGAAGGCGGCAACGCTGCGGAACACATCCGGCATCTCCCCGGCGAATTGGGGGAACCAGGAGTATCCTCCGGTTTCCTGCGCAAATGTTCTGAGCTGATTTTCCGCCTGCAGGTAATCCATGCGGCGCGTGCCGCCCATTCCACCGTTCATGTCCGCGTAATTCTGAAAGGCGCGGCCCAGACCGATGCAGAAAATCGTGACGTCGCTCTGGCGAAGCTGTTTCATGGTTTGATCGAGCGTGTGTTTTGAAAAAGTGTCCACGCCGCTGGCGAGAACGACGATGGACTTCTTGCCCTGTACGTCCTTCAAGCGATCCACGGTTTCGAGAATGGCGTCAAAGACATTCGATTCGCTGAACCCGGGGAAATAGAGGTGGTACAGCCCCTGCATGACTTCGTCCTTGTTTTGCGTGAAGTCCACTTCGACGCGGGTCTTCATGTCAAAGGTTTCGAGAGCGACCCAGTCCTTTTGCAGCAGCGCGGGGAACAGCGCCGTGGACCAATACTTTCCAACGTAGGCAAAGAAACCACCATATCCGCGGCTGCTGAATTCGAGGAGAAGAACCATAGTGATAGGAGCATCGGTGGCACCGAAGTTAGTAATGGTCTGGGGTGCGCCATCGTCGAGGATGCGGAAGTTCTCCTTCTTGAGACCGGGAATAATGTCTCCATGCTGGGTGGTGGCAACGACATCGAGCGTAACGACGGGAACATCCACGGCGATGGCCACGCCGGCTTCCGGCGGTTTTTGCGATGCGTCAGGCGTCTTCGCCGGAGCTGGATTCTGCTGTGGCTGCGACCCGGGTTGCGGCCCCGTAGGAGCCTGAGCCAAAGCGGTGTGCTCGGTTAACGGAAATACGAGCGCCGTGGCCATAGCGGCGAGTACGATTAGCGAGAAGATAGCTTTCATTTTGAACCCCCGATTCGCGATCGACGAACCCAGACAAGCAATGTAACCCGGCGCTCAAAAAGCGCAACGGTTGAATTTTGGCAACGCGGGGCCAAAGCCAAAGTCAGGCGCCCACACCTGCATGTTAGTATGAAGCACATTTGATGCAAAACGTTTGCTGAGGTGTTTGCGGGGTACAGCGTAAGAGGAGGAAGGATTCGTGAACTGGAATCGCAAGGTTCAAGCTTTGGTGGTGGCGGCTATCATGACCGCAGCGAGTTTGCCCGTTGCAGCACAGGCGCCTCCGGCGGCGCCGGGAATTCCCGTGAACCCGTCGCTGGTAGGAGACACATCGAGCGTAGCGAAGGAAGCGCAGGGCTGGCTCGCGGATCTGATCCGAATCAATACCACCAATCCGCCAGGAAATGAGCAGGTGGCTGCGAAGTACATCGCCGGGATCTTGGAAAAAGAAGGAATCACTCCAGAAATTCTAGACCTGACTCCCGGGCGGAGCGCGGTCGTGGCGAGGCTGCGGAGCGCGGCTGTGGCCGATCCGGCAAAAGCGCTGCTGCTGGTGGCGCACATGGACGTGGTTGCGGTGGACAAATCCAAGTGGACTGTCGATCCGTTCGGCGCAGTGATCAAGGATGGGTACCTGTATGGACGCGG
>WNFT01001245.1_pt1 | contig 21613 bp, 19 predicted proteins | sample 5400191 | NCBI WGS metagenome assembly WNFT01 (sample SAMN13153359, study PRJNA577476) | soil metagenome | isolation source: 80 cm saprolite under Madrone tree | place: USA:California | collected 2016-06-14 | reverse complement strand
GCGACTGTTGAGCAAAGCAGGGCAGCGGCTGCGAACCTGGCAAAAGCAGATTTGAGCAATGCGCAGTTACAAGGGGCGCAATTAAGCTGGGTGACGTTGGACGAGGCTGTGCTGGTGGAGGCGCACCTGGAAGGGGCTGATCTGGGCAAGGCTTCGCTCAAACAGACCATTCTCGCGGGCACACACCTGGAGGGAGTTGATCTCACGAAGGCACACCTGGAAGGGTCAACGCTGCTTGAGGCCCGTCTTGAAGGAGCAATGCTGCAAGGAGCCTACCTGGAAGGAGCGAACTTGTTAGAAGCTCATCTTGAGGGAGCGAGGCTAGTTGGCGCCCACCTGGAAGGGACCAGTCTGCTGGGTACGCATTTTGAGGGCAAAGCGCTCGGCGGTAATGAACTCAAACACCTGCGCGCATGGATGCCGCACTTCCCGCAGGTCTTGCCGGCGGCAGACCTGCGAGGGGTCTTCCTGAATAATCGCACACATCTCGATGAGATTCATGCCGGCAACGATCAGTATGGGTATATTGCGCTGGCCGATGTTCACTGGGGCGATGTGAATCTCACCGTTGTCGATTGGGCAGATTTGAAACGGCTGGGCGACGAGACTATCGCTCGCCGACTTACGGTTGAGGAGGAGGAAGATGCGCAACACGGCGAACGAGGTTTGCCCGCCAGGGCTGAACGAGCGGTAGATATGTTGCTGCGGGCGCAAGAGGTCAGCGATGTGGTCGTGAGCTATGTCATGCGCTCGCCTTCCCTGACGAAAAAGTTACGCGAACGGCTGGCGCAAGAGGAGCGGGCGCAACCGGAGACGCAGCAGCAACTTGAACTGGAGCGATTCCGGGCCGCGGTGCGCGCGAACAGGCAGCTCGCGGTGGTCTTGCGCGCCCAGGGGTTGAATGAAGCGGCTGATCGTTTTGCCTATCGCGCCCAGGTGCTACAGAGACGAGTCTTGTGGCGGAGTGGTGTCCGCGCCTCAGGATCATACTTCTTTTCGTGCTTTCTTGATGCGTTGGCCGGTTATGGGTACAAGCCAGGCCGCACCCTGATTGCCTATATTTCGACGATCCTCAGCTTTGCAATCATCTACTTTTCGCTTGGCCTATTGGCGCAGGCGTCGATTTCTCCACTGTACGCCCTCATCATCAGCATCATCTCGTTTCATGGGCGTGGTTTCTTTCCCGGCGGTTTTCTCCCGACGCTTCCCATGGCGGTGTTTGCCGCGTGCGAGGCAATTATCGGCCTGACCATCGAAATTAGTTTTATCGCGACGTTTACGCAGCGCTACTTTGGGAAGTAAGACTTCACCCCTTCATGCACAACGAGGACTACAGTACCATGTGCAGACATGGTATAATTGCGTTAGTGACGACACTCCTGGAGACAGGAGCTATCGAACACTTCTGCTAGTTCAGAACAGCCCTGGCGCATTGCGCACCAGGGCTGCAACTCTTATGCGTCCTCACCGCCTGTGAGGAAGATCTTGTTGCTCTCTGCCAGCGCCTGGGGAGCACGCCTGTTGAGGTATATGACAACAACGAGTCCCAGGATAAACCAGATAGCACAGATCGGGCCTGCCAGGTTAAGAGGCGCGGGCGGCGCAGGCACAAACTGGAAGTAGACCACCACAGCCAGCACCACAAAGGCAATCGCAGGAACAACAACATGCCGCACGATATTGAATTCGTTGCGATGTTCACGCAGGTAGAACAACGGAACAGACACGCAGACCGCCATGTATACGACGAGTAGCGGGATCGTGAGAACGGTTCCTACCAGCGCGAAGGCTGTTGTGGGACCGTAGGCCAGGCCTAACCACACCGTCAGAATTGCACCCAGCACCATCATCAGAATAATGGCCTTGCCAGGGGTGCGATGGCGATTCGTCTGCCCTAACAACGCTGGGATGACTCTAATACGCCCCATCGCGTACATCACACGAGATCCCGCGTTGATGCCAGCATTGCCATTAGCCAGTCCGCTATTGAGGATCGCAAAAATGGCGAGGAAGGCGAAGGGACCCCACACGTGTTTGGCCATTGTCCCCCAGGGATTAGGATCATTAGGGGTAACTCTTCAGGACTCTTCACTGCCGCAGGTAGTTCCCACGAGCCTTTTTTATGCTGTGGGCCTGGCTGCCGCAAGTGGTGGGGAGTCAGGCACAGGGCTTCGCCAAAGTCGTCAAATGTGTTCCCCACCCCGAAAGGGAGAGAAACAGCGTGGCGCGGCTCGCCGCGCCACGCTGTTTCTCTCCCTCTTTTGCCGCCGCAGGCGGCCAGTCTCCGCTGAGCAAAGCGACTTTGGCGAAGCCCTGAGTCAGGCACCTGAATAGTCATGTAGTGTTTATGATATGCTAGAATAGCAGTTGTCAGGTGCGCTACAGCCACCTGGAATTGCAAGAAATTAGTCGAGGAAAAAGGAGCAGAGAGTAAGCATGCGCGAACAAGAAGGCTTCATCCCTGTAGGAGGAGAGCACAGGGTCTGGTATCGCATAGTAGGAGGTGGTGCTGACCACGAGAAGGTACCACTACTAACCTTGCATGGTGGGCCGGGTGTCGGTCACGACTATATCGAAAACCTGGCAGAATTAGCCTCCGACACCCGCAGAGTAATCCTTTACGACCAACTTGGATGCGGGCGATCTGACCAACCCGACGATACCTCCCTCTGGCGTGTAGACCGCTTTGTTGAGGAAGTGGCAACCGTACGCCGCGAACTGGGCCTTGACAGAGTACATCTCCTCGGCCAATCCTGGGGAGGCATGCTGGCCATCGAATATGCCCTCACTCAACCAGGCGGCCTCGCCAGTCTCATCCTTGCCAGCACCCTGTCAAGTATGCCCCTGTGGGTTGCCGAAGCCAACCGGCTACGCAAGGAATTGCCGCCAGATGTCCAGGCGACATTAGAGCGCCACGAGGCTGCCGGTACCACCGATGACCCAGAATATCAAAATGCCATGCTGGTCTTCTACGAGCGCCACGTTATCCGCGTGGTACCTATGCCAGATCATGTCAAACGCTCCCTGGACCAGGTAGGGCAGGTGTATTTGACGATGAACGGCCCCAGCGAATTTCACGTTACCGGAATCCTAAAAGACTGGGACCGCACGGACCGCCTTTCTGAGATTCGCGTGCCGACCTTAATCACCTCGGGACGCCATGACGAATCCACACCACGTATCAGTGAAGTGCTACACAAAGGCATCGTCGGCTCAGAATGGATCATATTTGAGAACAGTTCCCACATGGCGCACGTTGAAGAGCCCGAACTGTACATGCCAGCCGTACGATCGTTCCTCGAACGCATTGAGGCTCAGCTATAAAAGGGAGAAAAAATGAGCTTACGCGAACAAGAAGGTTATATTCCAGTAGGGGGGTACCGGGTCTGGTATCGCATAGTAGGAGGTGGTGCCGACCAAGAGAATATCCCACTTCTAACCGTGCATGGCGGGCCTGGCATTCCCCATGATTACGTATTAGACATGGCAGAACTCGCCTCTGACTCCCGCCGTGTGATCTTCTATGATCAACTGGGCTGTGGACGTTCCGACCAGCCCAACAACCCTTCCCTCTGGACCATAAAGCGCACTGTTGAGGAAATAGGCATTGTACGTCGTGAGCTAGGCCTTGACAAAATTCATCTCTGGGGCCAGTCTTTCGGCGGCCTGTTTTCCATTGAATATGCCCTGACGCAACCACAAGGGCTCGTTAGCCTTATTCTCGCCAGCAGTACCCCAAGTATACCCCTGTGGATTGCCGAAGCTAACCGGCTACGCGAGGAGTTGCCCCCTGAGGTACAGGAAACGTTGTTACGTCATGAGAAGGTCGGTACCCTCGACGACCCCGAATACCAGCAAGCTACTATGGTCTTTTACGATCGTCATGTCATCCGTCTTAAACCAATACCAGAGCACGTCCAGCGTGCAATGGACCAGGTGGGACAGGTTTACTACACCATGAATGGCCCCACCGAATTCCATGTCATTGGAAACATCAAAGACTGGGACCGTACAAACCGCCTTTCTGAGATTCACGTCCCAACCTTGATTACCTCTGGACGATTTGATGAATCAACCCCACGTCTCAATGACGTGCTGCACAAGGGTATACCTGGTTCCGAATGGGTGCTCTTCGAGAACAGCTCCCACATGGCACATGTGGAGGAGCGAGAGTTGTACATACCAACCATACGATCGTTCATCGAGCGCGTCGAAGCACAACTATAGACCCGGGTGCCCTCTTCGTAAAAGCGGCGTTGCGTTGTCTTTCCTCGCGCCTGCCGCGCTCGCTGAGAGGAAGTGTTGAGGTTATGGTGAGCTGTCAGCTCACCATAACCTCAACACTTCCTCTCGAAGCAGGCCCGCCTGCGAACTGATATGAGCACAAGAACGACTTTAAGTAGTCCTGTTCATGCACAACGAAAGCTAGAGTACTATGCGCGGCTATGATATAATTACATTAGTAAAAATATCGTAACTATTCAGGACTCCTCGCCGCACGTGACGTGCTCGATGAATCGGCACTCTACTACGGCGGCTCACTCACTACAAGACATCTGCGAACTGCCGTAGGCAGTGAGGAGTCTCGCAGCGAAGGGACCTGAGTAGTTACTTAGGAGTTCTTTGTTATGGATTTACGATCTCTTGTATTAGGCGTCGAGGCATATGTACAGCAGCATTTGCCACAATATATAGAAGAATTGCGCACACTCTGCGCCATTGACTCGGACAGCTATCATAAGCCCGGCCTGGACGCAATGGCTGCACGGTTAGCAGCGCGTCTGCGTGACCTGGATATGCAAGTAACCATTATCGAAAACGAACAATGGGGCAATGATCTGCTCGGCGTAATAAAAGGGAACGGCAGTGGCAACGTCCTGCTACTAGGCCATATCGACACCGTCTACCCCGTCGGTATTGCGGCGGCCAGCCCACTGCGCGTTGAGGGCGACACAATCTACGGACCGGGCGTGTGCGACATGAAGGGCTGTATCCTCGCCGCCATCTATGCAATTGAAGCCATGTTGGCAATGGGCAGCCGACCCTTTGGCGAATTGCGTTTTCTCTGCGTGTCCGATGAGGAAATCGGGCAGCGGCATTGCAAAGACACCGTGCGACAGGTGTGTCAGAACTGCCAGGGCGCGCTGGTACTGGAGGCGGCCCGTGCCAATGGGGATATCGTGAGCGCTAGAAAAGGCTCCGATTGGTACATCCTCACTGCCCATGGACGCTCCGCTCACGCGGGTGTTGAGCCAGAGAAGGGGCGCAACGCGGTTGTCGAACTGGCCCACCAGATCCTGCAATTTCAGAGCCTCAATGGCTGGCGCGAAGGCGTGACCGTCAACGCTGGCGTCATCTCCGGTGGCACAGTAGCAAATGTTGTGCCTGACTTTGCCCAGGCTCGCTTCGATCTGCGCTACTTGCGCATGGAGGACAGAACTGCCACAGAGGCTCGCTGGCGCGAGATGATGGGTCGGCAACTGGTGCCAGGTGTGGAGTTGACGCTGGAGGCCGAGCCGGATTTCAAAGAGCCGATGGTGGCTACTCCCGAAAGTTTGGCATTGGCACATAAGGCGCAGGAGATTGCTGGACTGCTGGGATTTTCCCTGAACCATGTGCTCACGGGAGGCTCCTCCGATGGCAGCTATGCATCCAGCTACGGTGTTCCTGTACTCGACGGCCTTGGACCCATCGGTGGACTCGACCATAGTCCCCAGGAATACTTGATGGCCAATAGTGTTGCACCGCGTACTGCTCTGCTGGCGGGGTTGATCGCGACGGTTGGTGAAAAATAGAAAAAAGTGGTGGACGTGGGCTTTGCCGTCGACGGCAAAGCCCACGTCCACCACCAGAATGGGCGAGCAGTCGCAGGATGGCTTCACGCAGCTGTGCAAAAAGCCGAACGCAGTCCTGCTGCAGCTTCCTCAATCGCCTTCTTCCCCTGATCCAACGTGGCTGCCATACTCACAAAGCCATGGATCATCCCGTTATAGCGTGTCACCACCACGGGCACACCCACCTCTCGTAAGCGGGTCGCATAGGCTTCCCCTTCGTCGCGCAATGGATCGAACTCCGCAGTGATGACCATTGCCGGAGGCAACCCACTCAGGTCTTTAGCCTTGATCGGCCATGCGTAGGGATTCTGAGCATCAGCCTCACTCGACAGGTAGTGGTTCACGACCAGGCGATTGTTGGCCTCTTTGTCAGTACCAAAACAACTGGGATAAGTTCATCATACCACAATTTGGCCTACTCAAACCGTCTTTTGTAATACAGCATATTCTTAAACAACGGCAAAGAAGATCACTGACTCTGGCAAAGGAGAACATCATGGCTGATATCCCCAATCGCGTCTGTATCATCGGCGCTGGCTCATCCGGCATCACCGCGGCTAAAACTCTCAAGGAGTATGGCATCCCTTTCGACTGCTACGAAGCAGGCGACCGCGTTGGTGGAAATTGGGTGTACCAAAACTGCAATGGCATGTCCAGTGCCTACAAATCGCTCTTCATCAACACCTCGAAGCCGCGTATGCAATTCTCTGACTACCCGATGCCCGACCGCTATCCCGTCTTTCCGCATCACACCCAGATCGCCGAATATTTCAACGATTATGTAGAGCACTTCAACGTCAAGCCGTACATCCGTTTTAACACCACTGTCACCAGGGCCATCCCACTGGAGAACGGTGGATGGGAGATCACCATGCACGATGGTTCCACCCATCGCTACCGCGCCTTACTAGTCGCTAACGGCCATCATTGGGACCCGCGCTGGCCGGAACCCCCCTTTGAAGGCCACTTTGACGGATCGGTCATCCACAGCCACTACTATAAAACACCGGATGCCTACGTGGACAAACACGTACTGGTGCTGGGCTTTGGCAACTCGGCCATGGATATCGCTGTCGAAATATCACGTGTCTCGGCCATGACGTATCTCGCCGTGCGGCGCGGGTTCCATATCATCCCCAAATTCATCCTCGGCAGGCCGCTTGACCAGCAGGTCCTCGCGAAATTCATCCCCTGGTCATGGCAACGCAAACTGCTCGGTCCGGTCTTACGCCTCCAAGTCGGCAAGCTCAGCGACTTCGGTCTGCCGGAGCCCGACTATCCGATCCTGCACGCCCACCCGACCGTGAGCTCGGAAATCCTCAATCGCATCGCACACGGCTGCATCAAGCCTAAGCCGAACATCCAGCGACTCGACGGGGACGGCGTGATCTTCACCGATGGAAGCCGCGAGCGTGTAGACGCTATCATTTACTGTACGGGCTACAAGGTGACATTCCCATTTTTTCGGCCCGAACACATCGAAGCCAAAAATAACGATCTACCCCTGTTCCGGCGAGTCTTCCACCCGCGCTACCCCGATCTCTTTTTCATTGGTCTGCTTCAGCCACTCGGTGCAATCATGCCACTGGCCGAGCTACAGAGCAAGTGGGTCTGCCGGTACCTGCTCGGCAAATATGCCTTACCGCCGCGTGCTGAGATGATGCAAGACATCCAATGCGAACGCGCGGAGATGCGCAAACGCTACGGTAACTCACCTCGTCATACCATGCAGGTGGATGTCGAGCCCTATGTTGTGGGTGTTCTCAAGGAGATGAAGCGTGGGGCGAAGCGACCACGGCAGACTCCGCTTATCCAACAGGAGGGAGTGTCGGCGGAGGTGCAATAATGCATCAGCGAATCGACTTTTCGCGGTTTTGATCTTCCTTTTCTAACTGGCTACTTGCTCGGTATGCATCACACACCATCTGACAGATTTCTGCAGGATCATCAGACATTTGCAGTAAACCTACGTCCTCTGGTGATATTTTTTCAGTAGCGAGCATCATATCTCGTATCCAGTTGATCAGACCCTCCCAGTATTTCGAGCCGCTGAGTATGACGGGAAAGTGAATTACCTTTTTTGTCTGAATGAGTGTCAATGCTTCAAACAGCTCATCCATTGTACCGAATCCGCCAGGAAAAATGATGAAAGCACTTGAATATTTGACGAACATCGTTTTGCGCACAAAAAAGTAGCGGAAGTCGAGCGCAATGTCCAGGTAGGGGTTATCATCTTGTTCAAAAGGTAGTTCTATATTGCAGCCGATTGAGAGATTCCCGCCTTCTTGTGCTCCCTTGTTTGCCGCTTCCATAATGCCAGGGCCGCCTCCCGTGATAACACCGAAGCCTGCCTTTGCTAACAAACGAGCCGTTTCAACTGCTGCTTCATACATAGGATCATTAGGTTTTGTACGTGCAGAGCCGAAAATGGCGACAGAGGGGGGAATGTGAGCAAGCATGTCAAAGCCATTGACGAACTCGCTCATGATGCGGAACACCCTCCAGGGATCGGTATAGGTAAAGTCGAGATGCAAGGCGCGTTCAAATGCATGTTCCTCCTCTTCCACGCGCTCATGTGGTATGGGTTCTGTAGGCCTGATTAACGGTTGTACTGGACGGGTTAACAGCCGTTGGTCTTCTGTTACCGCGCCGCCTTTGTTTCTTAAAGAGCGATAACGGTCTGTCGCCTTTCTAGTGCGGTGGTTGCCGTTGTTTTTCCCGTTGTTTTTCGTGTTCATGATGGTTCTCTGCTACTTCTATGATATACGTGGCCTTTGTTACGTTGTACCAATTCATGCCGCCTGTGACGGCGAGAAGGGGAGAGAATCTTCCTAGCCACGTTCCTCCTTCACATCGAGCTCTTCTTCCTGCTCCACAACAGAAGGTCGCCACTTCAACACGATTGTGCTGAGCGGCGGGAGGGTCAAGAGAATAGAATGTGGGCATGACTGCCAGTAAATTGGTCCACTCGGCATGAATTGCTTGTTCTCTATCCCACTTCCGCCGTAACGAGCGGCATCACTATTAAGCACTTCATAGTACTCACCTGCGTACGGCACGCCCACCCGATACCCGTAGCGTGGGACGGGAGTAAAGTTACAAATCGACACGAGCGTCTCTTCCTGTGTTTTACTTCGGCGTATGAAGGAGATCACGCTATTGTCCGAATCATGACAGTCGATCCAACTGAACCCCTCTGGATCAGAGTCTAACATACTCAGCGCCGGTTCCTGCTGATATAGCCAATTCAGGTCATGTATAAAGCTACGCAGCTGAGCATGGTGAGGATCACTGGGAGGCTCCAGCAGGTGCCAGTCCAGGCTCTCGGCATAGTTCCACTCGTGCCACTGACCAAACTCTGATCCCATGAAAAGGAGCTTCTTGCCCGGATGTCCCCACATATAGCCGTAGAAAGCCCGCAAGTTAGCAAATTTCTGCCACAGGTCGCCCGGCATTTTATGAATCATGGAACCTTTAAGGTGTACCACTTCATCATGCGAGAGCGGCAATACGAAATTTTCGCTGTAGGCATACATCAGCGAGAAAGTGATGTTGTTATGATAATAACGCCGGTAAATGGGGTCCAGTTTCATGTAATCGAGCATATCATGCATCCAGCCCATATTCCATTTCATGCTAAACCCCAACCCGCCCACGTAGGTGGGGCGGGACACCAGCGGCCAGGACGTAGACTCTTCAGCAATGGTGAGCGTCCCCGGTTGGTGCGCGTAGACCGCCTCATTCAGTTGGCGCAGAAACTCTACTGCCTCCAGGTGTTCCCGCCCACCGTAGCGGTTGGCTACCCACTCGCCTTCCTTACGTTGGTAATCGAGGTAGAGCATCGACGCAACGGCATCCACGCGCAGACCATCAATATGGTACTCCTTCAACCAGAATAACGCATTGGCCACCAAAAAGTTTCGTACCTCGCTGCGGCCATAATCAAAGACAAGCGTGCCCCATTCTTTATGCTCACCTTTACGTGTGTCAGCATACTCATAAAGGTGCGTCCCATCGAAGTAACTCAGCCCGTGGCCATCTTTCGGAAAATGCGCAGGCACCCAGTCGAGGATGATGCCGATGCCATGTTGGTGCATGTAGTCCACGAAATACTGAAAATCCTCGGGTGTGCCGAAGCGGCTCGTCGGTGCGTAGTAGCCGACGACCTGGTAGCCCCACGAGCGGTCCAGAGGATATTCGGTAATAGGCAGCAACTCGATATGCGTAAAGCCCATATCTTGGACGTACGGAGCAAGAGCATGCGCCAGTTCGCGGTATGTCATGAAGCGGTCCTCGGCGGGCGCGCCCTCTTTATGTCGTTCGGGGACATGCCGCCACGAACCGAGATGGACCTCATAGATAGAGATGGGAGAACTCAGTTGCTGGCGTTGCCCGCGCTTCTGCATCCATGCCTCGTCTTGCCATGGGTGTTGGTGGATGTCGGCTACTATGCTAGCCGTCTTGGGGCGTAGTTCCGTGGCGAAGCCATAGGGATCGGTTTTCTCAACGGTGTAGCTATTGAAACGTGAGTAAATGGCGTACTTGTAGAGCGCCCCTGCCTGTAGTCCCGGGATGAAGCACTCCCAGACGCCCAGTTCATCGTGCCGTCGGCGCATCAGGTTCGCCCCACGGTCCCAGTTATTGAAGTCTCCTATCACCGAGATGGAGAGCGCATTGGGTGCCCACACGGCAAAGTGCACCCCGGCCACTCCGTTCACCGTACGCTGGTGTGCCCCCATCTTCTCATAAATGGCATACTCCTTGCCCTGTCCGAACAGGTAAAGGTCGAAGTCACTAAAAATTGACGGCGTTTCCTCTGTTACGGTCGGTACACGGTCCGCTGCATCATCGTGTTGTGATCCTGTCATGGCTCATACCCCTTTTGTTTCTTATTAACTATCTCCCCTTGACTCGTGTGATGTTGATCTCGACTTTTTCTTTGAGCACCTGCCATCCTCTATCTTAGAATAGCATATCTGGGAAGACCTGGAGGGGGAAGATCTGAGTCAGAATCCGTGGGCGAACCGATCCGATACCCCACACTGACGTAGACGAAAATGCCATAGGGAAAGTAAATCATGTCCCACTCTCGACGTCAGCTGTCCCAAGTGCTAGAATGCAGACAATCACTCAAATTATACATAGCACAGGGACGAAAAATCATGTATGTAGAGCAACCCTTACAACAGTACCTCGACGACCTCGCCTCGGCGAAACCAACGCCGGGAGGGGGCTCCGCGGCCGCACTGAGCGGAGCGATGGGAGCAAGCCTCGCCAGCATGGTCGCGCGACTCACCCTGGGCAAGGCCGAGTATGCCGAGGTGCAACAAGAGATCGAACAATTGCTGCAACAGACCGAACACCTGCGTATCCGCTTCCAGCAGCTCATCCAGGAAGACATAGATGCCTATGCACGCCTCTCAGCCTGTTTCAAAATGCCCCGTGATACCAGCGAGGAACGTGCAGCACGCAGTTCTGCCATCCAGGCGCGCCTCTTCGACGCTGCGCTGGTACCGCTCGAAGTAACCGAACGTTCCGCCGAACTGGTGCAGTGCTGCCAGCGCATCGCTGAGATTGGCAACACCAACGTCTTGAGCGACATAGGCACAGGTGCCATGCTTGCCTCCAGCGCCGGTGCTGGTGCTGCCTGGATGGTACGTACCAACCTGCGTGCCATGAAAAACCTTGAACTGGTCAGCATACTGAGCGACCGCCTGAGCGTTGCACTGGAAGACATCACTGCACACAGCCAGCAGATTACTAATATAGTTGGGGGACGCGCGTGACGGCACACATCATTGATGGCCGTGCCATGGGTGCGGAGATCAAAGCGGAGTTACGAGGCGCCGTCCGTCATTATGTGCAAGCGCAAGGCAGGCCGCCGGGCTTAGTAATCGTGCGTGTTGGTGGCGATCCTGCGTCCGGCGTCTACAGCAAAGTGATTCTGCGTGTTGCCGAAGAAGTCGGTGTGCATGCCAGACTAGAACAGTTACCCTCGTACATCTCCTCGGACAAGCTGCAAGAAACCCTGTTACAATTGAACAGCGATGAAGCCACGCAAGGTATCATCGTACAAATGCCGTTGCCCACTCATCTCTCGCAACAAATGGTGGCCGAGACCATCGCTGCGGATAAAGACATTGATGGCATTAGTCCACAAAGTGCTGGCAATCTCTTCTTGAGCTTGCCGAGCCTCCTGCCTTCGACTGCCGCCGCGGTGATAGAGATACTCGAGCGTACGCACACCCCACTGGCAGGGAAGCGAGCCGTCATCCTGGGGCGCAGCAACGTTGTAGGCAAGCCACTCGCGATGATGCTCCTCCAGAAGAATGCCACCGTCACGGTATGCCATTCGCGCACTCCTAACCTGGCAGATTTCACGCGCCAGGCGGATATCCTGGTGACAGCGGTTGGGCGTGCCAATCTGATTACTGCGGATATGGTGCGTCCTGGCGCAGTAGTCATCGACGTGGGCATCAATCCGTTGCCCGAAGGTGGCATCGTCGGTGACGTTGATTTTGCCTCGGTGCAACAGGTAGCAAGCGCACTCACACCGACACCGGGCGGCGTGGGTCCACTGACCAACATTGTGTTGCTCAAACAGTGTCTCCAGGCTGCATGGTGGGGTATACGAGGTGGGAGTGGGTACCTATTTTCACGTACCCCCTTCCCATCATAATACGTTTTCTCGTATAGGCTGCTCCAAGCTGTTGGCGCTGGTGTCTACTTGCTGTGGCTTGCGAGGCTTGTTGAGGGTCATGCGGAAGATGAAAACACCCAGCAAGAGAGCGAACAGTAGTATGTCGAGGGGAACAAATATTCTATTCAGACTACTGGGGATAAGGTTGCTTCGTATGGCCAGAATGAGCAGGAATACCAGTGCGGTTAGCGTGCTCTGGACACCTAAAAGCAGATCAGTCTTATACCATACGGTAGCTGGCTCTTGTGCTCGGGCCTGGCGTATGCTCTTGAATCCCATGTAACTGTCGTAAAATCCTGCAAAGACGTAGAAGACTGTGCAGAGCATAAGGATCGTATTGGAAATAGCGGGACCGATTAGATCATTCATACCTAAATAAAACCTTTCTCATGCCTTCCCCGCTCGCCGACGCCGAGCAGCTGCCGCGTTGCGCCGCCGTTCGCGTCGTCGTTGCAGGCTTGCTGCTCGTTGCTCCGGGGTCAGTTCATCGTCTATCCTCTCACTCGTCGCACTTGCCCCATCGCGTTCTGCCGGTTGCCCTTTGGGCTTACGGGCGTTGCTGATGGCCTGGCTGATAACGAGAATCGCTAGTACGCCCGTAGCAAGCAGCAGTCCGAGGTAGAACGGAATGATGATACCGTTCAGGCTACTGGGAAGAACCTTGCTTCTGACGCTGAAACTCAGCAGGAATACCAGCGTCAGTAGAATATACTCAACACCTGTGAGTATATTGATCTGCCTATACCATGCGATTGTTTGCCCCCGTGCCCGTGCCTCACGTACGCGCCTGAAGCCCAGGTTCACATTGTAAAGTCCCAGGAGGACGAAGACAACACCGAAAACACTGAGAACACGTGGATCACTCATAGTTAAAAACCTCCCGAGCTAGTACCATCTCTTTGATTATCGCGCTTTTTTGCTCGTGTGCGCTTCGACTCACGCAGCAGTAGCCCCATTCCCAGGCACACAAGTGGTCCGGTGATCAGGTTGAGCACAAACAGACGTTGATCCAGCAGGTGTAGTGTAGCTATCGGTAAAACAACGTCCATCCTGGGAATTTGCAGCAATCCATGCAGCCCACCAAGCATCCATAGGTCCGCTGGCAACACCAGGAAAAGACCCTGCGTAGCCTCAAACACGAGATAAGCCGGCCAACTCAACGGAAGACTGCTATTACGCCCGTGCATCGTGAGCAACAGCAAACCCAGGGCGGCACCATGAAAGACGAGCGGCTCCAGTGCTTGCACATCAAACGTCGTCGGGTTTCCGACAAACAGCGGAATACGCCATAGCAGTAGCACGATTGAATTCAAGTTGCTGCCACTCAGATTGAGATGAATAGGTATCTGCCATGCTAACATGGTGCTGAGTAATCGCAATGTAGGGTAAGGGCCGGGAGTAAATTGATAGGTGCCGAGCATATAGTTAAAGGCAGCGGCGAAAACAATGCCTACCAATGTAGGAGCCAACCCGAGGAGCAGCACGGTGATACTGTCATTGATGAACGAATGCAATGGACTTGCGGCCCTGGTCAGGGAATGTCCCGTAGCGGCAGGAGTAGGAGTGGGGATCCCTGTGGATGCCCGCTGGGGAGACGACCCTGCCCTTGGTACGGGCCGCAAAGGCGCAAAGGCAAGATGTCCTAACGCTGCGCCCGCCATGGCAAAAATAATCGAGAACAGCGCAATCAGTGCCCAGGTAGCGAGAAATCCTTGCCGTTGTCCTTCGTCTAGACCTAACGTACTCAGGACACCGGGATAAGAGATTGCGGCCAGGAACTGAAACAGCGCCAGGATGAAGCCTCCCAGGCCCGCTTCCAACAGCCCCGGTCGCTGTGTCGTGCGCAGCTTGCGCAGGGCAGTCACAAGCAAACCACAACCTGTAGCGCTCAACACGGCGACCGGCGTGAGTGAGCTAGACGGTTGGTCGTTGAAACGTGCTGTCACTGCGAAAGATGCCGCAATAATGATCACGATACTGAGAGCTGGCACATCAAGGCCTCTTACCTTCGCCGCCGATGTAGCTCGAGGTACGGGCGGTGTGGGCTGAACCTGTTCTGTCTTTTCTGATATTTCATCTGCTGCCATTGGTCGCTTCTGCTCCTTGTTGTATCGATACTAACATATCGGCGCTCATGCGGCAAGTGGTTCAGCCGTTCGTGTGCTATGTGGTATGATGATAGAGGAAAGCACCTATCGGCTTTCATGCCTTACACATATTTTAGAGCAGGAGGACAGTCATGAGTATCGAAGGGTACACGTTAAGCACCCTCAACCAATTTGTAGGACAGGAACTGGGGGTTTCCCAATGGGTCACGATTGACCAGGAACGGATTAACCAGTTTGCCGATTGTACCGGCGATCATCAGTGGATCCACGTCGATGTGGAGCGAGCCAAGCGAGAAAGTCCCTTTGGAGCGCCCGTTGCCCATGGATTTCTCACACTCTCGATGATAGTCTCGGAGGAAATGGGTGTCAATGTCGTCCCGCCTGGTGTTCCCCAGGTCATCAATTATGGTCTTGATCGAGTGCGCTTTATGGCACCGGTCAAAGTTGGGTCGCGTATCCGTAATCGGGTGGTGCTGTTGTCCGTAGAGCAGCAGAGCAAAGGGCGCACCTTGCTCAAAACCCAGAACACCGTTGAGATTGAAGGAGAGAAAAAGCCTGCTGTGGTAGCCGAGCTCCTCGTTCTCCTGTTCGGAGGGGCATAACCTGGTCTATCCCTTGCTTTTCCATGCAACCATTGTATCGTTTGGCGTTATGGCACCGCCCACGGGCATACGGTTCAGGCCGCATGCCCGGCCTCGCTCGTCGGGAGAGAGTGTACCGACGAGAAAACGTCTCCTCTGGTAACAGAGAAGAAGCCGTAGCGGCTTTAGCCCCGGCGGAGTGTCACAGCCTCCACAAACTCCATCGTACTTGCATCCCCGCCTTGATCCATAGTCAAAACCCTTCCTTCCTTGTAAATCTGCTCTATCGCGTCCTCCAGGCAACGTGCTTGTTTAGCATACCCCAGGTATTCGAGCATCATCGCACCCGACAACAACATCGCCGTGGGATTGATCACCCCCTTGCCAGCCAGGTCTGGAGCAGACCCGTGAACCGGCTCAAAATAGGCATAGTGTTCGCCATAGCAGGCACTCGGAGAGAGACCCAGGCCACCGATACTGCCACTCGCCACGTCAGCGAGGATGTCGCCATGCTCGTTTGAAAGCACCACCACGTCGAGTGTCTCCGGCGCGGCTATCAGGCGTCGCGCCAGATCATCAATCAAAAATTCCTGGTAGCTCAAGTCAGCATAGGTGCGAACCGTCTCCCTTACAATCGCGCGGAAACGACCGTCGGTACGTGGCAATATCGAGTACTTGGCACCCAGGGTCACACGCCCCGGGTAGCCTGCCGCCTGGCGACGTAATGCCAGTTCGCAAGCCGCGACTGCCACACGCCGCATCTGCTCATCGGTGCAGACGCGCACAGCGTAGCTCCCCTCCTTGTCTCGCGGGGGAGCTTGCCACCAGAAATGACTGCTGGACAATGCACTTAGCTCTGCAATGTGACCCTCGCGTGGTGGATACATGCCTTCCAGGTTGTCACGTACAATCACGTAGTCGATACGCTCGGGATGGAGCATAGGGCTCCGGTAACCCGGATACCAGCGGACAGGCCGGATATTCACATAGGTCTCTTTGTCCCAGCGGAGATACCACAAGATAGGCCTGCTCGGCCCGCCGCTCGCCCCGAAAAGAGTGCAGTCTGCCGCATCGATCGCCGCTTGTGTCTCGGCAGGAAATGTCTTCCCATGGCGTTCCAGCGCCTCCCGTCCACTGAGCGCCTCCACGAAGCGAATGTCAGGCGCCAACGAGTGCAATAGCTCCACTGTGGGACGCATCACTTCAGGAGCAGCGTCGTCCCCCGCAATCACACACACTGTCGGCTTTCCATTATTACCTGACTTTACAAACTTATTTTGCATGGCTATCCCTGTTGTATGCGTTTACGCCTCTTTTCAACAAACGCCTCAAAAACTGATCGCTCGGTTGAGATTAGCCTTCGAGTTTTCCATCCGATAAACGGATGTATTCAACAATCCCACCCGCTGCCACGATGCGTGCCACAAACGGGTCCAACGGCTCCGCTTGAAACGTCTGCGCGGTCGTCACATTGCGAATAACGCCCGTTGTCAGGTCTACCTCTACCTGTTGTCCATCGGCGCTAGCTAAGACCGCATCTTCGCACACAAGTACCGGCAGTCCAATATTGACGGCGTTGCGATAGAAGATACGTGCGAAACTACGAGCGATAACCGCCTGAACGCGACTCGCCAGGAGCGCGGCAGGGGCGTGTTCGCGTGATGAGCCGCAGCCAAAGTTGTGACCTGCCATCACGACATCCCCCGCCTGCACTTGCTGCGAAAACTCCGGCAGCACCTCGCAGAGGCAGTGGCGCGCTAACTGTGCGCGGTCGGTCGTCACGTTGTAGCGTCCCGGGATGATAACATCGGTATTTACATTGTCGCCAAGCATCCAGATACGACTCATGATCGTTCGGTCCTTTCTGTGTCTTTAACGATGGGAGCGGGAAGTCCCTCCCCATTCAATGGGGAGGGATGAATTGATCGGGAACGCCTACATACCTACAAAAAATTTCTTGGATCGGTAATATGTCCGGTGAGTGCGCTGGCAGCCACCGTCGCCGGGCTCCCGAGATAAATTTCAGCGGTGGGATCACCCATGCGCCCCGTGAAATTGCGGTTCATCGTCGTCAGCGCTCGTTCACCAGGGGCCAGGACGCCGAAGTGCCGTCCGATACAAGGGCCACAACCGGGAGTGCCCACCGATGCACCAGCCTGCACAAAGGTCTCCAGGTAGCCAAGACGCATTGCCTCCAGATAGACCTCGCGCGAGGCAGGAACGACGACCATGCGTGTCTGAGGATGGAGCGTCTGCCCACGCATGATGTTGGCCGCGATAGCGAGATCATCAAGGCGTCCGTTGGTACAGGTACCAAGAAACACCTGGTCGATCTTTACGTGTTCGACCTCTTCAACCGGAACGACGTTGTTGACATCCGGCGGGCAGGCGATCATTGGTTGTAGGCGCGAGGCGTCAATCTCCACGACACGTTCGTAGCGTGGATGGCGAGGGGCCAGCATAGGATACTCGCGGTCGGTGCGGCCTCGCAGCCACGCCTGGGTCGTTGCGTCGGGGGCAACCAGACCTGCTTTGCCGCCCATCTCAATGGCCATGTTGCAGAATGTGAAGCGTTCGCTCACCGACATCCGCTCGATCAGGTCGCCGGTGTATTCGATGGCGCGATAGTTGGCACCATCGACACCTATCCTGCGTACCATTTCAAAGGTCACATCCTTGGCGTACACGCCGGATGGCAGTGTTCCCGTAATGCGAATGTTGATCGTTTGCGGGACGCGAAACCAGTTACGTCCCGTGGCATAGGCAACCCCGATATCAGTAGAGCCCATCCCTGTTGCGAAGGCACCGAGCGCACCATAGGTGCAGGTATGGCTGTCGGCCCCAACGATGATCGCACCGGGGGTAACGTAGCCACGCTCTGGCATCACCTGGTGGCAGATACCTTCCTGCAAAATGCTGATATCCTGCTCCTGCGCGAACGTGCGGATGTCACGCTGCAGCGTTGCCGCCGCAATCGTCGCTGCGGGTATGATGTGGTCGAACACGATGTGTGACCGTTGCGGATTGAAGACCCGCCCATTGCGCGTCAACTGACGAAACGCCTGGATTGCCAGTGGCGTCGTGGTATCGTGACTCATTACATGGTCAACATCTACTACGACCGTCTCGCCTGCCGTTACGTTGCGGCCCAGCTTGTAACTAAAGATTTCTTCGGTTAATGTTCCCATACAAGTTGTCCTTTCTCTTGATGCCAGGCATGAATAAAAGCATCGACTTCTTCCTGGCTCAGCGCGCCTTGTTCAGCTCGCTCTTTCAGCGCCTGCGTAAGAGCACAGGTCTCGTCATTGCTCAGGCGGAGCCCCAGTGTTGCGGCGCGATGTCCAACAGCATAGCGTCCAGTGACACGTGAACCCACGTCAATGTGGCGCATCAGCCCAAAGTCGTCTGGGTTGAGCACCTCGTAGGTGCAAGGGTTCTTCAGCACCGCCTTGGTATGGATACCTGCCCTGTGTGTAAAGGCACCCGCGGCGGTGATCGGCATATTAAAAGGAATAGTCAGGTCGAGACACGCTGCCACAAAGTGATCGAGTGGGGCTAATTGTATGAGATCGCAGGCTGTCAATAGTTCCGGGTGATGGATGTAGAGCTGCGCGATCAGCCCACTCAGTGAGGCGATGCCGTTGCGTTCGCCGATGCCCAACACGGTGACATCGAGGCAATCTGCACCGGCTTCTAGCGCTGTGACAGTATTGGCGATGGCGCATCCAGTGTCATTGTGACCATGAAACTCAATGCCAACCTGTGGGTAGCGTTCAGCACAGAGACGAACGAGCTGTTCAACCTGGCGAGGTGTGGCGATACCAACGGTGTCCGGCAGGCCAATACGCTGTACTCCTGCCTCGACGATGGCATCAAAGACCGTCAGCAGATCGACCAGGTCGCTGCGAAACGCATCCTCGGCAGAGAAGCGCACATAACGTCCAGCCGCACGGATACGGCGAATCAGTGGTACAGCATCGTCGATTATCTGATCGATGCGGCGACCGTGGCTGGAGGCACGTAGCTCCACCGAAGTCCCGTAGAAGAGATTCAACCCGAAAACGGGCGTCTCCAATGCAGCCTCTACATCAGCCTCTACGCTGCGTATGTGAGCCACGATTTGTGCACGTAGGCCCAGTTTGCACAGTGCACGTACCATACGCCCTGTCTCAGGTGAGGCGATAGGCGAAGGAACCTCTATGAACGTCACGCCGATGGCATCCAACATACGTGCTATCGTCAGTCGTTGCTCAAGGCTAAAGAACGCCCCGGCAAACTGCTCACCTTCGCGTAGCGTCGAGTCAAGGATGGCAAGTGATCTCATAATATCGTCTCTCCTTGCAATACGAATTTCCGCAACACCAATTCGAGTACCTCAATGGCATGGGTATACTCGGCGATATGGATATGCTCCTGGGGCGTATGATCAAGGCGCGCATCCCCAGGTCCATATGCGACAATGTTCTGTCCCCAGAACGGTCCTACGACATTCATATCCGATGTGCCTGTTTTATGTTTGAAGGAGACTTGCCCCCCCGTAGAGCGGATGGCCTGGATGAAGGCGCGTGCCAGGGATGTCGTGCGCGTTGTCTGAAAGGCCGCCTCTTCACCTGAGAAGCTGAGTTGGGCTTCGTCCTCACTGGCCCAGCGCTCCAACTGAGTACGTAGGCCTGCGATGTCGTAGCCGGGCGGCAGACGGTAGCCGATGAGGAGTTTTGTCCATTCCTCCAGGCCATCCTGGTCGCTATTCATGCCGCGGAGCGAAGGCATCAGCGCGGCAAACGCAGAGTTTGCTGCCTGCTGCTGATTCCAGTCGCTGGCGTGCTGGCGCACCCGGTTCCAGAAGGTTGCAGCCACTTCACAACTGTTTTGCTGTGGGCCAGCGCTATGGCTCAGTGAGCGCCTCACGCAGTACTCCACCAGCAACCTGCCTTTGTAACCAATCGTCACCGCCGAACTTCCGCTCGGTTCCCCGATGATGCAAGCGAGCGGTTGATAACGGTCCACAACAGCACGTGCGCCGCGTGAGGTGGCAGCTTCCTCCTCAACGGCACCAACCACTACAATAGGATGCTGGAGGGAATCCATGGGTACACAGTGAACCAGTCGGACCGTCGCACACAGAAAAGCTGCTAAAGGCCCCTTCGCGTCTACTGCGCCCCGGCCATACAACACTCCATCCTCCAACCTCACCGGAATGTTGCCCCCGACGGTATCCATGTGACCAAGCAAAAGAATGGGTTGTGTGCCCGCAATGCTGTCGGCAGGATGCGTGCTGGCAACGAAGTTTCCCACCTCATCGCTGTAAGCAAAGAGATCTCTCTGCCGTGCCTGCTCAACCAGGTAATCTGCCAACACGCGCTCGTGCCGCGAGTAACTGGGGATAGTGAGCATATTGTGTAGGAGCGATACCTCGTCTTGCCTCGTTGGCTGGGCCAAGGTCTTACCGTGTGCCAGTAGGGGCGGGGGCGAGGCTCTCAAGGGTAGGTTTTTCGGAAGAGGGTCATCGTGTCCATAGGGATGGAGCGAGGTTGGGTGGGGAGGTGACCACCTACTCCCTGCCCCCCAGACAGGGTGCCCTTGTGGAACGGCACTTGTCTCCATTGTCTCCATTGTCTCCGTGCTCAAAAAATCTACCCGTAAAAGACCACCCCCGCCCCTACGGGACGATATCCCTTCTAACCGCGCATCACCGAGCACCTCCTCCATCACATCCAGCACTCGTTCCAACTGCTCCTCCGTAATCACCAGGGGAGGCAGCAAACGGATGACATTCGGCCCCGCTGGTAGTGCGAGCACACCCCGTTCCAACAGCGCCTCAAGGTATGGCTGTACCCGTTGACGGAGTTCGATGCCAAGCAACAATCCTCTGCCGCGCACCTCGCGGATGAGTGGGGTGCGTAATGCTCGCAAGCGCTCCAGGGCGTGTGCGCCAAGAACAGCGGCCCGCTCCGCAAGCGCTTCTTGTTCGAGGATATCGAGCGTAGCCAGTGCAGCAGCACAGGCCAATGGATTGCCGCCAAAGGTGCTGCCGTGGACACCCCTGCTGATGCGCCCGCTTTCTGTTACACGCGACCCCAGGCAGATTGCACCCATAGGAATGCCACCCGCCAGGGATTTTGCCAGGCAGAGGATGTCAGGCTGAAGGTCGTAGTGATTGCAGGCGAAAAGTCGTCCCGTGCGCCCAAAACCCGTCTGCACTTCATCAACAATCAGCAGGGCCCCACGTTCGCGACACAGTACTGCGAGACCGCTAATGTATTCCTCAGCAGCGACATGCACTCCTCCCGCGCCTTGCACCAGTTCAATGATTACGGCTGCCGTCTCATCGTTGATGGCTGCGTCTGCTGCTGCAAGATTGTTATAACGGACGTGCTTGATGTCGGGAAC
>WNFT01010278.1_pt1 | contig 21621 bp, 17 predicted proteins | sample 5400191 | NCBI WGS metagenome assembly WNFT01 (sample SAMN13153359, study PRJNA577476) | soil metagenome | isolation source: 80 cm saprolite under Madrone tree | place: USA:California | collected 2016-06-14 | reverse complement strand
CGTCGGCCATGCCGCGGAAAATCGGATCGCCCGGGTCGATAATGCGCACGAAGCGGTACTGGTATTCGATCGGCCGGGCCTCGCGTTGCTCATGTTGCTGCATGCGATCCAGCGTAATAACCCGGGTGCCAAAGCTCAGCCCAACGAGCTGGTGGCCTCCGCATATAGCCAGCACGGGAATTCTGGTCGTTCGGATAAAGTTCCCGAAGGTTTCAAGCACTGAAGGGTTGTAATAATCAAAGTCGCGCAGCGTGCCGCTGAGCACAATGGCGTCGGGGCCAAACTTCTTCGCCGCCGTGGCAATCGTGGCCAGGTGCGCAACCTCAGTTACCGGTTCCTTAATGAGGCGTTCGACGTTGCCCAAAATATTTTCGACGGCCAGACCGGCGATGTAACGCTCGCGCTTGATCTGCGCGGAGGTACCGCTACCCCACTCGCTGCGCGCGACATCCGAAAGATCGTCTTCATCACGCAACAGGCAATCGACGACAAGCACGCGCGCCTTTTCGATGCGCTTTTCAATCGGCTCGTAGCGGCAGAATGTGTGTTGGAATGGAAACGGGAGTGAAACGTCCGTTTCAGGTGGCAGCGATTCTTCAGTTCGCAATTCACGAGGTGCTTCAATCATCGCCGCTATTAAACTTCGATTCGTTAAGGTAACGCAAGCTGTCGAGTGGCACAGACCTCAGTCTGTGAGTGGCACAGACTTTAGTCTGTGGCGCCGTCGCGAGCACAGACTGAAGTCTATGCTACTACGATCGCTGTTTTGTACTTTGCTTGAACTCCGGAACAGGTGTACCGGCGCCGGCTTCTGCAATCTCAGCTCTTATCGCCGCCAGCAGCAGTTTCTTAATACGATTGCGAAAAGCTTCTGACTTGTGAAACGCAAGATGATCCACCAGCAGCAGCATTCTGTGCCAGGATGATTCCAACTCGTCGGCAAGTTGCGAAATTTTAGTAATGTCGTACGGCACCGCTGCCTGCTCGCAACCAGCGCGTGCGAAAACCGAAAGGTAGCGTGCTGTCGCCAGGTCCGGACACAACAGACGGCGCTGGCCAATTTTCAATTCCACACCCAGCAAAGTGTGTTGAATGTCGATGCGCTCCTTTGCTTTGAATTTTTCGAAACTATACGCGCGCGTGCGCGTTTTGCGAACGCGCTCCCGGTAGATGTACGGCAGCCAGGCCGATTTGAGCTCTTCCTGCACGCGTGCCGCATAGTGAGCAGCGCTTTCAGCGCTCCTGAGTGCTCCAGTTTTGGAGTGAGATGTCTCCAATGGAAAAACTCGATAAACCGGCGTGCGGCGTTGGAACTAAGCGATTGCAGAACCGCGAACGGTAGCGACCGGATGCTAAGCTCAACGCGCACTAATTGACCTAAATCTTTTCAGGTTGAGCCTAGCATCCGGTCGCTACCGCTCGCGGTTCTGCATTGCTGCAATTAGAGTTCGGAATAATGCGGCGCATGGGCCTGCCGCTCATCAAAAACAGTTTCAATCTATCGCCTCGAAACAGAAACTGGCCTTTTCGTTTGCAGCGCATTAATTACGCGGCCCGGAAAGAGTCCGAGGTAAAGCACGCCGAGCACCGTTAATACCAGGGCGAATCCGATGCTTGCCGGAATTCGCGGCGCGTCCCAGGTGGTGGTGCGCTCGCGGAAAAACATTACGATGATCAGTCTCAAATAATAATAAGCCGACATCGCTGAGTTTAGAACACCCACCACCACCAGCAGGTAGTAACCTTGATCGAGCGCAGCGCGAAAGACCATTACTTTGCCGATGAATCCAGCCGTCAGTGGCATTCCCAACAAGCTCAAGAGAAACAGCGAGAGCGCAAACGCCAACCACGGCGTTTGAAAGCCGATGCCGTTGTAGTCCTCAACTTCAGTGCGCCGGTCCCCTAAGCGCGAGATAAGTTGCACCACCGCAAAGGCGCCAAGATTCATGACCGCATAAGCGAGCAGATAAAAAATCACTGCCGTGATGGCCGCGTTGCGTAGCTCCAGGTCCGCGGCCGCGCCGGCGGCAATGAAACCGACGAGCGCATAACCCGCATGTGCAATCGAAGAATACGCAAGCATGCGCTTGACGTTGTTCTGTGCAATCGCGACGACGTTGCCGACCGTCATCGTGAGTATTGCGAGCACGACCAGGGCACTGAGCCACGCCGCATGAATCTGGCCACCAACAGAACCAGCCACTGCGACGAACGGAAAGGCGAAAATAAAGACCCTGATGAAAGAAGCAAACCCTGCTGCCTTTGGACCCGCCGCCATAAAAGCCGTGACCGGCGTCGGCGCGCCTTCGTAAACGTCCGGCGTCCAAACGTGGAAAGGAGCGGTGGCAATCTTGAAACCAAAACCCACCAACATCATCGCTGCGCCCGCAAAGAGCAGCGACGGATACTGAGCAGTGGGAATTCGCCGTGCAATCTCGGCGATGTTGGTGGTGCCGGCGAGCCCGGCGGCGGTGGAGGTCGCGCCGTAGGTGAGCGCTATGCCGTAAAGGAGAAACGCAGATGAGAACGAGCCGAGAATGAAATACTTCATCGACGATTCGTTTGAGCGAACATCAGTGCGGCGGAAACCGCACAGCACGTAGGTGGCAATCGACAGAATCTCGAGTCCCAGAAAAACTATCACCAGATCGCCCGCCGACGCCATAAACATCATGCCGGCAGTTGCAAACATCAGCAGCGAGTGAAACTCGCCTGCGGGCAGGCGCTCATTTTCCACCCAGACCATGGAAATCAGAATCGTCAATGCCGAGACGACCACAAAAACAATCGTGAATCCCAGTCTCAACTCATCCAAAACAATCATGCCGTTGAATGCTTCGCCGACGCTATGCCATGAGAGCCATAACCAAACACACGCGGCGGCCGCTGCGACCAGTCCCGCGAGCGAAATGCCGCCTGTGAGCCAACGTTGCGTCGGCTTGGCAAAGGCATCGACCAGCATGACGATCACACCGACCAGGCAAACGATCAACTCCGGCAGGATCAGCGCTAGGTTGATGTCAGGCTGCCAAAGTTGTAAGGCAAGAAAATTCACAGATAGAAAACCTCAGGGTTGGTAGGGTATGCCAGGCTGGCTTCCTAACAATAATGGCTCGAGAAAGAAAATCTCAGGGTTGGGAAGGGTGGCTTGCCCCCGCTTCGTTTGATTGGCATTCATCGCGGCGGGGGCAAGCCACCCTTCCCGACCTTGAGCCTCTTTCGCTCGAGTTCTTACTTCAAAGCTTGAGCCGGTCGATCTGATATGAGCCAGCCTATCGCGTCCTTCCACCGGCTTAACACTGGCAAACGAACCTCCCGTTGGCGGCGCCGCCACGCGCGTCCGAACCTGATCTACACTCGCTTGCGAGCGATCGAGAAACACACGCGGGTAAACGCCCATGAACAACATCAGGACCAGCAAGGGCAGCAGCAATCCGAGCTCGCGTGCATTGAGGTCCTTCAATGCCGAGTTCTCGGCATTTGTAACTGGTCCAAACACAACGCGCTGCAACATCCACAACATGTAAACCGCGGCCCAGATGACACCAGTGCCTGCCAGCATTGTTGCGATCCACGCGTGTTGAATCGCAACTGCAGTCCAACTGCCAATCAGTATTAGAAACTCGCCCACAAAGCCATTCAGAAACGGCAGCCCAATCGATGAAAGCGAGGCAATCACGAATAAAGTTGCAAACCAGGGCATCGGCGTCGCCAGCCCGCCAAAATCTGAAATCTGGCGCGTGTGCCGCCGCTCGTAGATGAAACCGACAAACAGAAACAGCGCGCCGGTCGAAACACCGTGATTCAACATTTGATAAAGCGCGCCCTGCATGCCCAGTTCTGTGAACGAGAAGAGTCCCAGGACGACAAACCCCATGTGGCTCACCGATGAATAAGCTACGAGACGCTTTACATCCGGCTGGACCATCGCCACCAGCGCGCCGTAAATGATGCCGATGATTGCCAGCGTGATCATCACGGGCGCAAACTTGCGCGACATGTCAGGAAAGAGTCCCAGATTGAAACGCAACAGTCCGTAAGTTCCCATCTTCAATAGCACGCCGGCCAGAATTACTGACCCGGCGGTGGGCGCCTCTGTATGCGCGTCGGGCAGCCAGGTATGCAGCGGGAACAGTGGCACCTTAATGCAGAACGCAAATGCAAAAGCGAGGAACAGCCAAAACTCGGCACGCGGCGCCAGCGCAGTTGTGCTGTCGCGCATAGCGGTGAGGATCGCGACGTAGTCAAAAGTTCCATAGATGTAAAAGAGCGCAATGATGCCGACCAGCATCAGCAAACTGCCGACAGAAGTGTAGATGAAGAACTTTATTGCCGCGTAAATTCTTCGCTCGCCGCCCCAGATGCCGATCAAAAAGAACATTGGTACCAACGAAGCTTCGAAGAACAAATAGAACAGCAGCAGGTCGAGCGAAACAAACACGCCCACCATTGCGCCAGCCAGTAGTTGCAGAAATAGATAATAGGAAAGCTGGCGCTTTTGAATTGCTGTCCAGCTCGAGAGGATCGCGATCGGCATCAAGAGCGTTGTTAACAACACCAACCACAGACTGATGCCATCTACGCCGACGTGATAGCGAGCGCCAATCGAGCCAATCCACATTACGTCGTCAACCAGGCGAAATTCTCGCATGCCGGCGCCGCTGCCTTTGATCAGCAGCAGCGAAAGCATGAAATCAGCGACAGAGAAGGCAAGCGCGATCCATTTATAGTTTGACTCGCGCCGGCCAGGCAGAAGGCTGTAGCCGACGGTTGCAAGACCGCCGATTACGGGTACGAGAATGATCGCTGTTAGGAGGTGCTGCATAAACTATGGCAAAAGGTGCATGGCGTGAACGCCGAAGTACGCAAAAAATCCAATTACTGCCACGGCGCCCAGCAAAATAATTGCCGCATAGGCGCGCACGAAACCGCCTTGCAAATGCCGAACGGCGCGGCCGCCCTCAATCACAACTCCACCAATCGCATGCAGGAAGCCGTCGATCACGCCGACGTCGAAAATCTTCCAAAGTCCTTCGCGGGAACCTGCATTAATAGGATTGATGACAACGGCATCATAGATCTCGTCAACGTAGTACTTGTTCTCGAGTATGCGCGGCATGACAAGCAGCGGGCGCTTTTGAAAGATGATCCAGCCCAGCACAATGCCGAGAGCTGCGATGCCGACAGACAGCAGCGCCAATAAGCGTTCAGCGCGCAGCTCTGCAGCGGAATGCGCGCTCTCGCCGGATTCGTCCAAAGAAACGAATGCAGGCGCACCGTCCGTCGCTTGCGGCGGATGTGACAGCCAAACTGGTTCCGCGGCAGGCGCGCCTTCAGTTTTTCCGCCCGGCACTTTCGCAATGACCGGATCGAGTGTTTGCTCGAGGTAATTTGTCGGGTGCAACCCGACCAGCGAGCCGAGCGCGTAAGGCACGCCAATAAATCCGCCGACCGTCGAAAGAATCGCCAGCACAACCAACGGAACCGTCATTAGCCAGGGTGACTCATGCGGCTCGTGAACAGCATGATCATCATGGTGCGCATCGTCGTGAATACCCTGGGTTCCGTCGACGTGATCCAAATGTTTTTCGCGAAAGCGTTCGCTGCCCCAAAAAGTCATCACCATCATGCGGGTCATGTAAACAGCGGTGAGCAGCGCCGTCAGCGCGCCGATGAACCAGAGCGCTTTGCTCCAGGCCGGACTCGGCAAACTAAACGTTCCCGCGCTCCAGGCGCGCCAAAGAATTTCATCCTTAGAAAAGAAGCCGGCAAAGATCGGTATGCCTGAAATTGCCAGCCAGCCGGTGAGCATCGTTGCAAATGTAATGGGCATGTATTTCTTGAGCCCGCCCATGCGCCGCATGTCCTGCTCGTGATGCATGCCGAGAATTACTGAGCCGGAGCCGAGGAAAAGCAAGGCTTTGAAGAAGGCGTGTGTGATGACGTGAAAAATTGCCGCGGTGAACGCGCCGAGACCGCAAGCAAGAAACATGTAACCAAGCTGGGAGATCGTTGAGTAAGCCAGAACCTTCTTGATGTCGTTTTGCGCAATGCCGATCGTCGCGGCAAACAACGCGGTCGCTGCGCCGATGACCGCAACAACAAACATCGCCGTTGGCGCGTGCGTGTAGATCGCCGAACAACGCACAATCATGTAAACGCCCGCTGTCACCATCGTGGCCGCGTGAATTAAAGCCGAGACTGGCGTGGGCCCGGCCATCGCATCAGGCAGCCAAACATAAAGTGGTATTTGCGCGCTCTTGCCGGCCGCGCCGATGAATAGGAGAATCGCAATAGACGTTACGCCGCCGGCAAAGATTGCATGCCAGGTAAACGGATCAATAGCGGACATGCCGGCGATCGTTTGCAGCGCGCTAGTCACTCCGTGCGCAGGCTTATTAAAGAAACTGATCGAACCGGTAAGGAAGAAGGTGAGCATGATGCCCATCACAAAACCCCAGTCGCCGACTCGATTAGTAATGAATGCTTTCTTCGCCGCGTCACCGGCCTCTTTGCGATCGATGTAGTACCCAATCAAAAGGTAAGAGCAGAGACCGACGCCTTCCCAACCGACAAACATAAGTAGAAAGTTGTCGGCGAGCACGAGCGTCAACATCGCGAACATGAACAGGTTCAAAAACGCAAAGAAGCGGTAGAAGCCTTCGTCCTTGTGCATGTAGCCGACCGCGAAAACATGTATCAGGAAACCGACAAAGGTGACGAACAAAGCGTACGTGCCGCTCAACCGATCCATCGCCAGGCCAAAGTCGGCGCGAAACTTTCCCACTTGTATCCAGGTCCAAAGATGATCGAAGACTGGTTCAGTTGAACGGAGCGCGCCGCCGGATTTGAAGGCTAGATAGAAGGCAACGAGGGTGGAAACCGCGACTGCACCACAAGCGATGACGCCGATAAACTTTTCGTCCCGCAAGCGACGACCCAGAAACCAGTTAGTCGCTGCACCGGCGAGCGGAGCAAAGATGATCAGACTTAAGAGATTGTTTTCCATCAAGATTGTCAGTCATCAGTTGTTAGTTGTCAGTTGCAAAAAACAGCAACGGACTACGAACAACTGACAACGGACAGTTTTACAGTTTCAAAATGCTCGCATCATCCACATCCAACGATTCGCGGTTACGAAAGATGGCAATAATGATACCGAGTCCCACCGCTGCCTCGGCCGCTGCCACGGTCATGACTATAAAGACGAAAAGCTGACCGGTTACATCCTGAAAGAACCTCGAGAACGCAATGAACGTCAGGTTCACCGCGTTGAGCATCAGCTCGATGCACATAAACATCTGGATGACATTGCGCTTCATGATTACGCCGGCCGCGCCAATCGTGAAAAGGACCGCCGAGAGCGCGAGATACCATGAGAGTTGTGGCGCCATTTCTTTTTACTCCTCCCCGTCTCGGATTGAATCGATGCCGAGCAGGTGTGCGGCTTCGTCTGTCGTGTAGGTTTCCACCGGTCGCAGATCGCCGATTGCGCGCGGATTAACGATGTCCATTGCCAGGACCTGAGTGCCCGGCACGACGCGCGCATTGGCAGACAAGAAACCGGTCCGGCGCGCCAACGACATCGCGCCCACAATCGCCATTAACAAGAGAATGGAGGTTATTTCAAACGGCAGCAGGTAACCCGTGAATAGTCCTTCGCCAATTGAGTAGGTCAAGCCGACGTCCGAAAGGCCGCGCCGCATCTGGCCAGGAGTTGCTTGCACTGAATAAAGAATGAACGCTGTTTCCGCAATCAATATGGCCGCCATTGCGATGGCCGCCGGCACGAGAAATCGCAGCCGCTTGCGGCGCGGCTCTTCCTGCTCGACGTTCAAAAGCATGATGACAAAGATTACGAGCACCATGATGGCGCCCGCATAAACGATCACCTGCACGGCGGCGATAAAAGGCGCCGCCAGCGTTACGTAGATCGATGCCAGCGCAATAAAAACGCCAATCAACGAAATGGCGCTGTAAAGCGGATTGCGTTGGGACACCATGGCAATGGCGCTACCAATCGCTAAACCGGCAAAGACTATGAAAAGGATCGTAGCCATTGTGTTCGAATAGATCGGAGTTTCAAGTTTAAAGTTTCAAGTTTCAGAATGAGAACAATGTTCAGGATTGCGGCCGGCAATAGAAACTTCCAACCAAAATTCATCAATTGATCGAAACGAAAACGGGGCAACGTTCCGCGCAGCCAAATGTACAAAAACAGGAAGAACAAAATTTTTGCGAAGAAGTATATGACACCGAGCACCGGAAACTGCGCTACGCCGGGACCGTTCCAGCCGCCGAGAAACAAGGTCGTCGCCAGCATTGAGACGGTGATCATGTTGATGTATTCGGCGTTGAAGAACAGCAAGAACTTGATCGAGCTGTATTCGGTATGAAAGCCGGCTACCAGTTCCGTTTCCGCTTCCGGCAAATCAAACGGTGCACGGTTCGTTTCCGCAATCGCGGCAATCAGATAAAGAATGAACCCGAGCGGTTGATAAAAAATATTCCACTGCATGCCGTACCAGCCCGACTGCTGTTCGACGATGTTGTAAATGTCCAACGTGCCTGAAATCAGAATGATGCCGACTAAAGACAGCCCGAGCGCCAGCTCGTAAGAGATCATTTGCGCCGATGATCGCAGCCCGCCCATCAAGCTGTATTTGTTATTCGACGACCAACCGGCGAGGGCGATGCCGTAAACACCGACGGACGTAACGCCGAGAACGTAAAGCAGCGCCACATCAAAGCGCGCGATCACCAGCGGAAAGGTCCAGTGAAGGAAGGGAATCGTGATAGTTGGTCCAAACGGGTAGACGATAATGGTCATGATGGCCGTCACCACCGAAATCATCGGCGCCAGCAGAAAAACGAAACGCGTTGACTGATCTGGAACCAGGTCTTCCTTCATCATGGTCTTGATGAAGTCGGCAAACGGTTGCAGCACGCCGCCAAAGCCGACGCGGTTTGGTCCGACGCGACCCTGGATAAATGCGAGCACGCGTCGCTCGGCTAAGACGGTGAAGGCCACCAGCAGCATGATCGTCAGAAAGGCAACGGTGATTGCCACGATCAGCGTTATCGCGTGAATGTATTGATTATTCCAATCCATCAATCATTGCCGATTGCCAATTGCCAATTGCCGATTGAAATTCTCGCCTGACGATTCAACTTAAATCGCCAATCGGCAATCGGCAATGGCCTAGTCTCCCGACACTCCCACTTCACGCTCGAGTTTCGCGTCCACTGTAATTTGATACAGCGGAGACACGCGGACCGTGTCGGGACGCGGATTGCCGGCGGCCAGTAAATGAAACTGCGCAACCTTGTCAGTGAGCGTGCCAATCTTAAACAGCTCGTGACCAACCTTTGGCGTGACACTCAACTTGTTGCCTGTATCGGCCAATGCTTCAACCACTTTTCGCAATTCATTCAGTTCAGGCGACAAGTCGCGCGGCTCGACGATTTTGTAACGGGCCTGCACTGGATTTGACTCGTCCTTTAGGACCGGATAGCGCAGCCCCGTATATGCCGGAATACGTTCTGCTATTTCACGGAACACCGCGCTCGCCGACATCTGAAAACCAAAGTCTTTGCCGAGTTCAGCAGCCAGCGCCGCGGTGATCATCCAATCTGGCTTTGCCTGATGGACCGGCGGTATCGACTGCCGGACGCGTTGCACCAGACCGTCATTGTTGGTGAAGGTGCCGTCTACTTCAGCGAACGAAGCCGCAGGCAACACAACGTCGGCGAAGGCGGTGGTGTCGGTTTCAAATAGTTCCTGGACCACCAGGAAATCGAGTTTAGCCAGCGCCTCTTCGCGGCCTTGCAAGTGTGCCGGCAGAAAACTTCCCGTCACATACATCGCGCGAATTGAGTTGCCGGCCGCGTCGAGCAGTTCAGCAGCAGACATCGCGCCGTTCATCAGGCCCATGTCGTGCGCGCCAACGCTGTTGTTGAATATGGGAAGCGGGTGTAGCAAAACACGGCGATTGTCCGCGCGGAAAATACTGGCGAGCTGGGCGACAACTACTTGTGCGGCAGCGTTCAGCTCACCACCAAACATGATCACCAGATCGCCTTCAGTCTCTGCGATTGTCTGGCGCAAAGCGGCCAGTTCATTTGCCTCGATACCGAGCTTTTGCGCGGCCGCAGCGTCGTTCGCGCTGTTGCGGAGCGCCCAGACAGCCGCATTGTCAGTTCCTGGCCGGATATGGATGAATTGCGCGGCGTGCTCGACCAATCTGATCGGCGTGCTGTTTACGATCAGCAGTTTTGCAGCGCCATTGCTGACGGCCTGGCGAATCTGCTTGCCGGTAAGTGGCTGTAGTTCTTCGGGTTCACCGCCGATCAGCAGAATGGTTTTCGCGTAACGAATATCGCGATGCGTCGCCAGCGCTGCACCAAGGTTATCGAAAAATGGTTTCAGGCTGAACGCGTCGGTGGCTGTGTAATTTTTGGTGCCGGCTACTTCAGTTGCGAACTTGTAGAGCGCGTAGTTCGCTTCGTTGGTAGTGCGTGGACTGCCGACCACACCCAGCGCATCTGGGCCATGAGCATCCGTCACTGCCTTGAGCTTTTCGGCAGCATGTCGAATCGCTTCGTCCCAGGTTGCAGGAATCAGTTTGCCGCCTTTCATGTAACGAATGAGCGGTGTGCGCAGACGTGCTTCGTGATTTACAAACGGATGACCAAAGCGGCCCTTGATACAAAGAAACTCGCCGTTGTGCCCGTTGACATAGCGGTCGCGGGCGACGATGCGCATTAACTCGCCGGCGCGCGAACCCAGGGACATTTCACATCCGTCTGAACAATAAGCGCAGGTGGAAATTGTTTGCGCCAGCTCCCAGGGTCGCGCCTGGTGCCGGTAGGTTGCGTCAAGCAGGGTTCCAGTTGGACAAACTTCGATGCAATTGCCGCACTGTGAACAGTCGAGCCAGCCGCCGTATGTGCCGATGACAGTATTTGCGCCGCGGCCGCCGGCTTCGATCGCGTCTTCGCCCATCCACTCATCGCAAACGCGCGTGCAACGCTTGCATAAAATGCAGCGTTGCGGATCGTTTGCCACCATTGGCGAGAGATATTTCTCCGGGTAGTAGTTTTTCTTTTCAGTAAAACGTTCTTCAAGGCCGCCCCAGTCAAAAGTCATCTCCTGAAGTTCACACTCACCGCCGCGATCGCAAACGGGACAATCTAGCGGGTGATTAGCGAGCAGAAACTCGAGCATCGACCGTTGTGCTTTTTCAATCTCTTCGGATTGAGTAGTCACCACCATGCCGTCGGTGCAAATGATGGTGCATGAGGTTTGCAGCTTCGGCATTTTCTCAATACGCACCAGGCACATGCGACACGAAGCCTGGAGCGCGAGATCCGAGTAGTAACAGAAGGAAGGGATGTCGAATCCCTTGTCGCGGCACACGTCGATTAGCCGAGCGCCTTTGGGCACTTCGAATTGCTTGCTGTTAATGCTGACTTTGATTACTTCAGTTGCCATTGTGAAAACCCTGAACTGTGAACCGTAAACTGTGAACCGTGAACCGTAAGCTGTGACTGCAAACCGAGTCCGCACCGTCTGTCAGTTCTCGGTTCCCGGTTCACTGTTCACGAACAAGATGCTTCCTGAAATCTTCCGGAAATCTCTTGATCGCCGACTGAATCGGCCAAGCCGCGGCATCGCCAAGCGGACAAAACGATTTGCCTTCGATGTTGTCGCAAAGGTCAAGCATTAGTTGGACATCATCCAGCCGCCCATTGCCGGCGGCAATCCGTTTGAAAACTTTCACCAGCCAGTCAGTGCCTTCGCGGCAAGGTGTGCACCAGCCGCACGACTCGTGTTTATAAAACTCAGTCAGGTTTTTGGTTGACTCAAAAATATCAACGGTCTCGTCCATGACAATGAATCCACCTGAGCCAACACTCGAACCGCCGGCCACCAGTCCTTCATAGTCCATGCGCACGTCTTTGCCGATGATTTGATCGGCGCGCATGATGTACACAGAAGAGCCGCCGGGTATCACCGCTTTCAATTGTTTGCCGCCGAGAATGCCGCCGCAGTCTTCCATGATGAACTTTTCGATGTCGTCGTAGCCCATCGGCAACTCATAAACGCCGGGGCGATTGACATGACCAGACACAGACCAAACTTTTGTGCCGCCGCTCTTTTCAGTGCCGAGTTTCTGATAAGCCTCCCCGCCCATCTTGATGATGTCAGGCACGGCGGTCAGCGTCTCGACGTTGTTGACCACTGTGGGACACGCATACAAACCAGAGACGGCAGGGAAGGGCGGCTTCATACGCGGATGGCCGCGCATGCCTTCGAGCGAACTCAAGAGCGCCGTTTCTTCACCGCAGATGTAAGCGCCGGCGCCGCTGTGCGTGTAGATTTCGCAAGAGAAGTCAGTACCAAGAATCTTATTTCCAAGTAACCCGGCTGCGCGCGCTTCATTAAGGGCCACGTCCATAATGTCGATCAAGTATTTGTATTCGCCGCGCGTGTAGATGTAATTCGTCTTCGCGTCCAGCGCGTATGCGGCTATAAGCATGCCCTCGAGCAACATGTGCGGATCGCGCTCTATCAGATAACGGTCTTTGAATGTGCCGGGCTCAGACTCGTCAGCATTGCAGACGACGTACTTTGGTTTGGGTGAATCTTTGGGGACGAAACTCCACTTCATTCCGGTTGGGAAGCCCGCGCCGCCGCGCCCTCGCAACGCCGACTTCTTCACGTCATTGATGACGTCGTCCGGCGACATCGAATCGAGGACTCTCTTGATGGCTTCATAGCCGCCGTTTTTACGATACACGTCGAGCGAGCGCGAGTTTTCCAGATGAACTCTCGCGAGCTGAAGTGGTTCACATCCGATGGCGCCGATAAACATTGGTTCGTAAATCGTAAATCGTGAATCGTAAATAGGGTCCGGACAAGCGGCAGCATCGCTAAGGCAACGCGTCGAAAATTTGATCTACCTTCTCACTCGTCAGATTCTCGTGGTAATCAAAACCGATCTGAAACATTGGGGCCGTGCCGCAGGAGCCAAGGCACTCGACCAGGGACACAGTAAACTTGCCGTCCGCTGTCGTTTCGCCAGGTTTGATGCCGAGTTTTTTACAAACGTGATCGGTAATCCCGGGCTCGCCCATGATCTTGCAGGAAAGTGTCTTGCAAATCTGAATGTGATACTTACCCACCGGTTTGGTGTTAAGCATCGAATAAAACGTAGCCACTTCCCAGATGTCCGTGATGCGCAAACGCAAACGCCTGGCGAGATAAGCAACGCCCGGCGCGTCAAGATAGCCACGCTCGCGTTGCACAATGAACATCAACGGCAGAATCGCTGAACGCATCACCGGATACTTTGCCAGATGCAAATCAATTTCCGCCTCGACCTGCGGCGAAAACGTTGCCACCTCGTCGCCGATGTCAACCGGCTGCGACAGTGGTTCGATTTGTATTGGTTGGGTGCTCATTTCAACTTTCGTCAGTGGTCAGTTGTCAGTTGTCAGTGGTCAGTGGTCAGTTGTCAGTGGTCAGTTGTCAGCGGTCATTTGCACACTGCCCAAACGTGCTACTGACAACTAACAACTGACTACTAACGAACTATCGATCAATCTCCCCCAGAACAATATCCAGCGATCCAATAATTGCCACAATGTCGGCTACCATGCAGCCTTCGGACATGTGCGGCAGCGCGGATAGGTTTACAAAACTTGGGCCGCGGAAATGCACTCGCGAAGGCTTGGGTCCGCCGTCGGATTTGACATACACGCCAAGTTCACCCTTCGAAGCTTCGATTGGCTGATAGACCTCACCAGCTGGCACGTCAAAACCTTCAGCAACGATCAGGAAGTGATGAATCAACGCATCCATGTGCGTTTTCATTGCTTCGCGATCGGGCAAAACAACTTTCGGTGCATCGGCTTTCACCGGTCCCGGCCGCAAACGCGACAAGGCCTGGGTAACAATCTTGTGCGACTCTTTCATCTCGCGCATGCGCACCATGTAGCGCGCCCAGACGTCGCAATCGGTTTCCGTTGGAACTTCGAAGTCATACTTCTCATAGCCCGTGTAGGGATTGGCGCGACGAATGTCCAGGTCAACACCGCTGCCGCGCAAACATGGACCTGACAAGCCCCAATCAATCGCGTCCGCGGCAGAAATGTAACCAACACCCTGCGTGCGCTTCTGAAAAATTCTGTTGCCGGTCAGCAGCGTGTGAAACTCGTCTACCGACTTCAGAAAGCCGTCCTGAAACTGTTGCACGCGCCGCTCGAAACCGGCAGGCAAGTCCATCATCAAACCGCCAATGCGGAAATACGAGGGCGTCAGCCTGCCACCGGAAGCGGCTTCGATAAGATTCAATATCTTTTCGCGCTCGCGGAAACAGTAGAAGAAAACCGTCATGGCGCCGATGTCGAGCGCATGCGTTCCCAGCCAAACCAAATGCGATGCAATGCGTTGCAGCTCGCAGGTCAAAACCCTGATCGTTTGCGCGCGTTCCGGTATCTCGATCTCGAGCAGTTTCTCTATCGCCATCACATAAGCGAGATTGTTGCCGAGTGGATTCAGATAATCCATACGGTCGGTGATGACTATGCCCTGCTGATAGACTACCATCTCGCCGTCAAGCACCAGCTCGAGACGCAACACACCGTGAGTCGACGGATGCTGTGGGCCCATCGAAATCGTCATCTGCGTGTCGAGCGGACGATCGACGACCTCAAACTGCGGCGGAATGTTTACGGCGCTGCTCATTAGTTTCAGGTTTCAAGTTTCAGGTTTCAAGGTGCCCCACGAGAACTTGAGACTTGAAACTTCAAACTTGAAACTACTTCAGCGAATACGGTTCATAGCCACGCAACGGAAAATCCTTGCGCAATGCGTGACCCTGCCAGTCGTCCGGCAAAAGAATCCGGCGCAAGTCCGGATGTTCATCAAAAATGATTCCAAAGAGATCAAACGTTTCGCGCTCGTGCCAGTTGGCCGTGCGCCACACGCCGGTAACGGTCGGAACGTGCGCGTCGTCTTCGTTCAGCACGACCTTCAAGCGCAGGCGATGATGTTTGGTTGTTGAAAAAAGGTGGTAATTGACTTCGAAGCGCGGCTCTTCTTCAACGCCGCGATCCGCGCCACAAATGTCAGCAAGAAAATCGAAGCGTGCTTCAGGCGCGGTCTTCAAGTGCGAACAAACATCGACGATGTGCTCGCGCGGCACGATTACGGTCGTCTCGCCGAGGGCTTCGCTGGTCGAAGTGATCCACTCTCTGTTCACCTGCTGCAACGCCGCCAGCAAAGGGGACAGAGGAGAAGGCGTCAAGTTTTGCAGTGGATCAGTGGCCGCGTTTTCCGGCAGATTGTTTTCGCTGTTTGCCCCAGTCGTCATTGACAGTTGTGCCCAACGTTCGATCTCTGGAAAGAGCTTAGGAAGAACGTCGCCTTTCGTGCCGGGAAGCTATGGAGTAGGGCCGGGCTTCAGGGGGTAGACTGCTTTCTGCGGTAGAGCCATCCGTTATGGGCAAGGTGCCGGGAACGAAAGCCTCGCGTGCCTCCCGTTCAGGTACGTCCCGCCGATCGAGCGACGACTCTTTCATTACCTTGTCCTGCAACATCATGACGGCGTGAATCAACATCTCTGGACGCGGCGGGCATCCCGGAATATAAACGTCGACGGGCACGATCTTGTCCACACCCTGTACGATGGCGTAGTTGTCGAATACGCCGCCTGAGGTCGCGCAGGCGCCCATCGAGATCACCCACTTGGGCTCGGGCATTTGATCATAAATCCGTCGTAGAACCGGGGCCATCTTGCGGGAAACCCGGCCCGAAACGATCATCACGTCCGCCTGTCGCGGGCTGGCACGAAAAACTTCCGAGCCGAACCGCGCCAGGTCGTTACGCGACGCAGTTGCATTCATCATCTCAATCGCACAACAGGCCAAACCAAACGTCGCCGGCCAAAGCGAGGACTTGCGCGCCCAGTTGATCAAAGAGTCAAGCCGCGTAGTCAACACTTCCGGCAGCGCTTCGGCGATGATGTTTTCAAGTCCCATAGAAGTTTTCAGGCAGCGTTGCGAGTCTGCTGCCGTTTACGCTGGTCCATATCAGCCAGCAGCCGCGCTTCGCCTTCGGCTTCACGCCGCGCGCTTTCGTTCCAGTCAAACGCGCCTTTCTTGATCACATAAACGTAACCGGCCAGCAAAAGCCCGACAAAGACCATCATCTCTACATAAATCAGCGTTCGCAAACCAAAAGCGGGACTAGCCAGTGTCTTGAACACAACTGCCCAGGGCACCAGGAAGATGACTTCAATGTCGAACAGGATAAAAATCATTGCGATCAGATAAAACTTGACCGAAAAACGCGCGCGCGCGCTGCCGACCGGATCTTTGCCGCACTCGTACGGCATCATCTTGGTTCGGGTGCGTTTTCGCTGACCGATAAATTGCGAAATAAAAATATTGCCGACGGCAAAGCCCGCGGCGACGATGAAAATCAGGAGTATCGGCAGATAGTCTGAAAGGCGAAAAGCCATTGTCACGATCGTCCACTCAAATCAGATCAATGCGCAGACGCTCCCACTTCAGCGACTGCAGAATGCCTGACCAAGATTGAGAATCATTGTACAAGCCGAATCGTAGACGAAGTGATCTGGGGTGTCAAGCAACCTTATCGTGAAGTAAGCACCGCAAAAAATTGCTAATTGACCCTGAAAAAACCGCTATGTTAACTTCGAATAAGGCGCGCGACTTATTCGTTCCAAACCAGCAGTCTTTGCTTACCTAATATCGTGATAACTGGCTTCAATACAGATGTCGAGCATGATGGCGTGATCTATCACGTGCAGACCGAAGACAAGGGGATTGAGTCTCCCTTGATTCTTTCGCTTGTTTATTCGGGTGGCGCCATCCTCGCCAGCAAGCGTTCGCCTTATGAAGATCTGATTGCGGCAGGATTTGACGAAGCTGCGCTTGCCACACGGTTGAAGCGCCAGCATCGCTTGATTTGCGCCGCGATAAATGCCGGGCGCATCGATGAATTGAAGCGCATGGGAGAACACGCTGATGATTCGGCGACTGCTGTTTCTGCACCCGAGGCGACAGCTGACATCATTGGTTCTGCCACCACTGCTGAAGAAGAATTGGTAGCTGCCCCGGAAGCAGCCACGGAAACAGTTCCGGCGGAAGAAGTAATTCCTGCGAAGAGCCGTTCGGCACGGCCCGAATCGGCCTATACGGTTTACGATTCTCGCCGCCGTTCGCCACTTGGCGAGAAGCCGGCAGGGGATTCTGGCCTGGTTGTATCTTTGATTGATGAGCAAGCGTTTCGCGCGGGTCAAGCCGTCACCATCAAAGTACTGGTACAAAAGCGAACCGGAGGCCAGGACCAGCCTCTTGATCATGCTGCTGTTTCAGTAAAGATATTGGGAACTGCCTTTAGACCACAGCTACATTCGGCAACGACTAACCGGCATGGGGTCGCAATTGTTTCCGCCGAGATTCCGGAGTTCAATTCCGGCAGAGCTGCCGTGCTGATTCACGTTGAAGCAGCGGGCGGCTCATGCGAAACGCGTCGAGTAATACATCCATCGAGGTAAGCGCGGCTTTGCAAGTTCAAATCAACGGCGAGCGGGAAGAAGTCAGCGACGGTTTGCCCCTGTCGGAACTGATAACTCGCCTGAAGCTTCGCTCCGATCAGATCGCCGTCGAGTTAAACCATGAGGTGTTGCGGCGTTCGGCGTGGGAATCAACAAAACTCCAGTCCGGCGATCGTGTTGAGATCGTGCATTTCGTTGGGGGCGGGTTGCAGTTAGGCAGCCGAGGGCCGCGAGAATATAATTCAATCATGTCCACCGCAGCACCAGCTCAAAGCGAGAGTTTTCGGATTGGAAATCGCACCTTCACGTCTCGACTGATCATTGGCACTGGCAAATACCGCAGCTTCGCGGAAATGAAGGCAGCGCATGACGCGTCCGGCGCCCAGATGGTTACCGTGGCTGTGCGGCGGGTGCCGCTCGATCGCAGCAGCGAATCGTTTCTCGATTATCTCAACCCATCGTTGCAAATCCTTCCGAACACGGCCGGTTGTTACACGGCGGATGAAGCAATACGCACGGCGCGGCTGGCGCGCGAAGCGTTGCAAACGGATCTAATCAAACTCGAAGTCATCGGCGATCAAACGACGCTCTTTCCTGACAACGAGCAGACACTCGAGGCCACCCGCATTCTGGTGAAAGAAAATTTTGTGGTGTTGCCTTACTTCACAGACGATTTGATCATGGCAAAGAAGCTGTTGGATGCGGGCTGTCCGGCGGTGATGCCGCTGGCCGCGCCAATCGGATCAGGGCTAGGCATCCAGAATCCGGCCAACCTCCGCATCATGCGCGAACAACTCCCCGATGCGACGATCATTGTTGATGCCGGAGTGGGCACGGCGAGCGATGCGGCTATAGCAATGGAATTAGGCGCCGATGCGGTATTGATGAACACGGCGATCGCCGAGGCGCGGGACCCGGCCAGGATGGCACAGGCAATGAAGCTGGCGATAGAGGCAGGAAGGCTGGCGTATCAAGCGGGCCGCATGTCGAAACGATTGTATGCCAGCGCGTCGAGTCCAATCACCGGCGTGGTGCGCTAAGTAGGACAGACATTCCTGTCTGTCCCTCCTCCCATAATCACTTCCTCAGTCTTTTCTAATATCAAAAACCCGGACAGGCAGGAATGCCTGTACTATCCAAATCACTTCGCAGTCTTCACGAGGCGTTGGCACTCGACCACGAGACGAATCATATTGTAGGTAATGCTCTCAGGAAGAGATTCACGAATAGGTTTGAGTTTCTCTGTGCCGTGTTCCGCAATAGCGTTTTCAATCTGCGTTCGATCGGAATCTGAAACCAGCTTCGTCACATCAACCGGGAGCCCGGCGGCAATACACGCTACCAGGTGACCTTCAATAGTATTGCTGACGAGCCCGCGCTGGGCGGCGATGTCTGCGACCGACTGACCGTTACGAAATAGAGCAAAGGTTTGTAATGCAGTTGGCGGTAATAATGGTTCCTTCTCATCTTTCGCACGCCCGTCGTCCGTGAGCCCGAGTTGAATTCGTTCCTGCTCGCGCATCACGCGTTCACCCAGGTCAGTGATTGAAATGGTCGGGTACTCGCCGGAGCTGACGCGCAAACAGCGCGCGGCGCACAACGCATCTATGTAAAGCAGTATATCGTCCTGCCGCATGTCTTTTAATAGACCGTAGGTTGAGAGCTCATGCAAACGCGCTTGCATTACGTTCTTCGCCGCCGAGCTGCGTAACGTGCCGGCCAGCGCGTTCTTTCCAAAGCGCCCCTTCATCCGAGAAGCGCACGCCAAAATCTTTCGCACGCGCAGATACTCGTCGTCGCTCAAATCGCGTGGAGTTGCGGGCTCGGAGACTATTGCGCTGGCTTTGCGATTCCGTCCGCCGGCCTGCGTCTCGGCCAACACTTCCCCGCCGGCAAGAGGTGTTCTCGCAACGCTATGCGGCGCGCAGTTTCCGCAGCTGCCGCAGTTGCGGGCGTGATGTCGATCGCCGAAATAATCGAGAATGGCGGCGCGATAACAATACTCGGTGTAACAAAACTCGATCATCTCGCGCAGCTTGCGCCGCTCCAGCGCTGCGCGGCGTTCCACATCGCCTGGAATGACGCGCAGTTTTGTCGCAGGCACGTTGTCCAACATCATGATTGCGCGAGCACCACGTGCTGGTCTCTGCCCGGTTGAGTGTGTGGTAGACGCTGCGGGCGAGACGCCCGCGGTCCCAGTAGAAGCGGTCCCAGTGTTCACGTTCCAGGGCGGATTCCCGGCCCCTCCAACTCCGCCGGCGGTAGCGACGCGTTGTATGTGGCCGGCACGCTCGAGCAGGTAGAGCGACGATTGGACAGCCATTTCATTTCGCGCGCCGGCACGCTTGGCCAGCTCGGAAGCTGACAACTCGATGCGCTTGAGTCCGGTTGACACCAGTGCGTTGTATACGTTCCGAATAATTTCAACGTTGGGATATGAGCCTTCAATGAAAAAGTCGTGCGTATTCTTATCGGCATAATTAAATAACAGCACGCAGGACGACGGCAGCCCATCACGCCCCGCGCGTCCAATCTCCTGATAGTAAGACTCGATCGATCCCGGCATCTGATAGTGGGCGACAAAACGAATGTCCGGCTTATCGATACCCATGCCAAACGCATTGGTGGCGACGATCATTTGCGTGCGACCGGTCATGAAATCTTCCTGCGCCTTTACGCGTGCCGCATCGCCCATGCCGGCATGATAGGCCGAGACACTTAATCCCTGTCCCTGTAATTGCAGCGCCACCTGTTCCACCGCTTTGCGGGTCGCAGCGTAAACGATTCCCGAGCCGTCGTGAGTCTTCGCCAGGCGCTTGATGCGCGCGACCTTCTCGCGCTCCTTTTCCGTGTGCACGACATCGATGGTCAGGTTCGGCCGGTCAAAGCCGCTGATGAATGTCTCGGGTTTGGTCAGGCCGAGTTGTTGGATGATGTCGGAACGAACGTAAGGCGTTGCGGTCGCAGTGAGAGCAATCGTTTGCGCGCCACCGCTGTTACCATTAAGCGCCTGGACCACGTTCTTCAACCGCAAGTAGTCTGGACGGAAGTCGTGGCCCCAGGTCGAGATGCAATGCGCTTCGTCAACTGCGAACAGCGAGACGCTGATGGATTTTAACGCTTCAAGAAAACGGCTGCTGCGGAAGCGCTCCGGTGCAACGTAAACGAGCTTGAACTCGCCCCGACGCAAGGCATCAATACGTGACCACTGTTCGCGCTCGTCGACAGAACTGTTGATAAAGGTCGCCGGCAGATCGCGCGCTCTCAGCGCATCCACCTGGTCCTTCATTAGTGCGATCAAGGGAGAGACAACCACTGTGGCGCCGTCAAACATCAGCGCCGGCAGTTGATAACAGAGAGACTTGCCGCTGCCCGTAGGCATAACAACAACGGCGTTTTTGCCTTCCAGAATCGCTGCGATCACTTCGCGTTGGCCGCTACGGAAGTCGGCGAAGCCGAAGTGCTCCCGAAGTGATGTGAGTGCGTCAGCAATTGAATGCATGCGCTGGAGTCTAAGTGGTTCTAAACCCGAGGAGCAAGTTGTTCAATATCGGTAGGAGACAGCAGTCATGCAAGGATTTGAGTATTCGATTTAGAACTGAATGCTTGCTTCGAGTTCTGCGGGATGGTGTAGCGCGTTGAGAGCCAGCCAGGGATAGGAATAGTCACGACGGCCGCAAGCGGTCTGGCAATCTTGTTTATGACAACCCTCCCTCGCAGGCTCCCAATAAATGCAAAGCGGTCCGCTTGTATTTCATTCTCCATCCAAAGTCAAACAAAAGGGCGTCGCTGCCCTTACTCCGAGTAGCGACGCCCCATGTTTAGGGTAAGCGTTGGTAGTACTCTCAAGGGCCTTTTACCAGGAAAACATCCCAAGCCCAACGGCCAACGTGCGAATGCTGCGCATCATCAACCTTGGCGCGATAACGGAATTGATTTCCAAACTGATCTGTTCGTTTTGACGTTTTGTAATCAAGCGAAATCGAATCGATACTAAGTTGTGGCAGGGTGTGCAATTCCGACGCTTCTG
>WNFT01005064.1_pt1 | contig 21624 bp, 21 predicted proteins | sample 5400191 | NCBI WGS metagenome assembly WNFT01 (sample SAMN13153359, study PRJNA577476) | soil metagenome | isolation source: 80 cm saprolite under Madrone tree | place: USA:California | collected 2016-06-14 | reverse complement strand
CGTCATGTCGGCGCACACGCCTCTATCTCGTAAATAGTGGGCCAAGTGATTTGCACGCCGGTTCAGATCCTCGTACGTCAGTCTCTCTTCGCCAAACACCACCGCGGTTGCAGCGGGTGTGCGTTCCGCCTGCCGCTCAAAGAGTTGGTGAATACAACTATCCGGACGAGGTGCGTCCCACCAATCCTTAACTCCCTCAGTGACGAATTGCTGTGAGTTCACAAGCAGTTCCGGCGCAATGTCCGGAATCCTCGATTGTGATAAGAGTTCTATAGAAACGTTAGACTCCATGTTTGTAATCACCTTTTTCTTCTTAGGTCCTTGCCTTCACAGTGAGGGAAGTCAGTAGCATCTAAGGGACTGACTCATCCTCACTGGTGCAAGCACTTGAAAAACCAAAACGATGGTCTGGTGTTTAATTAAACTTGGGCAAAAATGCGGGAGAGATTGTAGAAATTGTCCTGAGCAAGAATGAATTCCTCGGATCCAGGAAAAACTTGCCCGAGCCTTTGCATGATCCTATGGGAACTGTGCACTGCCTGACGGTGCGCTTCGACGGGGAACATGGTTTGAATCCAAAAGATCGCCGCATGCCGCACGCCTCGCGTGATTGGCAGGACCGAATGCCTCGCTCCTGTCGGATAAACCACTGCCGAGCCTGCATCCAACTTTATTTTCAACGACCCAAACGGTGAGTCGAAAGAAAGTTCTCCACCATCATAGGAGTTCGGGTCGCTCAGAAAGAGTGTCATCGAGAGATCGCTTCTGATGTAGTTACTACCGACGGCCGCCAACCCACGAGCGGCTGACATGAAGCCCATCACGGGGAGGTCTACATGTTCCTTATAAAACATGCCGACGTTGTAGCGACTGATGATGGGCCGCGTCATTGAGCGCGGGAACGCTGTCAGATTGAACTCGGCATTTTGACGCACCGCCTGTTCGACGATCTTCAACACTTCCACATATCTATCCGTCTCAGGGGCTAGTTCAAGGTTCTTTTTATTTGTTGCCGTGCCGCCGGAAATTCGGCCATCGGTAAACTCTGCGGCCTGAATGATCTTGCGAGCCTTTGCGAGACTCTCGGCGTCGAGCACGTTGTTGATTTTTGAAATAAACATGACAGTGATTCTCCTACTCGATAGAAATAATTTCCTGGCGACTGAACGGTCGCACGCTGCGCTGAGAAACCTGACCTGTGATTAAGTAACAGAAGGTTGGGCCTATTGTTGCAAGGCGTAATCGGCGGCGCCGTTGCTTCCACCATCGAGCATCGACTGCTGTTCCGTGGGTGACAATAACTCCAGCTCGGAAAGTGGCCGTGCTGGACCTATCGCCATTCCCTCCAACAAACAATGCAAGTGCCCGAGCATTCGCCCGACGGCGCCTTCTGTAAAACGTTCCCGGTCGTGAGTAATGCTAATTAGCATTGAAGCATCCGCCGCAATCTTGACTGCGAGCGCGTAATGAGATTTCGCTCTCGTCTTCCTGGCTTCGATTTGCAAGCCGCCGGGAGCGCCGTCTTCCCACAACTTATTCTCGACAGGATAGTTCTGAAATGTGAAAAGATTCTCGTATAACGGGACACCACGAGGCACATCGATCCACGCCTGGATCTTCACCAGCGGTGTGTGTTCGAAGTGTCTGAGGTCCAGGTGTTTCTGCTGTATCTGCTTCAACCAGCTCACAACCTCTGCACTCTCATCGACCTCCACGCAAAGCGGGACGGTATTGATAAATACTCCGACCATTCTCTCCACACCTGATAATTCTGCCGGACGCCCCGCTACGGTCGTGCCGAATACCACTCGCGAGTCGCCACTGTAACGGCTCAATAGCAATGCCCACGCTCCCTGCACGATGGTGTTCAGCGTTATCTTTTCCCGGCGTCCAAGTTCTCGCAGCTGAGCGGTCAACTCCTCGCTGAGTGCTTCGTAAAAAGCTGCCATCTCCTTGATCAAGAGCGGCACACTCCACCCATCCAGCAGCACGTGATGACTACTCCAGACAAAGTGGTATTCGTCTTCTGCGATGTGCATCAGCGCCACTCGCATCACCGGGGCCTGCGTGAAATCGAAATCTGCCGTGCGATCCCGCTCCAGATACTCCTGGAGCTTCTGCTCCACTTCGGATGGCGAGAACCCGCGCCAGTCTTCCTCATGCCAGGGAAGTGCAACTTTACTGAGCACTAGCTGCAAAGGTTCCTTGACGCCTTCGCTGACAAACGCTGTGCGCAGGATCTCGTGACGATCAATCACCTGTTGCCAGGCTCGTTGAAATGCTTCCTTGTTGAGCTCCTGCAGGACGAGCCTGAACTGCACGATGTAAAATCCCGAGCCAGGGGCAAACATACTATGGAACATCAGCCCCTGTTGCAGCGGTGTCAGTGGATAAATTTCCTCGACGCGTTTTTTGCGATCTTTCTTCATAAACGGTGGGCCTGCCTCACAGTTAAGACGTTTCATTTCGACAACCGTAGTAAAAGCTTCTGCAGCCCGACTACGCTTGAACTGCCGTATGCCATTGGCTATTGAGAATGTTTTTGCGACTAAAGGAGAGTGCGAGGGCACGTTTTGGAAACTGCAATCTTATGCACAACTCGAGAAAGGCTTCTCATTTCCGAGTCCATTCAGGGACAGTTCCTGTGCCAATATTGGCGGTAGGAGCTGTTGATTTGTCGTCAAGTAAAAGTGGTCTCCCGCGAACATCCGGAGCGAGAAGGCCGCGGTTGTTTCTGCGCGCCAACCTTCAAGATCTTCGCGACTGATCTCATCCTCCAAGCCCCCGAGAGCTGTCAGAGGTATATTCAAGGGTGGTTCGTACCTGTAGGTGTAACTCTGAATAAGCTCGAAATCTGCGCGAAGGAGAGGCATAACCACCTCCATCAGCTCAGGGTGTGCGAGCACCTCCGCCGGTGTGCCTTTTAGTCGCTGCAATTCCTGCTTGAAGGCCGCGTCGGGCAGGTTGTATGTGGGCGCCTTTGGTACCCATAGTTGTGGGGCGCAGCGACCAGAGACAAAGAGATGAACAGGCAGCACAGCGTTTTCACGTCGTAACAAACGCGTGATTTCAAAGCCGATAACTGCCCCCATGCTGTGCCCGAAGAAAGCGAACGGCTTGCTTAAATAAGGACGCATTTCGCCCAGCAACGCTTTCACAAGCTGCTCCACGCGAACGAAAGGCCTTTCGCGCAGGCGAGCGCCGCGCCCCGGAAGTTGGACCGGACAAACCTCGACCCACTCTGGAAAACTCCTGGCCCAATCTTTATAGATCAACGCTGAGCTGCCTGCATACGGGAAACAGAACAGGCGGAGTGACGCCGCCGGGTTCGGCTTGTAGCGCGAGAGCCAGGAGATGTTAGCAACGCTTGTCATATGTTTGATTTGGGCCGGTCCAATATTTGGTTAGCGGGAGACGCTTAAGCCTTTGGAGATTCACTGTCCGGCCGCCTGCTCCATTTTCTGGCGCAGGCTGAGCGGCCGCATATCGGTCCACACTTCATTTATGTAGGCCAAACATTCCGGTTTTGTTCCGCTCATGCCTGCATTGGTCCAACCCAGCGCATTCTCCCTCCCCGTCGGCCAGATTGAATATTGTTCTTCGTGATTAACGACCACGTTGTAGATCGTATTGTCTTCGGCGTTATCTCTATTCATCTTTATCTCCTCGATCTGAGTTGTTGAAAATTTTTCCCAGTCTGCTTACAAACCTCGCTGCAAGTTAAGCAACCTTTGCAACGTTAGAACCGTCTGCCTCGACCTCTTCATCTTGAACGATCAGAGCGTCAAACAGGTGCACAATGCGATCGGCACACCGCGCATAGCGCGAGTCGTGAGTAACCATGCAAATGGTCGCACCAGCGCGATGCAACTCGCTCATGAGTTCCATGACGGCTTCGCCGTTGGCTGAATCCAGATTGCCCGTCGGCTCGTCGGCCAGCAGGATGCTTGGCTGCCCGCAAACCGCACGCGCCACTGCTACGCGTTGTTGTTGACCCCCGGAAAGCTGGCTGGGCAGATGCTTGGCCCGATGGGTCATACCGACGCGTTCCAGCGCCTCAATCACACTCTTTTTTCTTTCACTCGAGTCCATCCCGCGATACGTCAACGGGAGCTCGACGTTCTCATAGACCGTTAGATCACCGATCAGGTTAAAGCTCTGGAAGATAAAACCCACTTCGCGATTGCGAATGCGCGCTCGCTCCGACAAAGAGAGTTTCTCGATGGAGTCTCCGTTGAGAACGTACTCGCCGGCAGATGGCGTATCAAGCAAACCCAGAATCGATAGGAGTGTTGATTTACCACAGCCCGATGGTCCGGCAATCGAGAGGTATTCACCTTTCTTTATGTCGAGATTAATGTTTGAAAGGGCATGGGTCTCGACTTCATCGGTGTAGAAGACCTTGTTGACGCCAGTCAAGCGAATAACGAAATCCAATGAACTCATCAGCGCTCCTTCGTGTTGTCTTTAACGCTCACATTCAACATTGCTGTTTTCGGTTGGTGGCCCACGTGCGGACTTGATGTTTCAAGTATTGAGGCAAAGCTACCGCACTGGAGTTCAGTAACTCCAACTGGACCGCAGAATCTAACCGGCATGACTCACTTTGTGTGAGCCTAGTACACCTTCTCAACCATCGCTCTATCGATCAGCAGATGGCTCCCATAACTCATCGTGCTAAGGAGTATTTTTACTCTGTCTTTGTCCTTCAGCTTCCACTCAAACACGCCCACTATGCTTTGCAGCGGGCCGGAATTAACCCTAACCGGATCTCCAGCTCTTAAGTCTTCAATGCGAATAAACCCATCCTCATCGATTCGTTCTCTAATGAGATTGATCACTTTGTCGTCGATAGAAATAGGATTACCACCAAAGTTAACTACGCTCTGAACGCCTCGCGTGTAATTGATCTGATGAAACTGCCTCTCGACATCAAAACGAGCAAAAATGTAACGAGCAAATAGGTGCTTGACAACATAGCGGCCGCCGTAGCCTGAAGTGCGGAGGTCTTTCACCTTCGGCGCAAAGGTTTCTACCCGCCAGGCTCTCAAATTCATATCAGCCCGGTCTTCCTCGTTTGCCTTCGTACGAATGGCATACCAGCGTGAAGATTCATCCAACGCTTCGGTGTTCATCAAATGTCTCTCAATACGCCCTTGAAGCCTCGAGTCGAGACCCTAGCCAACAAGCTAAAGTGCTAAGTAACTGCGAGCTGTCAAATTTTGCGCGTCTCTCAAAGTCTTACTCTGTTCTTAGCGGACAGGTGCGGCGTGTTGCCGCGAGCTTTCATCTGTCAAGCCCTTCTTACAATCGCCCTCAGCATTCCCCCTTCGGTTGCAACTTCGGTTGCATCTAAGATAAAGCCGCACTAAAATGCCACATAAGTAATCTTGCAGTGGCCCGTAGCCGTTGGTTTAGTATGGCTATAAGGGTCGAACGCGCCAATGAAGTTACCTGACTACAACTCAGAAATCTTTAGGAAGCCATCAAACTTCTTGCAAGGAATTCTCAAAGATTCCTCAAAGTATCATGAGCAATGAAATCACGCGCTTCTACGATTTTGGCCCTTACCGCGTGGACGTAACACAGCACCTCTTATTGCGCGACGGCGAGCCGATACAACTTACTCCAAAGGCCTTTGACACTCTGCTTATGCTTGTCCGAAGTAGCGGACGAGTAGTTGAGAAGGACGACTTGTTGAAGCGCATCTGGCCTGACACTTTTGTCGGGGAATCTACACTTGCGCAGAACATTTTCACCCTCAGAAAGATTTTGGGAGACAGCAAAGACGGCCGATACATTCAGACCATTCCGAAGCGAGGCTATCGCTTTGTTGCGAGCGTAACTGAAATAAAGGATCAAGACCTCCAGGTAGAACGGCCTCGCCCGGAATCCCCCGGCATGCGACCTGTTGAGACGGTAGCTCTCAATACAGGTATTAGCTCTGTGGCGGTCTTGCCGTTCGTCAACTCGAGAACCGATCTCAACGCGGAGTATTTTGCTGACGGCATCACAGAGGGCGTCGTCAATGCTCTTTCGCTGTTACCTGATGTGCAAGTCAGAGCGTGTAGCACTGTTCTCCGTTACAAAGGGCGAGAGGTTGATCCCCAAGAAGCTGGGCGCGAGTTAGGCGTTCGCGCGGTGTTAATGGGGAGAGTCCTTCAGTTTGGTAAGAACATAGTCACCAGGATGGAACTCGTCGATGTGGCCAGTGGATGGCAGCTCTGGGGTAAAGAGTACAAAGACAAGATTTCTGACATCCACAAGATTCAAGGAGAGATGGTGAGGGACATCTGTGAGAATCTGCGCCTGAAGTTGACGAGTGAAGAGTCGCGGCGACTACTCAAATCCGGCACGGAGAGCGCCGGAGCATATGAGTTCTATTTGAAAGGCCGCTACTTCTTACGTAAACGCACGAAGGAGAGTTATAAGACGGCGATAGAGTGCTTCGAACAGGCGATCGAAATGGACTCCAACTTTGGGCTGGCCTACTCAGGCTTGGCCGATTCTTATATCTTGTTCGACTTCTACGGCATCATCCCGCCCTGGAAAACGATACCAATTGCCAAGGCGGCGGCCGTAAAGGCGGTGGAGCTTGATGATGAGCTCGCTGAAGCCCACACCTCGCTGGCATCTTTAAAGCTCGTCCATGATCGAGATTTAGCGGGCGCTGAGCGGGAGTTTAAGCGGGCCATAAGACTAAACCCGAAATATGCCCACGCGCATGACGCGTACTCACACTGTCTCATGGACATGGGCAGGATTGAGGAGTCCTTAGCTGAGTGCAAATTAGCTCTGGAGCTTGAACCGCTCGATCTCGAAATCAACCGGCATCTTGGATCGCATTACCTTTTCGCGCGCCAGTTCGACAAGGCCATTGAACAACTCCAGAAGACACTCGAGCTGGGGCCCGACTTCTACCGGGCCCGGATCCTCTTAGGGATAACTTACGGGCAAAAGGGGGCTTTTTCTCAAGCGATCACTGAGTTTCTTCGGGCGAGTCTCTTAGAGAAAACGCCTGTGCTCTCAGGGTTTCTTGGATATGCCTATGCAATGGCGGGGGAAAAGAAGGCGTTGGAAATACTCAACGAGCTGCTAGAAAAATCGAAACACAATTATGTACCGCCCTATTGCATAGCTCTCATCTACATTGGCTTGGGCAAACCAACTGAGGCGCTCGAATGGCTCCAAAAGGCGTGTGTCGAACATGGCCACTGGCGAGGTTGGATCCATTTAACCCCGGAACTCGACCCCTTGCGCTCTGACCCGCGATTCACCGAACTTGTGCGGCGCTGCTTTAAGGGAACCCAATAAAACCGAAGCCCGCAGGTCTGGACTTCCGGCGCCAGTAACCATCTAACCCATGCCGAACTTCGATTACCCAACGGGAATAAATTGTCTCTCGCTGTTGATTCTGTACCTGATCTTGCCACTCGTGTCGTGCTGGGTCGCCAGAGTTGCAAGCGATCTCCAAGCAGGAACGGCTGCGTGGCGCCAGCTGGAAGTTAGCCTAGCCTAGTGAATTACGATGGAGCGTATGATTTCGGAGAATGATTTGTGGGTTGCGCCTCCAGAGCGCTTGGCCTTAACGGCAGAAGAGGTACATGTCTGGCGCGTTTGGTTGGATCAAGAACCTTCCACGATAGACGCCTGTCTAGAAATCCTGTCGCCGGATGAGCGCATAAGAGCAAGCAAGTACCGTTTCCATCGAGACTTTGAACATTTTGTGGTTGCCCGCGGCGTGCTTCGGGATATCTTAAGTCGCTACGCCAATGTGTCACCTCACGAGATACAGTTTATTTATGATCAATATGGCAAACCTCGGCTGAGGTCATGCGGCACCCCATTGTGTTTTAACCTTTCTCACGCAAAAAGAATAGCGCTGTATGCTATTAGCCAAGTGCACGCTATCGGCGTAGATATCGAATATGCGCAGGCGAATTTTTCGGGTGATGAGATTGCAAGGCGTTTCTTCTCGGCTAACGAAGTGGCGAGCCTTCGCGCTTTACCGTCGGATCTTCGAACCATGGCATTTTTCAATTGCTGGACTCGGAAGGAAGCCTATATTAAAGCTCGTGGAGAAGGCCTGTCGCATCCATTAGATCGCTTTACGGTGTCAATTATTCCGGGGCAACCGGCTCGCCTCTTGACGGCGGATGATCCGGCGGAACCTTCGCGATGGACTTTGATGGATTTGTCAGCTGGAACGGGTTATGTAGCTAGTCTGGCTGTTGAAGGGAGAGTACGCACTCTTCGACAGTGGCAATGGCATGACAACGCCCGGCATCAACTCCTCTGACGGGCCTGTTCCGTGCGTGACGTCGTGTTGTAGAAAACCAATAATTCGACCTTGGGATTATGAATCAATCACCGCTGCTACCGAGTTCCATCATTAGCCTTATAACCAACATAAACCTGAGCGGATTGCACCCAATCGCGTTGCCCTGTAGGGCCTATGTGCTAAATGCGGTTCATGGAGTCTGGCAAAACTCTGGCAAGCAGCTCCCTCAGATACGCCTGGACTTCAACGACCTCAAGCTTGTCATCCCCGCCCCTGACTGTATTGGCTTGCCATCCGCATCCACAAAGTCGCGCCCGATGTCCTCACCCGCCAGACGTGCTCCGGTCGGCGACACCCGGCAACTTACTTAACGATCTCAAAATCGATCCAACGCGACGTGACTCTGTGTTTCTGTTCGGCCAGGAGATCGGTTACGACTGCCTGAAAGACATACTCACCGGGCTCCAGGTTGGCTCCCAGATGGATTGCTCCACTGACGCTGAGTCGCTTCATGTCCGGTGGCAAGTTCACGCTCGGAAAACCTGAAGAAGGTAGCGGTCTGAATGGTGTGCTCGACGACACTGGGACCACTCAAGTTGCTGCAAGCCTCGGCAACTATATTAACGGCTTCTCTCCGAATGTCCGCCCAATTATGGAGCGCTTTGGAATTGGAGAGCAGATCGCGCGAATGGCTGAGAAGGACTTGCTCTATCTGGTCATCAAGAAATTCGCCAACATCGATCTTTCGCCGGAGCGCGTCGATCCCGTGCAGATGGGCTATGTCTTTGAAGAACTAATCCGGATCGGCGCGGAGCAGTCCAATGAAGAGGCAGGGAACACTTCACTCCGCGTGAGGTGATCAAGCTCATCGTCAATCTCCTGCTTTCACCGGAGAAAGACCTCGCTCGCAGTCACGTCGTTAAAACCATTTATGACCCAGCTTGTGGCACCGGCGGAATGCTGTCGGTTTCGGAGAAATACATTCGCGACCTGAACTCCGAAGCGCAGCCAAAACTATTTGGTCAGGATTGGAACGATGAGGCCTGGGCGGTCTGCAAATCCGACATGCTCATCAAGGGTGAGGATGCAGACAACATCATTCTCGGTGACACCTTCACGAAAGACGGGTTCGATCGCACTTCTGACGGGAAGAAATGGACCTTCGATTACATGCTCGCCAATCCGCCCTTTGGCGTGGAGTGGAAACAGCAACCGAAATACATTGAGAAGGAAAAGGACACTCTTGGCTTCGACGGACGGTTTGGCGCGGGCACACCACGCGTGAATGACGGCGCATTGCTCTTTCTTCAGCACATGCTGGCCAAACGCCGCGCTCCGCAGGATGGCGGCACACGCCTGTCGATAATCTTCAACGGCTCGCCACTCTTTACCGGCGACGCGGGCAGCGGCGAGAGCGAAATACGGCGCTGGATCATTGAGAACGACTGGCTCGAAGCCATCGTAGCGTTGCCTGAACAACTCTTCTACAACACCGGCATCTCGACATACCTTTGGGTGCTCACGAACCGGAAACAAAAACCCCGCAGGGGAAAAGTGCAGCTCATTGATGCTCGGCAATTCTGGGTACAGATGGAGAAGAGCCTCGGCAACAAGCGACGGCGGATCGGCGATCCATCAGATGAGAAGACGAAGAAGGGCCCGGACCATATCGGCGAGCTGACCAAAATCTACGGAAACCGCCAGGATGGCGAAACGCGGATCTTCACTGAAGAAGACACGATCACCCATCAGCCCATTAAGCGCGAGCGCGTTGTCTGTAAGATTTTTGACAACGAAGATTTCGGCTATCACAAGATCACTGTCGAGCGTCCGCTGCGTTTGAACTTCGAGACTAGCGGCGAGCGGATAGCTCGGCTTAATGACGTAGGAGCCTTTAGGAATCTCGCGACGAGTGCCAAGAAAAACTCCAAGGTCAGGGAAAAGGAGATCGAAGCCGGCAGGCAACGGCAGGAGGAGATTCGCAAGCTCCTTCGCTCCTTCGGCACAGCGACCAGGGAGGGACTCTTCAAAGACCGCGAGGAATTTCTGACGAAGCTTCGCGAATTTGAACGCGAGCATGATGAGCGTCTCAGCGCGTCCGAACTCAAGGCGGTTATCGCGGCGATTGGTGAGCGCGACGAGAATGCTGAGATTTGCCGCGATAAGAATGGAAAAGCGGAGCCGGATGCCGATCTGCGCGACACCGAGACGGTGCCGCTCAAGGAGAGCATCGACGAATATTTCAAGCGCGAGGTATTGCCCCACGTACCCGATGCCTGGATTGACGCGAGCAAGACCAAGATCGGCTACGAGATTCCGCTTAACCGCCACTTCTATCGTTATGAACCGCCGCGTCCGTTGGATGTAATTGAGACCGACATCAAGAAGCTTGAAGTCGAAATCCTTGAATTGCTCAGGGAGGTCACAGCGTGAGCGTCATGTCTTCAGCCTCAACTAGGGTGAAGCATTCAACCGCAACGCGGTTGCGTAACAAAGCCCAGGGTTGCGAGGAACGAGCTACCCTGGGAACAGCGTCGATGATTTCATCAACCCCAACGGGGTTGTGGCTTGTAGTGGCGAAGACGCGGGGCGGTGGGACGCAACCCCGTTGGGGTTGTGACCAAATTGCGCTCTTGTCCCAGGGTAGCTCGTTCCTCGCAACCCTGGGCTGGAGGATGGAATCCCATTGGGATTCTCAGAACGGAGGCCAGGCGTGAAACTCCCGGCCTATCCGCGCTACAAACCCAGCGGCGTCGAATGGCTCGGCGAAGTGCCGGAGCATTGGAATGTGAAGCGGTTGAAATACGTCGCGGAGATTTCAACAAGCGGTGTTTGGGGTGAAGACCCGGAGACTGAAGGTGATGGTTGTCCGGTAGCGACGACAGCCAATATTAGTCCCCTTGGTGACATCGACGTGGCCGGGATGCATACGCGATTGCTGTCAAGGGAGGAGTTTAGAAAAGGGCTTTGCCGCGCCGGCGACACCATCGTCGTTAAGTCCAGCGGCTCGGCGAGCAGCGTCATTTCCGGGAAGTGGGCCATGGTGCGGACAGAACATGGCGAGATTTGCTTCAGCAATTTCACGCTCCGCGTTCGGCCGATTGAAGGCCGCCTAAACCCATTTTTTGGTTGGTCGTTTCTCAGTTCTGGAATCGTGCGCGCCCAAGTGCGCCTGATGGTGTCAACAACGACCTACCCGAATCTCCAAGTTCCAGAATACATCTCGTTTCTAGTCCCACAGCCACCACCTACCGAGCAACAAGCCATTGCGACATTTCTGGATCGCGAGACGGGGCGAGTAGACCAGTTGGTTGCAAAGAAGTGGGAATTGTCGTGGAGCCGTCCAAGTATTACGTCGACGAAGGTATCCCATGCTTGCGCTCTCTCAACGTCAAGCCACATCGACTCGTCGAAAACGATCTTGTTTTCATCTCTCCTGAGTCCAACGACCTTCACTCGAAGTCCAAAATCTACGAGGGAGACTTGGTTGCCGTTCGCTCAGGGCAGCCCGGAACAACTGCGATGGTTGACCGAAGATTCCACGGAGCGAATTGTATTGACCTCATCATCATTCGGAGGCCCCACGGAACGACCGCTTCTTTCTTGGATTACTTTCTGAACTCCGAATTAGCGATAGCGCAGTTCGAGACGGGAACTGGCGGGGCAATCCAGCAGCACTTCAACATCACGACAGCCGCAAGTCTTCAGATCATCGTTCCGCCGCTACCCGAACAAGCCGCCATCGTCACCTACCTGGACGACGAGACATCGAGGTTGGACACCTTGATCGCGAAGGTTGACGAAGCGGTGGAGCGGTTGCAGGAATATCGCTCCGCGCTCATTACTGCCGCTGTTACCGGCAAGATCGATGTGCGAAAGGCGCCAAACAACATGAGGACGGATGATTCAACACGAGTTTCTCGATTACTCTTGAGTCCCGGAGGGACGAAATGTTTATAGATACGAGTACCCCAAAGAATTCTTCGCTCCAGCGGAGCGAGATGTTCGATTCACGGTGCAGCACATTGCGCTCCTAACGGAGCTGAGGAAGTAGTTCGGTGAACAGATCTATAAACATTGGACCGCTCCGCGGTCAGGGCCATTTGACCCAATGAGCCAGACCAACGAACACGCGTTCGAAACTTACGTTGAGGAAATCCTGCTGACGCGCGGCGGCTGGACGGCCAGCAGCGTTTCAGATTGGGACAAGGAACGCGCGTTGTTTCCAAAGCAGGCATTCGCTTTCATCCAAGACACTCAGCCGGCGTTATGGAAGCAAATGAAAGAGCTGCACGCGGCTGGTCTTGAGCCTTTGCTCATCAACACGCTGGTCAAGGAACTGGATGCTAAAGGATCGCTTCATGTGCTGCGGCACGGATTCAAGTTTTACGGAAAGACTTTTCATCTCGCGTATTTCAAACCGGCGCATGGCGCTAACGAGGAAATCCTCGAACAGTTCGGCAAGAACCGTTTGACGTTGACGCGCCAGGTTCCTTGCCATCCCGGCGACAATCGCACGCTGGACATCGTCCTGTCTGTTAACGGGCTGCCGGTCGCAACGATAGAGTTAAAGAACCCGGCGACCGGACAGCATTGGAGTCATGCGGTGCGTCAGTACAAAGAGCGCCGCGATCCGCGCGCGCCGATGTTCGAATTCAAAAAGCGTTCGCTGGTGCACTTCGCGGCCGACCCGAACGAGATTCACATGACGACGCGGCTCGCGGGGGAGAAGACGCACTTCCTTCCATTTAATCGCGGCAGCCATCCCGGGCAAATTAGGTGCGGCGCTGGTAATCCCAAGCATCCATCCGGCTATCGCACTGGATACTTTTGGGAAGAAGTGCTCGAACGCGAAAGCTTCCTCGATATTCTCGGCCATTTCATGTTTATCGGAAAAAAAGACGAGAAGGTGGGCGACGGCCGCGGCGGCCATCGCTGGGTGACAAAGGAAACAATGATCTTTCCGCGCTATCACCAGCTCGATGCCGTGCGGAAGCTGGTGGCGACTTCTGGAGGCGAAGGAGCGGGCAGTAACTATCTGATTCAGCACTCCGCTGGGAGCGGCAAGACAAACAGCATTTCATGGCTCTCGCACCGGCTCGCCAGATTCGATACCAGCGGAAGGTTAATCAATTCTCGGAAACACTCACAAAGAATGTGACGACTTCCCCGGTAAAGAGGTTGGATTAGCGTTTTACCTGGCTCCGCCGCGACCACGCCTGGCCCGCATTTCATCACGCATCTGCTGGAAGTGTTGCCACTGCTCAGGCGTCAGCACCTGTTGCAGGCGCTGATCGGTTTGCTGTCGAATCTCGTCGACGCGCGGCTCTGATTCTTTTCGTAAAGTCTGCAACTGCTGGCGCGCGTCGCCGAATATCTGTTGCGCTTTGGTTTTTTGATCGGCGTTCAGTTGCAGGCGCGTCGCGAACTGTTCGAATCGATCTGCCTGACTACGACTGCGCGCCGCCCAGGCGCGATAGCCATTCAAAGCCAGCATGCCGGCGGCAAACCCGAGCACAAAGATGATGATTGCCACGAGGCGAATCTGCCATCTGTTTCGAAGAGTGTAGTCCATAATTTACTTGCCCTCGTTATCATCAGCGTAAATCGCGCTGAGCGTCTGATCGTCCGTAAGCTGGCCGCTATCCTGATCTTGATCCAGCACCACGGCTTCCGCGGAGTAAGGAACCAAAGCTGCGGTCTGTTGGCTCGCCGGCTCGGATGACGGAAACACAAGAGTCAGCACCGCGAGTGCCGCGGTGGTCGCCGCCATCGAAGCAACGAGCGCACCGGTCGTATTCCACAAACGGCGAAAAGCCGAGACGCTCGTCATGGCCTGCTGTTCACGCCAGGCAGCGAGTACGCGGGTCTGGAAGAACGGATTCATGTTGCCAGAGTTTTCAGCAGCTTCGTCGGCGCACTCTTTTACCAACAGTGCGGCGATTTGAGCGGCTGCAAATGCTCGATCGCATTCCGCGCAAGTTTCGACGTGAGCGCGAATCACTAACAGATCGCGCTCTGGTAGATTCTCGAGGGACGAATTGTCCAGTATGTTTGTGATATGGCTTTCGTTCATGATTCACCAGCGCTTTGATTAAGAGCGCCTTCCCTCACCGCCCCACGCCAACGGCGCTGCGCCGTCGGGGACCGTGGGGTCGAGCTACTGCCCCTTTCGGCTCAGTAATTTCTCCAACGCTTCACGAGCCTTCTTTCGAGCACGAAATGCCCGAACTTTAACTTTCGATTCTGACCAACCGGTCATCTGCGCCACCTCGCTGACTGAAGCGTCTTCGCCGTCTATCATCATTAACGCCAGTCGATCTTCGGCTGACAAAGTTTCCAGCAACCGTTCAGCCAAATCAGCCGCCACGCGTCTGTTCTCGACTTCTCGGTGCCGATCACCAGACGTCGCAGAAAGTTTCTTTTCCAGCCACTCGTTTTCATCTTCATTAAGATCGGCGGCCACAAGTTCTGGGCGTCGCTTTGTCGCGCGAATTATGTTCAAGCATGTATTAGTGGCAATTCGCGTCAACCATCCCTCCATCGAACCGCGCCCTTCAAAGCTTTTCAGTTGCGAGAACGCTTTCAAAAAAGTCTCCTGCGCTGCTTCTTCAGCCAAGCTTCGCTCGCGAAAAAATCGGTAAGCAACATGAAAGACTCGCGGGCTGTAACGTCGAACGATTTCAGCGAACGCAGACTCGTCTTCCGCGCGTGCTTGACGCGCCAGTTCGAGGTCGGACGCTTGTTCATAACCGTGCGACAGAAGCGCTTCTCATTTGTGTCAGAACCGCGAGTAATAGCAACCGGCCGTTAGATCCGCGAATCTGATCTGGTCGCGGTCGAAGCCGAGTCAATTCAAGTTGAGGTTATGATCCGGTCGCTACCGCTCGCGGTTCTGACACCCTCATGTTTACTGGTTGTCGCGCGGTCCGCCCGCTCCACGACTTTCGCCATGACGCGTTTTGAACTGCGCTTTCAACTGATCAAGCTGGGCCTTTTGATCGGCGGTCAAAACGGACTGCATCTCCTGATGGAGCTTAAATCTTTCGCCCATCAGCTTGGCTTGCAAGCCCGCCATTTCCGTCAATTTCTGATTGGCCAGCGCTTCATTGAACGTACCGCCTTCACTCGCCTGACGCAACTCCTGCCGCTTCGCCCGAAGCTGTTCAAGCAACGGTTTGTTGCGTTCTGCAAAGCTTTCGCGGATCTGTTTCATCTTCGCTTTCTGATCGTCAGTTAAATTTAGACGATTCAGAAACGCGCCACGTCCGTGGAATCCACGCTTCATTCCGTCGCCCCGCCACTGATGGCGAGGTCCGCTTCCGCGATCGGTTTTCACCGATTGCGCCACGGCAATCGAAGCAATCAAAGCAACAGCGGAGAGAGAGGCTATTGCCAGCATCTTAACTTTTCCAAGTTTTTTCATTCCTATTACTCCTTCATTCTAAAATCCGAGATTTTGCCTCTCGACCAGGTAAGACACCGCCGCCCCTGCGATGGTTACGACGCTGTCAGAAGCCCGACGGTGAGGGAGGGCAAGTCAGAAAAACAGAACCCGATCTGAATTGTAAACTTGCCCTCCCTCACGGTCGGGCTTCTGACACGATGTAACGGTTTGCTAACGTGCGGTGTCTAGTTGATTAGTGCCTGATTTGTGCGAAATTTCCGGGCACACTGAGAAACCATAAGAGCAGGAAGAACATATGTCGACTGAAATTATTAGAGCAAGGCCGCTAGTAAATGGATTGGGCGGCGCAAGCATTATCAATTGGATCAAGTTAGCATCGCAAAAGGTGCTCAGCCGCAAGAAGCCTTTGATTCTGGGGATCGCCGGCGCCGCAGTGGCGTCAGTAGTGGCTTTCTATTTTTGGGGCGGGCAGGCCAACGCCGCGCAATATCTGACTGCAAAAGTTGACCGTGGAAACCTGCGCAACACGGTGACTGCGACGGGAACACTTCAGGCGGTCACGACCGTGCAGGTTGGCAGTCAGGCTTCCGGAACAATCTCGGCTCTTTCTGCCGACTACAACTCGGTTGTAAAGAAGGGCCAGATCGTTGCGCAACTCGATCCGGCCGTGAGCAAAGCTCAAGTCGATCAAGCTCGCGCCAATCTGCAACAGGCGCAGGCGAGCCTGCAACAAGCGCGCGCGGCGGTGGCAAACTCTCGCGCCGGAGTGAGCGATGCGCAGGCGAAAGCTGAGGCAGCCGCCTCGACAGCGCAAAATAATCAGGCCGGCGTCGCCGGAGCGCGAGCTAATCTCGCGGTGTTGAAAGCGCAGCAGGATGATGCGCTCAGTTATCTCAAGCAGCAGCAATCATTGTTGAAAAGTGGTGTGGTTCCACAGCGCGATCTCGACGTCGCTCAAACTGCTTATCAGACGGCGCAGGCAAAATACGATCAGGCGGCAGCTCAATTAAATCAGGCAATATTGAGCGAGCAAATGGCCGCCGGCTCAGGCGTTGCTCAGTCGCAAGCGCAGGTGCAGCAGTCGCAAGCTCAAGTGCAACAGTCGCAAGCCCAAGTGCAAGCAGCCGAGGCCCAAGTGCAACAAGCCGCGGCAGCATTGCAATTGGCGGAAGTAAATCTGGCGCATACGACCATCACTTCGCCCATCGACGGTATCGTCGTCTCGCGCGATGTAAGCGTCGGCCAGACCGTGGCTGCAAGTTTATCGGCGCCGACACTGTTTACGATTGCGAACGATCTGACCAAGATGCAAGTGATCGCGAATATCGATCAGGCGGATATCGGCGTGGTAGAAAACGCAAAGTCCGTCAAATTCACAGTTGATGCATTTCCGGGCAAAGACTTCGATGGAAAGATTGAGCAGATGCGGCTGAATCCGCAGAATGTTCAGAACGTCGTGACTTACAACGTTGTGATCGACGTCGACAATCCCGATCAGAAACTGAAGCCTGGCATGACTGCCAACCTCACGATCACGATTGATGAGCGCAATAACGTGCTGAAGGTGCCGAACGCCGCGTTGCGATTTATCCCGCAGGATGCGAGCGGTCAAAAAACCAGCAGCGCCAATTCAAATGGGCAGGGTCGTCAACCGAGCGGTAATGGAAATGGCGGGAACAATCCTGCTCCGAAATCCGGAAACGGTGAGTCACATTTTGCTCCACCCACGGCGCCAATTTTGGATGGCCAGACTCGAATCATTTGGGTGATGGGCCAGGATGCTAAGCCACAATCCAGACGAATCAAGGTGGGGCTGACTGACGGCGCATCAACCGAAGTTGTTGAAGGCAACTTGCAGGAAGGCGAGATGGTCATTACGGGCCAGACGCTATCGAGCGCGAGCAAGTCAAACTCGAATCAAACGTCCGCGCCCGGATTCGGCAGCGCGCCGAGAACCAACAGCGGGGCGCCAGGAAGAAGAAACTAAAAGGCTAGTGTTGTTGTTTCGCCCGTTTCGTGTCGTTTCGTGGATCGTTCTTCTCGACGAAAAACCGGATCCACGAAAACACACGAAAAGGTACGAATGAAAGAAAATCATGCAAGCAATTCGAGAAATCATAAAACCGAACCCGGCAATCGCGGGAATGATCGAACTGACCCAGACTCCCCCGGTGATTCAGTTGGAGAACATCCATAAGACGTACACCATGGGCGATGTTCAGGTCCACGCGCTGCGTGGCGCCTCGCTGACGATCCAGGAAGGCGAATTCGTCGCCATCATGGGGGCATCGGGCTCCGGCAAATCGACGACCATGAATATCATCGGTTGTCTCGATCGCCCGACGAAGGGAACGTACATCCTCGACGGGCAGGATGTGTCGCAGATGTCCAAGGACGAACGGGCGGATATTCGTTCGCGAAAAATCGGTTTCGTGTTCCAGGGTTTCAACCTGCTTTCGCGCACAACGGCTTTGGAGAATGTTGAGTTGCCGATGCTTTACGCGGGCGTGAGCGGCACGCTCCGTCATGAGCGTGCGCGAGAAGCCTTATCCTCGGTTGGCCTGGCCGGGCGCGAACAGAATCATCCGAACCAGTTGTCGGGCGGACAGCAGCAACGCGTGGCGGTCGCGCGCGCTTTGGTTAATCATCCGGCGCTGATTCTTGCTGACGAGCCGACGGGTAACCTCGACTCGCGCACGTCAATCGAAGTGATGGAGATCTTCCAACGCTTAAATCGCGAACGTGGGATCACGCTCGTGCTGGTCACGCACGAGCCGGACATCGCGCAGTACGCACAGCGGATAGTCGTCTTCAAAGATGGAAAGATCAGAAAAGATTATCAGGTGGAAGTTCAGCGTGATGCTGGCAAAGAACTGAAGCATATGCCGGCGATTCAAGACGATGATGATGAAGAGTGAATTTCCCTCTCCCTCTGGGAGAGGGTGACCCGATCAGGAGAATTTGTCGAACTAAAACGAGTAGGAAATCATGAACCTTTTAATGATCATTCGCGTGGCCTTTCGCGCCTTGCAGCGCAACAAGATGCGTGCAGCGCTGACGATGCTGGGAATTATTATCGGTGTCTCTGCCGTCGTGGCGATGGTGAGCATCGGCCAGGGCGCGCAGGCCGCAGTGCAAGCACAGATCGACAGCATCGGTACGAACCTTTTATTCGTGAGCGCTGGCGCGCAAAACGTCGGCGGCGTCCGCAGCGGCACGGGCGATAGCGGTACGAACACTCTGACCGTCGAAGATCTCGACGCTATCAAGCGCGAAGTGCCAAGCGTTTCCATGGTTACGCCCGCCGTGAATGCGCGGGGTCAACTGGTCGCGGGCAATATGAACTGGAACACATCAATTCAAGGCGTCAGCGAGCAATATCCCGAGGTGCGCAAGTGGGCCGTGCAAAGCGGCGAGTTCTTCACCGACTCAGATGTCCGCACCGCCGCGCGCGTCCTGGTCGTTGGACAGACGATTGCTGACAATCTATTCGCCGGCATGGATCCAGTCGGTCAGACGATTCGAGTTCAGAATCTTCCGTTTCGCGTGGCCGGAGTAATGGCGCGAAAAGGGCAGGATGCCCAGGGTCGCGATCAGGACGACATTGTCTTCACTCCTTACACCACGGTGCAAAAGAAAATCCTCGGCAGTCCGCGATTACAAATAGCTTACACATCTGCAGTATCGCCCGACGCGACCTACACCGCACAACAGCAAATAACCGATTTGTTGCGACAGCGGCACAAGCTGGGCCCAAACGATCCGGACGATTTCACGGTTCGCAATATGTCGGACATCGCCGAAGCCGCCAACCAAACAAACAGCACGATGACGATGCTCCTGGCTTGCATTGCGGGCGTTTCGCTGCTGGTCGGCGGCATCGGCATCATGAACATCATGCTGGTGTCGGTAACGGAGCGCACGCGGGAGATTGGCATTCGCATGGCAATCGGCGCGCGGTCGTCCGCGGTGCGCAGCCAATTCCTGATCGAATCCGTTGTATTGAGCCTGACCGGCGGGCTGTTCGGCATTCTGCTTGGTGTCGCTGTTTCGTTGGCGATTCCCAAAATGCTCGGCTGGCCGACGCTCATCTCGATGATGGCGATCGTCGGCTCAGTTATCTTCTCGGGCGCTGTGGGAATCTTCTTCGGTTATTATCCGGCTCGCAAAGCCGCCGCGCTCGATCCAATTGAAGCGCTACGGTACGAATAGATCTCCAAATGATAAGAAAGTTTCTCGCGGCCTTGTGGGGAGGCAATATGGTGAGGTCCATATTTACGTTTACCGAGGTGAGGATCGGCCGCACCTCAACTTAGGCTGTGAAAAGGGAGGGCAAGTACGGATCTACATCCGATCGGACCAGGACTAAACAGTTCTTCGTCCAGTGATTAGATTAATCAAGAGCACTACGAGCGCAAGGACCAGCAACAGGTGAATGAACCCTCCTACCGTGTAGCTCGACACCATGCCCAACAGCCACAGGATCAAGAGAATCACGAAAATTGCCCACAACATTGTTCCTTCCTCCTTCGATAACTAATTGAATCGGGTGATTTCAGGAAATGAAAGCGGCAAAATGTATGCCCTGCGCTGCCAGGACAAGATAAACCGCTGTATCTAGGCAAGTTCATTGATGGCGATCGCTGTGCCTAATTCGATACCTAGTTCAGGAATGGTGTATCAAACTATGGCAGTTCATAGGCGTTGCGATCACTATTTGATTCAGGTCGCGATGGCCGCCAATGAGCGACTCTCGATCGAAAACACCCACAGAATTCTACGAATCGTGCTGGACTTCCCGGAAGGATTGTTGCTAAATTGGAAACCGCGCTCGCCGCTGGTGATTATTGGCGAGCGTATTACTTAGGTCTATAGGTTTTGCGTTTGCGCCGGTATTTCCCGACACGCCTCGCTTCCAATCCTTAGTTCCTGCGGTTTTCGATCGACTCGCGCATAGCCGCGTACACTCTTTAGGAGACAACAATGACTTCTCGCATCATGAAGATTGTCGGTCGTTCACAAAGGGCAACTCTTCTTCTAGTCATCTTAATCGCGACCGTGCTGATGGTCGGCTCAATTTCCATTGTGGTCCATAAGAGCAAGACTTCTGCGACCAGGAAGATCAACTATTCTGACCTCTACAAGATCGCCGAAATTGGTTCCGCGGCCTCGGTAATTATCGAGAACGATTCTCTAACTGTTAAGAGCACGGACGGCTCCGTATTTCAAGCTACCGTCGCTGGCGATTCGTTTCGGCAAGGAGTGGTTGAACTTTTCAGAAAGAACGGCGTACCCATTGAGTTTTCATCGATGCAACCCAGTCTTGCTGAAACTTTGTTTACCTACTCAATTCCGGTCATTGTTTGCCTGTTACTCGGCTTCATCGGCTGGCGAGTTTACGCCACGGTAAACGGGCGCGGCGGAAACTTTAGTCTGATGGACCACAGTGGCAAGCAGAATGTGACCTTCGCGGACGTGGCCGGCGTAGATGAAGCCACGGCAGAATTATCAGAAACCATTGAGTTTCTGCGAGACCCGATTCGCTTTGGGCGACTTGGCGGCCGGGCGCCTCGCGGCATTCTCCTCTGCGGCCCACCGGGAACCGGCAAGACTCTGCTCGCGCGCGCCGCTGCCGGTGAGGCAGGCGTTTCGTTTCTTTCAGTCTCAGGTTCGAGTTTTCAGGAAAAATTTGCCGGTGTGGGGGCCGCCCGCGTTCGCCGGCTTTTTGCGCGCGCGCGAAAGCTTTCGCCCTGTGTAATCTTCATCGATGAGATCGATGCCCTCGGTCGCAAGCGTGGCCGGGGTAGCGACTCCGGTTCCGCGGATCAGGACCAGGCGCTCAACCAATTGTTAATAGAGATGGATGGTTTTAATCGGACATCAAGCATAGTCGTCGTCGGCTCAACGAACCGGCCGGATGTCTTGGACCGCGCGT
>WNFT01002976.1_pt1 | contig 21626 bp, 21 predicted proteins | sample 5400191 | NCBI WGS metagenome assembly WNFT01 (sample SAMN13153359, study PRJNA577476) | soil metagenome | isolation source: 80 cm saprolite under Madrone tree | place: USA:California | collected 2016-06-14 | reverse complement strand
CTCGTGTTTCAAGCCAGAGCATTCGCCATTGCGACATCGGAGTTGCCGGGTATCGTCCGAAGACGATGAGGGAAAGGATGAAGGCCACTGAGAAAAGAATCGCGGCCTTGATCACCGCCGATGTGAGGAAAGTTTTAAAGGTCAGGTTCGTAGCCGTGGGCTTTATGCCCGCGTTCAATTGATCGGACGCGGGCGTAAAGCCCGCGGCTACGAGGTGACCTGTTACGATCCGCCAACGGAAGAACGCTTCGAGCAAAAACCAGAGCGCCGCCCCAGAAGATTGCGGACGCGTGCGCGCCCAGGAACTGCCGCAGCGCCGTGGTGGCAAGCAGGCCCTTCAGCGCCGGAACACCGGTGTCCTGCCACTGGATGTTTTGCAGTTGGGAGCCGAACCAGCCGGCGATCAGAGCAAGCGCGACAAACGTGACGGCACACCAGATCGCCTTCCAGAGAAGATCGAGGAAGATCAGGCCCAGCCGGCGATGCGCCCGCGCGAATCCCTGACGGAGAACCTCACCTGGCATCATGTACCGAGTGCCGGCGCCAGCATGATGTGTTCGGCCGTCTGGATGGCGTTCGATGCGGCGATACGCATATTATCCGCCACGAGCCACAGCGAATACGCTCCCTGATGGTTCGCATCGGCCCGGATCCCGGCATGGACGGTATCCTTTCCAACAACCGACACCTGCGATGCATGCGCGTCAAGGCTCACTCCGGCGCGTTCCAATTCCACCGCCAGATCTACGGCTGAGGGCGCGGCCAGGAGATGGACAAACAGTGAGAACGCATGGGAATGAAATACAGGAGCCTGAACTGCCGTGATCATCGGCTTCGGGAAGGTCTTGCCAAGGATTGCAGTCAGATGCTCGAGTATTCGTTTTTCCGCCCGTTCAGCGGCTTCCCGTTCCGGCAGAACATTGAATGCAAGCTGACCTGCAAAGACCTTGCTCTCCAGTTGCTGAAAGTTCAGAAGGTTTACTGTTTGTTCCTGGAGCTCGTCCACGCCTGCGTTGCCTCGCTCCGACGCCGGTTCGAGCATCGTGACGGCCGCTGTCTGCAGCCCAAATGTGTTGTGCAGGGCCGACAGAACTCGAGCCAGAACAATCGCGGCCGGGTGCGGATTCACGAAGTAGCCTTTGGATTTCAACAGGCGGGAGTCCGAAATGCCGTGAAGGTAAACGGTTCCATCGGCGCCGGCCTGGGTGAGATCGATCGTGAGCTCCGGAAAGGTTGCGCCACTGGCGATGTAGGACTGCATGATCTCCGGACTGCAGGCGAAGAACGCAATGTCGACATCTTCGAAAGACCGCGGCGAAATCACCTGCGTGATCTGAATCTCGCCCGCAAATTCCTGGAGCAGGCCGGCGTACTCTTCCGTCTCGAGCAGGGCCAGCCGGCCCATGGGAAAACCGGCGTCCTCGATCATCTGACGAAGTTCTTTGCCGACGGGAGATGTCGATCCAATGATGGCTATATGGGGAGCTTTTCGAAGGCGTTGTTCATTCATGCCAACCTACGACTCTCGGCTCTTCGGCTTTGACTTTCCGCACCGTGTGGGCGAATTTGGACGCCAATGGAATGAGTTTGGCGACGAGTCCGGAACAAAGATAGATCGTCGCGATAACGAGAAGCACAACTTCCGAATAGAAAATAACGAGGGCGATCAGCATCGCCGTACAAAAAAGCACGATACGGGGCCTTGGCTTCTTCACGTCGAACTCTTTGAAACTGGCGTAACGAACCGTACTGATCATCAGAAAGGCAATCAGAAGAATCAGCAGGGACCACAGGAGCGCCGATCCCACGAGCAGAACGGGCGTCTTGAAGAAATGGACGACAGCGGCAATCATGCCGGCGCCCATGGGAATCGGCAGGCCGACGAAGTAGCGCCTGGAGCCCGCCTCCGGTGGCTTCTTCGTTTGAATGTTGAATCGGGCCAGGCGAAGCGCTCCGCACACGAGAAACGCGAACGTGGAGAGCCAGCCAAGCTGGTTCACGTGCTGGACGATGTCCGCCTCGAGGCCTGCGGTGGAGCTCAAACCCCACTTGAAAGCCAGCATGGCGGGTGCGACTCCAAACGTGACCAGATCGGCCAGGGAGTCCAGTTGGATGCCGAAGTCGCTGTCCGTTTGTGTCAGGCGAGCGATGCGGCCGTCCATCATGTCCAACACCATGCCCACACCAATGGCGATCGCCGCGGAATCGTAGTTCGCGCGCAGGGTCGCGATCACGGCATAGTAGCCGCAAAAAATATTGCCGACGGTGAACAGGCTGGGAACAATGGAAAGGCCGCTCTGAATTCGTGCCCGGTCTCGAATGCGTCGGCGTTGGCGTTTTTCTGTCATGAGGTCTCTTTGATCACCCCGATCGGCGTCGATCCGCCTCGGACCCGCATCCCGGTTTCCACTGTGGCCTCGGTACCAGCCGGGAACAAGACGTCGACTCGCGAACCAAAACGGATCAAACCAATGAGTTCGCCTTTCTCGACGGGATCCCCTTTCTTCTTCCAGCATACAATTCGGCGGGCAACAAGTCCTGCAACTTGAGTAAAGACCAGTTTCAGGTTTCCCTGGGCGACCGTGATGATATTCCGCTCATTCTCGACGCTGGCCGCATGACTAAAAGCCGCCCTGAATTTGCCGGGCTTGTATTCCATGGCCTCGATACGGCCTCGCATCGGACTTCGATTCACGTGAACATCGAAGATCGAAAGAAAAATGCTGAGCTTCGTTATGTTGCCGACGCGTTCGACGTTTACGACGCGTCCGTCCGCCGGCGACACGATGATTCGAGGATCCGGCGGGATTGAACGCTTCGGATTCCGGAAAAAGAATGCCACAAAAACGGCAAGCAAGAGCAGGAAAATCCCCGCTGCAGCCCAGGCCAGCCAGAAGCTTATTGCGGCCGCTGCCAGCAGAGGCAGCAGGAAGATGAACGCGTCTTTGACAATCATGAATGCGATTCTACAAGGAAGGCGTACTGTAGCGGCGGTCTGTTCTTGATGCTGCGCGCTATCGCGCTTGCGCTTCGCGGACCGCCGGAGCATCGGCGCTCATAGAGCGCCGCTACAGTAAAGGCGGACTAAGTATGCTGATGACTCGGTTCGTTCCGGAACTTTTGGATCATGGAGTTCATCTGGTCTTTCAGCTGGAGCTTCTTCTTTTTCAGCGTGACTTCGTCGAGATGATCCTGCTCAGACATGTGATGCTTCGCATGCAGTTGCTCGAGTTTGTCCGCGTACTGTTTATGCTCACCGACCAGACGGCGAAATTCCGGGTTCGCGGACATCAAGTGCTCCTTGACCTCCTCCTCCTTCATCATCACGTTCCTCCTAGGTAATTGATATTTTTCCCGTCTAAAGCCACCGTAGCACACGCTTTGCCGCGAGTTCAATCCGAAATGTCGAGTTCCATGACGTATGCGTCTTCGATCGGATTCGAGTAGTAATTCTTCCGCTCGCCGGCGATCGTGAACGTGAATCCGAGATAGAAATTAATGGCTGGATTATTGGATTTTCGCACTTCGAGAATGACCTTGCGGGCTTTGCGCCGGGCCGACTCCTCGATGGCCGCTGTCATCAATTGCTTGCCGATGCCGGATCGCGCATGACCGCTTTCGACGGCTATATTGTAGATCTCGGAAACATCCGCAGCGATGTGGAAAATGACAAATCCCACAATGCTGTTCGATCCGCTTTCCTCTTCCAGTTCGGCGACAAAGCTGGACGTGAAGCTGTCGTCGTTCAGAAGGCGGTAGTAGCTGTCGATCGACCAATGGGAGAGGTGGTGCCAGGACCGCTCGATATCGACAATCCGATCGACGTCGCTTTTTCGGACTTTACGAATTCGGACTTCCAATGCTTTCACGAGCAATCTCCGCGTCGGTCTTGCGCACGTACACAGGCTTCAACGGCCCGCAGCTCGGAGCGGCCGCCAGTTCCGCAATCGTCGAAGCCAGGTAGAGATCCATGGAATGGACGCTCCATCCGGGCGTTTCGTCGATCTCCGATTGATAACGAAGCGCCCCGTCACCACAAAAAACCAGGCTCTGGCGGGGCAACGACGCGAACCACTCGGCGGGTTTTAGCACGACAGCAGGACGCTCTTCAACAAGAGTATCCTCCGTCCGGCGATAGACGGCACCGTATACTTCTCCCCGCCGGGCATCGATCGTTGGAACAATCAGCGCATCGTGAATTCCGGCTTTCCAGGCCAGGGCTTCGAGCGTCGTGACCCCTGCTCCGCGCTTGCCATGAGCCGCAACGAAACCTTCCATCGCCGCCAACCCGATACGCAATCCTGTAAACGAGCCCGGACCCCGGGCAGCAGCAAAGAGATCAATGTCTGCGAGCTTGAACGGCAGATGCTGGAAAAGGAAGTCGACGGAACGGAACAGGCGTTCGGAATGTTGCATCGAGGAAGCGAGGCGGATTTCTCCTACATTTTCTGGGCCGTCGACGACACAAACGCTTCCGCGCACGGAACTCGTGTCGACCGCCAAAATGCGCATGCCTTATTATAAGGACGGAGGAGAACACACCCATGGAGAAAATCGGGATTCTGACGGGCGGTGGCGACTGCCCGGGATTGAACGCAGTCATCCGTGCCGTTGTTCGTCGCTCTCTCGCTCTCGGCAATGACGTCTTGGGCATCAAGAATGGCTGGGCCGGCCTGGTTCAGGGATTCGTCGAACCGCTCACGTACTTCTCCGTGTCGGGCATCCTTCCGCGAGGCGGAACAATCCTTGGTACGTCCCGGACAAATCCGTTCAAGGAAGTGGAGCAAATTCAGAAGCTTAAGAGCAATTGGCAAAAGTTTGGCTTGAACTGCCTGGTTGCCGTTGGAGGCGAGGACACACTCGGTGTCGCGCACAAACTTTTCAAACAGGAAGGCTATCCGATCGTTGGCGTTCCTAAGACGATCGACAATGACCTCGCCGGTACCGATTACACGTTCGGTTTCGACACGGCCGTGCAGATCGTCACGGAAGCCATAGACCGTCTGCACACGACGGCGGAGTCCCACAAGCGCGTCATGGTGGTCGAAGTGATGGGACGTAACGCCGGCTGGATCGCCACGTATTCCGGCATGGCCGGCGGAGCGGACTGCATCCTGGTTCCGGAAAAGAAATTCAACGTGGACGACGTGTGTGCGCTGATTCGCAAGCGCATCGACCGGGGCCGCGAGTTTGCCATCGTTGTGGTTGCCGAAGGCGCTACGCCCGACGAAACCCATCAGGTTCTCACGAAAGGCGGCCACGTCGATGAGTTCGGTCACGCCCAGCTTGGCGGAATTGGGGACTGGCTTGGAAAACAGATCGAACACAAGACCGGAATCGAAACCCGGGTGACCGTTCTCGGCCACGTCCAGCGCGGCGGCACGCCGACAGCCTACGACCGGGTTCTTGCAACCCGGTTCGGTATCAAAGCCGTCGAGCTGATCCGCGAAAAACAGTTCGGTTACATGGCTTCCCTCCGCGGCACGGAAATCGTGGCCGTGCCAATCGAAGAGGCGCTCAATCAGAAGCTGCTCGATCCCAAAGTTTTTGATGACGCGTCGGTCTTTTTCGGATAGAACCGACAAAGCGTTTTGGCCGCGGATTGCGCGGATTACGCGGATGGGCCGCCGGTACTGCGAATTTTATAAGTTCGTAAACTCATGCGGCCCATCCGCGTAATCCGTGCAATCCGCGGCTGACCACCGCACTAAACAAATGCAAGACCAAGACCTCACGCCCATGATGCGGCAGTACCATGCCGTAAAGCAGGAAACACCGGATGCCCTGCTCCTGTTCCGCCTGGGCGATTTCTACGAGCTGTTTTTCGAAGATGCCGTCACGGCCTCGCGTGAACTCGAAATCACACTAACCGCGCGCAACAAGGACCGCGAGAATTCCGTGCCGATGTGCGGGGTACCCTACCACGCGGCGGACGGCTATATCGCGCGGCTGCTTCGCAAGGGTTACAAGGTCGCTATCTGCGACCAGGTGGAGGCCGCGCAGAAAGGTGTCAAGCTCGTAAAGCGGGAGGTCACGCGGATAATCACACCGGGGACCGTCACCGACACGAACATTCTGGCGCCCGGCGAAAACAATTTCCTGCTTGCCATCACCGACCGTGACGACCAGCTCGGTTCCGCCCTTCTCGACATCTCGACCGGCGAGCTTCGCGCTTCTCAGTTTTCCGGTCCGGATCGTTGGAGCCGGCTTCTCCTGGACATCGAGCATTTCGCTCCAACCGAAGTTCTGTTTCCCGAAAAACTCAAAGAAGCCGCCGACAAATTCGACGGAATCGCAAAGACGCCGATGGAAGACTGGCTGTTCGATCCCGATTATGCGTCTCGCGTTCTGCGCGACCAGTTGGGCACGGCGACGCTCGACGGCTTCGGCCTTGCGGACAAGGCGGCGGCGGTCGGAGCATCGGGCGCCATGATTCACTACGTCCGGCAGACGCAAAAAACGACGCTCGAGCACATTACCGGACTGACATTTTCCGAGGCGGCCGACTACCTGATGCTGGACGCATCCACCATCCGGAACCTCGAACTGTTCGAATCGTCAAGCGGCGACACCAGGGACACACTCCTGACCGTAATCAATCGAACGCGTACGGGGATGGGAGCGCGCCTCCTGCGAAACTGGCTCGTCCGCCCTTCGATCGATCCAAAGGAGATCGAATCGCGGCTCGACGCGGTCAGCGAGCTTGCCGGCTCCGCGATGGTTCTCGAGGCCACGCGCGGCTCTTTTGAAGGCATGTTCGATCTGGAACGCCTGCTGGGCAAAATCACTATCGGCACCGCAAGCCCGCGAGAACTGACGTCGCTGCGCGCATCGATCGGGCGGCTTCCCGCCATCGCAGCGGCGCTCGAAGGATTGAAGGCCAGCCGTTTCCTGCAGCTTCGGTCGCGGATGGATCTTCTCGAAGACCTGGGCGACCTGCTCAACAAAGCCATCAGCGACGATCCGCCTTTCGTGCTGGCCGATGGCGGTGTTATTCGCCAGGGCTATCATCTTGAACTGGACGATCTCCGCTCGCTTTCGAGAAACAGCAAGACCTATCTGGCATCCGTCGAAGCGCGCGAGCGCGAACGCACCGGCATTGGATCGTTGAAGGTGCGCTTCAACAAGGTCTTCGGTTATTACATCGAAGTATCCAAGGCGAATATGCATCTGGTGCCGAAAGATTACGACCGCAAACAAACCCTGGTTGGCGCCGAGCGATTCGTCACGCCCGAACTGAAAGAATACGAAGAGAAGATCCTGACTGCCGAAGAGAAGATTCTCGAGATCGAGAAGAATCTCTTTCAGAAGATTCGAAACCACATCGCGGAACAGGCGCGACGCATCCGCCAGACGGCCGCCGTGATCGCCGAGTTCGACCTGCTGACTGGGTTTGCGGCCACCGCGCAACGCTTCGGCTATTCGAGGCCGCAGATATCGGCTAATGATGAGGTGGTCGTTCGGAAGGGACGCCATCCGGTCATCGAGGCTCTGGCCGAAGAGCATCGCGCCGACCGCTTCGTGCCCAACGATCTGTTCATGAACGATTCCACCGATCAGATTCTTATCGTGACCGGACCGAACATGGGGGGCAAGTCGACATTTCTGAGGCAGAACGCGTTGCTCGTCATTCTCGCGCAGATGGGATCGTTTGTGCCGGCGCAGTTATTACGATTTCCCATCGTGGACCGGATCTTTACGAGAATCGGCGCGTCCGACAATCTGGCACGCGGCCGTTCGACTTTCATGGTCGAAATGACCGAGACGGCAATCATCCTGAATTCGGCGACAGCGCGAAGTCTGATCATCCTGGACGAGATCGGACGGGGTACCGCGACCTTTGATGGTCTTTCGATCGCCTGGGCGGTAATCGAGCACATTCAGGCCTCGATCCGGGCCAAAACGCTCTTCGCCACCCATTACCACGAGCTGACGGAGCTTGCCGACCTCCTTTCCGGGATCCGGAATTACCATGTCGCCGTAAAGGAGGCCCACGACCGTATCATCTTCCTGCGGACGGTCGAAAAAGGACCGGCGAACCGGAGCTATGGTATTGAAGTGGCTAGACTTGCGGGAATTCCGGGGGGCGTCACCCAGCGGGCTCGAGAAATCCTCAAAAAACATGAGGAAAATGAACATGAGTTGTCCGATAATCTCACTGTCCGAGCCAGACGAAAACCCAAAATAATCGTCAATCAGCTGTCCCTTTTTACCGCTTTGGAAGAAGAGCTTCGGATTGCTCTGCGCGGGATAGATCTCGACAGCTTGACCCCTTTGGAAGCTTTAAGACTGTTAGCGGAACTCAAGAAGAAAGCCGAGTAGCGCGGCTCTACATATGAAGGATTCCCGTCGCCTGACGTTGGAGGAAAAAATAGGGCAGTTGTTCGTCGTCGGGTTTCAGGGATCCGAACCCGACAGCGAGACACGCGTGGTGCTCGACGTTTTCCGTCCCGGCGGCTTCATCCTTCTTCAGCGAAACATCGAAAGCTTCGATCAGATTTACGACCTCACCAGCAGGCTGCGGGAAATGTTTCCAATTCCTCCGTTGCTGGCGATCGACCACGAAGGCGGCCGCGTCGATCGGCTCAAGCACATCTTTGCGCCCATTCCTTCCATGCCGGAGCTCGCCGGCGCGGGAATGGCTCAACTGCGGCTGGGCGCCAGGATCATCGCGGCAGAATTAGAAGCCACCGGTTTCAATGTCAATTTCGGGCCGGTGCTGGATCTGCGGCTTCCCGGCTCGATCGTTTCCGAGAGATGTCTGGCATCGACTCCTGGAGAGGTCGCACGCCTGGCCGGGGCTTTCCTCGAGGAACTGTCAAAGAAAAACATCGTTCCTGCGCCGAAGCATTTTCCCGGATTGGGCGGGGCTACGGTCGATCCTCACTTTACGCTTCCGCGAATCGACCGCAATAAACGACAGTTGCTCCAGGAAGACAGCGTGCCTTTTGTGTCCCTGTTTCCTCAGGCCGACATGATCATGATGTCCCATGCGCATTATCCGGGCCTCGGTGACGAGAAGCCGATACCGGCTTCCCTTTCCTCACGCGTGATCGAGGGCTTTTTGCGCAAGAAACTGGGGTACAAGGGCCTGGTGGTGACAGATGACATGACGATGGGCGCCGTCACGACTGTCGGTTTGATCCCGGATCTGTTCCTGCGGGCCTTCGAAGCCGGCAACGATCTGCTGCTCTTCTCCCAAACAACGCCGCTACTGGAACAGGCGTTCAAGACGATTCTGCTCGCAGCTCGCAGTAGTGCCACACTGCGCAAACGGGTCGATGAGTCTGTCGAGCGGATTCTTGCGTTGAAGGGCCGCCTCGAATTCAGGCCGCTACGGTACCGCACACATCTTAGAGCCCGCATCACCCGTCAAATCGAGAAACTGAGAAGGACGGTAGAACCTGCCCCCGCTCAGGTCCACTCGGCGCAGAGATAGTAGTTACATACTCGAGGGGAATTTTGAAATTGGACGAATCCTGCATCTCAAATCCGAAATCCGAAATCTCCAATTGGACTGGCAGTCCAATCTGGTATTTCGGATTTCGGATTTGAGATGCAGGATTCGTCCAATTTCAAAATCTCCCAGGTCGACCTGCTAAAATGCCTGTATGCTCTTCCTGCTCCTCCTGGCCCTGTTCCTGTCCGGCTGCACCGGCCAGACTTCGGCGGACCCCGGAATTGTGACTGTGGCCCTCGACCAGGTGCCTGAGAATCTGGATCCACGCATCGCTCAGAATGCAACGTCTCAGCGGATCGACGAGCTGATATTCAATTCGCTCGTCAGGAAGAATGAGCGGTCGGAGGTCGTCCCGGATCTGGCGCTGCGGTGGGAGACGCCCGATCCCAAAACCTACGTCTTCCACCTCCGTGATGACGCGAAATTCCATGACGGCCGGCCGGTCACGTCCAGGGACGTCCAGTTCACATTCCGCACCATGCTGGACGGAACCGTGCGTACCACCAAGAGCGGCCACCCGTACAACCTGATCCAATCCATTGAAGCACCCGACGCTTACACGGTTGTTTTCAAATTGAAGGAAGTCTTTTCACCGTTTCTCTGGAACTTGACGCTCCCGGTGCTTGGCATCATTCCGGATGGCTCCCCCACCGACTTTAATCGTCATCCGATTGGATCCGGACCATTCGAGTTTGTGCACTACATCCTGGATGACGAAGTACTGCTAAAGCGGAACGAAAACTATTTCGGAGACAAAGCGGGCGTTTCCATGCTGCGCTTCAAACTGATTCCCGAAGCGATCGTGCGCGCCCTGGAGCTTCGCAAAGGTACCATCGACATCGCCTTGAACGTGTTGACGCCGGATATGGTCGAAGTCCTGAAGCACGATCCCGGCCTGAAGGTCATGCAGGCGGAAGGAACCAGCTACCAGTACCTCGCCTTCAATCTCACCGATCCGGTTTTTCGCGATATTCGAGTGCGCCAGGCCTTCGCGTATGGAATCGATCGAGACAAAATCATTAAATATCTGTGGCGCGGTCAGGCGAAGCCCGCGTTCGGTGTGATCCCTCCGAACAACTGGGCGCATGAGTCGAATGTAAGAACCTATCCCTACGATCCGGCGCTTGCGCGGCAATTATTGAAGGAAGCGGGCCAGGAGAATCTCGTGTTCACGTATCGGACTTCGACGGACGACACCGGAAGGTTGATGGCCATCATCCTTCAGCAGGAGCTGAAAGAGATTGGCGTAACGATGGAAATCCGGTCCAACGAGTTTGCCACGTTCTTTGCAGACATTATTGCGGGTAACTTCCAGGTATTCTCGCTGCGGTGGATCGGCGCCAACAATGATCCGGATATCTTCAACCTGATCTTTAACTCGAAGTCAGTTCCGCCAAATGGCTCGAATCGTGGCCATTATTCGAACCCTCGTGTCGACGAACTCGTCGAGTTTTCTCGCCGCGAGGTGGATGTCGAGAAACGGAAGCAGGCTTACAGTGAGATTCAGCGCATCGTTGCCGAAGAGCTTCCCTATATCGACCTGTTCTATATGGACAATGTTTGCGTTTACAGCAACCGCATTGAGGGAATAAAGCTCTACCCTGCAGGTGACTTCGCCTTCTTCACGGGCATTCGTCTGAAACCCGCAAGCTGAATGGAGCCGCGGATTTCACGGATTACGCGGCTAAACCTTTCTCAACTCAGGATTGGTCTTCAACGGCTTTGGTTTTACCCTGGAAAGCGCGCGCCTGGCCATGCTGAACGCGAAGGTACCCGTCAGTACGCCGATCACCCCAAGAATTGCGCCCTTAACGTATCTGTTCATATCAATGAGTGTGCAGGCGAGATGCCATTACAGGTCCATCCAACGATAGGCAGAAAGGAGAATGACTTCGCGGACGGTGTACCAAAAGCGCTGGGTGGCCGCGATTTCGATGGGACTGTTCGGGGCAGGCGATGTATAGGCCAGAATTCCATTATCCTCGAACATTTTCTTCAGCCGCAGGAGGTGAAAACCATCGCTTACCACGACCGCGCTCTTCCACCCTTTGGCCTGCATCAGGCCGGCTGACGCACGGATGCTGTCGCGCGTGGAGCCGCTTCCCTGTTCGGTTACGATCTTCGCCGGATCTATTCCCCGTTGGACGAGGTACCGCGTTCCTACATGAGCTTCGGAAAAGTTCGGATCGGGGCCATAGCCACCAGTCGTGATAATGGCCTGAGCGTAACCCTTCTGATACAAGTCAAAGGCGTGATCCAGCCGCGCCTTGAGGACAGGCGAAGGCCTGCCGTTGTACTGCGCCGCTCCGAGGACCACGATGGCGTCGGCTTTGCGTGCTTCATCGCGCCCGGCCCAGTCGCGGATCTGGAAATAGAGATACGCCCAGTAGACTGAGAGAACGATCAGCAGGGCAAAACCGAACAGGGATCCCCATTTGAAAGCTTTACGAATCATGCGGGTGGCCTCCGAATCCGGCCTTTGAAGAACTCCTGGAGACTTTCAAATGAGATCGGACCTTCTCTAAGAAGTACAGGGGGGTCGCTGGTTAAGTCAAGGACGCTGGACCCGGAGCGTGCGGGCAGCAGGCCGCCATCGATGAGTACATCAACCGATTCACCAAGTTGCGACTGCACCTCTCCAGCCGAGACTGCTGCCGGCCTGTCGCTGAGATTGGCGCTGGTGGCGGTGATCGGCTTGCCGAGCTTTCCCATGAGTTTTACAGCAAACGGCGCAACAGGCCATCGAAGACCTATCGTGTTCGTGCCGGCGGTGACTCTGGCTGGAATCGAAGGCTTCGCTTTCACAACCAGGGTGAGAGGCCCCGGCCAGAACCGGCTCGCAACGGAATAGAACATCTGATTCGGATCGCTTATCGACTCCACCATGCGAATGGAATCCACCAGCAACAGGATCGGTTTCGTTTCGGCTCGGCCCTTTATGTTGAAAATGCGCTCGATCGCCGCATCATTGAATGGGTCCGCGCCCAGACCGTATGCGGTGTCGGTTGGAAAGCCAATGACGCCTCCATGCCGCAGAATGGATAGAATCAGAGTGAAGTCACTTTCCGAGATACTATCGGTGTGAAACGCTTCCATCGGAGCCGAATTATCCTTGGAGACTCTCTCGCTAGGCAAGCACAACCCGAAGCTTGTCGATATCCGAAAGGCCATCGACCACGGCACCCTCACCCGTGATGGCTGGCTGCCCATCGAAGGGCCCAGGCTGCTCGAAGAAGCGCAGCAGAGCGGCCTGGAGATCGCGAGTGTGTTTGCTCGCCGGGGCACGGTAGTACCTGCCGTGAGCTCTTCTTCGCAGGTTTACGAAATCGAACCTGCAATATTTAAGACCATCCAAAGCACGGAAACGTCACAAGGGATCATCGCCCTGGTTCGCCCGAGGTACTTCAGGTTGCCGGACATCGTATCCACGGCGAATCCCCTGATTGTCATGCTGGTCCGGTTGCAGGACCCGGGAAACGTTGGAACGATCCTCCGCGTGGCGGAATCGTTTGGCGCCGACGGCTGCCTGGCGACCGTTGGAACCGCAAGCGCTCTCAATTCCAAAACGGTGCGAGCCAGCGCGGGCAGTGTGTTTCGCCTTCCTCACGTCTGGGACCTCGATATACGACAGGCTGTTTCCATGTTGAAGGCGTCAGGGATAGGCATCGTTGGTACCGCTCCTTCTGCACAACAGACGATCGATGAATGGGACTGGAATAAACCTTCGGCGATCGTTATCGGGAATGAAGGCCACGGGCTCTCGGAAGAGGAAAAGGATCTTTGCGATGTCCAGCTCCGGATTCCTCAGTGCGCGGCAGTCGAATCGCTCAATTCGGCGATCGCCGCGGCTGTTATCCTCTACGAAGCCTCGAAGCAAAGGATGAACCGATGAGCGGTTCTCTTTTCGAAGACGAGAAACCCAGCGGTCCCGCACCGGATGCGCCGCTTGCGGATCGCATGCGGCCGCAGACGCTGGACGAGATCCTCGGGCAGCGCCATCTGCTCGATCCCGGCAAACCGCTGCGGACGGCGATCGAGCGCGACCAGGTTCCGTCCATGATCCTGTGGGGACCGCCTGGGGTGGGAAAGACCACGCTTGCACACATCATCGCAAGGATCACAAAGTCCACATTCGTCTCTTTCAGTGCCGTCATGGCCGGCATCAAGGAGATCAAGGAGATCATGGCCGGAGCGGAAAGAGCCCGCCGGCTGGGACGCCGTACAATCGTGTTCGTCGATGAGATTCATCGATTCAACAAGGCCCAGCAGGATGCATTTCTGCCGCATGTCGAGCGAGGGAATATCACGCTGATTGGAGCCACCACCGAGAACCCCTCGTTCGAGGTCATCTCCGCGCTTTTGTCGCGGACCCGTGTCTTCGTCCTGGAGGCGCTCTCGGACGAGGACATCATGACCTTGCTGCGCCGAGCGGTCGCTCGCGAGAAATTCAATGTCGACGACGCGTCGCTAAATGCGATCGCTGGTCTGGCCAATGGCGATGCCCGCACCGCGCTCAATATCCTCGAACTGGCGGTCCAGGGAACGGCTCCAGGCCAACCCATTACGAAAACCACGATCGAGCAGGCGTCACAAAAGACCTTTCTTTACGACAAGACCGGCGAGGAGCACTACAACATCATCTCGGCGCTCCATAAATCGCTGCGGAACTCCGACGCGGACGCGGCTCTCTACTGGCTCGCCAGGATGCTCGAAGCCGGCGAAGACGGGCTGTACATCGCCCGGCGCCTGATCCGGTTTGCCTCCGAAGACATTGGTCTGGCCGATCCCCGGGCTCTTCGCATCGCCCTTGACGCGAAAGATGCCTTCAACTTCATCGGTCTCCCGGAAGGCAAACTGGCACTCGCCCAATGCGTGATCTATCTGGCCGCCGCCCCGAAATCGAATTCCGTCACGACCGCGTACGCGGCCGTGGTTTCCGACGTCGAAAACACCCGCAACGATCCGGTTCCTCTCCACATCCGCAATGCTCCCACCGGCCTCATGAAAAAACTCGGCTACGGCAAAGGCTATCAATACTCTCATGACGTCGAAGGTAAAGTTGCGGACATGGACTGCCTGCCTGATTCCCTGAAGGGACGCAAGTATTACCATGGTGAGGAAACGGGAGAAGAAACGGATGTGAAGCGCCGCCTGGAGGAAGCGGAGAAAAAGCGGGGCAGGAAAAGAACGAAAGGTTGAACTGTAGCGGCGGTCATAGAAGGTGTGAATTCCAGCCGCGGAGCGGCGTAAGAATGTAGCCACCAGCCCCGTAGGGGCGCAAGATTCCTCGAATCCATTCGAATCTTTCGCCCCTCTGGGGCTGGGATCCAGGGTTACTGTTTACCCCGGGCTTGCGCCCGGGGCTACATTCTTACGCCGCTCCGCGGCTAAAACCGCAACGAGCGCATTTCATTCACACCTTCTATGACCGCCGCTACAGTTGGAATCACAGAGTTCAGTTCGCGCGGGCCGCCGAAATCGCTTCACCCAGGATACTCGCCGACCGATCGATATCGGCGTCGGAAATAACGAACGGTGGAGCGAGCAAGTAGATGTCGTCTTTGATGCGGCTGACCAGACCTCGCTTGTAGCACTCCTTCAGCACGCGCGGACCAAACTTCATCGACGCGGGGAATGCTTTTTTCGTGGCCTTGTCTTCGATAAGCTCAACGCCACACATCAACCCGCGGCCGCGGACATCGCCGACGTTCTCGAGAGACGACAGTTGCATCAAGGCATCGAGCAGCCGCTTCCCTTTCCTGGCCGCCTCTTCGACGAGTCCTTCCCTCTCGAGAATATCCATGGTCGCGACGCCCACGGCGCAGCAGGTCGGATGAGCGGAATAGGTAAACGCATGCATCCAGCGGCGGTCGGGCGGAGCTTCAGCCATGACTTTATAGACGCGGTCCGATAACCCGATGCCCCCAAGCGGGAGATATCCGGAGGTAATGCCCTTCGCAAAGGAAATCATGTCCGGCTCGACCCCCCATTTTTCAAGACCAAACCAGGTTCCCGTTCGTCCGAAGCCGGTGATCACCTCGTCAGCCAGAAACAGCACGTCGTACTTGTTGCAGATCTCGCGAATCCGAGGAAAGTAATCGTCCTGAGGTACGATCAAACCCCCCGCGCCCTGAACCGGTTCCGCGATGAAAGCCGCAACGGTGTCCGCTCCTTCCCGAAGGATTGCCTTCTCGAGCTGATCCGCCGCCGCCCGGCCCTGGCTCACGGAAGGATTATCTGAAACGAATCGATAAGGATACGGCGACGGAATATGGATAAAACCGGGCAGCTTTCCTCCGAACATGGGCCAGTAGGATGGAATGCCCGTCGCGCTCATGGCGCCCATGGTTACACCGTGATAGGCGTGCTCACGGCTGATAATCTTCGTCTTTTCCGGCCGGCCTTGAGTGATCCAGAAGAAACGAGCGGTCTTGATCGCGCTATCGTTCGCCTCGCCGCCACCCGATGCGAAAAAAAAGTGATTTATTGATGGGTAACACCGCTGCGCTAGTTTTTCGGCCAGTTGCACGGCGGGGATGTTTGTATGGCCCGTGTATGCCGATACAAAGGCCACCTGCTCCATCTGTCTGGCCGCAGCCTGTGCAAGCTCCTTGCGGCCGTGTCCAAGGGTAACGTTCCATAAACAGGCGAGACCATCGATGAACTCGCGGCCATCGGCGGTTCGCAGCTTTGCGCCTTCGCCCTTGACCCAGACGAAAGGCTCCTTCGCATCGTTGGGATGGTAGAGCGGATGAACCAGATAATCCTGATCTGCCTTAATGATTTTTTGAATATCCACGGTCATTATTAGTGCTCCTCCATGCTTCGGTCCATAATAGCTCAAAGGGGGGCATATGCGCGTGTATCTGGTTCAACACGGGAAAGCCAAACCGGCAGATGAAGATCCCAATCGCGGCCTTTCCGACGCCGGGCGGGAAGAAGTCACACGCGTCGGCGAATTTCTACGCGGATTACGAATATCGGTCTCATTGATTCAACATAGTGGGAAGTTGAGGGCTGAAGAAACCGCTCACATTCTCGGCATCACGATACGTTGCCCGGTCGGTCCAACGCACACCAGCGGGCTGGATCCGTCCGATGATCCCTCGATTGCCTCAAACTTTCTGAAGGTTTATACGGACGATATCCTCATCGTCGGTCACCTTCCCCACCTGGAGAGGCTGACATCGTTGCTGATGACCGGAATCCCGGATAAGCGTCCCGTTAAATTTCAGAATGGCGGCGTGGTTTGCCTGGAAAAGGAAGCCGGCGCATGGAGTCTGCTTTGGGCCATTGTGCCGGAATTGTTGCAAGCCACGTCGCGGCTCGCAGCCTGAGATATTGTAATATCTTCTAAGAGATGTCGAGGCGAGAGATTTCAGCAGGATGCGTCGTGTATAGAACGACAGACAATCTGACGGAGGTCGCGCTTATTCAACCGCGCGATCGCAAGGCCTGGGCGCTTCCCAAAGGGTTGATCGAACCTGGGGAGCAACCCGAACACGCCGCGCAGCGCGAGGCCCGCGAAGAGACCGGGTTGTCCGGAACCATAATGTCCAGGATCGATACGATCAAATATTCCTACATGGCGAAGTGGGAGCAGCCCCCGACGCGCGTTTTCAAGATCGTCACATTTTATTTGTGTAAGTATACCGAAGGAGACCCGTCGCAGCACGACCGCGAAGTCGATCACGTGCAATGGTTTCCTATCGACGAAGCGATCCGTAACGCCAGCTATCCACAAGAAAAGACAATCCTTCGAAAGGCGAAGGGCTTGATTCAGGAATCCGACCACAACAACGCGGGCTAAAAACAGCGCGGGCTAAAGCCCGCGACTACATTAGATTCAGTTTGAACAGCTTGATGGCGTTGGTGCGGCCGATCTGCAGCCGTTGGGCATCGGTCAGCGGTGTCTTGTCGAACCAGGTCGCCGCGTCCTCCATCTTTTCGAACGGATAGTCGGCCGAAAACATCATGCGGTCCACGCCCATCACTTCCAGGGCGCACCGGAACGACGGGTCGCAGAAATTGCCGCTCGTCGTGACGTAGAAATGATCCAGAAAATACTCACCCAGGTACCGCTTGCCCGTGTAGCCACGCGGCGAGAAACGCATCCGCGCATCGATGCGCCACAAATCGTAGGGGATGTGTTCGCCGAGGTGTCCGATGATGATTTTCAGCTTCGGAAAATCGTCGAACAGGCCTGAACCGCACAGGCGCAGCGCATGAATCGACGTTTCCACAGCGAACCCCCATGGCGAGCTCATCAGCCACGGGTGTCCTTCATAAGGTTGGGCTCGGGCTGGAATCTGCATCCGCGGATGCAGATAAAACGGCACGTCGAGGTCGGACACTGTCGACCAGAAACTCCGGTATTGCGGAATGTCAAAATAGATTGCGGAATCCGGAACGTCCTTCTGGGTAAAACCATTCACCAGTGCGCCCTTGAAGCCCATATCCTTCACGCAGCGGATCAACTCTTTGGAAGCGGCGTCGGGATCCTGCATCGGGAGCGCCGCAAACGCGCCGAATCGGTTGGGATGTTTGACAACCGCCTCGGCCATACGGTCGTTTGCGCGCTTCGACACATCGATGGCTTTCTTCGTGTCCAGAATTGCTTGAACCGCGGGTGCGTTCAGCGACAGGATCGTGTATTCGATCCCGTTCTTCTCCATTCCGGCGAGACGCTCGTCCCCGATGTCCAGAATCTGTCGCGCGAATTCGTCCCATTTCCCGGAGCCTCCGGCGAAGGTGCGCGCATCCTCCAGGGTTTCCGGAAGAGACATGTGTTCTTCAAAAGCGATCTTTCCTTTCATCGACAGAATCTCCTTTTGTCAGCAGTTGACGGACGGCGGCGTTTATTTCGCGCGGCCCTTCACGCCTTGCGCGATCATCGGCAGCTTGTAAATCGTCGCGGCTGTCTGCTGCGGGCCTTCACGAATCGGCGTGCCGCCTGCATCCTCGGCGCCGGAGCCGACGACGTAGAGCGTTTTCTTGTCGGGACCCGCGAAAGCGACGCTGATCACGCCGCGAGGCGTCGGAATCAGGCCCAGATACTTTCCCATCTTGTCGAAGACCTGTACGCCGGGGTTGGACGTCACGTATAACCGTCCCTCCGAGTCCACCGCGCTGCCGTCGCCGTTACCCATTGCGAGCGTCGCAAAATCGCGCCGGTTGGCAAGCATACCGGGTCCCTTCACGTCGAAGGCAACAATCGTTCCAGGCGTCTGGCCACCGCCGTTGGTGACGTAGAGGACCTTGTCATCCTGGCTGAAGACGATCCCGTTAGTACGGATGTTCTCCGCCACCACCGAGACCTTCCCGTTCGCGTTGGCGTAATAGACACAGCCCGACGTAAAGTACGCGCCGCCCTGGCTATCGGCAGCGAGATCGTTCGGCCGCACGCTCAGCGTCGTGCCGTCGGTCCATTTGTCCGCGACCATCTTGCGCTCGGGAGCAAGAATGGTGATTGCGTTCACGATCGATGCCCGGTCTGGCTTCGTCGATCCCGGCCTCTCTGTTCGATGCACTCCGTAGAGCCGGCCCTGCCGATCCATCGATAACGACCCGACGCCTTTCGCATTCGACAGGTAGACGGACGCCTTGTCGTTTTTGTCGATCCTGAGGACGGCATCGTAGTCTTCCTGCGCCACGAGCGCGCTCCCGTCCTTGTCAGCGACGATGCCGTCGGCACTGTTGCCGCCGGCCTGCCAGACTTTCGTCCATTTCGCACCAGCTGCGACAACCCCGGGAATCATCGTCACGGTCGCGGCGCGCGGGAGTCGCTGCGGCGCCAAAGCGCCGCCCGGTTGGGCCGGCGGCTGCACGGGCTGCGCGCACGGCGGAAGTGGTGCCGCGGTACCTTGAGCCTGCGCCTGGCCCGGAAGGAGCGCCAACGCGGACAGCGAGGACAAAATCACGAACACGGTTTTCGGTTTCATACGACCTCATTAGCGGAAATTCCATGCACGCGGGCTTTCCGACTGTAGCGGCGGTCTATGACCGCCGGTTTTTCCTTGCAACATGCCATAAAACCGGCAGTCATAGACCGCCGCTACAGTGGAAAAATGGTCCTGAATATTTAAGCGCACTTCTGACTCGGGACACCAGGAACATAATTCGACTTGTGCGCTCCAGCAAGAAGGCACCTGCAGGTAACGATACACGCCCTGGACATTATCGTTTATTGGTTAGTGGACTCGCCGTTGGTGGAGGATCTTCGCTTGTGGGGCAGGGCGCAGTTGTCGCGCGTTTAGCAACCTCCTGGCAATACGAAGCTGAACGTTGATCCGCGACCCACTTCGCTTTCGACGAAGATCTGACCCCCGTGCGCTTCAACGATCTGTTTCACAATGGCAAGGCCGAGACCCAGTCCGCCCTTCTTTTTCGGATCAGTCTCGAATTTCTCGAAGACCTTCGCAAGACGTTCAGGCGGAATGCCCGCCCCGGTGTCGCGGACCCAGCAGCGAACCTTGTTCATTTCTGTCGGTTCGGCCCCAACGACGATCTCTCCTTTCGCCGTGTACTTTATAGCGTTCGACAACAGGTTCTGGAAGACTTGTGTCATGAGCACGGGATCCGCATACACAACACAATTATCGGGAACGGTATTGATTATTTGGACAGGCACAGTCTCAACTAATGCGCGAAGATCCCACACCAGGCCTTGCACGAGAGGCCATAAATCGAATTCGCGGCCCGCGACCTTGACCTCCTCCGCCGTGCTTGCGGCCAGGTTGTACTGTTCCTGAGAAGCCGTGGTTACGAGCGCGTTGAGCCGGAGAGCGTTCCGCTGCAGAATGTCCAGCATGTTTGCAACTCGCCCCGTTTTCGCTGCGTCTTCAAGGCTCGTTTCCAGAATCCTTCCTGCAGCGTGGATTGCCGTTAATGGCGTCCTCAGGTCGTGTATCACAAACGAGAGATGTTCCTCCCGGCGTTGCTGGATTTCCAACGCCTTTTCTTTGGCGTACGTATCCACCGCCAAAGCCACTGCCCGGTCAATCACGGCGTTGAGGATTCGATTTGGGTCTCCCGTGATGTCCACACCCTCCTTTTCAGCGAGAACTGAAAGGAGTTCGCGCAAGATGTTGTACTCGGCAACGACTTCCACAATGTCAAAACCTGCCCTCAGGCGCAGACCACCGTGGATTTTGGGACTGTCGTGGAGTTGAAGATCCAGCAGGGATTCAGTATCTCCAGCCGTGAGCGCCAGTGCGAGTTCATCAAACAAGTGTGGGATGTGATTATTAAGAGTTGGGGTATCTAAACTTTGTGCCGCGGGCAGGCGAGAAATCTTTTTTCGCCATTCTGCCAGTAACTCGTCCCGATGCTGCTGAACGATCTCGCCAAATTTCTTCAAGTGGCTGTTGGTCGCATTCTTTCGACTCCGTTGTGCCACGCCTTGCTCCCTCTTTGTATATGTCCCCATCCATTCGACGGTTGGCTCCCGACACAAATGTCGTTTTCGGCTTCATAGTTGAGCCACCGTCATAAAATCGTCTCCTTGTTTGCACATTCGCTTCCGTACGAGTTAGCTTCAAGTAGGTCTTTGGTTCTTATTATAAATAGCTGCTTTAGAGCCAAGCGTTTGACGGAACGAACGACCCAAAATGCCCCGACCGTGGAAAGATTCTCCTTTTTGCTCCTATACCGATCCGCATGTAGCTGATTCACTGTTTTGGCGAGCAAAGTGCATTTTTAAAATGAAATGGGGCTGGCTCGAATCGTCACCGATTGTGTCCTTGCCGCTCTTGAAATCTGAGAATACACAATGCCAACTACCGCACTCAGGCAACCTGATTATGATGCATATCGGCTGCTTGTTCAGGAAGTGAAGGATTATGCGATTTTCCTGATCGACACCAAAGGCCGGATTCAAAGTTGGAATACCGGAGCGCAACGGTTAAAGGGCTACACGCAAAAAGAAATCATTGGCCAACATTTTTCCATCTTCTACACCAGGGACGATCTTGCCCACAAGAAGCCGCAACGCAAGCTTGAAACGGCACTGACGGAAGGGCGAGTTGAAGACGAGGGCTGGCGCTTGCGAAAGGACGGAACGCGTTTCTGGGCGAACGTCGTCATTACGGCACTACACGACGAGAAAGGAAAGCTGCGAGGGTTTGCGAAAATCACACGCGACCTGACGGAGCACCGGAAAACTGAA
>WNFT01001244.1_pt1 | contig 21633 bp, 17 predicted proteins | sample 5400191 | NCBI WGS metagenome assembly WNFT01 (sample SAMN13153359, study PRJNA577476) | soil metagenome | isolation source: 80 cm saprolite under Madrone tree | place: USA:California | collected 2016-06-14 | reverse complement strand
GCAGGCCCCCCGTGGCGAGGTCCGCCACGTGCCGGATGGCGGTGAGCGACAGGCCACGTCCGTAGCCCTGATAGGCGAGCGACGACTCGACGTACCGGTCGCACACCACGAGCCGGCCCGCTGCCAGGGCCGGCCGGATCACCTCCGCCACGTGCTGCGCGCGGTCGGCGAAGTACAGCAGGGACTCCGCCTCCGCCACCAGGCCGCGGCTCCCGTGATCGAGAAGGATCCCGCGGATCGAAGCACCGATGGCCGTCCCCCCGGGCTCCTTGGTCACGACCGCGCCCGCTCCCAGGCGCTCGGCCAGCCGGCGGGCCTGCGTGCTCTTGCCGCAGCCCTCCATCCCTTCCAGCGTCACAAACGGCATCAGGAGATTGTATCCCTGCCCCGCGCCTTGACCCGAGAGGCCTCCGGGCATACGTTCTCCGCGCATGCTGAGCCTGGCGGGACGCGTCGCCCTCGTCACGGGGGGGAGCCGCGGCATCGGCCGCGCGGTCTCCGTGATGCTCGCGCGCGTCGGAGCCAAGGTCGCCGTCAACTACCGCACCAACGAGGCCGCGGCCACCGAGACCGTCGAGGCCGTCCGGGCCGCCGGCGGCACCGCGGTGGCCCTCCCCGGCGACGTCTCGCGACCCGAGGAGGCGAACCGGCTCGTGACCGAGACCGAGGCCCGCCTCGGGCCCCTCGACGTCCTGGTCGTGAACCACGGAATCTGGCTGCGGGCCTCGATCGAGACCATGACCCCCGACCAGTGGGAGGAGACGCTTCGGGTCAATCTGCGCGGCGCCTACGCGATCTGCCACTACGCCGCGCGGGTGATGATCCCCCGGGGCCGGGGCGCGATCGTGACCATCGCCTCCACCGCCGGGCAACGGGGCGAGCCGCACTACGCGCACTACGCCGCCAGCAAGGGAGCGCTCCTCGCGTTCACGAAATCGCTGGCAGGGGAGCTCGCCGCCCACGGCATCCGGGTCAACGCGGTTTCCCCCGGCTGGGTCCTCACGGACATGACGCGGAGCACCTTCTCGGGGCCGGAGGCCGCGGATGCCCTCGCCGGCATCCCCCTCGGTCGGCCGGGCACCCCGGAAGAGATCGCGGGGCCCGTGGTCTTCCTGGCCTCGGACCTCGCGTCGTATCTCTACGGCGAGGTCCTGTCCGTGAACGGGGGCGCGGTGATGGCCGAGTGAGGGGTCAATCCGCGGCGCCCTGCCGGAGCGCGCGAAGGCGCCCCGCGTAGTCGATCGCGGCCTGGCGCAGGGCCGCCCCCGCGAGAGGGATCGGCTGCGTGCGATCCGAGACCACCGCCACCGCCTCCAACGCCTCCGGCACCATCGCCACCAGCACCGAGAACCGGGCCATGGTGAGCTCGATGTAATCCAGGCCGTCCTCCCCTCCCGGACCCCCGGTCTGGTTGTAGAGGAACGTGGTGAGCGCGGGGATCCGCCGGGTCAACGACTCGAGGGCCGGGTCTGCGGCGCCGGGCCCGACGCGGGCGAGCACCGCCCCCGTGGTCAGCTCGAACAAAATCGCGTGCAGCAGGGACGGGAACTGGGCGAGGAGCTCGCCCAGGACCTGCGCGCCGAGGGCCGCCGCCTCGTGCGGGAGCGGACCCGCGCCCGGGCGATCCAGGCGGTGGCGGGAAGGACTCGTGACCTCGGTCCGCGCCTTCCAGGTCTCACGCGAGAAATCGGCGAGGTGGAGCGACGCCTTCTCCCGCTTGAGGGCCGCGTTCAGCTTGGAGCGGGCCTCGCCCTTCTCGAAGACGAGGCCGCTCACGGTCTCCCAGTAGACGTTCGAGACCCGCCCCCGCACCATCAGCAGCATGCCCGCCCCATCCCCCGTCTGCACTTCGAGGGTTCCCGTGTGCTCCGCCCGCTCGAGGCGCGAGAGCAGGTCGTCCAGCTCCGCCGCGTTCTGGGGCGAGTCGGGGAGCTTCTTGCGCGCGGTGATGCCCCGCAGCAGGTGGGCCATGTCGAGGGGCAGCTCGTAGACGGAGACCGTTCCCACCCTGCCGAGGGCGCGAGCCCGAAGGCGGTCGAGCGCAGCCTGTCCGTTGTAGGCCACCGCCCCCTCCCGGTAGAGGGCGTTCACTTCGCCGCCGAGGTAGTAGAAGATGAGGCCCACGGTGTCGCGCAGGCGCAGCTCGGCCAGGCCCGTCAGCCCGATCTCCCGGCAGGACCGGAACAGGTCCTCGAAAGACAGCGGACGCGTCGACAGGTCCCACTGCTGCAACAGCTTGCTGCCGGGAAACTTCATGGGATCAACGACATGGGGGCGATATTAGCACGGAGGGTGGCCTGCGCCTGCTCGTGACGGGGGCGGGCGGCCTCCTCGGAGGACGCCTCGCAACCCTGCTCCACGCGGATGGCTTCAGGGTCGTCGGCGGCCGCCACGCCGCGGGCCTGCCTCCCGGCATTCTCGAGACCCCCCTCGACCTGCTCGATCCCGGTTCGGTGGCGCGGGCCCTCGAGGCCACGCGCCCCGAGGCGGTGCTTCATGCCGCCGTACTTCAAGCCGACGCCTGCGAGGCCCGGCCCGCCGAGGCCGACGCCCTCAACCATCGCGCGACCGGCTCCCTGGCCCGGGCCTGCCGAGCCGGCGGCCTTCGGCTGGTCGTCCTTTCGACGGACCTCGTATTCGCCGGAGAACGCCCCTTCGTTTCCGAGGAGCACGCGGCGCAGCCGATCCAGATCTACGGCCGCACGAAGCTCGCGGGCGAGGACGCCGCCCTGGCCGCCCATCCCGAGGCGGCGGTGGCGCGGGTGACCCTCGTCGTGGGCCGCGGCCACGGCCCGCGCGGCACCGCGAGCGAGGCCATCGCGTGGGCCCTGCGCGCGGCCCGGCCCCTCCGGCTCTTCACCGACGAGTACCGGACCCCCGTCGACCCCGAGTCGGTGGCACGCGGAGTGGCCCTCCTCCTCCGCGGGAAGGCCACCGGCCGCTTCCACCTGGGAGGACCCGAGAGGGTCAGCCGATACGAGCTCGGTCTTCGCGTGGCCCGTGCCCTGGGGCTGCCGACGGACGGCATCGAGGCCGCGAGGCAGGCCGACCACGTCGGCCCCGCACGCCCCCCCGACGTCTCTCTCGACATCACGCGCGCCCGGCGGGAGCTGGGATGGGCGCCCCGCCCCCTGGACGAGGTCCTCTCCAAGGGACGCGCCCAGCCCGGTTAAGATAGGCGCGAGGATGACGACGCGGGAGAGCCTGGAAGATCATCTCCGCAAGACGACGCGCCACTTCTCCGCCCGGCTGCCCGAAGAACAGGTCCTGACCCTCGGACGCGACCTCGCTCGCGAGCTGGCCCGCGCCCACGCCGAGTCCCCCCCGCGACACCCCGAGATCGAGCCCGCGACCATCGCCTTCGTCGAGGGAAAGCCGGTCCTGGAGGGCGGCGAAGCGGCAGGGGACGTGACCGAGGACCTGCTGCAGCTGGGCGCGCTCCTCCAAAGCCTCGCCACCGCGGTTGCCGCCGACGTGTCCTGGCGGCTCGACGGCCCGCCAACGTCGAATCTGTCGAGCCTGGAGAGGCGCGCCGCCCTCGCGGGCCTCACCTCGCTGCGCCCCGAGACTCGCTATACATCGGCCGCCGCCGCGGCCGATGCGCTGGAGGCGGCTCTCGCCCCCGCCGTGGGAGCCGCTCCCCCGTGGCCGCTCTTCCGCGGCGACGCCGCCCGCACCGGCTTCCGGCCCTCGCCCGGGCCGGTGACGGCCCTCGCTCCCGTCTGGGACGTGGCCCTCGGCCCCGTGATCGCATCCCCCGTCCTCACCGCCCGCCTCGTCATCGCCGCGTCCGCGGACGGCCGCCTCCACTTCCTCGAGCGAGCCACCGGCCGGCGCCTGCACGAGGTGAAGGTCGCGTCCGCCCTCGAATCCTCCCCCGCCCTCGCGGGCGACGTCCTCCACCTCGGGACGGACGACGGCGAGCTCGTCGGGATCGACGTCCGCGACGGAAAGGAGGCCTACCGCCTCAAGGCGGGAGCCCTGGTGCGCTCCTCGCCGATCGTGCACGACGGCCGCGTCCTGGTGGGCGTCATGGACACGAAGGACGCAGGCTCCCTCGTCGCGGTCGACGCCGACAAAGGGAAGCTCCTGTGGCGGCGCAAGCTGGGCGCGGTCTTCTCGTCCCCCACCCTGGCCGGTGCCCGCGTCCTGGTGGGAAGCGACGACGGCGCCCTTCATGCGATCGAGCCCGAGCGCGGAACCCTGACCTGGTCGCACCGCCTCGGCGAACGGGTGCGGGCAACCGCGGCCGTGAGCGGCGAGCGGGCCGTGGTCTCCGACTTCGAGGGGCGCCTGGCCGCCGTGCGCCTCGAGGACGGCGGCCGACTCTGGCTCCGCGAGCTGGGCCAGCCCGTCTACTCTTCGGCCGCCCTCTCCGCCGGTCTGGTCGTGGTCGGCTGCCACGACGGGAGCGTCCAGGGACTGAGTCTCGCGACCGGGGAGCCGCGGTTCCGGGTGGAAACCCGCGGGCCGGTGGTGTCGTCGCCCGTCGCCCTGGGCGAGCGTTTCCTCGCCGCGTCCACCGACGGCGATTTGTACCTGCTCGATGCCGGCGGGCAGGTCCTCCTGCGCACGACCGTGGCGCGCGAGGGCCTCCAGTCCTCCCCCGCCTTCGACGAGACCCTGCTCGTCCTGGGCAGCGCGCGCGGCCTTCACGCCTTCAAGATCGTGCGATGAACGCGGAGCGGAGCGTGCAGCAGCCTTCCCTCCCCCTTAAGTGGGGGAGGTTAGGAGGGGGGGTCGATGAACGATTAGGGTGGGGGGTCGATGAATGAAGGCCTTGCTTGCGCCGGCCTGGCTGCGGACCGGGGTGCTGGCCCGCTACCACTCCGGAGCCAGCCACCTGTTCCTGCTCCACGGAAACGTCAGGGACGTCCAGGCGATCGGCGCTGACTACCTGCCCCTCGCCGACGGCTTGCGGCGGCTCGCGGCCCGTCGGCCCGTGCTCGTCTCCTACGACGTCTCGCAGGGCCTCGCCTTCCCCGACGCCGCGCGGGAGAAGGAATTCCGCAAGGTGCTGGGCCTCAAGGCCGGCCCCCTGCCGTCGGACCCAGCGCGCGCCCTGGTCCTCCTCGACGCCCTCGTCTCGAGCGACCGGTCGGCCCCGGCCTCGGTCGCGATCGTCATCGAATACGCCCACGCGCTCGCCCCCTCGGGGCCCAGCTCCGCCTCCGAGCGCCAGGCCATCACCACCCTCGCCCGCTGGGCCGGGGACCCCAAGGTCGCGGCTCGGCGGCCCCTGGTCCTGCTGCTCGCCCCTTCGGCCGGGGAGGTGTCGGAGGAAGTCTACGTGGGCGCGGCCGGCGCGGAGGTGGTGGCCGTCCCCCGCCCGGACCTCCCCGCCCGCACCGCCTTCGTCCGCTTCCTGCGCGACAAATATGCGGCGATCGAGTGGCGGATGACCCCTGAGGACCTGGCCGCGGAGACGGGCGGGCTGGCCCTCGTGCAGATCGAGGACATCCTGCAGCGCACCCAGGGCTCGCGGCAGCCTCTCGCCCGGGAGTCGATCGTGGACCGCAAGATCGACCTCCTCCGCCAGGAGTACGGAGACGTCCTGGAGATCCTCGCGCCCCGCTACGACCTCGCGGCGGTAGGGGGCCTCGAGCACGCGGTGGGCGAGCTGCGCGAGGTGGCCGACATCATGCGGCGCGGCCTCGCCTCGGCCGCCCCCATGGGCATCATGCTCATGGGCCCGCCGGGGACGGGCAAGAGCTACCTCGCGGAGTGCTTCGCGAAGGAATGCGGGATGCTCTGCGTACGCTTCCGGCCGCTGCGCCAGATGTACGTGGGCCAGTCGGAGCGGAACCAGGAGAAGGCCTTCGGGGCCATCCGCGCCCTGGCCCCGGTGGTGGTGACCGTGGACGAGTCGGACCAGGCCGAGGGAGGGAGCCGCGACCAGGGCTCGGGCGACTCGGGAGTCACCGAGCGCATGCGGGCCGGCGCCTTCAACTTCTGGGGCGACGGCTCCCTGCGCGGCCGGGTCCTGCGCATCGACATCACGAACCGGGCCGACCTGATCGACTCCGCGATGCGGCGCTCCGGGCGGACCGACGTCAAGATCCCGATCCTCATGCCCGACGAGGAGTCGCGCGCCCAGATCTTCGCGGTCACGGTCCGCAAGCACAAGCTGGCTTCGTCCGTCGGCGACTACGCGCCCTTCGCCCGCCGGACCGAGGGCTTCACGGGCAGCGACATCGAGCTGGCGGTGACCACGGCCTGGCGCTTCGCCTTGCGGGACGGCGCCTCGGCCCTGTCCGAGCCTGCCCTGGGCAAAGCCCTCGACGACCTCCTGCCCACCACCCGGGACCAGAAGGCAATCGACCGCATGACCCTGCTCGCCCTCGACGAGTGTCGCAACAAGCGCTTGCTGCCGAGGAACCACGAGGCGATCCGCCGGCAGATCGAAGAGCGCCAGGGGCGCTAGAAGGTCTCTTTCGAGGCGGACCGCGGTTCGGGACTACTTGCCCGACGGGCTCTTGAAGGTGAGCCCGAGTCGGCAGAGCACCAGCTCGTCGCCGTCCTTGAGGGGGGTCAGGACCCCGTTCGGCAGCCGCTGGCCGTTCAGGAAGGTGCCGTTCATGGTGCCGATCTCCTCGGCGATGAAGAACTTCCCGTCCTTGATCACCAGCCGGGCGTGGCGCCTTGAGATGTTGCGGCTCTGATCCTCGTTCGTGAGGTCGATCTCGGGAGTCATCCCCGTCACCGAGTCGTAGCGGCCGAGGAGGGCATCGCTCTTGAACACGGGGAACACGTTCCCGGTCGAGATGGAGATGAAGTAGCCGAGGGCCTCGGTCTGCAGGGTGCTGGAGGTGGGAGCGACCTTGGGGGCGCCCGGCATCACCTTCGGGGCATCCCCCGACGAGACGGACGCCGCGATCGTCTCGATCTGCTTCGTGGTCTCCCGCAGGCGCAGCGAGTATTTCCGCAGCATGCGGACCGCGATCTCCGGGTTGCTCTTGATCATGTCCCCGAAGAGATCGCTGCCGATGACGATCAGGTCGCCATCCTCGAGCATCTCGGCGCCCGCCGAGCGCGGCATGCGCTCGAGGATCGCCATCTCCCCGAAGAAGTCGCCCTTCTCCAGGACCGCCAGGGTGGTGTCCCCGTGGGGGACGCGCTTCTTGATGGCCACCTTGCCGGACTGGATGATGTACATCTCCTCGCCTTCGTCCCCTTCGCTGAAGAGCACGGTCCCTTTCTTGAAGTGGTTCAAGAACTTGGCGAAAGGATTCTTCTCGGCGCTCATGGAAGTCCGGGTCAGCGGAGTCTAACAGATTCCGCCGGGAGACGGCTAGTCGGGGGCCGGCTGGAGGGCGTCCGCCAGGGCCCCCAGGCTCGGCACTCGCGGGCAATCCGCTTCCGGATAGAGGCCGCCCGCGTCCAGGAGCACCGCCTCCAGCCCCGCGGAGCGGGCGCCCGCCACGTCCACGTGGTAGAGGTCGCCCACGTGCACGGTCCGCTCGGCTCGGCCACCGGAGCGCTCGAGGGCGAGGGTGAAGAAGCGCGGGTCGGGCTTCTCGATCTTCTCGAGGTGGGAGTCGAACAGATGATCGAAGAAACGCGTGAGGCCCAGGCGATCGAAGAGCGCGTGGAGCGTCCCGTTGGCGTTCGAGACCACCACTAGCCGCAGACCCGCCGCCCGGAAGCGCGCGAGGGACGGACGGACATCCTCGGGCACCGATTGCCACAGGTTGAATCGGGAGTGATAGGCGTGGAGCTCCGCCAGGGCGGCCTCGGTCGCGCTCGAGCGCGGGATGCCCGCCTGGGACAGCACCAGGTCGAAGTAGAGCCAGCTCCGCCCCGCGTCGTTCGTGGCGGGGACCAAGGTCGAGGTGTCCAGCGTACGCTTCGCGCGCGGCTCCGCGGCGGCCAGGACCTCCGCCGACGCCGCCACCCCGTGCCGGCCCAGGGCCTCGGCCACCCGGGGCCAGTCGGGGTTCACGAGGACGCCCCCGGCATCGAGGAAGAGGGTGTCCAGCTCGAGGCGGCGCCCCTCGAAGGCGAGCACCGCGGCCGGCTTCACGCCCCCGTCTCGATGCCCTGAAGGTCCTCGCTCAAGGGGGCGTTCTGGAGGATCGACCGCTTCTGCACCTCGCGGAACAGGGTCATGAGGAAGGTCTCGAAGCGGTGGCCGATCTGGTGCAGCCCGGCCAGGCTCCCGCACTTCAGGATCTCGATGTAGAAGAGCTCGAAGCCCGACCAGTCGCGGTACATGAGGTACTTGATGTTGTGGTCGTAGAAGTCGGAGATCCGCTGCTTCATGCGGATCGCGCTGGCCTCGTCCCGCAGCTCCTGGAACTCCCGCAGGGCCTTGACCAGCCGGGCCAGCCCGTCGCGCAGCAGCACCGACTGCTCGAGCTTGGCCATGAAGTCCGGGAAGATGTCGCCCCCCTGCACCTCGGAGTCGAAGACCTGGGTGAGCTGCACCACGCACTGCTGGAAGCAGTCCTTCAAGATCCCGTGGCTGTTCTCCACCCGGGTGCGGATGCTGTCCGCCTGGCGCGCCACCGAGATGTCGATCAGCTCGGTGTTGATGACCTTCTTCAGCTCCAGGGGGAGGCAGTACACGAAGGAGTCGTACAGCTGGTAGAGGGGCCGGCTGGAGTCCACCCCGCGGAGCACGCGCTTCTCGATGTAGGAGAGGAGCGTCCGAGCCTCGGAGCTGATCAGGGAGAAGACCAGGATCGTGTTGCGGAGGCCGTCCTCGTCGAGCCGCGCGGGGTCGGTGTGCTCGAGGTAGTGGAGCAGCCGGAAGAACTCCAGGAAGACCTTGGCCGCCTGCTTCCGCTCCAGGGGCGTCTCGATCCCCCGGATGACCGCGGCCACCGCGGGGTTGCGGATCCGGTCGTGGATCGGCTTGAACTTCTTGTCGATGAGGAGGGCCAGAAGATGGCTGCGCCGCACCTCGCGGTAGAGGATCGTCCCCACCGCGGAGAAGGTCCCGTAGGGGATCCGCGAGAGCTTGACGAGGTCGGTCAGCAGCAGGTGCAGGTCCTCGAAGGACTCGCGGAGGAGGCTGAGGCCCGCCTCGGGGGTGGTCTGGCGGAGCAGCTTCTCGACGTAGGGGTCGAGCGACTCGTCCTTCTTGAGGTAGGTCTCGATGTAGCGGTCGAAGCGGGCGAGGTCCACCTGCTCCTCGGTCAGGATCGAGGCGCAGAGCTGGACGACCCGCAGGAGGACGTTGTCGACCAGGCGCAGCTCCTCCGACCAGTTGCGCAGGGTGAGGGAGCGCTGCTCCTTGTCCGAGAGGGGCTGGTTCTTGACCCGGAAGAACCGCTCGAAGCTCTGGAGCCACATCTCCAGCTCGAACAGGTCCGGCGTCTTCCCCGTGGCGCCCACCCGCTCCATCCACTGGCGGAGCTGGCCGCGCAGGAAGTCGGGTCGGGGATCCGACGCAGCGCGCGGGGGTTCCTCCCGGCCATCCCGTGACATTCGAAGGAATTATACGCGCCGGCCCGCAATGGTCGCGGTGAGCGCGCCCACCCCCGCCCCTCGTTGACCCTGGGCGGCGCCCGGGCGTATCATGGGCGGTTGTTATCTGGAGGTTCCACCTCGACTTGAGCCTGCACGACGTCTGGAACGGGTTGGCCGCCCTGCCCCTGCGCGGAAAGGTGCTGGCCCTGGCCGCCCTGGTCGTCCTCATCGAGCTGGGTTTCCGCCGCTTCGCGCCGAAGACCCGTTCCTACAAGCGTTGGACCGGCTTCTTCGAGGCGATCGGCAAGGTCTGGACGGCGGTGCTCCTCGCCATCATCTACATGGTCTCGGTCGGCCCCATCAGCGTCTTCATGCGTCTCTTCGCGCGAGACCCCCTGGACCGGAGCCTAGCCTCCGAGCCCTCTTTCTGGCGGAGCCACGAGCCGAACCCCCTCGGCCCCCAGGCCGCCGCCCGCCACCAGTTCTGATGCCCACCCACGTCCTCGGAATCTCCTGCTTCTACCACGACGCGGCGGCCGCCCTGCTGAAGGACGGCGAGATCGTGGCCGCCTGCCAGGAGGAGCGCCTCAGCCGGAAGAAGCACGACTCGGAATTCCCCGCCCGGGCGGTTCGCTACGTGCTCAAGGAAGGCGGGATCCGGCCCGAGCAGCTGGACGCGGTGGGGTTCTACGACAAGCCGCTGCTCAAGTTCGAGCGCATGCTCTCCACCTACGTGGCCACGTTCCCCCGCTCCTTCAACTCCTTCCGCAAGGCGATTCCCGTCTGGCTGCACCAGAAGCTGTGGGTCCCCTCGCTGATCCGCAAGGAGCTGAAGCCCTACAAGGGGCCGATCCTCTTCGCGGAGCACCACATGAGCCACGCGGCCTCCTGCTTCCTGCCGTCCCCGTTCGAGGAGGCGGCGATCCTCACGGTGGACGGGGTCGGCGAGTGGGCCACCGCCTCCTTCGGCGTGGGCAAGGGACGAGACATCACCCTGTTCAAGGAGATCCGCTTTCCCCACAGCCTGGGCCTCCTCTACAGCGCCTTCACCTACTACCTCGGCTTCAAGGTCAACAGCGCCGAGTACAAGGTGATGGGCCTCGCTCCCTACGGGAAGCCCGTGCACTTCGAGCGGATCATGAGGGAGATGGTCCACCTCAACGACGACGGCTCCTTCAAGCTCAACATGAAGTACTTCTCGTACGACTACGGCCTCACCATGACCAACGGGGCCTTCGACGAGTTCTTCGGGGGCCCGCCCCGGAAGCCCGAGACCTGGATGAACGAGCGCGAGTTCGACATCGCGGCCTCCGTGCAGAAGGTGTGCGAGGAAGTGGTCCTCAAGATGGTCAACTACATCCAGCGGGAGACCGGCCTAGAGAACCTCTGCATGGCGGGAGGGGTGGCCCTCAACTGCGTGGCCAACGGCCGGGTGATCCGCGAGACCCGCACGAAGAACCTCTTCGTGCAGCCGGCCGCGGGCGACGCGGGGGGCGCGGTCGGGGTCGCCCACTACCTCTACAACACGGTCCATGGGCAGCCCCGGGGCAAGGCCTGGACCCACGCCTTCCTTGGCCCCGCCTTCAGCGACGCCGAGGTCGCGCAGTACCTGGACTCCACGGGGGCCAGGTACCGGACGCTGTCCGACCGCGAGCTGGTCGAGGACACCGCCCGGCGCCTCTCCGAGGGCAACGTCGTGGGCTGGTTCCAGGGGCGCATGGAGTTCGGGCCGCGCGCCCTCGGGGGGCGCAGCATCCTCGCCGACCCCCGCGACCCCAAGATGCGCGACACCCTCAACATGAAGATCAAGTTCCGCGAGGGCTTCCGGCCCTTCGCCCCTTCGGTGCTCGCGGACAAGGCCCCGGACTGGTTCGAGATCGAGGGCGACAGCCCCTACATGCTGCTCGTGGCCCAGGTGCGCGAGGGCAAGCGGGTCATTCCCTCCGTGACCCACGTGGACAACTCGGCCCGGCTCCAGACGGTCACCCGCGCGGAGAGCCCGCTCTACTACGACCTCATCGCCGAGTTCGGCCGGCTCACCGGGGTGCCGGTCATCATCAACACCTCCTTCAACGTCCGGGGCGAGCCCATCGTGTGCACTCCCCACGACGCCTACCTCTGCTTCATGCGGACGAACATGGACCACCTGGTGCTCGGGCACCACGTCCTCGACAAGAAGGAGCAGCCTCCCCTGCGCGAAGACGTGGACTGGCGTAGTCTCTACGAGCTGGACTGACCGAGGAGCTTCGATGGCATTCGAAGGAACGAGGGAGAAGGTCGGCATCATCGGCGAGCTGTGGGCCTTCATGAGGGTCCGCAAGAAGTGGTGGTTGGGGCCGATCGTCGTCATGCTGGCCCTGCTCGGCCTGCTGGTGGTCTTCACCCAGGGCTCCGCGATCGCTCCCTTCATATACACGCTGTTCTAGGCCCCTCGGGCGCCGCCCCTCCGTTCCGGCGGCGCCCTTTCACGCCCTCGCTTCCCCGAGGTGTCACCCATGACGCGCCTTCCTGGACACAAGCATCTCGCCCTCCTCGTCGGGTTCCTGGCCGCCCTGCCGGCCTCCGGGTTCGCCCAAGCCCTGGAGAGGCTGGAGAAGCTCACCCCCGAGCGGCTGGCCGCCGACCCTCCCCTCTCCGGCGTCCTCCCGACCGACCTGCGCTGGCACCCCGACGGCAGGAGGCTCACGTACCTGCGCAAACGCGACGGCGCCAGCGACCTCATGGCCCTGGACGCGGTGACCGGACACGAGTCGGTCGTGCTCACCGCCTCCGCGGTCACCGTCTCGGGCGACCCTTCGGCGATCGCCCTCTCGGGCTACGCCTGGACCCCGTCGGGAGATCGGCTGCTGGTCGCCCACAAAGGGGACCTGTACCTGGTGGAGGCTCGCAACGGAACCGCCCACCCCCTCACCCGCACGGCGGAGCAGGAGGAGTTCCCGGAGCTCTCGCCGGACGGCCGTCGCGTCGCCTTCGTCCGCCACAACGACCTCTACGTGCTCGACCTGGCCAGCGGCCGCGAGGCCCGGCTCACCCGCAGCGGGTCCGACACCGTGCTCAACGGCCGCCTCGACTGGGTCTACGAGGAGGAGCTGGCCTCCCGCGCGGGAAAGTCCTACGCCTGGGCCCCGGACTCCCGGGCCATCGCGTTCCTCCAGCTGGATCAGGCGCGGGTCCCCACCTTCCCCATCGTGGACTTCCTGCCCGTGCGCAACGAGGTCGCCCTCCAGCGGTATCCCAAGGCGGGCAGCCCGAACGCCATCGTTCGGGTGGGGGTGGTCGGCTTCGCCGACGACCTGACGCCCGGGCCGGAGCGCCTGGTGTCGTTCGAGCCCGACGACATCTATGTCGTACCCGACCTCGCCTGGAGCCCCGACTCCCGGACCCTGGCCTATCGGTGGCTGAACCGGGCCCAGAACGAGCTCCAGCTCCGCTTCCTGCCGGTTCCCGCGTCCGAGAAGGCCGCCCTGGGCCCCGCGCGCACCGTGCTCACCGAGAAGGGCCCGGCCTGGGTCAACGCCCTCGACGCGCCGCGGTTCCTGAAGGACGGGCGCCGTTTCCTCTGGCTGTCCGAGCGCGACGGCTTCGCCCACATCTACCTGTGCGACTTCAGCGGGGCCTGCCGGGCGGTGACCTCCGGCCCCTGGATGGTGGACGACCGTCAGACCTTCACCCAGAGCAGCGGGGCCCTGGCGGTCGAAGAGCGCACCGGGTTCGTCTACTTCACCGCGACCGAGAAGGATCCGCGCGAGCGGCATCTCTACCGGGCCCGCTTCGACGGGACGGGACGCGCGCGCCTGACCCACGAGGATGGGACCCACAAGGTCCTCGTCTCCCCCGACGCGCGCTTCTACGCCGACACCTTTTCCGACGCGAGCACTCCCCCGCGCCTCTGGGTCTCGGCCTCCGAGGGCCTCAAGCGCTTCCCGATCGAGCACAACGCGAAGCCGCCGATCCTGTCGTACGAGCGCGGCTCCATCGAATGGGTGGACCTCCCGGCCCGGGAGGGAACGGTCCTGCACGCCTGCTTGCTCAAGCCCGCGGATTTCAACCCCGGGCGCCGGTACCCGGTGGTCGTGCGGGTCTACGGCGGCCCCCACGCCCAGGTCGTCACGAACGCCTGGGACGGCTCGGCCCCCTTCGAGCACCTGCTGGCCACCCACGGCTTCCTGGTCTGGTCCCTCGACAACCGCGGCTCCGCGGGGCGCGGCTACGCCTTCGAGACCCCCATCCAGCGCGACATGGGACGGGTCGAGCTCGAGGACCAGCTCGCGGGCATCGAGTACCTGAAGTCCCTCCCCTACGTCGACGCTTCGCGCCTCGGCATCTACGGCTGGTCTTACGGAGGGTACCTGACCCTCTACGCGCTCACGCGGGCCCCCCAGGTCTTCAAGGCGGGGGTCGCGGGCGCCCCCGTGACGGACTGGAAGCTCTACGACACGATCTACACCGAACGCTACATGGGCACACCGGAGGGCAACCCGAAGGGCTACGAGACGAGCTCGCCCCTGGGCCGCGCGGGCGATCTCCAGGCGCCGCTCCTCCTCATCCACGGGACCAGCGACGACAACGTGCACCTGGCCAACACCCTGTCCTTCGTGGACGCGCTCATCAAGGCCGGGCGGCCCTACTCCCTTCTCCTCCACCCGCGGCAGATGCACGGCTTCCGGGCGAAGGAGAACAAGGTCGCGCGGGACGCCGCGATCCTGCGCCATTTCGAGACCTACCTGAAGTAGGATCGCTTCCTCAAGATCCGCTGCCGCCGCAGGGCGGAACAGCAAATCCCTCACAGACGAGCTCGGATTCGGCGAAAGACCTCTTCCCAGGGGATGCCGAGCGAGCGGCCAACTCGTGCATCGCTATCGAGCCCGTCAGACCGCCGATCGATTTCCGCGCGCTGGGCGTCGGTCAAAGGTACATTCGCCGGGACCTTGCTCAAGCGATCCCAGAGCTCACCGATCAGGTCGAGCTGCTCGCCAGGTGTCAGGCGTTCGACATCAACTACGCGCTGCGTCATATGCCCTCCCGGCCGTCACCACCAGCTTCCGGTCGAAGGCCCTCTCGAAGCGGGGGCCGATCTTGCGCTCCCGCCAGCCGCCGAGCTGGGGCACCGTGACCACGGCCTCCTCCTTCTTGACCCGGCACTCCAGGGTGATCGCCGCCCCGCGCGGGCAGCGCTCCTCGATGTCGTCGGCCAGGGCCAGGACGACCCCCGCCCGCTGCACCTTCGGCCCGTCCTCCGAGACGAGGAGCGGAGCGTAGGACCTGGCCCGCGTGTCCTCGTCCCCCGCGTTGCGCAGGATCGCGGAGACGAGGGCGATGCCCCGGTGGGAGAAGCCGTTCAGGTCGGTGGCGAGCACGATGTCGGCCACGTGCTCGTGACGGTCGAAGAAGTCGATGCTGCGGCCGATGTCGAGGACGGTGGCGGCCTGGACCAGGGCCTCCCCCACTTCAGGGTCGGCGGTGGGCTCGAGCGCCTGGTGGAGGGAGGCCACAAGGGCCCGCCGGCGCTCGGCCTGCTCCTGCACCCAGCCGTCGAACCGCGACACCAGGGCCGCGATGGAGGACTGCCGCACCTCGGCCGGGTCGGGCAGCACCTCCGTGGCCAGGCTCACCGCCAGGCCCTCCCGCACCCCCTGCCCCGAGACGACCACGTCGGGGGCCTCCAGCACCTCCATGAGGGTCTGGATCGCGAGGCTGCCTCCCACGATCGAGTCTCCGCGATCATCGTTCAGACCCGGGACCTGCTCGCGCTTCTTCTGCTTTCGCTCCGCGAGCAGGCCCGCGATGGCCTTCACCTGCCGGCGGCCGAGCTCGTAGCCGTGCAGGCGCATGATCGGGTAGTCCTCGCGCGCCCGGCGGTCGATCTTGGCCAGGTTCCGCAGGGTGCCCCCCGTCCCCACCAGCTGCTCGCCCTTCTCCAGGCGACCGACGCCGGCCTTCTCGAGGGAGGCGCGCGCGTGCTCGCGGAGCCGCCGGACCTCGCGCGTGGAGGGCGGGTCGGCCTTGAGGAAGGCATCCGAGAGACGCAGGGAGCCAAGGGGCAGGCTGGCCGACCGGGTGAGCCGGCGCTGCCGGAAGTGCGAGACCTGCATGCTCCCGCCCCCCAGGTCGAACAGCACGCCCCGCTCGACCGGGAGGCCGCGCACCGCGCCCAGGAACCCGTAGCGCGCCTCCTCGTCCCCCGAGAGGATCCGCACCTCGATCCCGAGCCGCCCGCGGATGCGCTCGATGAACGCCGGTCCGTTCTCCGCGTCTCGGGTGGCCGCGGTGGCCACCGCCAGGATGCGCTCCGCGCCCGCGCCCTGCGCGATGGCCCGGAAATCCAGGAGGGCCTCCCAGGCCCGGTCCATGGCGGCCGGGCTCAGGCGGCGCCTCTCGTCCAGGTCCCGTACGAGGCGCAGCGAAGCCCGGCTCCCCGCGAGAAGCTGGAGGTGGCCGCCCGCCTGGTAGCGGTACACCACCACGCGCCCGGAGTTGGACCCCAGGTCGATGACGGCCACCACGGACGGCGGCTTCCCGGGGTCCCCCCGGGGGCCGTGACCCATCAGATCACTTGACGAAGATCCGGACCTCGGCCGCCACGCTGATCTTCAGGATGTCGCCGTAGATGTGCTGCTGGATCGTCTCGTTGGTGAGGTTCGTCCCCTTGAGGGCGGCCGTGACCTTGCCGTCCGCCAGCTTCACGCCCAGGCTCGCGTTGACCATCGTGTAGCTGTCGGTATAGCCCCAGTAGGGGGCCGAGAGGACGTCCGTCCAGAACGCCTTGTCCGAGTAGTTCACGGAGGCGCTGCCCAGGAATCGCTTGGTGTTGAAGCTCACCCCTGCGTTGAAGCGGTTCTTGGAGGGGATCCCGACCTCCGAGAGGGGGTACGGGATCTGGCCGGTCTTGGGCGTCCGGACCTTGGGGGTCTTCTGGTAGGAGTAGTTGGCGAACCCGCTGACCTCGCGGGTGAAGCTGTGCTCGATGGAAGCTTCCACCCCTTCGTTTCGGATGGGACCGAGGTTGAGGTAGGTGGCCACCGTGTGGGGCAGGCGGATCGGCCCCCCGAACTGCGCGGGAACCGCGGCCAGCACCTGCATGAGGGGGCCGGGCAGCGTGAGCGGCTGGCCGGTGACCGTCACCCCCGTGGCCGGGTTGGTCGGCGAGTAGAAGGTCAGGCCGGGCAGCCCCTGCGGGAACTGGGCCGAGGGCGTGAGCTGGGTGAAGTTGATGTTGTCGTTCTGGTCGTTGCGATAGATCGCGAGCCCGAGGGTGGTCTTGCCTCCCACGCTGCCCGTATAGGCGATCTCGTAGGCGTTCAGCGATTCCTGCTTCAGGTCCGGGTTCCCCACGTTGTTCACCCGCAGGAAGAACGGGCTGGCCACGAACGGCTTGAGGGGCGCGGGGAGCAGCGCCCCGAGCGGCCGCAGGTCCACGGGCGTCGGAGTGAAGATGTCCTGGTCCAGGTAGTTGTTCACCACCGAAGGCGCCCGGAACGCGCGGTTGAAGGCCACCCGGATCGAGTGGTCCTTCGTGGGCTTGATCATCAGGCTGACCCGAGGCGAGAACACCGCACTGTCGAGGTTCCCGAACTTGTCCATGCGGAGCCCCGCCGCGAGACGGAACTTGTCGAGGAAGAACTCCTCCTGGAAATAGGCGCCGAACTCGTTCCGGTCCTTTCCTTCGGGGGTCAGGGTGATGTCGAAGTTGTTCCGCCGGTAGTTGGCCCCGTAGCTGAGGATGTGCTTGGCCGCGACCACGTTCGAGTTCCCGACCTCCAGGTCGTAGGTCTGGGTCTTGAAGTTGAGCCGGACCGGCTGGCCGGTGTCGGGATCGGTGAGGAGCAGGTTCGGGGCCTTGGCGTCCACGAAGTTGCCGAAGAGGCTCACCTTGAGAGCGTTCTTGCTGTAGTTGACCTTGCCGTAGGCCATGTAGGAGCCGGACTGGATGTCGAAGGGGCCGATCCCCGTGTGGATGATCCCCTTGGTCCCGGCGTAGCCCCCCTGGTAGGTGATCCGGCCGCCGCTCGAGAGCTCCTGGTCGATCCGCAGGTCCACCTTGGGCTGGCTGGTCCCGTTGTTCTGGAACGCGCCGAGGCCCGTCTTGTCGGCAGGGTAGGCCGCTCCGCCCGTGACCACCGTCGAGTCGAGGGGATGGTGGTCCAGGGGCACCGTCCCCACGGGGCGCGAGAACGGGTCGGAGTTGAAGTACCCCGCGGACAGCCGGTAGGCCAGCTTCTCGGTGGGCGCGTGAGCGTAGTTGAAGTTCGCTCCGTAGAGATAGCCGTTGCCTTCGGTCGAGCGCGAGCCCTCGCCGCGGTTGAACAAGCCGCCGCTCAGGTTGAGCCCGAAGCCCTCGGCGTCGCGCGGGGTCTTGGTGATGATGTTCACCACTCCGGTGAGCGCGTTCGCCCCCCAGACGGCGGAAGCGGGACCGCGCACCACCTCGATCTGCTTGATCTCGCTGGCGCTCTGGGGGACGAAGTCCCAGAGCACGAGGCCGAAGAAGTCGAGATAGATGGAGCGCCCGTCCAGGAGCACGAGCTGGGAGTTGACGAGGGTCGACGTGCTCTGGCGCGACGTCATGTTGATGTCGCGGGCCGAGGTCTGGATCACGTTCAGGCCCGGCACGTTGCGGAGCAGGTCGCCGTAGTTCTGGGCCGGCGAAGTGGCGAGGGTGTCGGGGGTGATCACGCTCATCGTGGCCGGAGCGTTGATGAGGGTGGACTCGACCCTCGAGGCGGTGACCACGACCACCTCCTCCCGCTTGACCACGTCCTCCGGCTTCTGACTCGAGGCCGCCTGGGATGCATCCTGGGCCAGCGCAGCGCCGGCGGCGAAAGCCCACAGCCCGAGCACGGCCAGGAGAGACCGCTTCATAAACCGTCCTCCTTCAAAGAGACCGGATCCTCCGCCCGCTCCGGTGCGGAGCCGGCGTCGGGGCGCGGCCTCTTCCGGAATCGCGTTCACATTGAGCAAGCGATGGGCGAAGTTTTACCACAGGCGCGCCGCTCGTTCCACAGGCGCCTCTACTTCTGGCTCATGCGGGATTTCCGGCCTGAGCGACGATCTGCTCGGCGAGCCGGCAGTGCTCACCGATTCCCGCGGCCAGCCGGGCCTCCTTGGGATCCGGGTCCTGGTAGGGCAGCAGGAAACGCTCCTTGAGACGCCGGACGCGTTCCGCGGCCGTGTCCACCGCCTCCCAGGAAACCTCCTCGGCCTCCGCAGCCCGGACGAGCTCCTCGATCGCCGCCACCTGCGCGTCGGGGGTCTTCGATATGATCATCAGGTCGCAGCCCGCCTTCGCCGCGAGCCCCGCGGCCTTGCCGGCTCCCCACCGCTCCGCCACCGCCTTCATCTCCAGGTCATCGGAGACGATCACCCCGGGGAACTTCATCTCCTTGCGGAGCAGCTCTTCCAGGAGGCGGGGCGAAAGGGTCGAGGGCAGCCGATCGTCCAGCTCCCGCACGAGCACGTGCGCGGTCATGATCATGGCCACTCCGGCCTCGATCGCCCGGCGGAACGGCCGGAGCTCGACGTCCTCCAGGCGCGCCCGCGAGTGGTCCACCGCGGGCAGGCTCAGGTGCGAGTCGACGTCGGTGTCGCCGTGGCCCGGGAAGTGCTTCGCGCAGGCCGCGACCCCTCCCTCCTGCAGCCCCGCGATCATGGCCGTCCCCAGCCGGCCCACCAGCTCGGGATCGTCACCGAAGGCGCGATCGCCGATTATCGGGTTCCTCGGGTTCGTGTCGACGTCGATCACGGGGGCGAAGTCACCGCGGATCCCGCAGGCGCGGAGCTCGGCCGCGAGGGCCCGGCCCATCCCCCGCGAGGTCTCCTCCGAGCCGGTTCGTCCCACCGCGCGCAGCGGCGGCCAGACCGTCCAGGGCTCGCGCAGGCACGCCACCCGCCCCCCCTCCTGGTCGGCCCCGACGAGCAGGGGCAGGTCGTGGCCCGCGTCACGCGCGACGGACTGCAGCTCGCGCACGAGGTCGGCCACCTGCTCGGGGCGGTCGACGTTGCGCGCGAACAGGATCACGTGCCCCACCCCGAGCTCGCGGATGAGGTGCTTCACGTCGGCCGAGGCGGTGAGCCCCTCGAAGCCCACCATGACCCGCTGCGCGACCCGGCGGACCAGCCCGCGCAGGATCAGCCGCCCAGGCGCTTGCGCGCCGCCTCGTTGACCTTCTTCCCGTCCACGGGCTTCCCCGCCGCCTGGAGCGCGGCCATGGCCGCCTTCATGACCTTGCCCAGGTCCTTCGGCGAGGCGGCCCCCGTCTCCGCGACCGCGCGGTCGACCGCGGCCGCGATGTCCGACTCCGACGCCTCCTGGGGGAGGTAGGCCCGGAGCACCAGGATCTCCGCCTCCTCCTTGGCCGCCAGCTCCGGCCGGTTGCCCTTCTTGAAATGCTCGACGGACTCCTCGCGCTGCTTGACCATCCCTTGCAGGACCTTCGCCGCCTCCGCGTCGTCCAGGGGCGACTTCTTGTCGATCTCCCGGTTCTTGAGCGCGGTCTTCGCCATGCGGAGGACGCTCGTGCGCGGGGCGTCCTGCGCCTTCATGGCCAGCGTCAGGTCCTGTCCGATGCGTTCGACGAGGGTCGGCATGGGCTCCATTCTAGCTGAGCTATCCTTCGCTCGTGCTCCGGCCTCGCGTCCTCCTCGTGGTCCTCGGGTGCGCGGGGGCGAGCGTTCCCGCCGTGGCCCCCGCCCTCTCCAGGTCTCCGGCGTCGCTGGAGGTCCGCGCCGCGGGCCCGGGCGCTCCCATCGAAGGCCCGGTCCTCGCCCTCTCGCTCCTGTCCGGCGAGCGCCTGGCCGTGCTCGCGCGCGACGCGGTCCGCGTCTACCGCTTCCACGGCGGCGAGCTCGCCCGGCTGTCCGAGAGGAGCCTCCCCCCGGCGGAGCCGGTGCGCTTCCCGGGGGGCCTGCTCGCCGCCACGGAGGACGCGATCTGGGTCCAGCGCAGCGGTCTTCCCCGGGCGCTCCTGCTCGCGGCGGACGAAGCGGGGCCGCTCCTCGAGCGAGGGCAGGCCGACGCCTTCCCCTGGCCCGGCTGCCCTCGCGGCCTCCGCTACCGCGACGGCACGAACCTGCTCGAAGGGGCGGTCGAGGGCCTGGGAGACGGGCCCTTCCTCGCCGTGGCGGCCGGGGTGGCGGTCGACCACGAGGGCCGGGTCCTGCTGGCGACGGCGGACGGTCCGCGACCCTCGTTCCTGCGGGCCGGTCCCACCCTCGTCTTCCTCGGCGACGGGCTCTTCGCCGCCGCCTCCGCCGCTGCCCCCGGGCCCTCGGACACGATCCTGATCTTCGAGCGCGACGACGATGAGCTCCGGCTTCTGCAGGAAATCGAAGCACCCGGAGCCGTGCGCGCGCTGGCGACCACGCCCCGGGAGGGCACGGCCCGCCTTCTGGCCGCCGTCGAGTCGGGGGAGCGCGTGACCATCGTCCCTTTCCTGATCAGGCGAGTCACGCCGTGAGAGTCCTACCGTGCGCGACCCTCCTGCTCCTGGTGGTCACGGCTACGCGATCTCCCGCCGCCCTCGGACCTCGATACGGAGGCGAGCTCCGCTTGGGACTGCCGGAGCTTCCCGCATCCCTGGCCCCCGCTCCGACCGCAGCCATCGGGCCCCGGCTGGCGGCCGGTCTCGTCCACGAGACGCTCCTCGGCCTCTCTCCCGACGGCCAGCCGACCGCGGGCCTCGCGGCAGGCTGGGTCTCGGCGGCGGAGGGCCGAGAATGGACGCTATCGATCGGCGAGTACGCCCGCTTCCACGACGACCGCCCCGTCCTGGCCCAGGATGCGGTGCGCTCGCTGCGCGCCTTCCTGCGCGGCCCCGGCATCGCCGCCGCCGCCCTGGCCCGAGGGCTCGAGGGCGGCCCGGCCTTCCGCTCGCGCGAGCGCGACGAGCTGCCCGGCCTGGCCACCCTCGACTCACGACAGGTCGTCCTGCGCTTCGCGTCGCCACCGGGCCCGCCCCTGGCCACCCTCGCCTCGCCCGCCGCCGCCATCACGAGCGCGGGCGGGGCAGGGGCGGGGCCCTTCGTCCCCACCCTGTTCGTGCCCGGCCAGCGCCTGGGCGGGACCGCGTTCGCCGGCCACCCGCGCGGACGGCCGTACCTGGACCGCGTGCAGGTCGAGGCCTTCCCCGACCCGAGCGCTCTCGCTGCCCAGGCCCGCGCCGGGCGGGTGGACCTGGCGGCGGGCGAGGGCGGCGTCGAGGCCCTGGCCGCGTCGCTCCTGCT